>Ga0209006_10002863_pt1 | contig 15697 bp, 12 predicted proteins | sample JacPin_JW_Ref_O2_FD_188567 | JGI IMG/M metagenome (GOLD analysis project Ga0209006, IMG submission 188567) | Forest soil microbial communities from Algoma, Ontario, Canada - Jack Pine, Ontario site 1_JW_Ref_O2 (SPAdes) (version 2) | ecosystem: Environmental > Terrestrial > Soil > Boreal... | reverse complement strand
TTAAGTCAAATTTCACGACGCGTCGCCCATTCAAGCCCGCCTTTGGCTTGAATGGGGATTTCCTCAGTTCTACAGCACGAAAAAAGGCCACGACTAGAATCGTGGCCTTCCTGTTGTCTATCCGTGAAAATCCGCGTGAATCCGTGGCAAAAGTAGTAAGACCGTTAGTGGCGTCCACCACCGCCGCCGCCACCATGACCGCCGCGCCCGCCGCCACGGCCACCGCGTCCGCCGCGTCCACCACCGCCTCCGCTACGTCCGCCGCGCCCGCCGCCTCCCGGACGTCCACCGCGCCCGCCTCGGTCTCCGCCGCGATCGCCACCACCACCGCCTCCATGAGGCGGCCGTGCGTCGCCACCACCAACATGCGGTGCGCCTTCACGATTAAAGTTCGGCTCGTTCTCCGCCTCTTCGGGGAAGTCGCCGCCGCCTTCAATCACGACCGTGCCCGCCGGGACCGGAATCCCTTCACCTTCGCCCGCCGCTGCCTGCGCCGGAGCGCCGCCAGCTTCTCCCTGCATCTTCGCGCGCTGCTCTTTCAGAATCGCCTTGCGCGAAAGTTTGATGCGGTTGCCGTCGACGGCCAGCACCTTCACTAGCACCTGGTCGCCTTCGTTCAGCTCGTCGCGTACATCGGCAATGCGATGCTCCGCCACTTCGCTGATGTGCAGCAACCCTTCGGTTCCCGGAATGATCTCGACGAACGCCCCGAAATCCGCCAGCCGCGTGACCTTCCCAAGATACGTCTTGTTGACCTCGGGCGTCGCCGTGATGTCGCCGATAATCTGCAGCGCCTTCTGGGCCGACACCTGATCGCTCGACGCAACCTTCACCAGCCCGGAGTCTTCCACATCGATCTTCACTCCGGTCTGCTCCACGATCGAGCGGATCATCTTTCCGCCCGGCCCGATCAGGTCGCGAATCTTATCGACCGGAATCTGGACAGTGTAGAAGCGCGGTGCGTAATCGGAAATCTTCGCGCGTCCCGAGGAAATCACTTCCTCCATCTTTCCGAGGATGTGCATGCGTCCCTGCTTTGCCTGCGCCAGCGCCTCGCGCATAATCTGCGACGTGATGCCGGTGACTTTGATATCCATCTGCAGCGCGGTAATGCCGTCCTTCGTTCCGGCAACTTTGAAATCCATGTCACCGTAATGATCTTCCGCGCCCGCGATGTCGCTGAGAATGGCATACTGCTCGCCTTCCTTCACCAGTCCCATCGCCACGCCCGCCACCGGAGCCTTCAGCGGAACGCCCGCATCCATCAGCGAAACCGAAGCTCCGCAGACGGTTGCCATCGACGACGATCCGTTCGACTCCAGAATGTCGGAGACCACGCGCATCGCATACGGCCACGCCTCTTCGTTCGGCAGCACCGACGAAATCGCCCGCTCCGCCAGCGCGCCGTGTCCAATCTCGCGCCGTCCCGCGCCGCGCATAAAAGCCACTTCACCGACCGAAAACGGCGGAAAATTGTAATGCAGCATGAAGCGTTTTTTGGCTTCGCCTTCGAAACCTTCGAGGCGCTGCATGTCGTCGCTGGTGCCGAGTGTTGTCGTGACCAGCGCCTGGGTTTCGCCGCGGGTGAAGATGGCGCTGCCGTGGGTGCGGGGAAGAACGCCGGCTTCGATCCAGATGTCGCGGATCTCGTCAAAGGCGCGGGCATCGGGACGCTGCCGGTGATTGATCACCTGATCGCGGAAGATGCGCTCGCGCAGTGTTTCGTAATAATGGTCGAGCTTTCTCTTTGCGGTCTCGATCTCTTTTGCATCGCCGGTCTGCGGCACCAGTTCGGCCGCCAGCTTTTTCTTGATGTCCTTGACCAGCGTATAGCTCTCGGCTTTCGGATGTTTCTTGGTATCGAGCGCGTCCGCCACAGCGGCGCCCGCTTTAACTTTCAGCGCCTCGTAATACGCTTCGTCGAACACGGGCGGCTCGACTTTGCGTTTGGGCTTGCCGACTTTATTGCGAAGGTCGTTGATGGCGGCGCAGATCTTCTTGATCTCGGTGTGGCCGAATTCAATCGCGTCGACAACCTTTTCTTCGCTGATTTCTTTCGCGCCCGACTCGATCATCACGATGCCGTCGGAGGTTCCGACGACCATGATGTTGAGCTGGCTCTCGCGCATCTCGTCGTACGTGGGATTGACCACGAACTGGTCGTTCACCAGGCCCACGCGCACTGCGCCGATGGGGCCGAGGAAGGGAATATCGGAAACGTGCAGTGCAGCCGAAGCCGCGTTGATGCCGCAAACATCAGGATCGTTTTCGCTGTCGGCAGAGAGAACGAAGGCGATGACCTGCGTCTCGCACTTGAACCCCTCGGCGAACATCGGACGGACGGGCCGGTCGATCTGGCGGCTGGTGAGCACTTCGCGCTCGCTCATGCGGCCTTCGCGCTTGATGAAGCCGCCGGGAAAGCGTCCGCCGGCGTAGGTGTATTCGCGGTAGTCGACGGTGAGAGGGAAGAAGTCGATGCCTTCGCGCGGGTCGGCGTTGGCCGTGGCAGTGGCGAGGACAACATTCTGTCCCAGCCGGACGACGGCCGAGCCATGCGCCTGCTTGGCAAGTTTGCCGGTTTCAAATGAAATTTCTTTGCCGCCGGTGAGGTGGACGGTAACTGTCGTTGCTTCTGGTTTCATGATTTTCCTTCGGAGCGATGAGCTGTGAGCCTTGAGCGGCGAGCAAAATAGGAGTTTTGACGACGCGTCGTGAGAAGACACACGTCACCCTTTGCGCTCGTGGATGAAATTGTCGCTGCGCTTGAACGACGCACGGATGGAAAGTTCCTCAATGCTTCACCGTCTGCACGGAGACGGATTCTCAGAAATATCCTGGGAAAGAGGTTTCAAGGTTGCAATGTCTCAAGGTTTCCGAAACCTTGAAACCTTTGCCACTTTGAAACTTTAAGCCAGTCTTACTTACGGATGCCGAGCTTGGTGATCACACCTTTATAGCGCTCGGTATCGTATTTCTTGAGGTAGTCGAGCAAGCTACGACGCTTGCTGACCAGCATGAGAAGCCCGCGGCGTGAGCCGTGGTCCTTTTGGTGCATCTTGAAGTGCTCCGTCAACTGGCCGATGCGTTCGCTGAGCAGCGCGATCTGCACCTCAGGACTGCCGGTGTCGGTCGCATGCTTGCGATTCCGGTCAATTACGGATTGCTTTTGCTCTCTGGCTAGCACGTAAGCTGATGTGCTCCTGTCTTTAATCGTTTGTCTTTGTGACGCTTAGAGAATATCACGGGCCTTGGCCGAGCGTAAAGGATTGCCCTTCTTTGTGGAGTAGAGAGCTGGAGACTGGACGGAACAGCAGGTTCCTCACCGGTCTTTCAGACCGATTCGGAATGACAAAGTTTGTGAGGTTTTGCACAGGCTGATTGTGACGGTGGTTACAGCCAGTCTTTAGCGCGGTCCCTTAAAGTCTTGTCATTCCGAACCGGGCCGGAGGCGCGGTGAGGAACCTGCTGTTTCTTGGGAGGGGCGATGGTGCGGCGGTACTACGTCTACATTGTGGCTAGCAAGACTCGCGTGATCTATGTCGGGATGACTGGATTTCTTATGGCGCGGGTGTTGCGGCACCGGGCAGGTGAGGGCGGAGAGTTTACGCGGCAGTATCGCGTGCATCGGCTGGTTTATGCGGAGTCGTTTGGGAATGTCGAGAATGCGATCGCACGAGAGACGGAGATTAAGAAGTGGCGGCGCGAGAAGAAGGTCGAACTGATTGAGCGGGAGAATCCGACCTGGGAGGATTTGGCGGCGGGGTGGGGTGAGAGGGCTGGGATGAGGGTGGGGAAAGCAGGTTCCTCACCGCGCCTTCGGCCCGGTTCGGAATGACAACAATTTTTCTAGAGTCATTGAGGCCGTTTCGGAATTACAACAATGTTTTAGAGTCTTTCAGGCGGTTCGGAATGACAAAACTTTTGACCGACGGACAGGAGTGTCCGTTCCACACGAACCTAGGCGATCTCGATGTTCTTGGGGGCGCGGAGGAGGGGCCAGGCTTCGCGGTAGGCGTCGTAGAGGCCGGGCTTGCAGTCGTTGCGGGGGCGGAAGAGGAGGCTGGTGCGTCCGAGGAAGGCGGTTAGAGGGACGATATACCAGGTGTCTTCGGGGAAGACGTAGCCGGCCAGGAAATCGATCTCGCCGAGGCGGTAAGGGACGGCGCGACCCTGGGTGCGGCGTTGGGCGTTGAGGCGGTAGAGTCCTTCGAAGAGTTGGGTGGTGCATTTGACCTGTACGCGCCAGAGCGGAGATCCAAGGCGGACTTCGTGGAGGTCGCGGGAGTCGAGGATTACGTCGTAACGTTCGCTGTCTCCGTAGGGCTTGGAGACGCCGAAGCCGAGGTGGTAGGCCTTGAGGGCGAAGGCGAGTTCGGCGAGTTCTCCGCGGCGCTTGGTGATGAGTTCGCGGTGGAGGGCTTGAGCGGGAGGGGTTGCGGCGGGCTTGGTTCGGGCAGACTTTTTTCTGGCAGGCTTGGCTGGGGCGGTCTTTGTTGGGACAGGCTTTATTGGGACAGACTCTGGGCGCGACGCTGGAGGGCGCCGGCGCGAAGAGCTGGATTTTGACATCGGAAAAAAGAGAACGGGCGCAAGCGGAATGGCCTGCGCCCGTAAAATTCACTCTATATTTCTAGTATAGCAATTTGGGGAGGGTGAAGCGGAAAGGTTTTGAGATTAATTTAGCGCTTGTTTTGTTTGTGATGCGGCGATTTCCTCAAGTTTCGCCTCTTGACAGGATTTGGGCGAAAGTGGGGATTCTGGGCTTGAGCGAGAACAGCAGGTTCCTCAGCGCCGCTGCGCGCCGGTTCGGACTGACAATATTTTGGGGTGGGCTTTCGACCGGCATGGAGTGCCAGATGCTTACCGCGTCGAATTCCCGTTCGTTTGCGACAAGATCAACACGGAGTAGTCGCCGATCGGGACCACTGCGCTATACGGCTGGCCGGCGTACGGAGTGTTCACGGCTGTAACTGTTCCGACCGGACCGATGTTGCCGAAGTCGCTGCTGTAGACGGTGCTGTCGCTGTTGAATAGGACCTGCCAGCTTCCGGCGTAGGGCAGGCCGATTTCGTATCCCGAGGAGAAGATTGTGCCGCTTAGGTTGGCGACTACGATGACGTCATCTGTGCCGGGATTGCTGCTGCGATAGCGGTCGTAGACCAAGACGTTCGCGGTTTTGTCCTGCTGATAGATGTTTAAGTTCGCATCGGAGAGCCCCGGCGAAGTCTCTCCCGCATTCGTGCGCAGGTGGACCAGATCGCTGTAAAGCTGGACGATTCCGGACCAGGTCGTGGCGTTGGTCCAGTCGAGCATGGTCTTGTTGTCGAGCCAGCTGGGGTCGAGAAATTCGTCGCCCTGATAAACCATTGGCAGTTCGGGCGAAGTGAAAAGAATTCCCGCGCCAAGGGCTGCCTTTTTGCGCGCGCTGCGGCTGGTCGGGTTCTGCGGATCGACTAACTGATAGAGCCGCGAATTTTTCGTCGTCAATTCATCTTGCGATTCCACGTAGGCGACGCTCTGCAGATAAACGTTGTTGAAGGTTGACGTCATGCCGGAGACTACGTCGGACAAAGTGATCTGGCTGGTCGGGAAGTCTTTGCGCACAAAGTAAGCGAAGGTCGCATTCCACTGTGAATCGAAGCCTAAGCCACCATTCGCGATCGGCTGCGTGTCGAGGGATTGGTGACTGCTGAAGGAAAGATCCTCGGCGATTTTGAAGGTGGGCTGCCAGGTGGTGTTCGCGCTTTGCAGCAGCTTGACTCCATCGGGCAGGGCGACGCCGGGCTTGCCGGTGTTGGGATCGTTGCCGACGCCCCCGCTCCACGCGTTGTAGATGTTCGAGATCGAATCCCAGCGCAAGCCGTCGGCGCGATATTCGTTGAACCACATTCCGATCTGGCCGAGAATGTAGCTCTGCACGATAGGGTTCGAGTAATTCGGCCGCGGACCGTAGGGCGAACCGTAGGGATCGGCGCCGGAGCTGGCGTAGAAATAAATGCCGCCGGGCGCGGTGGACGTTTGCCAGCCGTCGAAATCGAAGTCGGCCAGATTGTATGGTCCCCAGTGGTTGTGGACGACGTCGAAGATTACGGCTAATCCGCTTTGATGGCAGGCATCGACGAAGGCCTTGAGATTGTCGGGGCCGCCGAGTTCGAGATTGTCGATTGCGTATTGATCGGTTGGTCCGTACGGATTGGCATGGACGCCGTTGGCTTGCGTAACGGGCAGCAGTTCGACGGCGGTGAATCCCATGCCGCTGATGTGCCCGAGTTGGGCGATCGCGGACTGAAATGTCCCCCAGCCTGAGGGGCCGGGAGCGAACTGGCCGACGTCTATCACGTAAATCGCGAGTTTGTTTAAGGGTACAGGGGTGAATGGCTTGGACTGCCAAACGTAGGCCGCCGGGTCATACGTGATCGCGTGGCCGGTCTCCGAGGTCACCACGCGCGCGTTGGGATCGCGCCGCGTCACCGGGCCTGCGGACGAAGTGATCACATAGTCGTAGGCAAGGTTCACGCCTGCAGCGGGGATGTCTTTACACCAATATCCGGTTGAGCCTTGCGCGGTGAGAGCGATGGTCCGTCCGGAGGCGGAGTCTTTGACCTCGACTGACGTGGCGTGCGGCGCCCATACGCGGAAGGAAACACCCTGATAGGGTCCGCCGGGAGGGTACGGGATGGAGCCGACGTTGTTGCCGGCGTGCGGGCATTGGGCGAAGCCCAAAGTGGCCAGACCGAGAAACATTAGGCTGAAAGTTGCGGCTTGAAGCTTGGTCATAGATCGAATGCGATCGAACGGGAATTTTACTATTCGGGACTGCACGCCGGTAGAGTCAGTGGTTAGGAGAACAATCGTTCCAGATCGCGAGCTCCGTGGACAATGCGGAGCACGAAAACTTCCTTCTCGTTCTCATTAAAGCGGTAGAAAAGCAGGTGCTTGGGAAATTTGGGGATGGTTGCCCGTCGCACGTCGCTGAGTTCGGGCGACCGGAAGGCGCATAGGGGCCCGGCGGCGGCATGTCGAGTTACGTGCTCGATTGCTGATGTGACTGCCTTTTCCCAGCGCAGGGCGAGAGGGCGTCCAGATTGCTGCAGATACCAATCAGCTTGTTCCAGAACGTCGGCGATGGCCGCGTCGCTGAATACTAGCCGATGTTTCGTCACCGGACGCGGGCTCGCTGGCGCAGAGTCGAAATTAAGCCTTTATGACGAATTTCAGCCACGGGGATCTCGATTTTTTGCCCCTTGGCGGCGGCAACGAGCGATTGCTCCAGATGGCCGAGACGGCGCTCTTTGTCCTGGCGAATCAGTTCGCGGACGTATTCGCTGGGCGTGCCCCAATCACCGGAGGCGACTTGTCCTTCGACATACTTCTTGAGGGCTTCGGGCAGTGAGATATTAAGCGAGGTCATGGGCATAGCTTCATAATATGCCAGTTTATGAAGGGACTCAACCACCGCAGGTCATTTCTAGATTGGAAGTCTTCTCGATTTATTAACATTGTGTTTACCTAACTTTACAGATAGTTCCTCAAGTTTCGCCTCTTGCCACAAAGGAGGCGAAAGGCTCCTTTTCAGACGGGCGCAGGCATGTATAATTCGGCCTCTTCTTCGCGCCTGCTTTAGTCGACTCGCAAGCTGACTCGAACTGAGCGCCTAATCAAAAGAAGACAAGGATGTTTCATTACCATGCGAACAGGTCCGTGTACCCAGGTGTTTCGTTTCCCGCTCAAGTCTCTTCAACTCACAGCCCTCCTATTTGTCGCAGTTTTTGCTTTGACCTTCGCCAGCCCCGCTTCTGCTCAGACCGGATATACGGGACTCTTCGGCGGCGGCCCGTTCTATAAGAACTCGGCGGCCAACATCACGGAGGTTGAGAACTCCGGATTCACGGAAGCTATTGTGTGGAGCGTCGAGGTGAACAGCGTCGGCGACCTGAATTTCAACGGCGAGTTTCCGCTGACCTCGGCTGGAGTCTACGTCGGCAACAATACGTGGCCTGACTTTCCGGCGCAGATGGCGCAGTTGAAGCAGGGAACGGTGAAGCGTGTGACGTTCAGCGTGGGATCTTCGAACGTCGGAGACTGGGAAGACATCACCGCTCTGGTCAAAGCGCAGGGCACTGGGCCGACGAGCATTCTGTACAAGGATTTCGCGGCGCTGAAGGCTGCGATTCCGGCGCTCGATGCCATCGACTTCGACGACGAAAACAGCTACAACGAGCCCACGACCGTTCAGTTCGCCGTGATGTTGGGCAATCTGGGCTACCACGTGGTGCCCGATCCTTACACCAACAACAGCTACTGGATCAGCCTGGTTTCGGAAATTAACGGCAAGCTGGCGGGGACCGTTGATGGAGTGCATCTGCAGGCTTATTCCGGCGGTGCGGGAAATACTCCGTGCTCGGGCTGGGATTTCGGCACCGTTCCGGTGTTTCCAGGGCTGTGGGATGCGGTCGACACTCCGAGCGAAGTTGAAACCATCATGGCCGGGTGGCACACCCAATGCGGCATCATCGGCGGCACCATGTGGCTTTATGACGACTTCGTCGGGAACGGGTTGGCGAAGCAATACGCCAGCGCGATCAATACCGCAGTGGGCCAGGCGGGATTCACGCTGTCAGGGCCAACGAATGTCTATTTGAATCAGAATGCGACCGCGAGCGCGCCGGTGACCATTACCGACGCGAACGGATTTACCGGCACGGTGACTCTGAGCTTGTCGACGCTGCCCACCGGCGTGGTGGCGCAGATCAAGCAGCAGGGCAATAACGCGAAGATCACGTTCAAGGCGTCGGCGCAGGCGGTGACTGGATTCAGCACGGTGACCGTGACCGGAACTTCGGGCACGATCACGCAGACGCTGACCTTCCCGCTGGCAGTGAGCGCGGGTACGGGGTCGGCGGGCCTCGGCACGCCGGTGGATCTGTCGGCCGACTATAACCTGAACGGCATCTACACCGACGGTTCGACTTATTCGACCGGCGGCCTGGATGGCGACGGCTATTCCTACTCGGCGAATCTTCTCGGTGCGACGCGCGTGATGAATGGCGTGCTCTTCAACTTCGGGCCTGCGAATCAGCTTGATGCGATTGGCGGCAGCGGGCAGGTGATCCCTGTAACGCAGGGTAAGTACACCGCACTCGGACTGCTGGCGACCGGCATTGAAGGTGCGCAGAACAGCGAGGTCTTCACGGTGACCTACACCGATGGAACCACCTCGAAGTTCAGCCGCAGCCTGAGCGACTGGTTCACGCCGTCGAATTTCCCCGGCGAGTTCGAATCGGTGGCGATGGCCTATCGCAACTTCGACAACGGCACCAAGGACAATCGCCAGTTCAACCTGTATGCCTACAAGCTCCCGTTGAACGCGGCGAAGACGGTGCAGAGCATCACTCTGCCCGCCGATGCCGATGTGGTCGTGCTGGCGGCGACGTTGTTGCCGGCGAACTAGCTGGATTGGTTTGATTTAGGACGATCGCCCTTGCGGGCGATCGTCTTTTTTATTTGCGGGAGGGAAAAGCAGGTTCCTCACCGCGCCTTCGGCCCGGTTCGGAATGACAAGGTTTTAGGGATCATGTTTCGGGAGTAGCTGCATCAACGGCCACGGCGGCTTGTGTCCCCAAACTTAATTGAGCGTGAAATTAATCTGTACCTGCGTGTCGACTTCAACTGGCGTGCCGTTGAGCAGATAAGGTTTGTACTTCCAACGTTGAACAGCTTTCAACGCCGCGGACGCGAGCATGGGGTCGCCGCGGATAAGTTCGATATGGACAACGTTGCCTTCTTTGTCGATTTTGACGTGGAGCAAGACTACGCCTTGGATGTCCTGTTTGCGGGCTTCGCGCGGATAGGTCGGGTTGACTTTGCGAACGATTAATTTTTGGGCCACACCTGAGGAAATGCGAACGCCTTGCGGCACCGCGATACGTGGCGTCGTCGCAGGCGACGGCGGAGACGATGGCGCCGAGGTGGTCCGAGGCTTGATCGGCGGTCTCGCCAGCGGGTTGATCGCCGGCCACGCCGGCTGCAGGGGGATTGTTAGAGAGCGTGAAGTTTATCTGGACCTGTATATCAGCTCTGATCGGTTCTCCGTTCAGCAAGTAAGGCCGGTACTTCCATTGCTTGACCGCTGCGATGGCTGCCGGGGCGAGCATGGGATGTCCAGTAACCAGTTGGACGTCTTCGACGTCGCCGGTATTGCCCACGATCACCTTCAGGCTCACCACGCCTTGAATGCGCGCCTGTCTGGCGAGCGGCGGGTAAATGGGATCAACCTTCGATACCAGCAGGTCGGCTGCGACTTCGGCGGAGACGTGTACCGCCTGCGCAGGAGTTTGCGGAGTCTCCTGTGCGGCAGAGAGCGAAATGCAGGCTGTCAGCGAAAGTAGACAGATCGCCGTCCGGTAAATCATGTCGGCCTCCGTGATTTCGAGTTCGCAGTTGCGAATCGTTTCTGGCCCGGATTTACGGTCGCGCGACATTTTACACCGGCTTTCAAAGAGTGGTTCACGCGGCGATGAAGCGCTGCATCCAAGGCGGGGGATGTCGTAATCTATTAGTGGCAGGCTGATTTCGGAAGGTTGATTCCAGGAGGCAGGTTGCGCTGCGCACGTTGCGGAAATGAAAATCCAGAGGAGAATCGCTTCTGCGGAATGTGCGGGGCGACATTGCTGGCTTCTGCTCAGCCGGGAGTGCCGGCAGCATCGCCTGCGCCGCCTCCGCGACCGCTTCCTGCCAATGTAGCCTCGGCGAATCCGATTCCGCCTCGGCCAATTCAGACGAACCCAATTCCATCTGCGCCGGCTCCAAGCCGCCCTGCGCCGAGCGCACCGCCAGCGTACGTACACGACGAACCGATGATCAGCGGGCCGTCGTTTTTGGGGTTGAATCAGCCCGCGCCGAAAACGTCGTCGAGTTCGGGCAACCTCGACTATCTGCTGCAGGACGAAGACGAAGAGCCGAAGAGCGGTGGGGCGGGAAAGTATGTGTTGATCCTGTTCGCGCTGATTTTGGCCGCCGGCCTCGGATATTTGCGCTGGAGGGGTCAGGGATTCGGATGGCTCGGATCGAGCGCAAGTAAGCCGGCTGCGGCGACGACTCCGGCTGCGGATGGAAGCGATTCGAATGCGGGCACGCCTTCGACTCCCGCGGCCAGCAATGCTGCTCCGGCAGCGGGAACGTCCCCGGCAAATGCTCCGACGAGCGGGGGCACTCCGGCGAACTCTTCCATTCAGCCGAACCCTCCAACTGCGAATAGTTCTGCGCCTGCTTCTGGAAATGCGACTATCCAGCCTGCGCCGGATTCTTCAGCGGCAGCAGCATCTCCGGCACCTTCGGCAGCGGCTCCGAGTGCGGCCGCGAATCCAGACGACAGCGCCTCTGCGGATCAACCGAAGCAAGATCAAGCGAAAGAAGATCAACCCACAGCCGACCAGCCGAAGACGGCTCCGGCCAAGCGCAAGCCTTCGGCTTCGGTCGAACCTAAGCCGGTCGCTGCGCCGCCGGTCGATTCCATCGCCGAGGCGCAGAGGTATCTTTACGGCAAGGGTGTGCCGCAGAATTGCGATCGCGGGCTGCGCATGTTGAAGCCGCAGGCGGAGCGTGCCAATTCAAAAGCAATGATCGAAATGGGTGCGCTGTATTCCGCTGGGCTGTGCACACCGCGCGATTTGCCGACGGCGTATCGCTGGTTTGCCATGGCGCTGCGCAAGGATCCTAATAATCAAGCGGTGCAGACGGATCTGGAAAAACTCTGGGGCGAGATGACGCAACCGGAGCGGCAACTGGCGATGAAGTTGAGCCAGTAAGTTCTGGTCGGTGTTGTATCGTTGGCTTACGCGATGGGCCGGCTTAGCGGGAGATCCCATTCGACGCGCTTCGCTTGCTCAGGGCAGGCTCTTCTCTCCGCCTGAAAAGCGGCGATGGCACGGAACAAAAGTAACGTCCTCCGCTCTGCGTTATAATCCCCGCACTCAACTGAACCAATCCGCATCAGGATGTAGTACGTACTTTATCCAGCAAGCAGAAGGAAAGCGGCGTTTGTCGACTCCGGAACGACAAGGGATTACACCCGATCTGGCGATGGTAACGGCCATGAAGTCGGGCGACCAGAGCGCGCTGGCGCAGCTCTACGACCGCTATTCGTCCATTGTGTATGCGGTTGCGTTGCGCGTGTTGGGCGATGCCGGTGCGGCGGAAGATGTGCTGCAGGAAGTGTTTTTGCAGTTGTGGCGCAAGCCGCAGGCTTTCGATGCGGCGCGGGGAAATCTGGGGGCGTGGCTGGCTGTGATCACGCGCAACCGGGCGATTGACGCGCTGCGGCGGCGCAAGCCGGAGACGGATATAGAAGACGTAATCGTTTCAGTGGCTCCGGATCTGGCGGCGGATGCGGACCGGTCGCGGGCGGCGGAAAAAGTTCGCGGAGTGCTGGGATCGATGCCGGCATTGCAGCGGACCGCGCTGGAGATGGCGTACTTTGAAGGCATGAGCCATTCGGAGATTGCGACGAAAACGGGCGAGCCGCTGGGGACGATCAAGACGCGGATTCGCGCCGGGTTGATGACGTTGAGGAAGTCGTTTGGGACGTGAATTGGGACTCGAATAGGGAAGCGCGGCAAACGCGCGATTGTTGCGTCGCAAATTGTGCGACGCGTCGCGCGGCTCGGTCAGATCCTTCGGCGGATAAAAAGCGTCCGCCTCAGGATGACAACTTGGAATGAGTGCACACGAACAATTCGGTGAGGACCTGGCGCTCTACGCGTTGAATGCGTTGGAGGGTGAGGAGCGCGCGACGCTCGAGAAGCATCTGGCGACGTGTGCGGCTTGCCGGCTGGAGCTGGAAGAGTTGCGTGGGGATGGGGCGCTGCTGGCCATGTCGACGATGGGGCCGAGGCCTCCGGCACGGGCTAAGCAGAGATTGATGGACGCTCTGGCGAAGGAATCGGTTGAGTCTCCCACCCTTGCGCAAAGTGCGCGCAAGGATGGGGCACCCACTTCATCTTCAGCGCATACGCGGCACTGGTGGGGATGGCTGGGATGGGCGGCTACGGCGGCGGTGATTGTGTTTGCGGCGTCGCTGGCGAAAGAGAATGCCGGGTTGAAAGAGTCGCTGGCATCGGCAAAATCGATCATCACACAGAACTCGCAGGAGCTCTCTGACCTGCGCCAGATTGCCGCGCCGATTGTCGATCCGCAGGCGCAGCGGGTGACGCTGGTATCGGTGAAGAGTCCGGTGCAGCCGCAAGGGAAGGCGTTTTATCTGAAGAACCGGTCAAGCCTCGTATTCGTGGCGAGCAACATGCCGACGCTGCCGCCGCAGAAAGCGTATGAGCTGTGGTTGATTCCGACGCAGGGGGCGCCGATCCCGGCTGGCGTGTTCAAGCCGGATGCGCGGGGGAGTGCGACGGTGGTCAATCCCCCGCTGCCGGCGGGAGCCGAGGCGAAGGCGTTTGCGATTACCGTGGAGAACGAAGGGGGCGCGAGCACGCCGACGATGCCGATTGTGATGATGGGCGCGGGCGAGTAGCGCGAACGATCAAAGACTTGCCACGGATTCACACGGATTTCACGGATTAAACCAACTCCTAGTGGATCAACGAGCTTTGACCCACAGAGAAACAGTCGTGGTTCCTCCGTGCGCTCTGTAACCTCTGTGTTTATTTAGCGGCTGCGGTTTTCTTGGGAAACATTTCGCCGATGCGCTTGATTTGGGCACCTACCGCTTTCAACTTTTCTTCAATATTTTCGTAGCCGCGGTCGATGTGGTAGACGCGGTCGATGATGGTCTCTCCGTCGGCGACTAAGGCGGCTAGCACGAGCGACGCCGAGGCGCGCAGATCGCTGGCGAGAACGGCGGCGGCGCTGAGCGGAGTTTTGCCGCGGACGATGGCGCGGCGGCCTTCGATTTTGATGTTCGCGCCCATGCGGACGAGTTCCTGCGCGTGCATGAAGCGATTCTCGAAAATATTTTCCGTGATCACCGACGTGCCTTCGGCCTGCGTGGCCAAGGCCATGAACTGCGCCTGACAGTCGGTGGGGAATCCGGGATGCTCGGCGGTGGTGAGGTCGGCGGCGGTGAAGGGATTGTCTCCCATGACGCGAACCGAGTCGGCGGACGACTTCGTTTTCACTCCGACTTCGTGCAGTTTGGTGAGGAGAGCGTCGAGATGCGAGGGATCGCAGCCGGAGATGTTGAGATCGCCTCCGGTCATGGCGGCGGCGATGATGAAAGTTCCGGCCTCGATGCGGTCAGGAATGATGCGATGTTTCGCGCCTTTCAGCTTGGCCACGCCTTGCACGCGAATGGTGGAGGTGCCGGCGCCTTCGATTTGCGCTCCCATTTTGTTGAGGAGGTCGGCGAGGTCGGCGACTTCGGGTTCGCGAGCGCAGTTTTGCAGAATGGTTTCGCCTTCGGCGAGGGTCGCGGCCATGAGCAGGTCTTCGGTGCCGGTGACGGTGATCTTGTCGAATACAATTTCCGCGCCTTTGAGACGTTTGGCGCTGGCTTCGACGTAGCCGTGCTCCTGCGTGATTTTTGCGCCGAGTTGCTCGAGGCCTTTGATATGCAGATCGATGGGGCGTGCGCCGATGGCGCATCCGCCGGGAAGCGAGACGCGGGCGTGGCCGCAGCGGGCGACCAGCGGGCCGAGCACGAGCGTGGAGGCACGCATGGTCTTGACCAGCTCGTAAGACGCTTCGGGCGCGGCGAGATTTTGGCAGTGGATGGTGGTGCGGTGCTGGGCGCGTCCGTAGCCGAGTTCGACCTCGGCGCCCATGGCTGCGAGCAGGTTGCGCGTGGTCTGAATGTCGCGCACCTGCGGAATATTTTCGAGGACGACCGGCTGATCGGTGAGCAGCGCGGCGGCCATGCAGGGAAGCGCGGCGTTCTTTGCCCCGCTGATGGGGACGGTGCCAAGTAGCGGCTCTCCGCCGCGGATGATGAGTTTATCCATAGGGTGTTTCGATTGCGCTCTTTATTCTAAGGGGAATCGGCGCAGAGCGTGGTAACCGAGAGGGCACGAACTATTGGGCATACTTATACTTTGTCATTCCGACGCGCGAGCGCAGCGAGACAGGAGGAATCTGCTTCCGTCTCAAGCCCGTTTGGCAAGCGAAACGCTTGCCAAGGTGATTCTTTGGCAGTAGGCTTTTGAGCTTCTACAAATCAATTAAGCACCGGAGAAAAAACCATCATTCCAACGCGCCTTCTCATTCTTTACTGCCTGTTTTTCTTGCTGGCCTTCGGATTGGGTTATCCGATACTGGCAAGGTATGATCCGCGTCAGACCCCAGGACTTAGCGATGTACAGAGCTATGCTGCTTTGGTTGTGGGACAACTGCCGCCGGGTCCGCCGCACATGCGCTTTCGTGTCCTTGTTCCGTGGATGGCCCAACCACTGTTACTCTTTTTACCGTTTACCGCGCACAAGTTCTGTTTCTGCCCAGAAGAGGATCACGCACCATACTCGAGAGGAGGAGTAACAATGTCAGAAAAAAGTAGAAGGGATTTGCTAAAGGGTGCCCTTTTAGGGGGGGCTGCACTTAGCGCAGCAGCATTATCCAAGGATGGTTTTTCTTGTTTCAACTGACACCATCAACGGCATGTCGTCGAGGGGCGGCATTAGCTATTTTCGCCGCTGCGCTCGCGCGTCGGAATGACAACGTTTAGAAGTGGGCGCGGCTATTTTCTTGCCAACTC
>Ga0209006_10002860_pt1 | contig 15707 bp, 10 predicted proteins | sample JacPin_JW_Ref_O2_FD_188567 | JGI IMG/M metagenome (GOLD analysis project Ga0209006, IMG submission 188567) | Forest soil microbial communities from Algoma, Ontario, Canada - Jack Pine, Ontario site 1_JW_Ref_O2 (SPAdes) (version 2) | ecosystem: Environmental > Terrestrial > Soil > Boreal... | reverse complement strand
TCTCGCCTTCGCCCAAGGATAAACTGCGCGAAGCAATCTCACTTCACTTGCTCATGCGTGCGCGGCGGAGATTGCTTCGTCGCTGGGAGGGCTCGTCGCGCCAATGCGCCACGTCGACTGCCGCGACGGCGTGCTGCACGCCGAGGCGTCGACCTCCTCGCCCGCGGTCAGGTCGTTCGGCGAGGGAGCGTGAATCTCTGTCCCTGAGGTCGAACCGCCCGGGAATCAGTCGCCCGCGACGGCACGGTGGGGAAGCTCTGGGCGATGATCTTCTCGATCGTCGCCCAAATACCCGGGCCCTTCTGGGCGAAAGATGCACCGATCCTATTGCAAAGCGGGACGACGTCGCGGCTGTCGGCGCCGCTGATGACGATGGTCACCATCCGCGTGTCGCCGGTACGCATGAGACACTCGCAGAGTGGGATCCCACCGAGCTTGGGCATCTTGACGTCGGCGACGATGATGTCGGGATGACGACGACCGGCCAGGGCGAGGGCTTGCAGCCCATTCGTCGCGACCTCGACCTCGAAGCCGATGTTCGCGAATCGATTGGCGAGAAACCTCACGGTGCTCGGATCGTCGTCGACCACGAGCACCCTGGGTGGGGCAGTTGCCTTCGCCATGTTCATGTTCATCGCGTTGCCCGGGCCGTGCGGCGCGCCACGCCGCATGTCGCGGCGTCGTGGCTGGTCTAGCTCGTCTGCCTCACCATGAGAGTCTCCGACGATTCGTACGCCAAGGCGCAATATTTTTTGACAGCCGCGAGGATTTCGTCGAAGTCGAGAGGTTTCTTGAAAATCCGCTCGACCCCACGCTGGCCGAATTGACCTTTCAAGAGATCATCGGCCGTCATTCTGTCGAGCTGAACGCCGCTCATCGCGAACACCGGGATGTTTTCGGTCCCCGGCGTGCTTCGCAGCCGCCACAGGAGGAAGTTGATGTTCGCGACCGGCATGAAATAGTCCGATAGGATGACGCTCGGCTTCTCGCGCACGGCGATTTGATATCCCCGCCTGCCGTCGGTGCTGAACAAGACGTCGACGCCGCACTTGCGCAGCCGGGAGGTGAGGAATTTTCCGACAGCGGGATCGTCGTCGATGACCAGCATCAGCGGCCGCTCGCGCATTTTCGGTGCCGCCGGTGCCGCCGGCGCCGCCGGCGCCGCTGGATCGCACGTCTCGATCGTCATTCCGGGAAAGATTCTATGCAAGGCGGTAGAAACCGCGGGCCAAAACTCGGGCCCTTTGCGCACATAGGTCGCCCCCAAGCTGCCGCACCGTTCGTCGGTTCCGGAATCCGAATAGCCCGACATGACGATGACGTCGATGCCGATATGCGCGGAATCCAGCATCCGCGAGCAGAGCGACAGGCCGTCAAGCTCGGGCATATGCACGTCGACGATCAGGGCGTCCGGCGGATTCTGACGGGCCATGATCAGCGCCTGGAGCCCGTTGACGGCGGTCTGCGCCGTGAGGCCCATTTTTCTGCATCGGTCGGTGAGGAATTTAACGGCAGCCGGATCGTCGTCGACGATAAGGACCCTCGGCGGCCTTCGGCTCGTTTCAGGCGTCTCAGTCATGTCGAACCTCCGATTTGCCGCCGTCCGGCGTCAGCGACGTATCTTGGGCGTTGCGGGCGCTCGCTGGCGCCTGCTCCCGTTCGATCCGGTCCAGGAGCGCACGGAGATCCGTCTCGATGCGTCCCGGACCGCCGCGGCCGGACTGTTGCTCGATGATGGCGGCTTCGAGCGCCGCGGCCGACAGGCTCACGTTCTTGAAGCCGTAGAGCCCTGCCGAACCCGCCAGGTTGTGAGCGACGGTTCGAAGCTCGGCCAGCACGGAAGACGAGGTTGCGTCGCGCTGCAGCGCCACACGCAATTCGATCAAGGTAACCGCATCGGCCCGCAGGCGCTCCAGATACTCTTGTCTTTCTGCCGCGAGCTCCTCGGCGGACATGAGGCCCGCCGGTGATTCGCCCGGCGCGGCGCATTCGCGCTGCGCCGCGGCCTGTTCCGCCGCTTGACGGGTGCTGGCGGGCGCCAGGTCTCGCAGGTAGCTGTGAACCGAGGCGCGCAAAGCCTTCGGTTGGAACGGCTTCGCGATTGCTCCGCTCGCGCCGATCGATTTGAAATGCTCGAGCTCCGAGGCTTGCGCGCGCGCCGTCAGGAACACGACCGGGATCCCGGCTGTCAGTGGATTCCGGCGCAAGCCCGCGAGGGTGGCGGGTCCGTCCATGACGGGCATCATGACGTCGAGGACGATGAGGTCCGGCGCCCAGCTCGCGGCCCGGGCCAGCGCCTCCTGACCGCAGGTGCAGGTCAGTATTGCGAGCTCGGGATCGCGGGCGAGCGATCGTTCGATCACTCTGCGGACGTCCGGCTCGTCGTCGACGACAAGGATACGGTGCGCCGTCATGCTGCCGCCTCTCGTTTCCTGGCTTCATCCGTTTGATTTTTTGCAACGTGCCGGCGCAGATCGGCGACGAGGCTGTCGACGGCAGCCCGCGATTTGGCCAGCGCCGTCCACACCTGCGCGGCCAGCTCGGGATTTGCGCCTTCGGCGGAGTAGATGATCACGGGAATTGGCTGCCCGGCGTTGTCGTGCAGATAGGGAAGCAGGTCCATGCCGGATCGCCCATCGAGCTCCAGGTCGACGACCGCAAGGTCGAATTCCCCTGCCGCAAGCGCGTGAAGCGCCTCGTCGATGGATCCCGCCGAAACCACGACGCCGTCCGTTCGGCGGACCCGCGCCACGGCGGCGCGCGCCCGTGGATCGTCATCCACATGCAGAATGCGGGCCGGACTGATCGCGCTGCGGTCGATCGAAACTTTGATCTGTCCGCGCAGTTCTTCCACATCTGACGGATCGTCGATCCAATCGACGATATTGATGTGTGCGAACTTGATGTCGTCTTGGTTCTGGTCGAAGCTGGTGTATGTCGCAATGATGGGTGTTTCGGCATGCCTGGACATCTTGCGCAACCCTTGAATCAGCGTGATCGCGTCGTGGCCGGGAAGCTGCAGGTCGATCACGATCGCCTTGTAGCTGCTGTTCGCCGCGAGGGTGACGGCATCGGCAGCTCGTTGCGACCAGTCGACGGCGAGCTCTTCCAGTCGGAGGCGCCCGCAGATAATTCCGGCGCTGACGCTGCTGCGCGCACAAAGCAGGATCGGCGCGTCGGAATCGGACGTTCGAGCCGGTCCCAGCTGGGACAAATCGACGAAGAAGACGGCCCCTCCGCCGGGTGCGTCGGCAAATCCGATGGCGCCGCCCATCCGTTCGACGATCTCCTTCACGATGCTCAACCCGAGGCCGGTGCCGCCTTTCGCCCGCGCATCGGACGCATCGGCCTGGGCGAACTTCTCGAAAACGCGCGCCTTGAAGTGTTCGGGAACGCCCGGTCCGTGGTCCCTGACCGATATGCGCACCTTGTCGCCGCAATATTCCGTCGTCAGCGCGACGTCGGCGCCCGGCGACGAGAACTTGACGGCATTCGAGATCAGGTTCGAGAGAACCTGCGTCAGCCGGTCGGGGTCGGCGAGGACGTCATCGCGAGACACGCCGTCGCAATAGAGATGGACGCCCTGTGCCTGTGCCAGCGTCCGGTTGGCCGCCATCGTTTGCGCAAGGAGTGCGCCCACCGCGACGCGCTGCATGTGGAACGCCACTTTTCCAGCTTCGAGCTTTTCGATATCGAGGATATCGTTCACCAGCTGATGCAGCCGCTGGCTGTTCGCATGCGCAATGTCGATCAGCTCTTTCGTCTCGCCGGACAGATTGGGGTCGGGATCCTCCTCGATCAAGGCGAGGGAGGCGGCGATCGCCGTCAACGGCGTCCGCAGCTCATGACTGACGGTTGCGATGAATTCGCTCTTGAGCCGGGCCGCGCTTTCGGCGGCCACTTTGCCGAGCTCGGCCCGGTCGCGTTCCTCGGTGCGATGTTGCAGGACGAGCATGGCGGCTTCGAGCTCGCGGCCCACGTCGTCGATCTCCAGGATCTGCGAGAGTGGAATAAGCGATCGCTCGGCGTCTCCGAATGTCGCCGCCGGCCGCAACAACGACCGCATCGCATACGCGATCTTCTTGGACTTGTATCCTGCAAATCCGATCCCGATTGCCAGAAGGATGAGAGCGCCCGCAACGCTAAAGGACAGGAATACATACAGCTGGGAGTTCACCAACTCGGTAGGAATGCCGATTGCTACGGTCCAGTTCGTGCTCTCGGATCGGGCGAACGCCGAGTAAACAGGAAAACCGTCGACCGAGATCGTCTTCAGGAACCCCGATCGTTGTCGGGCGATCATGCTCATCAAGGCCGGCGAACCTGGTTGCCCGACGTATCGTTCGGAATTGAGATTGCGGGCCGCGTTGATGCCCGCCGCATCGAAGATGCTGGCGATCCAACCCGCGGGCAGTTTTTGATTGTTCAAAAGCTCTTGCAGGGCCTCGGGAAATAGCCCCATCGAAAGGACGTACTTGACCGCGCCATCGCGGTACACCGGAACCTTGATGCCGATCAGTGGCCTCGCCGCGACCCCTACGTGGAATAGGTTTGTAATGAGCGGTTTGCCGTTCCCGAAGACGGCGGCGTCGGCCGCCGGATTTGCGTTGATTGGGAGCTTTGTGCCGAACGGCAAAAACGTGTTGACGAGTTGCTGGCCCGATCTGTCGCTCAGGACGATATTGTTGAGGGGAAATCGCTTGCTGACCTCAGCTGCCTTTTTTTGGAATCCGCTGAAATCGTCGGAAGTCAACTCCGTGGAGGGTGCCAGGATTTCCAGGGCCACCCGCGCGGTCGCCAGCTCTCGATCGACGGCCAGCACGAGCGCCTGCGCTGTCATCACCCCGCCTTGGGAAATGCGATCCTCCAAGACCTTGTGCATACCCAGGATGAGGGCCGCGATGCCGATCCAACCCGGCAGGATGCAAGCCAGCACGATGTGAACGAGCGTCCGGCGGATCGTGTGCGATCGTCGCAGCGGCCACAAGGAATTCAAGCGGAGGGCCATCGCGTGCCAAAATGGTCGGATACGAGGTGCGGCATCCTCGGGATGTCGGTGAAGATCGCAGTGGATGCTAACGGGCCATTGATTTATGCAACGACAACACGGCCCTAGGGCAAATTACCTAGCGCTCTTGCGGGATGTCATAGGGAGAAATGCTCATAGCGGGCATCCACAACGCCCGGGGGACCTTCGCTGCTGGCGTTCGACGACATCACCGACTGGGCGCCGAAAAGCTTGGCGCCTCGCCGCAGGGGCTCTAGAACAGTCGGGACATTTCCACCCGTCATGGCCGGGCTTGTCCCGGCCATCCACGTCTTTGGACTTGAGCCTGCTCACGACACGGATGCCCGGCACATAGGCGAGCCCTCGGGTCTTGCCTTCGGCAAGCCCAAGGGTGAACTCCACGACGCCATTCTTCGACCGGCCATGGCCGGGCACGACGAAGGCTCAATTTGAGGCCGCGACGTCCAATGCACCACTTCGACTACCGCGACGGCGTGCTGCATGCCGAGGGCGTCGACCTCGTCGCCCTCGCCGACGCGGTCGGCACGCCGTTCTACTGCTACTCGACCGCGACGATCACGCGCCACTACAAGGTCTTCGCCGGCGCGTTTGCCGACGTGCGCGCGCTCGTCTGCTACGCCATGAAGGCGAATTCCAACCAGGCGGTGGTCGCGACGCTCGCCCGGCTCGGTGCCGGCGCCGACGTGGTTTCCCTCGGCGAGCTCATGCGCGCCCGCGCGGCCGGCATTCCACCCGACAAGATCATGTTCTCCGGCGTCGGCAAGACCGTGCACGAGCTCGCGGCCGCGGTCGACGCGGGCATCCTGTGCGTCAACGTCGAATCCGAGCCCGAGCTCGACCTCCTCGCCGGGATCGCTGCCGCCAAGGGCCGCACCGCCTGCGTGTCGCTGCGCGTCAATCCCGACGTCGACGCCAGGACCCACGCCAAGATCGCGACCGGCAAGTCGGAGAACAAGTTCGGCATCCCGATCAGCCGCGCGCGTTCGGTCTACGCGCATGCCGCGAAGCTCGAGGGCGTGCGCGTGACCGGCGTCGACATGCATATCGGCAGCCAGATCACCGAGCTTGCACCGTTCGGCGACGCCTTCGCGCTGCTCTCCGATTTCGTCCGCACGCTGCGCGCCGACGGCCACCACATCGAGCACGTCGACCTCGGTGGCGGCCTCGGCATTCCGTATCGCGACGACAACGAGCCGCCGCCCGATCCGGACGCCTATGCGGCGGTGGTCAAGCGCGCCACGCGCGATCTCGACTGCACGCTCATCTTCGAGCCCGGCCGCCTGATCGTCGGCAACGCCGGCATCCTGGTGACGCGCGTCATCTACCTCAAGCGCGGCGACGCCAAGACCTTCGTCATCGTCGACGCCGCCATGAACGACCTCATGCGCCCGACCCTCTACGAGGCGCATCACGAGATCTGGCCGGTGCGGCGCCCGGCTGCGGGGGCGCCGCGCATTCGCGCCGATGTGGTTGGCCCGGTGTGCGAATCGGGCGACTACCTCGCGCTCGACCGCGATCTCGTGGAACCCGCTCCCGGAGACCTCGTTGCCGTCATGTCGGCCGGTGCCTATGGCGCCGTGCAAGCCGGCACCTACAACACGCGCGCGCTGGTGCCGGAAGTGCTGGTTGACGGTACGGAATGGGCGATCGTGCGGCCGCGCGTCGAGATCGAGGAGCTGATTGCCCTCGACCGGCTCCCGGCATGGTTGAGGTAGGGCATGATCGCGAAAAGCCTGCCCCCGACGTGATCGGGGGTGGGCCCCGGTTTTGGGAAAAGATCATGCCCCAGAGAGAGTGCACAAAATTCCGTGAAATCCCGCGAAAGGGCCAATTTCGGCCTTGTCGGGATGGCAGGATGTCGCAGTCATGATAGGATGTTGCGTCGCAACACGCCGGAGAATCGGCCGGAGAGCTGCTTGACGGAATCGATGCCCGACCCGACCACTCCGCGGCCTGACCCGCAGGCGACGACTGCATCGCTCGAACGCGCGCTGGTGCGCGCCAAATGGGTCATCCTGTGGGAACGGCTGTGGCCGGCGCTCGCCTCGATCGCGACGGCGGTCGGCCTTTTCCTCGCCATATCCTGGCTCGGCCTGTGGCTGTGGCTGCCGCCGATGGGCCGGGCAGTTGCTCTCTTTTGTTTCGCGGTGCTGGCCGCGGCCGCAACGCTGCCGGCGTTCTTCCTGCGCATCCCGAGCCGCCACGATCGCCTGCGCCGGCTCGATACGGTCTCCGGGCTTGCGCACCGGCCCGCGACCGCGATCGCCGACCAGATGGCGACGCCCGAGACCGACACCTGGTCGAAGGCGCTGTGGCGTGCCCATGTCGAGCAGGCCCTCGCCAAGGTGCGCAACCTGCGCGCCGGCCTCCCCGCGCCGCGTCTCGCCTTGCGCGATCCTTTCGCGGTGCGCGCGCTCGTGCTCATCCTCGTGGTCGCGACCTTCTTTGCGGCCGGCGGCGAGCGTTTCCACCGCATCGCGGCGGCCTTCGACTGGCAGGGCGTGGTGCTGCCGCCGAATTTCCGCCTCGATGCCTGGGTTTCTCCGCCGACCTATACCGCAAAGGCGCCCGTGATCCTGCCCGGCGTGCGGCCGGGCGAGCCCGCGCCCGCCGCGGCGTCCGCGGTCTCGGTTCCGGTCAACAGCGTGCTGATCATCCGCGCGAGCGGCCAGGTGAAGTTCGACGTCGCGGTCACCGGCGGGCTCAAGGAAATCCCCGCCGACAAGTCCACGCAGGCGCCGTCCGGCACCGAGGAGCGCCGCTTCACCGTCACGGACCGCGGCACCGCCACGCTCTCCGGCCTCGCCAACGACGACATCGTCTGGGCGTTCAACGCGATCCCGGACCGTCCGCCGACCATTTCGCTCACCAAGGAGCCGGAGCCGCAGGCGCGCGGCGCGCTCGCGCTCTCCTACAAGCTCGAGGACGACTACGGCGTCGCCGAAGCCAAGGCCACCTTCAAGCTCAAGGACCAGGCGAGCGCGCCGCGCCCGCTGTTCGGCCCGCCCGACTTCCCGCTCTCGCTGCCGCAGGCGCACACCAAGAACGGCGTCGGGGAGACCACCAAGGACCTGACCGAGCATCCCTGGGCGGGCGCGACCGTCGCGATGACGCTGATCGCGCGCGACGACGCCGGCAACGAGGGGCACAGCCCGACCTATGACGTGACGCTGCCGCAGCGGCCGTTCTTCAAGCCGCTCGCCCGCGCGCTGATCGAGCAGCGGCGCGACCTCGCGCTCGACGCCAATGCGCGCGACCGCGTGCTGATCGCGCTCGATGCGCTGGCGATGGCGCCCGAGACCTTCACGCCCGAAACCCCGATCTATCTCGGCCTGCGCTCGATCTTCTTCAACCTCGCCCAGGCGAAGACCGACAACGACCTGCGCGGCGTCGTCAAGCGCCTGTGGGAGATGGCGACCGAGATCGAGGACGGCAACGTATCGGAGGCCGAGGCGGCGCTGCGCCAGGCGGAGGAGAACCTGCGCCAGGCACTCGAACGGGGCGCCAGCGACGAGGAGATCAAGCGGCTGACCGACCAGCTGCGCGCCGCGCTCGACAAGTTCCTGCAGGCGCTCGCCGAGCAGATGCAGAAGAACCCGCAGATGGCGCGGCCGCTCGACCCCAACGTGAGCCGCATGCTGAGCCAGCGCGACCTGCAGCACATGATCGACCGGCTGGAGCAGCTCTCGCGCTCGGGCGCCAAGGACGCGGCGCGCGCCATGCTCGACGAGATGCAGCAGATGCTGGAAAACCTGCAGATGGCGCAGCCGGGCCAGATGGATCAGGGCGACGACGACATGTCGGCCCAGCTCGACGAGCTCGGCAACATGATCCGCGAGCAGCAGCAGCTGCGCGATCGCACCTTCAAGGAGGGGCAGGACCAGCGTCGCCAGCAGCGCGGCCAGCAGCCGGGGCAGAACGGCCAGAAGCGCGGCCAAAACGGCCAGCAGGGCGACAAGAACAATTTCGGCGACCTGCAGAAGAACCAGCAGGCGCTGCGCGACCGTCTCAACAAGCTGATGGAGCAGCTCAAGCAGAAGGGTTTCGGCCAGCAGCAGCAGCCGGGCGGCAACCCGAACGGCGGCGAGCCCGATCCGCTCGGCGAGGCAGGCGGCGCGATGGACGAGGCGCAGGGCTCGCTCGGCGACAAGAACGCCGACAGCGCCGTCGACAGCCAGGGCCGCGCCCTCGAGGCCCTGCGCAAGGGTGCGCAGAACCTCGCCCAGGAGATGGAAAAGCAGATGCAGATGGGCCAGGGGCCGGGCGGCGGCGCCGGCGAGCCGCGCGGGCCCGGCCGGCCGCGCGCGCAAAGCCGTACCGACCCGCTCAACCGCCCACTCGGCTATGATGACGGCTCGAAGGTGCCGCTCGAGGCCGACGTGCAACGCGCCCGCCGCATTCTCGAGGAGCTGCGCAAGCGCTACGGCGACACGGCGCGCTCGCAGCTCGAGCTCGATTACATCGAGCGGTTGTTGAAGGGATATTGAGTCGGCTATTCTCCCCGACGCCGAGGGGAGGCACGCCTTGCGCGATTTACCGCGCGGTCCATTTCGCGCGCATCGAAACCGCCTTTTGATCGTGACGCTGGCCGCGTTCGGCGCCGTGTGCATGCCGGCGCGCCCGGCCGCGGCGCAGGACTGCCCGACCGCGCAATCAGGCGCGCACGGCTTCGTCGTCGAGCGCAACGAGTCGCAGAAGAGCGAGGTGTTTCACGTCGACCAGGGAGTCGTGCGCATCGTGACGCGCTACGGCGGCGAGACCCCGCTCGAGACCACGCTATACGAAGGCCTCTTCATCCTTGAGCGGTTGGACCGCGGCCGGCGCACCAAGTTCGATCCGCGCACCGACCTCAAGACGCTGTTTCCGCTCAAGCCCGGTGCGCAGCTGCACGCAAAATTTGTCACCGAGAGCGACGGGAATTTCGGTCGCCTCTATGCCGAGCTCGACGTGCGCAAGCCGGAAGACCTCTTCATCGGCCCCTGTAAATACGCCGTGCTGCGCATCGACCGCCGCGAGTCGCGCAGCGCGGTGCCCCCGCAATTCGTCTACACCGATCTTTATTCGCCCGATCTCAAGTTTGTCCTCGCCCGCGAATACACCCGTCCGGGCGGGCAGACGCAAGTGATCAAGTACGACCGCATTTACCCGCTGAAGAACTAATTAGAATAGCGGCGCGACCTCGCCCACCTTCATCGGGCCGAGAAACACCGCGCCGTCGGTAAAGCGCAGCGGCAGGGTCACGGCCTCGCGGCCCTCCAGCTGGGTCGGTTGGCCCAGCATGTTGGCACCCATGGTGGCGAGCGCCGCGTTGCCGTGCGAGCCGAGCAGGCGGTTGAGATCGAGGCCCGGCGCCACGCGGTCGAGCGCGTTCTGCGAGGCCTGCCCGACCGCCTTGTCGAGCCCGAGCGCGGTCATCAGATCCGCGATGCCCGCGACGGTGAGCTGCAGCTCGCCGTCGAGCGCGCCGCGCGCGGTCAGGTGCAGGGTGCCGTTGCCGACCATCAGGACATTGCCCTGCCGGATGCGCGCCTGCGCCACGTCGAGCCGGCCATTTGCCGCCTGCAGGTCGCGCAGGAGCTGCTGCCACGGGCGGGGCGAGAAATCGGCCAGGCCGTGCAGCGTGCCGGCGAGCGTGGCGTCGATCGGGGCGTTCGGCACGCGCGGCACGACGGGAAGGAGCGCTTGCGCGAGGTCGAGCGCGATATCGAATGCGGGCGGCTCGCTCGCCAGGCGCGGTGCCTCGCGCAGGTGGAGTTCTGCGTGCGTGGCGCGCGCCACCGTTTCCTGGCCGCCATTGCGGGTGACCGCGGGCTGGTCGAGCACGAGGGAGACGCGCTCGGGCGGCGCCGAGGGCCGCACGCGCACGCTCATCTGCGCGAGCGTCCAGTCGACCGCAACCGCATGGCCGTTGTCGTCCGCCGCGTCGAGCGGGCCGGTGAACTCGGCGATCGCCAGGGTCGGCTGGTAGACCTGCACGGCTGCGTGCATGTCCGCGGTCTTGAGCGACACGTGCGCCTTGGTGAGCCGAAGCTCGGGGGCGAGACAGCGCAGCTCGAAGCGGAACGGAAAGCCGCCGAATTCCTGGGTGGCACAGCTCAGCACGCGCCCGGCCGCGGCCTCGCGCTGGTTCCACGCGGCAAGCTCGGTCTGCGCGCGTGCGGCCGCGTAGAACCAGAAGGCGGTCCAGACGAGCGCCAGCACGACCACCAGCGCGAGCGGCAGCAGCAGGCGCCAGCGCCGCCCCGGGCGTGCCGCGGCGGCAGTGTCGAACGTTCGATAGCTCACCGACATGTGCCCTCGCGGTTGCGTCCGGCCGATTGGCCTGTTAGGCGAACGATCTGCCGGGGTTCGAGGCCGCCCGTGTCGCGTCTGCACTGATGGAATCTTTCGAGCACGCCGACGAGGATCTGTGGGTGTTCGCCTACGGCTCGCTGATGTGGCGCCCCGGCTTCGCCCACCTCGAGCGCGCGCCGGCGCGGCTGATCGGGCTGCACCGGGCGCTGTGCGTCTATTCCTTCGTCCACCGCGGCACGCCGGAGAAGCCCGGCCTCGTGCTCGGCCTCGACCGCGGCGGCGCCTGCCGCGGCATCGCGTACCGGGTCGAGCGGGTTCTGCGCGGCAAGACGATCGCCTATCTGCGCGCGCGCGAGCAGGTCACCATGGTCTACCGCGAAGCCTGGCGCGACGTGCTCCTCGCCGGCGGGCCGGAGCGGCGCGTGCGCGCGCTCGTCTATGTGGTCGACCGCGGCCATGCGCAATATGCCGGCCGGCTCGATCTCGACGCGCAACTGCATTTCGTGCGGCAGGGGCATGGCAGCTCGGGGGCCAATCCGGATTATGTGCTGGCAACGGTTGCGGAAATCGAGGCGCAGGGCATTCGCGACACCGACCTGCATCTCCTCGCCGAGCGGCTCAAGGGGCACGACAGCCGCACCCGCGCGTCGACGGCAGCACTCAAGCCTTGAATTGGGGCGCGCGCGGGGCGGCGAGAACGGCGTGCCGTTCTGCCGGTGAATGCTCTACAAAGCGCGTCGGTTCCGCGGCAACGGGAAGACGCGAGGGCGCTTTTGATGTCGATGCCGACCGTGACTTCAAACCAATTCGATGACGGCCAGCCGGCGTTGGCGGCGGCCGGCCCCCCGGACATCGCCATGATGGACGCGGTCGGCCTGGCGGCCGCGATCCGCGCGCGGCGCGTCTCCTGCGTCGAGGTCATGGGCGCCTATCTCGATCACATCGAGCGGCTCAATCCGCGGGTCAACGCCATCGTGGCGCTGCAGGAGCGTGCCGCCTTGCTGGCGCAGGCGCGCGAGCGCGACGCCGAGATTGCCCGCGGCGCGCCGACGGGGCCGCTGCACGGCTTTCCGTTCGCCGTGAAGGATCTCGTGCCCGTCAAGGGCATGCCGATGACCATGGGCTCGCGCATCCTCGCGGATTTCGTCCCGCCCGCCGACAGCATCATGGTGGGACGGCTGCGCCAGGCGGGCGCGATCTTCATCGGCAAGACCAACACGCCCGAATTCGGCCTCGGCTCGCACACTTACAACTCGGTCTACGGCGCGACCCGCAACGCCTATGACCAGACGCGCTCGGCCGGCGGCAGCAGCGGTGGCGCCGCGGTCGCGCTGGCGCTGCGCATGCTCCCCGTGGCCGACGGCAGCGACTACGGCGGCAGCCTGCGCAATCCGGCCGGCTGGAACAACGTCTTCGGCTTCCGCACCAGTCACGGCCTCGTCCCGACCGACGCGCGCGACGCCTTTCTGCCATCGATGACCGTGCTCGGGCCGATGGCGCGCAACGTCGCCGATCTCGCGCTGCTCTTGTCGGTGCAGGCCGGCCACGACGCCCGCGCGCCGCTGTCGATGGCGGGGGACGGCGCGCGATTCCGTGCACCTCTAGAGCGGGATTTCACCGGCACGCGCCTCGCCTGGGCCGGCGATTTCAACGGCTATCTGCCCTACGAGCCAGGCGTGCTCGAGCTGTGCAAGGACGCGCTCGAGACCTTCGCGGCGATGGGCTGCCGCGTCGAGGAGGCCGTGCCGGACTATCCGGTGGAGGCGATGTGGCGGGCGTGGCGCACGCTGCGCGCCTGGCAGAGCGGGGGCAACCTGCTCGCCTATTACAGAGACCCGGAAAAACGCGCGCTGATGAAGCCCGAGGCGGTGTTCGAGGTCGAAAGCGGCCTCCGGCTCACGGCCTTCGACATCACGGCGGCATCGGTGGTGCGGACCGAATGGTATCAGGCGGTGCGCAAATTCTTCGCCACCTATGACTACTGGATTCTGCCGACCGCCCAGCTCTTTCCCTTCGACGTCGATCTGCAATGGCCGCGCGAGATCGCGGGACGCAAGATGGAGACCTACCACGAGTGGATGAAGGGCGTGCTGCCGGCCACCATGTCGGGCTGTCCGACGCTCGCGGCGCCCGCCGGTTTCAACGCGCAGGGCCTGCCGATGGGCATCCAGATCGTCGCGCCGAACCAGTCCGATTTCGCCTGCCTGCAGCTCGCCCACGCGTATGACGTGGCGACCGCCTGGCCGGCGCGGCGCTTGCCGCCGCTGCTCGGCTGAGCCACGCCGTTCGGCGAAATCGGTTCAATCCGGCTCTGAGCTTCCCGCCGCTGTTCGGCCGCAACGTCCTGATTACGCCAACGGCTCGACGGAAAAGCTTTCCGGCGGCGCGCCTGACCGGTGGCGCTCCCACATCCCCGCGAATGCCGCCTCGATGTGCCGGGCAAACCGCCTGGTATCGAAAAGCGGACAGGTCGATCGATTGGATCCGAGTTTCGCCCTGGTTGCCGCAAGCATGGCCGGGTCCGACGCGAGCTTGCGGGCCAGCGTCTCGTAATCTTCCAGCGACGTCGTGACCAGCTCCGGCAGCCCGGCCGCATGCAGCAGGCTCGCGCCGACGCGGCCCGCGAAGGTCGATCCCATGCACGTGATCAGCGGAAGCCCCGCCCACAGCGCATCGGAGGCGGTGGTGTGGGCGTTGAACGGCAGGGTGTCGAGAAAGAGATCGGCGAGCCGGTGGCGTGCGAGGTGATCCTCGGGCTTGACCCGCGCCGCGAATACCAGCCGCTCGTCGGCGATGCCTCGCGCGCGCGCCGCGTGCCGGAGATTCGTCTTTGCCGTCTCGCTGCTGGCGAGCAGCCACAGCACGCCGGCGTCGATCGCGCCGAGCAGCCGCATCCAGACGTCGAATATCGGGGGCGTGATCTTGTAGTTGTTGTTGAAGCAGCAGAACACGAATCCGTCCCGCGGGAGACCGGCCTCGGCGCGCGACGGAACCTGCAAGCCGATTGCGCGGGTTGAATCGTTCACCTGATAGGAGTCGGGCAGCTGAACGATCCGCTCGGTGTAGAACGCCGCATCCGTCAAAGGGGTCACGAAACGATCGCCGATCACGTAGTCGATGTACGGCGCCGCCGTCGTTGCCGGGTAGCCGAGATAGGAGACCTGCAGCGGCGCCGGCCGATGGGCGAGGATGCCCATGCGGTTGCTCGCGATATAGCCGTTGAGATCGACCGCGATGTCGATCCCCATCCCGGCCATCTGCGCGGCGACTTGCGCATCGGCGATCGCCCGGGCATCGGCGAACCGGTCGAACGATTTGACGATGCGTGCGCGGATCGCGCTCCCATCGTCCGGACCAAAGGAGATGCCGATTATCTCGAAGCGATCGCGGTCGTGCCGCTCGAACAGCTCGGCGATGAGATAGGACGTCGGATGCCGGCGAAAGTCCGACGACAGGTAGGCGACGCGGATTTTGCCGGGTGACGCGGGCGATGGCCGCTGCGGCGGGCTCGCCTCGCGCGGAAATCGGCGCCGCACATATCCGCGGGTGCGCGCAAGCTGCGCCGCGGGCTCGTCGCCGAAAGCGACGAGCACGAACGGTTCCACGTCGCCGCTGCCGGCGTCGAGACGCGCGTCCAGCGCACGCTTGAGCGCATGGGCTCTCGGCCAGTCATTGATGTTGAGAAGGCAGAAGGCGCATTGGCCGGCCGTGAACGGATGGTCCGGCCGCAGCGCGAGCGCGCGCTCGTAGCTCGCGATCGCTTCGTCGAAGCGGCCGGCGAGCTCGAACGCCGAGCCGCGGTTATGCCACGCGTCGACGTAGGTCGGCGCGAGCGCGAGCGCGCGATCGAAGCCCGCGATCGCCTCGTCGATGCGGCCGATCCGCCGCAAGGCGTTGGCGCGATTGTAGTGCGCCTCGGCGAGGTCCGGCTTTAGCGCGAGCACGCGATCGAAGCAGGCGATCGCCTCCTCGCACCGGCCGAGATCCGCCAGGGTCGAGCCGCGGTTGCGCAGGGTGTCCGGCGCATCCGGGCTGCGCGCCAGGATCGCGTCGAAGCAGCGCAGGGCCTCGTCGTGGCGTTGCAGGCCGCGCAGCATGTTGCCGCGATTGCCCAGGATGTCGAGATCGCCGGGCCGCAGCGCCAAGGCCGTGTCGAAGGCCGCGAGCGCCTCGGCATGGCGGCCGAGATGGGCGAGCGCCACGCCGCGCCGGCTGTGCCCGTCGACATGCGTCGGCTGCGGAATCCCGACCATGTCGAGGATCGTCGGGCCGATATCGCTGACGTGGGTGAACTGCGATCGCAGCCCCCCGCTGTCGGTGATCCGGTCCGGGTAGCGGACGAGCAGTGGGTTGCGGGTCCCGCCGAGATGTGACGCGACCTGTT
>Ga0209006_10002859_pt1 | contig 15711 bp, 13 predicted proteins | sample JacPin_JW_Ref_O2_FD_188567 | JGI IMG/M metagenome (GOLD analysis project Ga0209006, IMG submission 188567) | Forest soil microbial communities from Algoma, Ontario, Canada - Jack Pine, Ontario site 1_JW_Ref_O2 (SPAdes) (version 2) | ecosystem: Environmental > Terrestrial > Soil > Boreal... | reverse complement strand
GATCATCGTCCACTTATCCTTTGCGAGGAAAGCGCGGCCCGAGCCGGCCGCAATGATGGGCTCGACGGTAATCACCAAACCTTCGGTGAGAAGCTGATTCGCCTGCGGTTCGGGATAGTTGGGAATGCGTGGCTCTTCGTGAATGGTACGTCCGATGCCGTGGCCGGCCAGATCGCGGATCACGGAGAAGCCGCTGCGCCGCACTTCGCGCTCCACGGCGCCTCCAATCTCCCATACCCGAAAGCCGGCGCGCGCCACCAGCATAGCCTTGGCGAAGGCTCGCTCGGCGCAGGCGACAAGGTTCTGCCGCTCTTTCGTTACTTCGCCGACGGGAACGGTGACCGCCGCATCGGCCATGAATCCATCTTTCTCGATGGTGACGTCGAGCTTAACCAGATCGCCCTCTTGCAGCGCACGCGGTCCGGGAATGCCATGCACCGCCTCTTCGTTCAGACTGATGCAGCTGACGCCCGGAAATCCATAGACCAAGGCAGGCGCGGATTGCGCGCCCTGTTCCCGCATCACCGCGCCACCGACTTCATCCAATTCCGCAGTAGCGATTCCGGGGCGCACGGCAGCCTTCATGGCATCGAGCATGAGGCGAACTACTGCCCCGGCGGCGCGCATTCCGGCTAGCTCCTCGGGCTCCTGAATCGACATTTCGTCACCTCAGCTTCATCTTAGCGCGAACCTGATCGTGTTGGCATAATGAGGCCGAGGGATAAAGACAGGGGTCAGGGATCAGGGACTAGGGGCTAGTGATTAGGCTTCACGCGCTGGCGGGCTGGCGTGGGCGAAAGAAGAAGAGCAGGACGAAGCCGCCAATGTAATAGGGCACGCTCTGCTGGAAGTTGCAGCCCAGGAAGCGCAGCACCAGCCCAAACAGCGCCAGCGCTTCACATAAGGCGTAGGTCGCAAGGTAGCCGGTTCGCCAATGACTGAGGCTCAGCAAATCGTCAGGATGCGTGGCCAGGCTGGCTGCGGCGCGTAATACCAGGGTGCGCCGCACCACGAAAATGACGCCCACGATCGCTACCCCCAGCGTGGTGAAGACGTAGCTTAGCGATGGATCGACAGAGCGCGGGCCCGGACGCACCACTTCCCCCAGCACCGCGTAAATCAAAACGCTTGCCAGCATCGACCACTGCACCATACGCAGTGTCTTCAGGGCCCTGGTCATTGAAGAGTTATTCTCGCAGCGAATCGAGGAAGGACGACAGAAACATTCTACGCTGGAATCTGGATCAGCAATACGAGATCTACATAAGTTGACGAATCCACCGATGAAATCTGACCGGGACGCAGCCCAACCGTTATCGCGTCATCTCCGTAAGTACGAACCGGGCACGTTCCGCAACCGATACGCAAGGCAACGAGAGCGACTGGTAGCCTAATCCGGCATACGTCTCGACCATTGCCTCATGCGTTGCTCGAGCTTCAGCGAAGGACTGTTTTCGTTCAGCGTCCACAGTAAAAATTTCCAGCCAGGGCGGCGCGATAAATACGCGGGAGTGGTAGCGAAACATCTCGGCCGCCCTCGCCACATGGCGAGGAACGCTCAGATGATGCAACCGCAGATAGCCAAGCACATCGGGAATGCCGCGATCGAAAACGACGGGACCCGTGTATTCTTTCGCCGTCCGATACGATCGCATTTCCCAGGCCAGCATTAATTCGGCAAAAGCATGCCGGTCCGCCCAAGGTAGAGCCGTGCCGCCAATTGCCACCTGGTCTTGAATGATCGCCCTTCCCGCCTCCGGCATGGTGCAGACACCCTGTGTTGTCAGTGCGCCGATGAGTGTGCTCTTTCCCGACCCCGGCCCCCCGGTGATTACGAATAGCCGATCAGACGATGAAGTTTCCATATCCTTGCTCCAAAAAAGCCCGCTCTGAGGGCGGCTGAAGTTAACTGACCTTTGCGCCCTTCGCGGTCGAGGTCTTTTGACTTCGAATCGCTACAGCCTGAACCCGCAAATCTCGCGAAGAAAACGAAACACAAATTCAACGCTCAGTGGGAGTGCGGTTGCCCGGACTTACCTGGCCGCATACGCAGAAAAATCTGGAACGAGACCGGATGGTTGCCGTAGGCCGAATCGAGCGCGGCTGGCTTCGAGTAGCAGGTTACATCCGCACCCAATCCCAGCTGCCAGGCGCGGTTCTGCACCAGGTCGCGCTCGCCGCCAAAGGTGTAGGCCCCGATGCGGTAGGCCGGATGTACTGCCGCCTGGGGAAAGAGTTCGTCCTTGTCAACCAGCTCCAGCCGCGTGAAAGCGTAGTCGCGCCGCAGAAAATTCAATGTCGATTCCAGCAGATAGCCGTTCAGGTTGGTATCGGTCGCAATCTTGTGCACCCGTCCCCAGACCAGCGACGTTGCCCAGTTGCCCCACTTCACGCCGTTTCCAGCCGGGCGGTTGTACTCCACCGACGCCGTCTGCCGCCACTGGCTACCGGGTTCGAGAGCCTCGGGATGTTCCAGGCGGCCAACACTGTATTGCGCCGTCCAGTTGTTGGTGGGAGCCACGTTGACTCGTCCCGAGTAGGAATCGAGAGGCGCGAGTTGAATGCTGTAACGCTCTTCATTCGGCTCGCGGCCGTTGAAGGCGGAGCCTTCCAGCTTGACTCGAGCCAGCTTGACTCGATCAATGATCAGTCCGGTGGTGACGACGCCAAAGCTGGTATGGGTTGAATCCTGCAGGTGATGGCTGAGCGGCGCCAGCGGCAGCTCCGACGCCGAAGCGCGGTGGATATACGTCACCGGTCCGAGCGCAGGTTCGGCGGACGGTCCGCCATAAAACTCCCACATGAAAGTTTTGTTCAGAGGAACTAAGTAGAGCAGCGACAGCTCGGCAAACACGTTGTGGGGATGCTGATGATCGACCAGCGGCTCGCCGTGATAAGTCTCTCCAGTCTGAAACAATTCCGGGAAGCCGGGATGCGGCGAGGTCAGCGACTCGGCGGAAAACATCTGGCGGAACAGAATCGTGCCCGCGCCCAGTTTGTGCTGCTCCATCAGCATGCCCCAGTTGACCGATTCGGCCTTGCCCTCGCCACGCGGCCCGCCCTGCTGGTTGTAATCGATGAAGATGACGCCGTGCGCCATTAACTCCCAGCCTCCACGCATCCACATCCACTCATTCGCGGGCACCGAGACGGGCTGCCATCCCGTTCCCGAGCCGGCATGCGGCGAGGGCATTGGTCGGCTGGTTGACTCCTCCATATTCATGTTCATCCCGGCCATGGAGGTGTCTTGCTGCTGCGGAACCGGCGTGGGACTACTTTGAGCCGAAGCCAGGCCGAGCGACAATGCCAAAAACGAGATCGTAAGTCGCGACTTTCTCACGGAAACCTCGCCGACGCGCATGCTGGGTTGCAAATGAAAGATGCGAATGCCGAAAGATGCGAATAAAGATTTGAATGTTGAAATATGGGTCACACCTCCGCACGCAAACGCGCCGGAAGAACGAACGGGCCAGGGCGTTTAGAGTCGCAGCGGAGCAAGATTCGGCGGACTGACGGAGGGAAGCAGGGATAAAGTAAGATGTGCGGCGGAAGCGGAATTTACCGAGAGGCTAGGCTCTCGATCTAAATCCGAAATCTGGGCAGGCAGCGTCCGCGAAGAAAAGGTCGCGCTGGGCAGAGCCGCGTGGTGGCCGTTGACGCAGCACTGAAAACTGACGGGCGCGGGCGGCGGAGTTTCGGAGCGCTGGCCCGAGTGACGCTGATGGCAGCTTGCGGGCTGAATCGAAGTTCCCACGTAGGCCAGCATTTGCACGGAAGGCATAGCAGCCGCTGCCACCAGCAGCAATAGCGTGGCCATGCGGGATAGCGCGGGCATTCGCATTTATGTCCCGGTAATCTTGATGCGCAATTCTTCCGGCAGGCGCTGGCGAATTTCCTGCGGCAGACGATCGTGCACCCGGCGCGCGCCCTCGCGGGCTGCGTCCAACATCGTGACCGGGGCCGGCGTCGCCACCGCCACGCCCAGCCAGATCAACGCCGAAAGCACGAAGCCGGTGAGCGCGGCAATTTCCAGCCAAAAAGCATGGCGCGGGCCCAGAAACCTGATTACGCCAAAGGCCAGCAGAAAGACCCCCGCGGAAATCGAGGCCAGCGCGATCAGGCCGACATCAATGATGCGATGAATTTTTTGGCGGCTGCGGCAGTGTTCGCATGCGGCGAAGTGGCTTTCGTAGTCGCCGCGCATCTCCGGCGCCAGGCCGGAAATGTCATAGCGCCAGCCCGCCAGAATCTTGCCTACGATTGGATCAATGCACTGCTGACTCATGAGGGAGTGACAAATACGTCCAACTGCCGCGCCCGACAAAAATGGACCCTACTGATTAAGAATGGCCCCTACTAGTTACAGACGCAACGGTTCAAGCGCCTCGCTCTGCGACGCCAGCAAGACCTGGCTTTGGAACAGCCCGCCGCGCATGGCCAGAGCTTTTTCTGCCTCTCTCCGGGCTATCTCCGGATGATTGTTCTGCTCAGAGAGATGCGCCAACACCACAAACGTTGCATGATTATCATAGTCTTTGGTAAAGAAATCCGCGAGTGCACCATTGGACAGGTGCCCCACCCGGCTCATAACCCGCTGTTTCACCGACCATGGATACGGCCCTCCGCGCAGCATTTCAAGGTCATGGTTCGATTCCATGACCAGCACATCACAGCCGCGCAGGTGGTCGCGCACGCTGGCCGGCAGGTAGCCCAGGTCGGTGGCCACGCCCACCTTGACGCCCTCGGCGCGAAAGGTGAAGCCCACCGGATCGGCGGCATCATGTGGAATGGTGAAGGGCTTGACCTCGATGTCGCCTACCAGGAATCCGCGGCCGGACTCAAAGGCCTCGAACTTTTCCAGGCGCGGCCGCACCCCGTTTTCGTCGCGCAGGGCCCGCGCCCACGCCTGCTGTGTGGCTCCGGTCATGAATACCGGGATACGCAGCTTCTTGGCCAGCATGGCCAGCCCGTAAACGTGATCGGAATGCTCATGGGTGATGAGAATAGCGGAGAGCGCATGCGGCTCCTGCCCCAGCAGCTTCATACGCTTGAAGGTCTCGCGGCACGAAAGGCCGGCGTCCACCAGAATCGCAGTGCAGGCGCTAGCCACCACCGCGCAATTGCCACGGCTGCCTGAAGCCAGCATCGATACAGTCACACCCATGCTCGCAGCATACGCGTCGAGCCTGTGGATAGGGCAGTAACTTTTCGGTTATCCGATACTTTCGGCGGCCTCTGGCTTCCGGCTCGTGGCTTCCGGGAAAGCAATATGACTGCCACAACTCTATGCCAATTCCGAACGCCGAGAGTCGAAAGCCGCGGCTGGCGCAGGATAAGAACATACTCATACGTAAAGTGCACGGAAATCGACCGGGTGAAAATCGGGGTTGATCATCTTTAAGCCCATATTAATCGTACCCGTTTAAGCCCATATTAATCGTACCCGCATCGACGGGTTGCCAAAGAAAATTCGAGAGCAGGATTGCGCCCGGCGTCTTTTTGTTGAGAAACCGATAAAAGTGTTGCAGCCGGCGGACAGACCCAGCATCCGAGGTCATGTCCGTCACTTGCCCTGCTTTAAGTTATCCATTACGTTGCGCATGATTGAACCCCCGTACGCCCCCGCTATTCCGGGAAGAAAGGCGAGAAACGATCCATAGACCTGCGCCCGCGTCGGCTTCACCGCCAGAATCTTGTACGCGGCCAGTTCGGTCAGTGGAATGAAAACTCCCACCGTGACCACCCAGCGCCACGGCCAGCGCGGCTGCAACAATCCCAGCAGGATGCAGGCGGACAAAACCAGCAGCGCAGTGAACAGCAGATCGTTAATGGCGACGTCGGCCCACCCCGCGCCAATGCCGCAGAGCGCGGCTAGCAGGTAGAACCAGAAATCGCGTCCGGAGTTGAGAGCCATTGTAGATTTTAGATTGATGATTTCAGATTTTGAAATCTGCAATCTGAAATCATGAATCTGCAATCTGAAAATGGCGGAGCAGCCTCTCGCTCGGCATGGAACCGCTTAGTATGTATAAAACCCTCTTCCGCTCTTTCGGCCCAGCCAGCCCGCGTCGACCATCTTGATCAGCAGCGGACAGGGCCGGTATTTGGGATCGCCCAGGCCGCTGTGCAGCACGCGCATGATGTCGAGGCAAACGTCGAGCCCAATAAAATCAGCCAGGGTGAGCGGCCCCATGGGATGCGCCATCCCCAGCTTGAACACTTCGTCGACCGCCTCGGCCGTGGCCACGCCTTCCATGACGGCGAACATGGCTTCGTTTAACAGCGGCATCAGCACCCGGTTGGAGACGAAGCCGGGCGCGTCGTTTACTTCGACCGGCGTTTTTTCGAGTTTCAAGGCCAGGTTGCGAGTTTCCGAAAATGTCTCCTGCGAAGTGGCCAGGCCGCGGATCACCTCTACCAGCCTCATCACCGGCACCGGATTGAAAAAGTGCATGCCGATAACTCTGTCCGGCCGCTTGGTCAGCGCCGCCAGCCTGGTAATGGAAATCGACGAAGTATTTGACGCCAGAATAATTTCCGGCCGAGTCAGCCGGTCGAGATCGCGGAAGATCTCCGCCTTGATCTCAATTTTCTCGGTCGCGGCCTCAATCACGAAATCGCAATCGGCGAGCTGGCCGCGATCAGTGACGGGATGAATCCGTCCCAGCGCTGCCGTTTTTTCCTCGGCCGTGATCTTGTTCTTGGCCACTTCGCGTTCGAGATTCTTGCCGATGGTGCCCAGACCACGATCCAGAAAGCGCTGCTCCACGTCGCACAGCACAACATTGAATCCGCCGCGCGCCAACACATGCGCAATGCCATTACCCATGGTACCCGCTCCGACCACGCCCACCCGTTGAATAGCCATCGATTTCGCCTCAGGGGAAAACGTTTGAGTCTACTCCGCCAGTGTCTGATTTTGAAAGGGCGCGCCGGAAGTGTTTGGTTTTGAACTCGGCGCCGATGTTCAATTTCGAAAGGGCGCGGCCTCAAGAGTGGGTGTGAGAACCCGGCGGGATCCAACCGAAAAGGCCGGTATGAGCGTGGAAGAGCGGCGCTTCGAGCGCCGCGTAGATTACGCGAATCGACGTGGGCTTCCAGCCCCCGTGGGGGCATTCACCCGCATCGGAAAGGAAAACCAGGGCGCGCCAATCCGCGCCGCAGAGTGTTGCGAAATCAGTGTTGCGAAATCAGTGTTGCGAAATCAACGCCGGATTGACAGTTTGCTGAAAAACTCGACCCAGCCGACTCAGGGGCTAAATCCCCGATTGGAAGAAAGGACTTTATGTCAGCGCTGAAAGCGCTCTGCCACCCAAAAGCAGTTTCAGCAATAGGCTTTTCACAAATTGTGAAGCGGGGTCCCTGCAGCGGACTTAGGGTTTTGTCTCTTGCAATAGCACCACATCCGAGTCGGTGTGGCCGCGGACCATCCCCAGCTTGCTGCCATCGAACGACCAGTGAAAGTCCATGATCTGTTCGGTTTTGAAGTGAGTGATTTGAGCTCCCGGCGAGCCGTCGATGGGCTGGCGCCAAAGGTTTTCCCCATCCCCGTCGCGGAAGGGATACACCACGGCCTTGCCATCGCGGGTGAAGCGGAGCTTTCGGCTCAGCGGCACGACCTGTTGAAAGTCCAGTAATTTCAGGTTTTGCGGAGAATCGACTGGGAGCAACGCCAGCTGTCTCCTGGGCGCGCTAGGAGCGAAAGTGGGAAACGTCAGCAGCTTGCCATCGGGAGAGATATCGAATTCGTAGGCGGGAAGCTCACTTAGCCTTTCTGTCTGCCCTCCCTCCAGCGGTATCCGGTTTAACTTGGCGCCGCTGGACATATCACTGAAATAAACCCACTTTCCATCAGGGGAGCAAAGCGCCTGGTCATCGAGATGGCCGCCCGAGAGTTGTTTGAGGTTTCCTCCCCCCGCGTCCATGCGCCACACGGTCACGCTGGTCGAGCCGGAGTGCCCACCGATCGACGCCAGAATGTAGCGGCCATTAGGACACACGGAAACGTCGACCGCCACGCCATCCTGGGGCGCGGTGATCGCCGTCTTGTTCCCGGTGTCCAGGTGCAGGAGATATAAGGCCCCCTCCTGCAGGATCATCTGGCCGTCCGGCGTCCAATCCAGGCCATATACCTCAGCGCCCGAACTAAGCTGCTGTGCCTGTCCGCTGGCCAGGTCGGAAATCGGCGCGACATACGTATCGTAATGATCCTGGTTCAGCACTGTCGCCAGCATATGCCCGTCGGCGGAGACGCTCAGATCTGAATAGTCGCTTATGTCATGGGTGACCGCGCGCCAGGTGCCGGCGCGATAAGAGATGGCCACGATTTCCCGGCGAAGAAAGTTGGTCTCTCGGCTGGCATATCGCGCCAGCAAGGTCTCGCCATCCGGAAGCCACGCCGGGTCGTACAGAACTCCGTCCTTAGCCCGGAAGACCAATTGCTGTTGGCCGGTCACCGCGTCGACGGCGGTCAGGCCGCTCACCGCGTCCTCGATCCGGTGAGTGACAGCAATGATGGTTTTGCCGTCGGGCGACCACGCCGGGTCGTGCAGGGCGTCGCTCATGCTGCCGGTGACCAGCGTCTTCGACACGCCTGTGGCCACGGAATAAGTCACCAGCCGGAACTTCCCCAGCTCCGGATTGTTCGACACCTCGTAGGCAAGGGTGCGGCCATCGGGAGAAAACGTGATGTTGGAATCCACGTCCGCGACCAGCCTTTGCGGCGCGCCGCCGAGCACCGGCGCGCGATAAAGATTGCGCAGCGCCTGTCCCGGCTCACCCCGCACAAAATAGAGATAGTTGCCATCGGGCGAAAAGCGCACGCCCTGGTATCGGGCCGGCTCGGGCGGCATGACTTGGGTGTTGCTGTTGGTCGGAACGTTGCGCAGCCACAGGCTCTGCTGCCCTTTCTCGTCCAGCACGTGCAGCAGATATTTGCCGTCGGGGGAAATGGCGACCAGCTTGGCTTTGCCGGCCTCGGTCATTTTGGCGACGGAGAAATTCTGAAATGGAATTAACCGGGCGCGAAAAACAAAAGAGTAGAGGCCATACGCGGCCCCTGCCACCAGCAAAAGCGCGATCACACTGATGACGCCCACGCCCACTTTATTCTGGCGCGCGGCCGTCATGACGGCGGAGCTGCCGCTTGGCGGAGTCGCGCCGGGCACCGTGGCTGAAGAACCTGCGCTCGTAGTAAGAGCCGCCACCGAGCGGCTGGAATCGGTGTCCCGCTTCAACCGCGTCAGCTCCGCCCGCATCTCGGACGCGTGCTGATAGCGCAGGTCGCGATCTTTCTCGAGTGCACGGTTAATGATGCGTTCCAGCTCCGCGGGCACATCCGGATTCAGGCGCGCCAGCGAAGCCGGAGGGCGGTTCAGCACGGCCTCGAAGATGATGCCGGACGTATCCCCGCGAAACGGCAGCAGTCCGGTCACCATCTCATAGAGCACCGCTCCGAACGAAAAAAGATCGGTGCGGGCGTCGAGATCTTTGCCGCGAACTTGTTCGGGCGACATGTAAGCTACCGTGCCCAGCGCCGTTCCCGGACTGGTCAGATGCGGTTCATGGGCCGTGCCCGTCAAGGTGTTGGCGGCCGTAATCTGACTGGAAGAACTGGCCGTGGTCGTGACTTTGGCCAGTCCGAAGTCGAGAATCTTGACGTGGCCGCGCTTGGTGACGAAAATGTTCGCGGGCTTGATGTCGCGGTGGATAATTCCTTCCGCATGGGCGGCGTCGAGCGCGTCGGCAATCTCAATTGCCAGTTCGAGCACGACCTCGGTTTCCACCGGCCTGCCCGAGATGCGATGCTTCAGGGTCACGCCGTCCAGAAACTCCATGGCGATGAAAGTCTGCCCGTGCTGATCGTCGATTTCATGGATAGTGCAGATGTTCGGATGGTTCAGCGCCGACGCGGCCTGAGCCTCGCGCTGAAAGCGCGCCAGCGCCTGCGGGTCGCGCGAAATTTCCTCGGGCAGAAACTTCAAAGCCACGAAGCGGTGCAGCTTGATGTCCTCGGCTTTGTAGACCACGCCCATACCGCCCCCGCCGAGCTTCTCGACAATGCGGTAGTGCGAAATGGTCTGCCCGATCATCTGCGAATCATGCTATGGCGGAAGCGCAGGCGAGTCAACGAAATGAGAATATTTTGCGACTGCGGCCCACTTCGGGGACCCCAACTCTCGAGGGTGCCCCATTCTAACGTCGCGTTCTTTGCGACGTTAGAGTGGGTACGGCGAACTCACCATCGCCGCATGTCCCGGTCAAGTGCGCGTACCGGAGGTGTAAAATATGAAAGCAAGCCCATCTGATAATCGTTGCAGTTTTGAAAGGATTTCCTCATGGCAACGCTCGAAGCCCCCGTCCAGCCGCGCACCGCGGCGCATTCCGGTCCATTCGTCACCGAGCCCTTCTACGATTTTCGCAATGAGGAAAACGCTCGCCGCATGCGCAGTGCCATCGCCAAGGTTCGCGGCCAACTGGGTCAGGAATATGACCTGATCATCGGCGGCAAGCGGATCAAGACTGCGGAAAAGATCAAGTCGCTGAACCCGTCGCAACCCTCGCAGATTGTTGGCATCCATCAGAAGGCGGGGCGGGATCACGTGGAGCCGGCTATGAAGGCGGCGCTTGGCGCCTTCGAATCCTGGAGCCGCACTCCGGTGGAAGAACGTGCCGCGCTGGTCTTCCGCGTCGGCGATCTGATGCGCTCTCGCAAGATGGAATTCATGGCCTGGCTGGTCTTCGAAGTCAGCAAGAACTGGGCTGAGGCCGACGCCGACATTTCCGAGACCATCGACTTCTGCGAGTTTTACGCGCGTGAAGCGCTACGCTTCGCCAAGGCGGAGACACCGATTCAGCTTCCCGGCGAGCACGATTCGCTGATGTACATTCCGCTGGGCGTGGGCGCAGTGATTCCGCCGTGGAATTTTCCCTGCGCCATCATGGCCGGGATGACGCTGGCTTCGATCGTCAGCGGCAACACCGTGATCCTGAAACCATCGAGCGATTCACCCACCATCGCCGCGAAGTTTTTCGAGTTGCTCGAAGAGGCCGGCATGCCCGAGGGCGTGGTGAACTTCTGCCCCGGCGCTGGCGCCAGCTTCGGCGACGCGGTCGTGGCGCACCCCAAAACCCGCTACATCGCCTTCACCGGCTCGCGCGAAGTTGGCCTGCACATCAACAAAGTCGCCGCCACGCAGGCTCCCGGCCAGATCTGGATCAAGCGCACGATTCTCGAGATGGGCGGCAAAGACGCGATCATCGTCGACGCCGACGCCGACATCGACTCCGCCGTCGAAGGCGTGGCCCAGGCAGCGTTTGGGTTTCAAGGACAAAAGTGTTCGGCCTGCTCACGGGTAATTGTCGACGAGCGCGTCTACGACAAGTTCGTCGAGCAACTGCAGGCCCGCGTCGAAAAAATAAAAATCGGCGATGTCGCCGAAAATGCCGCCATGGGCGCGGTCATCAACGAAGGCTCGATGAAGACGATTCTCGAATACATCGAGCAGGGCAAGAAAGACGGCCGCCTCATCACGGGCGGCGAACGCGCGCCCGGCGAGGGTTACTTCATTCAGCCCACTGTGATTGCCGACATTCCACCGAAGTCGAAGCTCGAGCAGGAGGAAATTTTCGGCCCGGTGCTGGCGGTGATCAAGGCCCGCAGCTTCGACCATGCGCTCGAAATCGCCAACGACACCGAGTTCGGCCTGACTGGCGCCGTCTACACCAAGTCACGCGATAAGATCGAACTCGCCATTCAGGAATTCCACGTCGGCAACCTCTACATCAATCGCAAATGCACGGGAGCGATGGTCGGCGCGCACCCCTTCGGCGGCTTCAACATGTCAGGCACGGATTCGAAATCCGGCGGCCCAGACTATCTTTTCTTGTTCACACAGGCAAAGGCTGTCGGGGAAAAGATCATCTGAGTTGATCGGCGCTCGTGTGGAGCGCTGGTTGCGTGCAGCGGGCACTCCTGCCCGCTTCTTTTCCGCAAGCGTGGAGAGGCGGACAAGAGTGTCCGCCCCACATAGAAATTCTTACTTCCCGCCGGTCGGCAACGGATTCCGCTCCGTGAACTGCCGCTGATGCCAGTAAGGATAGACCGGCGCTACATCACTGGCCTGATCGAGCTTGGCAACCTGCGCCGCCGAAAGATTCCATCCCTCGGAGGCCAGGTTCTGCCGCAGTTGCTCTTCGTTGCGAGCCCCCATAATCACCGTCGATATCGTGGGACGTTGCAACAGCCAGTTGAGCGCGACCTGCGGCACCGTCTTTCCCGTTTCCTTCGCTACCGCATCGAGCGCGTCCACTACTTTATAGAGATATTCATCGGCCATCTGCGGACCCTGCTCCGAAGTTTTGTGCAGGCGGCTCTCCTTCGGCAGTGGCTGGCCGCGCCTGATCTTGCCGGTGAGCCGTCCCCACCCCAGCGGACTCCAGATCAACGCGCCCACTCCCTGGTCCGCGCCCAGCGGCATTAATTCCCATTCATATTCGCGGCCAATCAGCGAGTAATAGACCTGGTGGCCGACGTAGCGTGTCCAGCCGTTTCGATCTGAAGCCGATAATGATTTCATCAGATGCCAGCCGGAAAAATTCGAGCAGGCGATGTATCTGACCTTCCCACTGGTCACCAGATTGTCGAGCGTGCTTAGAACTTCCTCGACCGGCGTGAGCGCGTCAAAGCCGTGCAGATGATAGATATCTATGTAGTCGGTTCCCAGGCGCTTCAAGCTGGCTTCGCACGCCGGTATCAGATGATGGCGCGACGATCCCAGATCGTTCGGTCCTGCCCCCATCTTGAAGGTCGCCTTGGTCGAGATCAGAACTTTGTCCCGGTGCCCGGCGATTGCCTTCCCCAGAATGGTCTCGGAGAGTCCGTTGGAGTAAACATCCGCGGTATCGAAAAGATTCACGCCCGCATCCAGGCAAACGTCCACGAGCCGGGTCGCTTCAGCCACATCGCTCGCGCCCCAGGCTTTGAAGAATTCACTACCGCCGCCAAATGTTCCCGTGCCAAAACTCAACACCGGTACTTTCAATCCAGAGCGTCCCAGTTGTCGAAATTCCATATCCGCTATAGATGACGATCGCGCGGGGAAGGACTCGCGTCGCGCGTAAACCCCGTCGAGCTAGGCTCGACCGAACAGCCGAGGGCGGCTGTTCCCACATAAGTGTCCCGATAAGCTCCCGAAAACAAAAAGGCCGCCCGCAGGCGGCCTGATTTCACGAAGTTAAATCTACTGCGCAACCCCTGCCGGCGGTTGCGGCACAATCCCGGTTGCAGTTGCCGCGGCGGCTTCATTCAGAATGCGGTGGTGGATGGTGAATAGTGCCAGCTCCAGCCGGTCCGACACTCCGATCTTGTCATACACATTCCGCAGATAATTCTTGATGACTTGTTCGGTGGTGCCGAGCTGCGTGGCGATTTCTTTGTTTTTATAGCCCTGAACAATCAGGGCCACGATGCGCAGCTCTTTCGCGGTGAGCCGGTCGCGCACGCGCAAGCCGACCATATCGTTTTCGGTGAGCTCGCTGGGCACGGCGACGTCCTGTACCCAGGTCTCCCCGCGGGCAACTTTGCGCACGCAGTCGACCAGCGCCGCGCTGGTCACATTGCGATAGACCACCCCATGCGCGCCGTTGGTCATGTGCCGCTGCGCGCTCTCGCCGGTATCGGCCAGCACGATCACTCGCGTCTTGGCCTTGTTCGCAGCTGTCACAATAGCGGCAAAGTCGTTATGAAACCCTGCCGCCGCCACCAGCACTGCGGCGCGAAACTTGTCCAGCGCCATGAACATCTGTTCGGGCGTCTGGGCCTGGGCCACAATGCGCATCTCATCTTCCACCGCGAGCACTTTGGCGATGCCCGCCCGGAAGATCGCCTGGTTATCGGCCAGAATCAGTTTGAGCATGTTGTCAACGCTCCCAAGAAATCCTCTGCGCTACGTTCAGCTCTTTAAATTTACATGTAACCATCTGTGTCTCCCGAATTCTCTATGGTTCAAATTTCTTAACCCACGAGGACACTGGGGACACAGGGCAAGAATAAGTTAAGAGTTCCTGACGAACTCGTACGAGTCGATCACGCAGGCTACGCCGCGGCCTTCGCCGCCTTCGCCCGTCTCGTCGGCGCGTACCACCCGGCCTTTGCACTGGATAGTCACATGCTCCTGACCTCCCGTCATCTCCGGCGGCAGCGTGATTTCAAATTCCACGGGCGAGCCAATCTCCATCGACGCGTCGGCCTTGATATATACGCCTGCCGCGCTCAGATTCCCCGTCACTCCCTTGGAATCTGCGCCAGATTCGCCCTTATGTATCTTTATCGGCAATTCCAGCGGAAACCGTTTTCCGGTCCGTGCTTCTTCACCCACGGTACCTCCTCCATGCTGGCCTGTGCTGTGTTTCTGGTCTGCGAATGAGGCCAACGTCGTCAAACCAAGCTCCTGACGGGCAAACGCCCACCTTTATGCTTAGGGGCGGTTATATCACGGATGCTTCCCCGTGTAAAAGCCTGTGCACCCGTTAGTTACCGGGTAGCAACTAGGTTCCCCCTCGCCCCCAGGGTCGCGAACTGGATCGTGCGGACCGTTATCGGCCTGCGTGCACCTCAATTATCTGAGCCCGCGTGATAGTGTTTTTTGGAGACAGTTTTGTTTAAAGGTAGGCCAGGAGCGGCATCCTATGGCGAATTCATTTCTCTTCGGCGCGAGAATCAATCCCCGTTTTCTTCATCTCCCAGTTTTCCTTTTCGTCACCGCCGTCCTGGCCGGGGCTCAATCTCAACCTGCCAACCAGAAAACCTTGGATATATCGGCAGCGCCAAACAAGAAATCCGCCGCCCATAGCGCCGAAATCACGCCATCAGAACCGCCCAATGTCCTGCTTCAAATGAACGGCGCCCTGCAAGCCCTGGCCGCCCGCGTTTCCCCGGCAGTGGTACAGATTCTGGTCACCGGCTATGGACCGTTGCGCGAGGAAGAGCGTTCTCAGACCGCGTTCATCGTCCGCCAGCACGCCGTCGGCTCGGGAGTCATCGTCGATCCCAGCGGCTACATCATGACCAACGCGCACGTGGTCGAAGGCGCGCAACGCATTCGCGTCGCCTTGCCCCTGCCTATGGGTGACTCTGCCGGACAGGTTCCCATCGGCAAGCGCCGCATTCTCGATGCTCGTCTTATTGGCCAACACAAGGAGACCGATCTCGCACTCCTCAAAATTGACGAGACCGATCTGCCCACGCTTCCGCTGGTCAGCCAGCAACGCCCGCACGTCGGTCAGTTAGTCTTCGCCATCGGCAGCCCCGAGGGCCTGCAGAATTCCGTGACCATGGGCGTGCTCAGCGCGCTGGCTCGCCAGCCCGATTCCACAAAACCGCTCACCTACATTCAGACCGACGCTCCTATCAACCCCGGCAACAGCGGCGGCCCGCTGGTCGATATGAACGGCGCCGTCCTCGGCATTAACACGTTCATCCTTTCCCAGGGCGGAGGCAGCGAAGGCCTGGGCTTCGCCATTCCCGCCCGCGTGGTGGACTTCGTCTACCATAGCCTGCGCACTCACGGCCATGTGCATCGCGTGGAGATCGGTGCAGTCGCGCAGGAAATCACTCCCACGCTGGCCGACGGTCTGCATCTCCCGCTGCATTGGGGAGTCGTTGTCGTTGACGTCACGCCAGATAGTCCCGCCGCCGCCGCAGGCCTGCAG
>Ga0209006_10002858_pt1 | contig 15711 bp, 18 predicted proteins | sample JacPin_JW_Ref_O2_FD_188567 | JGI IMG/M metagenome (GOLD analysis project Ga0209006, IMG submission 188567) | Forest soil microbial communities from Algoma, Ontario, Canada - Jack Pine, Ontario site 1_JW_Ref_O2 (SPAdes) (version 2) | ecosystem: Environmental > Terrestrial > Soil > Boreal... | reverse complement strand
CCACCCTGCTTCCGGTCCCGGCAAAAAGAAAAAACAGCACTCGTAGTTGACAGGTCGTTCCATATCAGGGGCACGGCGTGCCGTGCCCGCCTGCAGCAAATTTCATCGAGGTTCCTAATACGCGGTAGAGGCGCTGCTTGTGAATCGCCTTACAGGCCGATTCATCCTGAGATCCCGCCGTGCGGGACCGAAGGGCTGTGCCCCAGCTTGCCTAACCGTCAGCCCCGCCGGTACTCCGTAGCGCCGGCGTCCCGCCGGCTCTTCGCATTTGAATTTGTAGCGGCCAATTCCAGGAAGGTGGCGCTGCTCGACCTCGCTCGTCTATGAACGGTTTGCTAGATGTGGCATGATTCGTCGACTTACAGGAACAAGAGTCGCGTCATGAATGAGTATTTATTGCAGGGTCTGACATTCGCCGCAGCTGGACTAGCTTTCCTCTGGTGGGCCAAACCCCTCTCGCTCCGGTACAACGCGTGGACCACTGGTCTGCGCGAACGTCATCCCAACGTTAATCCACCACCTACGCCCGAATGGCGCGCACGGAATACCAAGATCATGACTGTAATTTTTCGTTTCCTTGGCGTGTTCTTCTTATTACTCTCGATCGTCCCGTTCTTGGCGTTTGTCGGTAGCGTCGTCACACCACACTGAGATTCAGAATCGCGCGGGCAGGATTATCTGTGCTCGCCGTGGCCGTTGCAGCTGCCTTTCTCTGCGCCCTCTGCGTCTCTGCGCCAAACGCCTTTATCTTTCTCAGATTTCTCTCCGCGGTTCCTCTGTGCCCACTGTGTTAAATCTTTATCCGTTGCCGCTGTCTCAATCATTCCCGCGACGCCGCACCCCGCGGCAGCAAATCCGCAAACACAAACCCGTCGCGCTCCACAATCTCACCCACCGTAACCGTCAAATCGACACTGAACATCGGTCCCGCGCAAGCAAACGTGTGAAACTCCCCATTCTCGCCGCAAGGATCCACCTCCACCGGCAAATCCGCAATCAGCTCCGCGTCAAACCGCCGCCCAGCAAATCCGCGATCCAACTGCCGTGGATCAACGCACGTCAAATACGCGCGCAGCCCGCCCGCGATCATCTCCTCCGCCAACCGTCGCGTCTCGATCCCCCACAAAGGAAAAACTGGGGTCATTCCACACGAAGCAAGCTGCTTTTCCCGGTAAGCTCGAATGTCCTCCAGAAAAAGATCGCCGAAAATCACATGCCGCACTCCCTCGTCCCTCGCGCGCGCCATCGCCTCGCTCATTGCCGATTCGTAAATTTCGTTCGGGCACGGCGATGGAATGCCAACCTTCACCAAAGGCAACCCCGCCGCCGCAGCCTGCATTTCCAGCAAACTCTCCCGCACAGCGTGCATCGCCACGCGCCCATGCGCGCGATTCACAGTAGTAAGCAACGCAACCACCTCGAAGTCGCCAGCCAGCCGTACAGTGTGCAGCGCCCAAGCGCTATCCTTTCCGCTGCTCCATGCCAGCCAAGCTTTCGTTCGCGCCGCATCCCGCGGCTGCAAGCTATCAGGAGCCAGCTCGCCGATGGCTGAACCGGAAGGGCGGGGCTTCAGTTTATCCTGAGATCCCGGCAGCGCCAGGATCGAAGGGCCCGCCGTAACGTCGGGCAAAAAAGGGGCCTTAGCCCCTGAAGCCAAGCACTCCCATTGCTGCTCCATATCCATATGTTGAGCTCTAACCATCATGTTCCCCACTCTCTCACCGCAATTCCAACGCGCCATGATACGGCCATCTCTCCTTTCTCGCGCACCACAGAAAGGCGAACATGAATCGAACCACCCATGCCCCCCGACGTGTTCGAAAGTACAGTATCCGTTTGACACACCCCCACTCCTTTGCCGGCCCAAGCCAGCACCACCTGCTCTACTCTATAACTCCAGTCTTCAAGGGGCATCCATGGCGAACCCTTCAGCTGCCGGAAATTCGTACCGTGCGACTCGCCGTAGCACACGTCGCGATGAAGCCGTGCTCGTCACGGTCTCTGGCGTTGACGCGCGTCGCGGACCCTACACCGAGAAAGTCTCGACGCTCACCATCAGCTGCCACGGCTGTAAATATCCGTCCAAGTATCAAGTGTTGCCCGACGCCGTGGTAACCCTGGAGTTGCATCCCGAAACCAACGGTTCCGCGAAAATCTCCGCGCGCGGCCGCGTCAAGTGGATCCAGCGCAACTCAGAATCCGGCGGCCCTCTGTTTACCGCCGTCGAATTCGAAAACCCGCAAAACATTTGGAAAATCCCGTCGCCCCCGGAAGACTGGCTGCAATTCGCGGAAGATCGCAAACGCGGCCCCGAACCCGTGCAGACGAAGCCCGTCGCGGTTCTGCGCCCTGAAATCGCCCTCGCCACCACGAAACCCGAACGCGCGAGAATTATCACCACTGGCGAAGCTCCATCCACGCAACCGCTGCCCGCGGGAAATCGTGCCATCGGTCCGCTGATGGGTGAATTCCAGCAACAGATGGAATTAATGATCTCCGAAGCCGCGGCAACAGCTGTGCGCGAGAAAACCGCATCCCTCGTGAGCGAAATTCGCGCCGGCCTGCGCGACGACGCCAAGAAAATTCTCGTAGAGGTCGCCGCCACCCAAGCCGGAGATTGGGCCACGCAATGCCTCAAGCAAATTCAGCATGCCAGTCAAGAAAGCGCGCAAACGCTGCACTCCAAGTGGGCGAAAAAAATCGCAGCGGACTTTGGTGATTCGCTCCAACGCATCGATACGCGTCAGCGCGAAGTCGAGGTGCTCTCCGAAACGCTCTTCGCCAATTCCCTCGAGCGCCTGCAACGCACCCTCGAAACTTTTCACCAGGAAGCGGTTGAGCGCCTCGTCGTGCGCCTGAAAGACCGCATGGCGCCCGCCTTCAAAGATGCCCGCGACGTCGCCGCTACTTTCGCCACCCGCAAAGAGGAGCTTGAAAAATCGCTCGCCGATTCAGCCGAAAAAATCGCCGCCAAGATTGCAGAAACCTGCGAGCGCCTCGAAAAACAATTTGAAATCGTCATGCGCGCGCGCCTCGACGCTGCTCAGGAAGAACTCGAGCGCCTCGCTCGCGGCGTTGCGACTTCCACGATGCAAAATATCACCGCCGCCTCCGGCCGCCACGAAAAAGAAGCACAAGCGCGCCTGCGTCAGGAGTCCGAACACGCCGTCGAAAGCGCCACAAAATCCTTGGAACAGAAGGCCGCCGCAACTTCCAACGAATTTGCCGCCGAGATGACGCACTACAGCCGCAGCCACCTCGAATTCGTCAGCGGCGCAATTGGGGAACTAGCCAAAGGAATCGGCAAGCGCTCGAAAGACTAACGGGGCAGCGGCCGGAAGCTTGCGCCGCAACAATGCCAGAACCATCGAAGATCGAAATGGAAAACCAGCTCGAATCATCAACCGACGTGCACCTGCTCCTCGAGCCCAGCCGTTGCGCCGGCGCCTCCTGCGACGCCACCGCCGCGATTGACTTCGACGGCCGTTCGTTGTGCCTCGCACACTTTCTCCCCACATGCATAGCGGAACTGGAATCGCGCAACGAACGCCTCAGGAATCTTCCGTTCGACGCCTCCGCCACGGACGAGTTCAAAACTTTCATCACGAACTGTGCCGAACAGGTCAAAAAATTCGCCGCAGATCCCCGCTTCACCCAAGCGCACACCAAAACCGTCCTGCTGGATTTTCTTCTTCGCATCTCGCAGCTTAGCCAGCACATCCGGCGCAGCCCGCGCTGCGTTTCCTCCATCGCGGTCTGGCTGCGCCGCGAAGATCCGCACCAAACTTGGCACGAGGAGACCTGGACGGTAAGCGTCAGCCGCCACGGCGCCGCCCTCCTCTGCCGCCGCCCGGTAGAAAAAGGCGGCACGGTCGTCCTCTGCCGCAAAGACAAAGGCTCCCGCGCCGAGGCCCAGGTCGTTTACTGTCTCCGCGACGCCGAAGGCCGCAAACAGATCGGCATCCAATTCCGCGACCCCATCAACTTCTGGGATCTCGATTAAGTTCCTAGCGCCGTTAGCGCTGCGCCTGTGCGCGACTCGCCAATTTTTGTAGGGCGTGGCTTCAGCTGTTTTGTATCATGACATGCTTTACACCGTGCATCAGGACATCCGTTACACTCCTTCGCTCGGTTTTTGTTCTCTGTTGGGAAGGCTCGTAGGGAGCCCGAAGGGCGACCGGAGAGCCTTCCCAACAGGGCGCGGACGGATGAACGCTCGCGTGCATCCTTGTCGACGATCGATCTCCCGCACATACATATGCCGGTAGCTCACCAGCAACAGCTCTCCCAGTTTTTCGATCTGCACGCGCCGCTCCGCCAGCGCTTCACACACGAACCAGTTTCTCCCCTGCCAATCCAGTAAGCCTTTCGCGTTCAGTCGCCGCACCGTGCTTCCCAACGGATATTCCCACTCCTGCGGTCGCGCCTCATAGCTCTTCTCGCTGGCCCGATAACGTTCCGCGGGCCGCTTCATCCCCAGCGCCTCCTGCGGTCGCTGCTCGTTGTACACGCGGCGAAATTCCTCCAGCGCCTCACGCCATTCCCCCAGCCGCTGCGGTTTTCCCCGATAGCGCATCGCTTCATCCAGCGTACGATGGAAGCGCTCCACTTTCCCCTGTGTCTGCGGATGATGCACCCGCCCATACAGCAGCCCAATCCCCTGTTCGATCAGTCGCACCGATAGCCACGTCAGTCCATAACCATTCTTGGTGCCCCACCAAATGCTGCCACGATCCATCAGCATGGCCTCGGGCACGCCGTAGTGCTCCAAGGTCCGCACCACGTGAGGATAAACCTCCTCGGCCGTGAACGCGGCCAGACCGTACAGTCCCACTACATAGCGGCTGTGATCGTCCAGGATGGACAGCGGGTGACACGTCGCTTCTCCTCCGCGATACTCCCCCTTGCCGTCCATCTGCCACAGCTGGTTGGGAGCCGCGCGCTCGAAACGCTGCAACGCCGGCGCATGCGATTCCTTCTTCCGCACCCGTCCACGCCATTGCAAAATCCGGTTGAAGGTAATGACCGTCAGCGGCGTGCCTTCTTCCCGCAGCAGCACGGCCAGCTTCTTCGCGCCCCAACCATGCCTTTGCCGCAAGGCCACCACGCACTCTTCCTTCGCACCAGCAGTTTGCGAGGGGCTGTGCGCGGGACGCCGGCTGCGTTCCACGACCGCCGTGGCGCTGCCGGCTTGCTCGAATCGTCGCCGCCAGCGATACCCCGTGGGCCGCGAGATCCCAAACTCCCGGCACAGTGTCGCCATGCGCTCCTTCCCGCTCGCCGCTCGAACCACAAACTTGATCCTCTGCTCGCTCACGTCCGTCCTCGACCACGGCATCGTTCCAGCCCTCCCTGGAACGAAACTCTACTCGCCCTGGTGTAACGCATGCCCTGAAACAAGCTGTAACGGATGTCATGAGATCAAACAGCTTCAGCCGCGAAAGACGCCCCACAAAAGCGAGTGGTTTGGGCCGGTGAAGTGCCGTCGTTGGACTCACTCCGTGCGCTGTCAAGCCCGCGCAAACCCCACGCCATCCTAGGGCATCCAACCTTATTCCGCGCCGGTTGCTCGATACGCGCCGCACCAGATGTCCCAGCTTGAGGCCGGCCGGAAAACCATCATAATGAAGGAAGACTCGCGCCGGACGCTTCGTACCCCGAGGCCCACCGCGCGTGGCAGGGAACTGAAGCGGAGTACAATGACTAAGCATCTCATCGTGGCATCGCTGTTCCTCGCATCGCTCGCGTGCGCTTGCTCGACGTCCGCGTATCCTGCGAACGCCGCCTCGACGGCGTCCAGCCCGCAACAATCCAGCGCCTCATCCGCGCAGGGAAGTTCCACCGCAGCCAAAAAAAAGAAATCCACCAAGAAGCACCACAACTCCAAACGCGAACCCACGCAAAAAGCTCCCACGCCGCAACGCATCTCGGAAATTCAGTCCGCCCTGGCTCGCGGCGGCTACTATCAAGGCTCTCCCAACGGCAAATGGGACTCGAACACCGTCGCCGCCATGCAAAAATTCCAGTCCGAAAATGGCCTCAGCTCCAACGGCAAGATTGACGCTACCAGCCTGCAAAAACTGGGCCTGGGCTCCGGCACCGCAGGCGTTGACGCACCCAAGCCCGCCGCGCCGCCAACCACCGCTACCGCCACAACGCCCGCCTCCAGCGTTACGCCCACGCCCAATCCGTCCACTCCCAAGCACTAGCAGTTACCCATCGCGTATTGGCTCCCCAGCCCCGTATCTTGTTGCACAGGATTACGCGGAATGTACGCACTCGTGGTCCCGCGCCGTGAAGATTAGCTTGTAAGCTTAAGAAATATAGGCACTTGCTAGCTTTCCGTATCAGGTGAATCCTTGGTGCGCCACCGTACAAAATGTGCAATTTTGAACAGATTTGCCAATACCCTTCCATGTTATTCTTGCCCATGGTGTACGCGGCCAGTCGAAGTGTATCTGTGAAGGCCCCTCGCCCCTCGAAACGAGCGAACGGAAGAGCTCGCGCCTTTGACGTGAAGCAGTTTCTCGATTCCACCGGTCTGGGCAGAAAAGTCGGCACCTACGATAGAAAAGCGACCGTATTCGCCCAGGGCGATCCCGCCAAGCATGTCATGTACATCCAAGATGGCGGCGTGAAGCTCACGGTAGTCAATGAAACGGGCAGAGAAGCAGTCGTAGCGATTCTGGGCCCAGGTGATTTTTTCGGCGAAGCGTGCCTCGGAGGACAGCACATCTGCATGGCCACCGCCACCACCATTGCACCCACCGTCGTGCTCGTCATCGAAAAGAACGAAATGATTCGCGTGCTCCACGAGGAACACGAGTTTTCCGACCGCTTCATCGCCTACATGCTGGCGCGCAACATCCGCGTCGAAGAGGACCTGATCGACCAGCTCTTCAACTCCAGCGAGAAACGCCTCGCTCGCACCCTGCTGCTCCTCGCGCGCTATGGCGCGCCGGGCGATCCGCAAAAATCTCTGCCCAAAGTTTCGCAAGAAACCCTTGCGGAAATGATCGGCACCACGCGCTCGCGCGTGAATTTCTTCATGAACAAATTCCGCAAACTCGGCTTCATCCACTACAACAGCCGCAAGATCCACATAGACAACTCCCTCCTAAGCGTAGTCCTGCACGACTAATCCGTCTCTACGGATTGCGGTCCAACGCGCCCAGGCCCAGCTCAACGCTTTGTAGCGATCAGCTTCAGTTGAGCGCAGTTCGATTCGCTTTTGACTCTGTAGCGGCCGGTCCCGCCTTGCGGGACCGGGCAGCAGTTGCCGTTGATGCTGCCTCAGACGTAGCCTTTGTAGCGGCGCACTTTAGCCCGCCGTCGGTGGCGTCGCAACCGCAGAGACAAACGGCTCGCCCTCATCCCGGACACGAACTAGCCGTAGTAGTACCGATTCACACTCGCGCCAAAGATTTTTGGCATCGTCTGGCGTTAATCGCAAAAGTGTGCCAAATTGAACTGTATTGCACCCGTCCATTTTCGCATTCTATTGCTATGAAAAAGCACGATCTCACCCCCGAACAGTTATCCTCCGTGCCCTGTCCCACTTGTGGCGTCGGAATCGGAGAACGATGCGTGTTACATTCCGGCGGCCCACGTTCAGAGCCGCACGTAGACCGGAAACTCGCCGCCGCTGAGTCCCTCGACAGGAAATGAATTGCATCGCTACAGCAAACTGCCAACTCCGCGCGTTCATCCTGCCTCGAACACAAGTGAACGCAGCGCACTAAAGCGAAGAAATTGATCTAAGCTGCCGTTGAATTTAGCTGCGTTGATTTGTGTTCATCTGTGGTGCCTTTTCAGCCCTAGCCGGTTCGACCACCTTTGTGCATGATCCGCAAATCATCTCCGAAGCGAGGTGCCCGCGACGCCCACCTCGCGTGATTTATCGCATCACCTCTAAGTGGGAGCCACAGTTAGGGCGCTGCTTGTGAATCGCCCGCCGCGGCGGGCGATTCATTCTGACACCTCGGCACGTGGGATCGAAGGGTCCGCCCGCCGCAGGCAGCCTGCCCCTCACGGGAATGTGACGCTCTCCCATGCTTTCGCGTTCTCGTTCATTCAATCTCTCCTCAGCGCTGTGCTGAATCGCACAGATATCCCCGCCCCGCTTCAGTACTCTCTCGCCAGCCAGAAACACCCGGCCTCTCATTCGCGCGATCCGCGCCGCCCGTGGTCCACAGGAGGAAGCATGCGACGTCCCATCGGTGTCACGTTCATAGCGATTCTGATGTTCCTCTGCGCGGCGCTTCTGGCCTTGGGTTCAGCGGCTTGCTTTCTCCTGGGTGTAATGAATTTCACCGGCGCGGATTCCCTTGACCAGGTCACAGTAGCAATCGTGGGCATGGCGCTAGCCGGCGGATTTTCGCTGCTTCTGCTCGCCGGCATCTACACCACGCTGGGCATCGGCGTCCTGCAATTGCGCGAGACCGCCCGCCGGCTCTGCATGGCTTCCTTTTCCTTAGGCGTCGCCCTGACGCTCGCCGCCCTCTTCGTTTTCGTCCTGCACCCACCAGCCCCGATTATCGCAGCTCAGTTGCTGGTAATCGCAGCCTACGTCGGCACTCTCGCCTACCTGGTCAGCCCCCGCGTCCGCCACGCCTTCACCCCCGCACTCGTCACTCCCTAGTTCGTGCCTCGAAATCTATGCCGCGCAAATCGCAATCTGCCATTCGTAAGCCGCGCTTCGTAACTCACGATGCGCGACTCATCCCTCGCGAACCCATCCACCAAAGTAAATTCACGGCGCCAGGCGTCCCGCCCCCCCCGCTTTCGAAGGGTGGGCTTTCTGACCGTGACCTTGCTAATTATGCAGGCGTCGCTTTGCGCCCGTCCGAGCCACTATTTCTCCCCATAAACCTTTCCAAAATGCCGCGCCAACATCACCGCCATCACCATTCCCCCAACTCCCACCGCAAGCGCGCTCCAAGTCTCACGAATAAAAAACTCCCCCACACGAAACACCAGTAAATACCCAATCATCAAATTGAACGCTCCCCACAACACATTAATCGTTGGCGAAGACTCTCCCTTCCCCGGCGGCGAAGCAAACGGTGAAGGAAACCTCCTCCCGCACACTCCGCTGACAAAGTGCGGCACAGCATTCACCAGAAACAATCCTCCAAAGAAATAACCCACATACACATGCCACGCCACGTTTCCTCCTCCTGCTGCAGAATCGCGCAAGCCGTACCAACGGCGCGAGAATAACACGCAGCCTCCGCCCTCCATCGCATTCCATCCAAATCAAAAAACCAAAGTGTGCAAAAGTGAACAGTCACCCTCCGGCACTGCTTCTAACATGCAGTCGCCCAGTCCGATGTCCAGCCAATGGGCCACCGGCAAATTACTGTTCACGCCGCTTCGTTCACGGGAGGGAATTTGCGATCCCTGCGATTCGATCAACACCCAGGCGCACAAGAATCCATGCACCTGGACCAAGTCCTCGATCACTGGAACCGCCATACGGAAATTCTCAAAAGCAAACGGCTCGATTTCAGCGGTGGAATCGTGCAGGCCGTCTCGCAAGAGGAAGTAAGGATTTGCAGGCAAGCACTGGGCCAGCGAATCGTTACCAATAACCTCCGCGCGGAATCGCGCGACGCATAAAGCGAATGGGGGACCATGATGGCTGACCAACCACGCTCCAAGCTTCTGACCGGCGACTTTCGGCTTCGTCGAAATTGCACCGATAGCCGCCGTTGCCCGGTCGTCGGAGAGCACCAGATCCTCGAGCTGATTTCGCTCGGCGCCCCGCTGCCGGGCATCTTGAACAAACTCTGCATGATGATTGATGTTCGTATTGGCGACGTGGTTTCGATGGTCTCGCTGCCAGACGTGGACGAAAATCGCGTTTGTACGATTACCCGCAGCGCCCTGCAAGTAGGCCTGGAAGTTTTTTGTTCCAGCGCGATTCTTTCGTTCGACAACCTTTTCCTGGGAAGCCTGGAGATTTTTGGATGCGATCCGCGGCAGCCCACGCCGCTGGAATTGCTGCTGATTGACCGGGTCACCTACCTGGCGTCCTTGGCGCTGCAAAGTCAGAAAGTGAAAGACCATATCGAGGTGCCCTCCATCAAGCCGCGAGGCAAGCTGGTTGGCCCAATCGAAAAACCGCGATTCATCAATTGAACTAAAGCGCGAGGCTTCTTAAATTTAGGGAAAGGCGCTACAGCCACCGGGCCGGCGAATCGCACATGTATAACCAATTTTTTGCTTTGCGCGAAAACCCCTTTAACGTCAACCCCGATCCCCGTTACCTCTTCCTTACCCGCCAGACACGGGAATCGCTCGATGGGTTGACGCACGGCATCAAGAACCGCAAAGGCCTCCTTCTGCTCACCGGCGAAGTCGGAACCGGCAAGACCACCATCCTCAACCACCTGCTCGATTGGCTGCATCAACAGCACACTCCCACCGCTTTCATCTTCAATTCGCATCTGGAAGTCAGCCATCTCTTCGATTTTGTGATGGCGGATTTTGCCGTCCAGTTCGATTCCCGATTGCAGGATAACGCGCTGATGCGCTTGCAGCAGTGGCTGCTGGAACGCTATCGCGCGGGAGAGACCCCCGTGGTGATCGTGGACGAAGCGCAAGGCCTCCGCGATCACGTCCTCGAAGAAATTCGCATGCTTCTGAATCTGGAGGCTTGCAACGAAAAACTGTTGCAGGTCGTCCTCTCAGGCCAGCCCGAGTTGGAAGACCGGCTTCAGCGACCGGCGCTGCGCCAGGTCAAGCAGCGCATCGCGCTTCGCTGCAAGACGGCGGCTCTTTCGCTCGAAGAAGGTCACCAATATATTCAGGCGCGCTTGCACATCGCAGGAGCCAACGGCGCGCGAATCTTTTCGTCCGAGGCCATGGACGCCGCGCACTTTTACTCGCGCGGGATCCCGCGCGTCATGAACCTCCTCTGCGAGCACGCGCTCATCAATGCCAGTGTCGAGCAAATTCAGCCCGTGCCGGAGCACTTCATCGCCGAAGTCGCGCGCGAATTCCAATTCGACGATATCAAGCCGGTCGGTTCGTATTCAGCTTCCAGAGAAGTGTCGCGCCCCGATGCGATTTCCGTGCAATCCAGATTCATGAACGCCCTCATCTCTCTCTCCGCCCCAGCCGAACCAGTTTTGCGGGAAAGCCCGCGGCCTTCCACCATCCCCACTCCCGACTGGTCCGCTCCCGAAGACAATGTGTTTAGCCCGGTCAAAGCGCCGGCTGCGCCGATTTTGGATTGCGAGAAGTTTCCGGACGACGACGGCGACGCCGCAACTTCCGCGCCACCGAGTATTCCGTCCGCCGCCCCGGCTGCGCCCTGGCAAAATCAATTACAAACAAGATTACTCTCGGACTGGACCTCGTTTTTTGTCGAGGTTGGAAGTTCGCTCGCCTCGGTCGCCGCCACGGAACTGGAGGTACAGTCGGCGGTTGGGCCAGCACAACCCAACCATCATCCTCGCCTGCATCTGGTCGAAGCGAAACCGGCCTCCGGCCAACCGCCAGCTACGACTCGATGCCAGCTGCCTAGTCCTGAAGAGTTCTCGCATCCTTCCTTCAAAGTTGTCACCACGAGATCAGCGCTTCAGAGCTCCAGATGGATGAAGATTATTGCCCTGGGTCTTGCTCTCGTCCGCTGCAGCGTGAAGCTGCGGAATAGATTCTTGTCCGTCGCCACCAAACCTTCCCGGATTCGCACGACGGCACTCTTGCTCCAGCTGCCGGCTCGCTCGCTTCGTGTGATGAGCGCTTGGCATTGGGAATACCTCGGCTGGAGAGACCAATGCTTCGCTGCCTTCGAGTCCATAGACTGGCCGCATCTGAAAATCACCGCCTCTCGCTGGCTACGCCAGCCCTGCGATCCCACCCAATGGCGCGTGCTCGATTCCCGCCTCTTCGACGAAATGTTCCGCGTCAATCAGAAGAAAATGTAACCCCTACAATCCGTCTCATGAATTCCTAACTCCGAAGGCCTGAGCGGCACAGTCATTGTGCGCACTAATGTTTTTTGTCAGGGCACGGCTTTACACTCGTGTGAGAACTCGGGAATCTTTGTAGGTCGTAGCTTTAGTTCAGCCTGAGAGCCTGCCAGCGGCGAGATCGAAGGGCCACGACATAAACACAGCGAAATCGGTGCGACTTCAGCCGCTGAAGTTCCGATTTTGGATGTGTGGTCTCGGCCGAAAGGCTGTTGCACGCGGGCAAGTGGAATTTTCGACTAACGCGATGCCTCACTGCGGGGTTTAATTGCGCTTGCCGGAGAGGCAAACGCGTAAAAACGCAAATCGCAATCCTCGCACCGGAACGGCCGCACGGGTACCCAGCTCAGGACGGACGATTCAAACAGCCCTCTACGCTTCGATCGGCGAACGACTTTGCTCTGACAATGCGGACAACAGACAGCCACTGAACTTGTCCTCATAAACCGATCCGCATCCGCCCCCGGCAACCACATCGGGTAAAACAGTCAGCGTGACCGCGGACTACCGCCACTCCAACTTGACGTGCCACTGCGCGTCATCGATCAAGCGAACGAGATGGCGGGGAAGGAAGAGAATACCCAGCCCCCAGCCCTGGTTGCAGGGTCCTCTCTCCCTACCCTCGCCATTCGCCCGCGATCTTACGCGCGGCTGAAAATCTAAACTGTTCTCTTTTGTACACTACTGAAAATACTTCTTTGGGAATACACCCGGCGCGGGACCCTCGCGTTTCTTTCGCTGCCGTTCACCGGCCCTCGCCGTGCCCCCTTTCCGGGCGTGCGCTCGCTCGCGAACATATGGCGAATCCGTAAATATGTGCAATATTGAACAGTATTTGTCTTAGAGCCCGCTTAGTATCTCGCATGAAGGCGAGCGCTCTAATTGACCCTAGGAGAATACAAATGAAGTCTAGGCCGGTTTTTCTGCTTTGCGGTGCGCTTCTGCTTACGGCGTTTTCGGTTCGGGCCGATTCTGTGTTTTACAGCGGCGCCGCCAACGAATCTCCTAACACTGAACTCTCCGCGACAGAGGCCCACGGCGTCGCTGCCAAATTTCAGGCCCCTGCGATGGTCGGCGTCACACCGGAATCTTTCTCAACCGTCGCTCCAGCCTGGGGACGTGGATTCTCTTTCCTTGCGCTCGAGGCAGACTCCCCGATCACTGCCAACTCCGCCAAGAAGTTTCAGACGTCCGTTCTGATGGCAGATACGCCTGAAAATGGTGAACGACCATCGGACCCCTCCCCGGCGATAGCGTCCATCGGTGGCTTTGAGCCAGGCGGCATTTTCTTTCCCGCGTCAGGCGACCTCGTTTCCTCCAGCTCAAATAGCGAAGACGCGCACCTCAAAATTGGCCACGAGCATCACAAGGGCGGCAATGGCAAGGGTCAAGACCCGACCAGCCCGGCGTCAATTGTCGTCCCCGAACCCGGCGCCTTTTCGCTTTTACTCTTCGGGCTTGTGGCCGTCGGCATCCCGGCCCGTCGCCGCAGTGTGCTTACCACAACCGCATAGTTACCCGAACACTCATCCCGCAGATCGGAGCGTCACCGAGGCCTCCGATCTGCGGAAGTCCTCCCTCAGATCACTCGCATCTCAAAATTAAAATCCAAAAGTGTTCATAACGAGACAGACCGCAATCTTCTCAGCGGCTATTGTCGCACTCGTACAAGGATCTTCCGCGCCGCTAGCATCATCCACGCACTTCGGCACCACGAAATCGCAGCTGTTCTAGCGCCCGGAAACAAGGAGATGAAAACATGCTTGGGATACTCGCCGCAGTTTTGATCGTTCTCTGGCTACTCGGATTCTTCGCGTTTCATGTAACCACCGGCCTGATCCACATCGTTCTAGTGGTTGGCCTCATCCTGCTCTTGCTGCATTTCTTGCGAGGCAGCGCCGCCCGCGTGTGAGCCGTCTGGCCACGCACAGACGAGCAACCGGGAACACATCGCGTCAATACATTGCATATTCAGATTTCGGGCGGCCTTCTGCGCGCTCTGGTTGAGTTTCGAGAAATTAGCCGGCCAAGGAGTGCTCTATGGGTCTTGTCCTCCGCTTCAGTTTCGCAGCGCAAGTGATCGCGGCCTTCGTGATTTTCGTTCTCGGCTACATCGGGCTCTTCGCCACGCTCATTCTCGGCCTGGTCATCGTCAGACTCCTCTACGAGGGCGCGAAATGGATTCACGCGCGCGCCACAGCAACGCCGCCCGTCGCCAACAGTTTCCCGCGATCGGCTGGCTACCAAATCGAACGACGGATCCCTGTTTCCTCCACGCAGCTCGTAAACGCACCACCGCGCGGCGAAATCGCTTTTCACCCTGCTATGAACCGCCGTCGCGTACCGGAAATTGTTCGTTGAATCGCCCAGGAGGCACGTCATGAACTTCGCAGCGCTCAGCACCACCCAGATCATCATCATCGTCGCCGTCGCAGCAGTGGTGGTGCTCGCACTTATTGGCACGTGGCAATCGATCCGCAAACGTCGCACGCAAAAACTTCGCACCCGGTTTGGCGCCACCGAATACACACGCGCCGTAACCGAAGGCGGCAGTCAACAGAAAGCCGAAGCCGCCCTGAGCGCGCGCGCCACACGCGTCGAGAAGCTGCACGTCCACCCGCTCGGAGCCGGCGATCGCGCGCGCTTTATCGACTCCTGGGCCAAAGTCCAGGCCCGCTTCGTTGACGGCCCAGGAAGCGCCGTCACCGATGCCGACCAACTGCTCACCGACGTGATGTCCACGCGTGGTTATCCCGTCAGCGACTTCGAACAACGCGCCGCTGACATTTCCGTCGATCATCCCCTCGTTCTCGAAAATTACCGCGCCGCGCACCAGTGCGCGCTGCGCCAGACCGACGGCAAAGCCAACACCGAGGAATTGCGCCAAGCCATGATTCACTACCGCACGCTCTTCGAGGAGCTGGTCAACGAGCCCGAAATATCGCGCGCACAGAGCGCCTAACAGCCACATTCCCGCGCCCGGTTGAATTTTTAAGCCGCGCGCGCCAAATAAATCAGCTCGCACCATAATCACTGCGCGTGGGCGCCCCACTCTTCGTATTCTGAAGGGTGGGGCTTTTACTTTCAGCCGCGCCATCACGCAACGGCCTACGGCAAATACCCCCCGCGCATCCAGCTCGCAAACAACTCCACCTGCTGCGCGCTCCAATACGGTCCCCCCGGAGGCATGCTCGGCGGATTCCCCTTCACCGTTGCATATACCCCCCGCGCGTTCCCGTGATCGTTCGCCGCATCACTCATCCACGCGTAATCATCCAACAAATGTCCCGAATGCTTCATATGCTGCACATCAATTTCCCGGAACAAAGGCCGTATATCCCGCGCAAACGAAACTCCCGCATCGCTTCCAGCCATCTCGCACCTCCCACGCGCGATCAATCTCATTCCATCCCAAAGCGGCCCACGCGCGCAAGCCTAACCCAATCGCGCTGGGCGTCGCAACCATTGCGCTGAGCATCGTGACTTGTGAATCGCGCTTTGTGAATCGTGATTCGTGCTCCGCGACCCGCGCAACGTAGCATATGCCCCGCTGCAGCGGGGAGGCCTGTGCCACGAGAGGCAAATTTGTATCGAATAGAAAATTGTTTCTCCTTTGTTTTCATCGGAGCTGTCGCGAGAATGATGATTTTGTGGGCTTTATTTGTACCGAATAGAAATCGGGCGACTCGTGAGTCGTGATTGGTGGCGGTGTGCGGCGCGGGCGCCGAAA
>Ga0209006_10002857_pt1 | contig 15712 bp, 12 predicted proteins | sample JacPin_JW_Ref_O2_FD_188567 | JGI IMG/M metagenome (GOLD analysis project Ga0209006, IMG submission 188567) | Forest soil microbial communities from Algoma, Ontario, Canada - Jack Pine, Ontario site 1_JW_Ref_O2 (SPAdes) (version 2) | ecosystem: Environmental > Terrestrial > Soil > Boreal... | reverse complement strand
CGCCTTCGGGCAATGGCGTCGCGATATAGCTGCGCGGCGTATAGCGCTCGTGCACGCCGCAGAGATCGTGCAGGCACATGGCGAGGAGCTCGCCCAGCTCATCACACGTGAGCAGGGCAAGCCACTGGCGAAGGCGCGGCGCGAGGTAGCGGGCACGGCCGCCTGGATTCGCTATACGGCCAAACTGGAGATTCCCTGCGAGATCGCTCAGGACGATGAGCAGATCCGCGTTGAGGTACGCCGCCGGCCGTGTGGGGTGGTTGCAGCCATTACCCCCTGGAACTATCCGTTGATCTCAGCGGCCTGGAAATTTGCACCGGCACTGCTCGCCGGGAACACCATGGTGCTCAAGCCATCGCCCTTCACGCCCCTCGCCACGCTGCGCTTGGGAGAGCTCTTGCTGGAGGCACTTCCACCGGGAGTTCTCAATGTCGTGTCCGGTGGCGATGCGCTTGGCAAGCGCATGACCAGCCACCCCAGTGTGCGCAAGATATCCTTTACCGGATCGATCGAGGCGGGCAAGCATGTCGCCGCCTCCGCGGCGCCCGACCTAAAGAGAGTCACGCTGGAGCTGGGTGGCAACGATGCGGCAATAGTCTTCGAGGACGTAGACGTGAAGGCAGCGGCGCAGAAGCTCTTTTGGGGCGCCTTCGAGAACAGCGGCCAGGTATGCATCGCGATCAAACGACTCTATGTTCAAGAGCGGATCTTCGGGGCCTTGCTCGAGGAGCTGACGCGCATCGCGAAGAATACGAAAGTGGGTCCGGGCTGCAATGTCGATACCGAACTTGGGCCACTCAACAACCGGCCACAGTTTGAGCGCGTCCAGGAGTTGTGCGATGACGCCCGGCGAGTGGGTGGTCGCGTAACTGCCGGGGGCGCGCGCGTGGGAGCGCGCGGCTATTTTTTCGAGCCCACGATCGTAACCGGCCTCGCTGACGATGCGCGACTGGTCGCAGAAGAGCAGTTTGGACCCATCCTGCCATGCCTACCGTTCGCCAGCGCCGACGAGGCGCTTGCAAGAGCAAACGCCACTCATTTCGGGCTTGCGGGCTCGGTGTGGAGCGCTGATCGGCGCCGCGCCGAGGCGGTGGCCGGTGAAATGGATTGCGGCACGGTTTGGATCAATCAGCACCTGAGCGTCCTGCCCTCGGCCCCCGTGGGCGGCCATAAGTGGTCCGGGATTGGCGTAGAAAACGGATCCTGGGGTCTTCTGGGCTTCACGGAAATCCAAACTGTGGAGATTCCGAAGGTTTGGTAGCAGTTGGAAAGGGTGTGCAGATGAAGATACACGACATCTCCATGGATATTGAGCCGGGAATGCTCTATTGGCGCGACGGCCGACCACCCGAAGTCATCGCGGTGCATCGGTTGGCAGATGGCGCTCCATCGGAAGTCTCGCGCTGGCTCATCGGCGCCCACACGGGCACACATATCGATGCGCCGCGGCATTTTGTTGCTGACGGGCTTACCGTCGATCAGTTGCCACTCGAGTCTTTCGTGGGTGCCACGCGAGTCGTCGATATTGCATCCGAGGGCGATGCGCCCATCACGGCAGAGACAATCCGTAAGGCAAATCTTGCGGGTGCGAAGCGAGTACTGTTTCGTACTTCGAACTCTGAAACGCGCCTGGTGAAGCGCGAGTTCAGTTCGACGTGGGTGGGAGTTGCGGCAGACGGGGCACAGGCACTGGTCGACAGCGGCGTACTTCTGGTCGGAATTGACTACGTGACCATCGAAAGCGCCGACCAGACAGATCACTGGCCGACACATCACATTTTGTGCAATGCAGGGGTCATCATCCTTGAGGGAGCCAACCTGCGTCACATCAGCGACGGCATGTACTTCATGTGCTGCTTGCCCATGCGGTTGAAAGGCTCAGAGGCTGCGGCAACGCGGACAATCCTCATTGAAGGATTGCCCCTGACGGAATGATGACTCAGCACGCAATCGCAACGCCGCACGCTTTGGCGACACAGGTTGGCGTCGAGATATTCGCCGCGGGCGGCAATGCAATTGACGCCGCGATTGGCGCGGCGAGCACTCTCGCGGTCGTCTACCCGCATCAGTGCTCGGTCGGCGGCGACCTATTCGCGCTGGTGGACGGCGGCGCGGGTCGAACCTGGGCCGTCAATGGCTCGGGTGCGGCGTCGCGCTCCCTGGATGTGGCTGCGTTCCGTAAGCGCAATAGAGAGATCCCCGAGAGCGGCCCCGAGTCGGTTACAGTTCCCGGGGCGGTCGCGGCGTGGGGTTCGATTCACGAGCTTGGCGCAGTATTGCCGTTCGCACGCTTGCTTCGACCCGCCATACAAGCTGCGCAGGAAGGCGTCGCTGTATCGAAGTCGCTCGCCGCGGCCATCCAGTCTCGCAGTGCAATTCTTAGGCGTGATCCGGGCATGCGTGCTCTGTTCTTACCCGAAGGTCAAGCATTGCCGCCAGATGCAATCCTGCGGCAACTGCCATTGGCGAGAACACTGGAAACCCTGGCAAGCGATGGTCCGGAATCGCTGTATAGCGGCCCGATGGGCGAGAAATTCGCGCTTGGTCTGGAGCAATTGGGCAGCACTATTACAAGGCTGGACCTTGCAGAGCATCGCACGGAAGTCGGCCCGCCGCTGACGCTCGAACATCGCGGCTACCGGCTGCAGACCACCGCTCCCAATTCCCAGGGATTTTGCTTGTTTGCCGCTGTCGCGGCCCTCGATGCCATAGGCGTCGAGATCGATCCGCTCGGCAGCAACGCTCATTACCTCTTGTACGCATTACTGCTCGCTGCTGAAGATCGCGAAGCTTATCTCGGTGATCCGCGCCGGCGTGGCGTTCCGCTGCCGGAGCTCTTGGCGCCTGAAAGACTTCGGCAGCGACTGCGGAAAATGGCGGCAGCGCCGCGTTCAACCCTTACTGCCAGCGCCCCCGCGCATGGAGACACCGTCGCAGTCTGTACAGCCGATTCGGATGGTCTTGCGGTCTCACTCATTCAGAGCGTCTATCAGACCTTTGGGGCCTCGGTGCTCGAAACTCAGACAGGCATAATCCTGCACAACCGTGGCCGTGGCTTCTCTTTGTCCTTGGGCGCTCCAAACGAGTTGGTGCCAGGGACGCGACCCGCGCACACGCTAATGCCGTTGCTCGTGCACAAAAAGGAGCGGCTTGTTGCAGCGATGGGCACCATGGGAGGCCGTGCGCAACCGCAAATTCTCGCGCAACTATTGCCTGGCGTTCTCGCTCCGGATATGCCACTTGATAAGGTGCTGCGCGCACCTCGATGGGTAGTCGGCAGCACCGATATCGGATTTGACCACGCTACTGTAGCGATCGAATCCGATGCACCCGCAGAGCTCGATTCCATACTTGCTGCCAATGATCTCGACGTTCAGCGTATCCCCTCGTGCAGCGAGCAGGTTGGCCACGCCCAAACCGTCCGGATGGCACGCGATGGTGCGCTGCAGGCCGCATCAGACCCGCGCTCAGACGGCGCAGCCCGTGTCATCGCCTCCTAGGGTTCCGAAAGAGCCATGCCACATCTAATTTTGGAATACTCCGAAGGGCTTGAAGAAACCGTACCGATCGGAAAGTTGATTGATACGGTCATTCGAGCGGCCGCCGAGTCCGGCGCGATGGAAGTGAAAGACCTTAAGGCGCGCGCGACCCCCTATCGCCACTTCCGGCTCGCCGATGGCGGCACGACATTTGTGCATGCAACGGTACGTTTGCTCGCCGGGCGCGCACCAGAAATAAAACTTCGAATAAGCGGCCTGATTCGTGAGCAACTTGCGGCGGTAGCACCGACCGTTCACAGCATCAGCGTTGAGATTTGCGATATGGACTTGAATTCTTACCGAAAACGCGTGCTGGGTGAGACATGAGGTATTGCAGCGATTTCCTTACATCGTCGAATGCCGCAGCCGTCGTCCTGCCGCTGCCGAGAAGGATCACCGATCGTGCTTAACGAACTTCCGCGAATCCCGTTGGCGCTGCTGCCTACTCCTATGGAAGAGGCTGCGCGACTCGGTGCTGCCCTTGGTGGCCCGCGAATTTTTTTCAAGCGGGACGATCTCACCGGGGCGGGCCTGGGCGGTAACAAAGTGCGCAAGCTCGAATTCGTCATTGGCCAAGCGATCGCCGAAGGCGCTGACACGCTCGTGGTGTGCGGCGGCTATCAGTCCAATCTGGCGCGGGTTGCTGCCGCCCTCGGCAACCGTCTGGGTCTTCAGGTGGAACTGGTCCTTGGCGGAATTCCCGGCGAGCGGCGCGACATGACGGGAAATTTGCTTCTGGACCACCTCTACGGTGCCACGATCCACTACATTGAGACCGATCCACGCTGGGATTTTGGGTCCGCGCTCGACGCAGTCATGGCTAAGCTGCAGGCTGCCGGGCGCCGGCCATTTCTCATGCCACTCGGTGGCTCGACGCCGGAGGGAATGGCCGGCTATGTCCTAGCCACGCATGAAATGATGGCACAGTGCCGAGACGCGGGCATCACGCCTACCCGCTTGTACGTTGCGGTGGGTTCGGGTGGCACGTATTCTGGCTTACTCCTCGGTGCGCTGAATTTCGCCGCGCCGTACAAGATCATCGGTGTGAGCGTGAGCCGCTTGGCGGACTATTTGCGCGAAAAAATCCCCGTCGAAGCGGCTAATGCGGCTAGCGCGCTGGGATTGCAGAAAGTCCCTGCCGCGCATGACCTGCACATCGAGGATCGATACGTCGGGGCTGGCTACGGTGAGCTGACAGCGGGCTGCAGGGCGGCCATCGAACTTGTGGCTCGCACTGAAGGCGTGCTCCTGGACCCCGTCTACTCCGGCAAGGCGATGGCTTGCCTCATCGATCATGTCCGACGTGCGGTTATCAAGCCAGACGAAACGGTGCTTTTTCTTCATACGGGAGGATGGCCGGCGCTGTTCGCGTATTCAGCGAGCGACCTTGGGCTCGAGTCACCGACCGCATCGGTGTTGCAAAACAAGGGCGCGGTTCCGAAGGTACGACAGGCGCCGTAATCTCTTGTGAGACAAATCGAAACACGCGACGCTCTGCCGCCGGAGCATGCGCGGCGTGGAGCAACGCGATGAAAGAAGCACGCAGACTCGTCGAAGGTAAGCCAGCTCTTCTGGTGATTGACGTGCAGCAGATGTCTTTCCAGGCTACGCCCCCCGGCAAGCGCGAGGTGCAGATGCCGGGTTACATTGATCGCATGCGCAATGTACCCCCGCTCATTGACGCAGCTCGATTGCACAATGTACCGGTGATTTTTTTCCAGGAAGCGCACCGACCGAGTGGTATCGACTTCGGGCGCGAGCTCGACGGCACAGAGGGAGTGCACTGCCTGGAGACGGAGCCCGGCACCGCAATCGCCCGAGAGGTGAGCATGCGGTCCGACGATTATTTCATCCGCAAACGACGCTATTCGTGCTTTTTTGGCACCGAGCTGGAAATTCTGTTGAGAGGACTTGGGGCACAGACACTGCTCCTCACGGGCGGGTTTACCGACGTGTGCATCCACTACACCTTTGTCGACGCCCACCAGAACGATTACTTCTGCCGCGTCGTAGAGGACTGTGTTGCTGGTTCATCTCTGAAAGCGCACGAGGCGGCACTCACGGCGATGGAGTATCTGCAGACGGGGGCACGCCGCAACAGCGCGGAAGTCATCCGCGCGCTGCCCGACCTCCCGGGAAAATCGTGACCATCCGCCGCAGCGCCAAGAGACGCGCGCGCACGGGTAGCGCTTGGCATCTGCGAGCTTTTGCCGCGTTTGCATGAGCACCGATTTGACTAGTCCCGGGTCCGGGGATCCGCGCGAGCAGCGCTACGCGTGGTATGTGCTGGGAATCCTCGTCCTGGTCTACAGCTTCAACTGGATGGATCGCTACGTCCTTGTCATTCTGCTGGAACCGATCAAGCATGACTTGCACCTTTCAGACACCGCGCTAGGAATGCTGAGCGGACTTGCTTTCGCTTCAGTCTATTCCGTTGCAGGACTCTTCATCGCCCGGTGGGCGGACATTGGGGTTCGACGATCGATCATCGCGCTGGGGCTCACCGTTTGGAGCGTGATGACGGCAGCCTCGGGCCTGGCTGCCAACATCCTGCAGTTGACGGCGGCGCGCTTCGGCGTCGCGCTGGGCGAGTCTGCGTGTAGCCCGCCGGCGTCTTCATTGATTTCCGACTACTTTCCGCCGCATCGGCGAGCCACAGCGTTCGCCATCTACGGTGCCGGCATCTCCCTTGGCATGGGCTTAGGGCTCGTGGTGGGCGGCTGGGCGAACGAGTTCTACGGGTGGCGCGTGGCATTCATGGTCGCCGGGATACCGGGACTTGTTTTGGCACTCGTGGTTCGACTGACAGTGAGAGAACCTGTACGCGGCCGCGTCGAACAAAGCGGCGTCGACATGAATGTCTACTCTGTTAGGGACACCATTCGCCTCATTCTTTCACGCCGCTCATTCCTTGCCTTCGCCGTCAGTCTTGGCTTGTTTTCCTTTTCGGGAAACGCGTTTGAAAACTGGACGCCGGTATACCTCATGCGGGTCTACCACATGGGTACCGGTACTATCGGAACGTGGACTGGCCTCATTGAAGGGATTGGCGGCATGATCGGTACCCTCGGAGGAGGTCTGCTTGCCGACCGGCTGGGCAGACGTGACGTCCGCTGGTACCTGTGGATGCCTGCCCTAACGGGGGGCGCAATGGTCCCGTCAATGTTCCTCTTCTTGCACACGTACCAGAGCACGATGTTCGTCTTCTATTTCATCACGATCGTGTGTGGCGGCTCCTACATGGCGCCGATGGTCGCAATTACCCAGCGTGTCATGCCGGTGCACATGCGCGCAGTCTCTACCGCCCTGCTCTATCTATTACTGAACCTAATAGGTCCCGGATTGGGGCCGGTAGTTGCCGGAATTTTCAACGACATGTTCGCCGCGACCTACGGCCCGGAGGCGGTGCGCTTGTCGCTGACACTTACGCTGGTGGGCGCCATATGCGCCGTCGCGCTGACGCTCTACGCCGCAAAGCACCTGCCCGAGGACCTGGCGTCCATGGATCGCGCCAGCAGGACGTCGCCAACAGCTCCGCAATCTCCCGTGACGCTTCTATGATCGAGCGCTATTTTCCGCTCGAGGAGTATCGGCAGCGTTGGCTGAAAACGGACGATCTGCTGCGCGCACGAGGCTTTGATCTGGCGGTCGTCTGGAGCCGCTCGGCCGGCACCTATGACCGCTGCGCCGATCTGCTGTATCTGACTAACTACTACGGCAATCAACCCGGGCAAGGACGTCGTGGGCCCGCCGGTTTCGCCGCCGCCATTTTGCGCCGTGGTGAGCCGCCCGAGCTTTTTGCAGACGTTCAAGACCCGCGTGCTGATTTGCTCGCTACGGATCAGGTGCACGCTCATGCCGACACGTTTGCCGCAGTGGCAACGGCAGTGCGGGCGATGGGCGCTCGCAAAATCGCCCTCGTCGGCAGCGACGTCATCCCCATGAAGTACTGGGCCGGCCTTCAGTCCTCGACGCCGCAAGCCGAGTGGGTGGTGGCAGACGATCTCATACGCGAGATTCGCCTCGTCAAGAGCGAGCGCGAACTGAATGCCATTCGACGCGCCGGCGAGACGGTCAGCCGGGCTCTGGCATCACTCATGAAGGCGCTCGCCGCGGGCCAGTCGGAAGCCGAAGCGGCAGGGCAAGCCGCTGATATCGTGTTTCGCGGCGGCGGGCACGTACACATGCTTGCCGTCAGCCACGGGCCGTACCTCAAGCACCTTGCGTCCGATCCGCTGTCGGGATTCAGTCAGGAGCGGCCAGCTCCGGGAGATCTCGTGCGCGCCTGGCTCACCGGGCCGATGTTTCAGGGCTACTGGTTGGGCCCGGGCCGGACGGTGGTCAGCGCAGCTCGGATGACTCCAGAGCAAAGGAGGCTCCTGGAGGCCAACGCCGAAGCAGTCAGCGCGGTCATCGCTGGCATCAAACCTGGCGTCAAAGTGCGCGAGCTCGTCGCGATTGGTGATCGGAAGCTGGGCGCTTTTGGCGGTGAACCGAGCGAACTCACCAAAGAGTGGCCCCTCTTCGGCCATGGCAACGGCCTTTTCTTCGAGGCGCCGACGATCTCAACCCGCGTCGGGCCCGATGCCGATTTCCTCCTGCAAGAAAACATGGTTGTAAGCATCGAAATGTTTTTCAAGAGCGCCGGGGTCGGCGAGGCAGGTTTCGAGAACTGCGTTATCGTAAAACGCGGCGCCCCAGAGCTCCTTACTGATACTCCTATGCTTTGAGGGCGAGCTCTAGAAGCCCCGAGGTGGGCGTGGAACGGCAGCGGGTGAGCCCGGGCGTGCCGCCGCCGTGCGGCGCACCGCAAGCTTCGCTGGTGCCTTGAACAGTTGGTCCTGTTTGGCTACTATCATAACGAACATTAGTTCGTGACACGAACTCTATGAATCAACACAGACAATCCCCTGTTCCGCCGCCCGCCGCGTCACTTGAACGGTCCGCACTCGAGCACCTTTGGTTTCACGTCACGCCGCCAGCAGCCTTGAGCGCTCCAGGCGGAATGCTGATCTTCACGAAGGGCGACGGCTGCTACCTCACGGACATCAGCGGCCGAACATATCTCGACGCCCTCTCGGGCGGCGCGTTCGTTACGAACATCGGTCACGGACGAAAAGAAGTTGCGGAAGCGTATGCAGCGCAGGCCGCCGAACTTGCATATGTGACGCCTTACAACTTTGCCGCACCTCCGACAATCGCTCTCGCAGACAAAATAGCTGAGCTTGCACCGGGTGATCTGAACCGCACGTTCTTTACATCTGGCGGCTCAGAAGCAGTCGAGACCGCTTTGAAGATCGCAAGGCAATATCACTGGCTTAACGGAGAGCCAAAGCGCTCCAAGGTCATCAGCAGGCGCGGCTCATATCATGGCGCGACGTACTACGGCATGAGCATTTCCGGGGCGAGCCACGATTTCAACAGCAAGATTTTCGAGCCCCTCGCCCCAGGTTGCATTCAAGTTCCGTGGCACAACTGCTATCGATGCGAGTACCGCCTTACATATCCGAGTTGTGACTTGCTATGCGCACATATGCTGGAGCGCGCCATTGTCCACGAGGGGCCCGAGACCGTGGCCGCCATCATCGCTGAACCGGTTCCGGCGGCGGCTACGATTCACATTCCGCCCGCAGAATATCTGCCGATGCTACGACGCATCGCGGACAAATACGGAATTCTCCTGATCCTCGATGAAGTGATCAACGGATTTGGCCGCACGGGAAAAATGTTCGCAAGCGAACACTGGAACGTGCTACCCGACATCATGACCGTCGCCAAGGGGATTACCAGCGGATACGCACCCATGGGCGCGGCAATCGCGAGCTCGAAGATCGTGGCCAAATTCTCCGCTGCGGCCGGGCGCGAGTCCGGCTTGAATCATGTCTTCAGTTTCGGCGGCCACGCGGCCGCGGCTGCCGCGGCGCTCAAGAACATTGAAATCATCGAAAGGGAGAAGCTGGTCGAGAATGCTACAGCGATGGGTGCCTATTTGCTCGAAGGACTATCGCAACTGCGCAAGCATCCGATTGTCGGCGATGTTCGGGGGCTCGGTCTCCTCGCGGCCGTGGAGCTCGTCAAATCCAAGGATACGCGTGCGCCATTCCCTCCCGAAGATCAAATGCCGGCGCGGATAACCGCGCACCTGCGCGAGCTCGGTGTTCTGGCGCGCACCTATCAGGTCGTCGAATTCGGCCCACCGCTAACCGTAACGCGTAAAGAAATCGAAATGATCGTCGATGCCATGGAGAAAACAATCGTCTGGTACGCCGCACAAATGCGCATCAGCTGACTGCAGACTCGTTGGATCGAACAAGAGGCTCGTATGGCAGATCAAGAGAGGCAAGCGGTCATTGTCGGCGCGGGCGTCATCGGCTGTGCCATCGCCTTGCAACTCGCGAGGCGGGGTTACAGGACCATCAACATCGACAAGAACCCGGACGTGGGTTACGGGTCAACCAGCAATTCGTGCGCCATAGTGCGATTTTCCTTTTCAACGCTCGAGGGCGTTACGCTGGCGTCGGAAGGATTGCACTATTGGATGGACTGGCCAAACTTTCTGGGAACCACGGATGAACGTGGCTTCGCACAGTTCAAGCAGTGCGGGCATCTGATGCTGAAGGTCGACGAGAACGACCGTAACCAACTGCCGGAATTCTACGACGAGCTCGGAATTCGCTACGAGAGATGGAGCACGGCTGAGATTCGCGAGCGACTTCCCATTCTTGATACGCGCTCCTTCCACCCGCCGAGATCTCCGGATCATCCGGAGTTCTTCGCCGAGCCGGTTCGCGAGATTGCCGGCGGGATATTCACCCCCGAAGCTGGCTACATTGGTGATCCCCAGCTCGCCACACACAATCTGCGTCGTGCCGTGGAGGTCGCCGGGGGTCGGTTTCTGCTCGGCCGACGCGTCATTGCTTTTCCCCAAGAGAACGGCCGCGTGTCCGGCGTTTCCCTCGCCGATGGCGAAATGATCCCCGCGACAGTCATCGTAAACGCCGCGGGTCCGCACTCGTCTGCAATCAATCGATTGGCGGGGGTTGAATCGGAGATGGCCGTCAAGACCCGCGCATTGCGCCGCGAGGTACACCATTTGCCTTCGCCCCACGGCTTTGACTTCGAGCACCAAGGCATCATGACTTCAGACACCGACACCGGCGTGTACTTTCGGCCGGAAATGGGCAACAAAATAACCCTGGGTTCCACCGACCCGGCATGCGATGAAAAAACCTGGGTCGAGAATGCCGATGATTTTGATCGCGAAATCAGTGATTACCAGTGGAAGGCGCAGGTGTACCGCCTCGCCAAGCGAATTCCAGATCTACCAATCTCGCAAAAGGCCAGCGGAGTCGTTGACCTTTACGACGTGGCGGATGACTGGGTTCCTATCTACGACAAGTCGATTCTTCCAGGCTTTTACATGGCAATCGGCACGAGTGGCCATCAGTTCAAGAATGCGGCCGCCATCGGCTCCCTGATGGCCGACCTTATAGATGAGTGCGAGCAGGGCCGGGACCACGACAGGATTCCCGTCCAGCATCGACTTCGCTACACAGGTCGGACGCTGGATCTGGCCGCATACTCAAGACTTCGCGCTCTCAATCGCCGTAGCAGCCTTTCGGTTCGCGGGTAACCCCAATCACCCGTCCGAGCGTCTCACGACAGCCATGTTCGACCTACACAGTCACCAGTGCCGCCTGCATTTCTCCCGCCGCCCGTCGAACGAGGGGCAGAAACTCCTCGGTGAGCTGCTTTTTGACCACGGTCGATACGTTGGTGACCATGTTCAAGGCGGCGACCCCCACTTCGTCTTTGAGGATCGGCACGGAAATGGCACGAACACCGGCCTCGAATTCCTGATCGGCAAGGGAGTAGCCACGCTTGCGAATCGCGTTCAGCTCGGTGGTGAGACGTGCCCTGCTGGTTACGGTGCGCCATGCAAGATGGTCGATGACCACGTCCCGCACATATTGATCGCGCTCCGCGGGAGCCTTAAAAGCGAGCAGAACGCGGCCCGTGGACACGGACAACGCCGGAAACCGGCGCCCGAGTGTCACGGTCGGTGCGAGAATTCTGTCCGGCATCGCGCGAGCGACGTGCACGATCTCATTACCGTCGAGGATCGCAATTGCGCACGTCTGGCCCGTCTCGCGCATCAGTCCGTCCAGGTAACTTTGCGCGATTTTGGCGATTGGAATACCAGAGAGGAAGCTGAATCCGAGCTCCAAAACCTTCGGCGACAGCCGGAACAGCTTGCCATCCTGGATCACGTATCCCAAATGGGCGAGCGACAAGAGATAGCGCCGCGCGCCGGCGCGGTCAAGACTCGTGCGCTTCGAGACCTCCGACAGCGTCATTTGCGGATGTTCGGCATCGAAGGAGCGCAGCACATCCATGACGTGCACGACAGTTCCGACAAAATCGCGCGGCGGTTTGTTGGTCGAGATGGAGGTCGCCATCAGCTAAATGTTACCTTCCGAGTTCGCTGTCGGCATGACGACCGATTCGCCTGTCCCATGGGATTACGTACACATTATAGTATGAGAAAACGGAAGTTCGTACAACGAACTACGCGTTGCGGCTCCAATGACCGTCTCATTATGGAGTGTGTCACGAATGGCTAACGCAAAGGACAATGAACTGCTGACCAACTGCGCAGCGGGTACGCCGACGGGAGATCTGCTCCGTGCTTACTGGCAGCCAGCGGCGCTTGCAGCAGAGCTGGAAGGACCGCGCCCGCTGGTTCCGGTGCGGCTGCTTGGTGAGGATCTCGTGCTTTTCCGAGACGACCACGGTCGGCTCGGCCTCCTAGGCCGTCGCTGTTCACATCGGGGCGTCGATCTGTGTTTCGGCCGCCTCGAAAATGGTGGGCTGCGCTGTCCCTTTCATGGTTGGCTTTACGATGTCCACGGTCAGTGCTTGGAGCAACCCGCGGAACCGAAGGAAAGCACGGCATATCGGCGACTTGTGCACCGTTCCTATCGGTGCGAAGAGCACGGCGGGATCATCTTTGCGTATCTTGGTCCGGGTACACCTCCGGCCTTTCCCGCGTTCGATTGTTTTGTCGCGCCTCCCGAGCACACCTTTGCGTTCAAGGGCCTTTGGGCGTGCAATTGGCTGCAGGCGCTGGAAGTCGGAATTGACCCTGCGCACGCTTCCTACCTGCATCGCTTTGCCGAAGACGAGTCTCGAGACCGTTCCTATGGTCAACAGTTCAGAGCCGATGCGGCAGATACCGGCTTGCCGTTGACAAAGATCCTGCGCGAGCATCCGCGGCCGACGATACGCGTCGAAGATACGAACTTCGGCTTTCGCCTAGTGACGACACGCGCACTCGATGAGCGATCGACTCATTATCGGATTACGAATCTCGTGTTTCCGAATGCAATCGCCATTCCGATGAGCAATGACATGATCATTACACAGTGGCACGTGCCGATCGATAACGTCAGCTGCTACTGGTATTCAATCTTCACGAGCTTCAAGTCTGCCGTCGATCGCGAGACGATGCGCCAGCAGAGACTCCAAAACCATACCCTCCCTGACTACCGGCCTAAACTCAATCGCGACAACAATTGGGGATTCAATTCGGCCGAGCAACAGAGCCAGACTTTCACGGGAATGGGCATGGACATCAATGTCCACGATCAATGGGCCGTAGAATCGCCCGGCCCGATCTTCGACCGGACACAGGAACACCTCGGAAAGTCCGACGTCGGCATCATCAGATACCGGAAGCTCCTTCATGAGGGGATCCAGGCAGTTCAGGCCGAGGAAACGCCGTCGTTCGTGTTCGACCCGTCCCAAGCAAGCCAGGTGAACGGGCCGATCGCGCTTGATGCCATTGGGCCGACTGAGCACGACACATGCTGGCAATCTCAGGACCGTGAGCGCCGCGCAATGAGCAGCTGGGCGGCGCCCGCGAGCCGTGGATAGCCGGAGGTGACAGCGTGACTTCCAACGAAGAGCTTGGCCGCACGGGTTTTATTGCCACACACGGGCTCTGGAACGCGGAGCAGGTCGAGGCAGCGAATCGCGCGGTACGCGTCGCCAAAGAGAAAGGTATCCAGACGATACGTCTGTCGTTTGCCGATCAACATGGCATCTTGCGCGGCAAGACTATCGTCATCGACCTGCTCGACGCCGCATTAAAAAATGGCTGCGCGATGACCTCGACTCTACTGCTGAAGGACACGTCCCACAGAACCGTATACCCGGTATGGCAGAGCGGCGGCGGCTTGGGCCAAGCGGAGCTAACCGGGGCCAGTGATTTTGTTTTAGTCCCCGATCCGACTACCTTTCGAATACTGCCTTGGACGGCTCATTCGGCCTGGATGCTCGGCAACTGCTACTTCCAGAGCGGCGTGGCCGTCCCCTTTTCTACGCGACAAGTCTGTGAGGCAGCCTTGCAGCGGCTGGAGAAAAGTGGTTATCGGTATCTTGCGGGCCTCGAGCTTGAGTTCTACATCTTCAAACTCCTAGATGCCAAACTCGATCCGCGCGATTGTGGTCAGCCGCCAACTCCACCGGAAGTGAGAATGCTGGCTCACGGTTACCAGTATCTCAGCGAGACTCGATTTGATGAGCTCGAACCGATTCTTGACCAACTGCGCGAGTCGCTGCTGCAGCTCAAGCTTCCTATCAGAACGATGGAGTGTGAATTTGGGCCAAGTCAGTGTGAAATGACCTTTAGCGCCACAGAAGGTCTCGCGGCAGCCGACAACGTCATGCTGGCACGCAGCGCCATCAAGCAGGTCTGTCGGCGTAACGGCTACCACGCCACGTTCATGTGTCGCCCGGCGCTTCCCAATATGGCCTCCAGCGGCTGGCACTTGCACCAATCACTGATCGACAAGAAGACCGGCAAGAATGCGTTCATGTCTTCCGAAGATGGCCAGCTGCTTGCACCCACTGGCCGGCAGTTCCTCGCAGGCCTGCTCAAGCATGCCCGCGAGGCGTGTATTTTTGCCACACCAACAATTAATGGTTACAAGCGTTACCGCCCTTACTCGCTCGCGCCCAACCGAATTGTTTGGGGGCAAGATAATCGCGGAGCCATGATCCGAGTGATCGGCGGCCCTCGTGATCCGATCACGCATCTTGAGAATCGGCTTGGAGAGCCCGCTGCCAATCCGTACCTCTACTTTTCATCACAAATAGATTCGGGGTTGGACGGACTTACCCGTCAACTGGTTCCTCCGGAGAGCGTCGACACGCCGTACGATGGCCACGGCAATGCGCTGCCGAAGCATCTCCTTGCGGCGATTACTGCGTTACACGGCAGCGAACTGTTCCGCAAGGCTTTCGGCGATCAATTCGTGGACTACTACACAACGCTGAAGGAGGCGGAAGTCAATCGCTTCCTATGTGACGACGTTACGGACTGGGAGCAACGCGAATATTTCGAAATGTTCTAGCTAAGGGATGAGCGCGGCGAATTGAAGAGGACGGCGCCGATTTAAAGATTTGAATCAATCAGTGCGCCCGATTCGAACTCCCAGAGTCCCTGGCTCGTAACCAGGGGCTTGTTCCGAGCGGCCGTCGAGACCGCAGGGAAGACCAATCGACGAATGTTCCAAGCTAGACCTAAATTCCGCCGTGGAGCTAATCTGCGAAATACGATCGAGCCGTTAGTGAAATTACAAGCACTTGATTTTTAATATACTTTGCAGCAACGATAACCATCACTTATCGGCACAAAGCAAATTGCGAAGTAGGGGACCTAGACACCTTCCTATAAAGAGTGCGCGGCAAGCGACCCAGCCGATCAGCCTGCGCACGGCCAGGTAATGTCCAGGGGTTCTCGGCTCCGACGAGGTCGGAGCCGGGTCGGGGCAACCGGTATCACGCTGGACTGCGCAACGGCGACCGCCGCGAGCTCGCGCAGCGGACGCCGGCGCATAAGTCGCCGCCGGCGCTTTATGATCGATGCGATGATGAAGTGGCGGTGGATCAAGTAGACAGGACCCTGATCTGAATTGGCGACGCATGACAACGAGTCGCCGACGCACAAGCGCATCATTCAGTTGTGCGGCGAAGCTGGATCATGCGCTCACCGCATGCACCGTTGGATCTGGCTACGCTCGCTTAGACTCTGGTTGCAGTCCGCCTAGTTTCCAACTGTGAGTTTAAAGAACACGCCATTGGAGTACTGTCCGCCATATTGGGCCGTT
>Ga0209006_10002856_pt1 | contig 15717 bp, 15 predicted proteins | sample JacPin_JW_Ref_O2_FD_188567 | JGI IMG/M metagenome (GOLD analysis project Ga0209006, IMG submission 188567) | Forest soil microbial communities from Algoma, Ontario, Canada - Jack Pine, Ontario site 1_JW_Ref_O2 (SPAdes) (version 2) | ecosystem: Environmental > Terrestrial > Soil > Boreal... | reverse complement strand
CCCCGATCTGCCGTCCAGCGCCGACATAGCCCGCCTGGCCCGCTCGCCCTCGGCGCTGCTCGACCACCTCTCGAAGATGGACGCCGACAAGGACGGCAAAATCAGTCTGTCCGAAGCGATCAAACTTCTAGGCACAGCCCTGGATTTGCGGCACGCCAAACCGAAGCTCGTCTCCAAAGGCTCGTGCCAGGAGGTTGTCCACGCGCAACAGGAGTTGGCGTCAGCCTCTGCAAGTCCTTGTCCGACGTTACTGTCCCTTCCGATTCTCAAGTGTTGGCCGCTGGATGCTGGGCGCTTTATCACGCTGCCTTGTGTCGTGACCAAAGACCCCGACACCGGCGAACGCAACGTCGGCATGTACCGCATTCAGATTTTCGATGGGCAAACGACCGGGATGCATTGGCAATTGCACAAAGTGGCCGCGCGCCACGGGCGTCGCTATTACGAGACGGGCCAGCGCATGCCCGTGAGCGTCTTCATGGGAGGCGACCCGGTGCTGGCGTTTTGCGCCACTGCGCCGCTGCCCGACGGACTGGATGAATTTCTGCTGGCCGGCTATCTGCGCAAGAAATCGGTGGAGTTGGTCAAGTGCATCAGCAACGACCTCGAGGTTCCCGCCGACGCCGATTTTGTCATCGAAGGATACGTTGATCCTACGGAACCGCTGCGCATGGAAGGCCCTTTCGGCGACCACACGGGATACTATTCTCTGCCCGATTTGTATCCTGCCTTTCACGTCACCGCCATCACGCATCGGAGAGATGCCGTTTATCCCGCCACCATCGTCGGTATGCCGCCCATGGAGGATTTTTATATGGGCACGGCCAGCGTGCGGCTGTTTCTGCCGGTCTTGAAGATGAACTTCCCGGAATTGGTAGATCTGGCGCTGCCTGCCGAAGGCGTTTTCCACAACCTCGTTTTTGTCAGCATCAAGAAGAGCTATCCGATGCAAGCCTACAAGATCATGCACGGACTTTGGGGCATGGGGCAGATGATGTTCACCAAATATATTGTGGTGGTCGATGAGGACGTCGATGTTCACAACACCAGCGAGGTCCTGTTCCGCCTCTGCGCCACGACCGATCCGCAACGCGACACCATCTTCACTCGGGGTCCCGCCGACGTCCTGGACCACGCGACGAGCGAACTGGCCGTCGGCACAAAGCTAGGCCTCGATGCCACCAAAAAATTGCCTGGCGAAGGATTCAAACGCGATTGGCCTCCGCTGATCAAAATGGACGAGGCGATCAAAAGAAAAATCGACCAATGGCGCACCGCTTGACACGACCCGCCCGGAGGCGCACGTTGGCTGCACCATGAGTAACGCCAATACTTGTTGCGCCAAGGTTTCGCCATATTTGCTGTCCATAATGCGCATCGTCATCGGCATACTGTTTATGCAGCACGGCGGGCAAAAACTTTTCGAGTATCCGCCGGGAGGCGACAAAGTCGAGATCGACTCTCTGATGGGTCTGAGCGCCATTTTGGAGTTTGTCGGAGGTGCGCTTATTTTTCTTGGATTCCTAACCCGCCCGGTGGCCTTCATCTTATCCGGTGAGATGGCTGTAGCCTATTTCAAGGTTCACGCCTCGGGTGGTTTCTGGCCGGTGGTAAATCACGGGGAATTGGCCGTGATTTATTGTTTCGTGTTTTTCTATCTCGCTGCCGCAGGGGCCGGTCCTCTGAGCGTGGATGCATTGCGGAAAAAAGGTTAGCCATAAAGCATGGGTTGACGGCGCAGACCGTTTTGCTAAAGTAAAAACACGGTGAGAGTTTTGGACTAAGTAAACTGCTTTTATGAATAAGAATCTGTCGAAATCGCTGCTGGCTCTGGGTCTATTGGTGGTTCTGCCTAATTTGGCCTCCGCTCACATCCTGCCCGGAACGGCCCACGGGTTCCAGGATGGCTTTCTTCATCCTTTGACCGGCTGGGACCACCTTCTGGCCATGATCGCCGTCGGCCTTTGGGCCGCGCAACATCGTGGACGGGCTCTTTGGCTGATTCCGTTGAGCTTTGTTGGCGTGATGCTGCTGGGGGGAATCTTAGGCGTGGCTGGCGTTCGCGTGCCGGGAGCCGAACTGGCCATCGCGATTTCCGTGCTCACCTTAGGCGGGTTGGTTGCGACTATGACCCGATTCACGCCAAGTCTGAGTATGGCCGTGGTGGGACTCTTCGCCCTTTTTCATGGATATGCTCACGGCCATGAAATGCCGGCGGCAGCCAGCGCCCTCCCGTTCAGCGTGGGTTTTGTTCTCGCGACCGCCCTTTTGCATGGGGTCGGCTTGGCGGCCGGCCTCTGGTTTCAAGAGCAACCGCGCGTGCTGCGATGGGCCGGAGCGGCCATCGCAGCCTCGTCGGTTTGCTTTTTCGTGGGCTGAGAAATGGAGATGCCCCGCTGCCGGAGCATCTCTTCATGCCAGCGCGTTACAGCGCCGATTTACCAGCAGCCTTGACCCTGGCCCAGCGGGCCTTGGCCACGGCGGCGAGTCGGGCTTTGGTGGCAGCACTGACTTTGCGCTTCTTCTTGACGATCTTTGTTGAGGAAGCTTTGCGTCCCTTGACCTTGGCCCAGCGCGCCCGTTGGGCGGCGCTAATGCGGGCTTTGGCCGCGGCGGACATCTTCCGCCGCCGGCGGCGACCCACCGGCGCGGACGCGGGTGCGTCATCACCGTAGATCAAGGCCAGTTTGGCTTCTAATTTTTCGATTCTCTCTTTGACGGCAACCACTTTGCGCAGTTGCTTAACAGTTAAATGCTGCAGGTTTATCATATTAATTCGCTCAAATTGTTCATCCAACACGGAGATGTCAAGTAAGCATGACTATTTATTTTTAAGTTCATCTCTGCTGCTAGGTAGGGGAAAACCTTGCACGCTCTTGTTAGATTGGTATGTCCTCTGCAAGCCGTAACTAATGCCTTCACTCCGGCGAGGTGGCTGAAGCAAAGTTGCCTTCTTCGCCAAGGACTGGCGCTATGAGTCTAATCTCCACGAATCGTTAAAACTCAAACGTTACACCCTCCAGCCGCGCGCCGATCTCCGCAAGCACGCGCTTCTCCTCCGCCAGGTCGCCGGCGATAAACGTAACGCTAAAGCGCAAATAGGCCCCGGCGTCGTCCCAAGGCACTGTTGAAATTAATTTCTCCGTGATGAGCCATTGCGATACATCCTCTGCGCTTTTGAATTCGCGGTGCCTTCCCTTTTCCGCAGCGACTTTGGGCGCTTTGACATAGAGGAAAAACGATCCTCTGGGTTTGGCCGCAGCGAATCCCGCCTTGCGCAGCACTTGCACCAACCCGTCCATGCGACGCGAATACTTGGCTGCGATTTGCACGGTTATGTCCGGATGATCCAGGCAGTAGGCCGCCGCGTGCTGAATAGCCAGGAACTGCCCTGAGTCGGAGTTATCCTTAATGTCACCGTAGGCCCGGACCAATCCTTGATTGCCGGCTACAAATCCGCACCGCCATCCCGTCATGTTAAAACTCTTGCTGGTGGAATGCAGTTCCACGCCGACTTCCTTCGCGCCGGGCGTTGCTAGAAAACTGAGGGGCTTGCCTTCGAACACGAGTGCGGCGTAAGCGGCATCGTGAATGACGGCCAGCGTATTCTTGAGCGCGAACTCCACTACCCTGCCGAAAAACTCCGGCGTCGCCACCGCCCCGGTAGGATTATTCGGGTAATTCAAAACCAGCGCCTTGCTCTTGCGCACTACTTCCGCCGGAATTGAATCCAAGTCGGGCAAAAAGCCGTTGTGCTCCAGCAGCGGCAGTTGATGCACGATTCCACCATAATACCGCGCGTGGGTTCCAAACACGGGATAGCCCGGCGTGGTCATCAGCACGCAATCGCCAGCGTCGATCAAGGCCGCTGGCAAAATTGTTAGCGCCGCCTTGCTCCCGATGGAGTGGATTACTTCCGTTTCGGGATCAATGCCCGGCACGCGGCAGACTCTTTCCATGTAGCGCGCGGCGGCGACTTTGAGGACATCGTCGCCGTTGTCTGAGTAGCCGCGATTCTCCAGTTTGGCCGCCTCGTGCGCCAATTGGGCCACGACCTCCGGAAACGCCATCGCATCTGGTTCGCCTACACCCAAGTCGATGATCTCAGCGCCAGGATGCGCGGCCAGCGCGGCGCGTTTCGCGCGCTTGATTTTCTCGAACTTATAAATCGCGGTCGATTTCCCGTATTCCTTGCCACCTATGCGAGCAGCGAAAAGATTTTGCAAGTATGAGTCAGTCATAATTCCACTTGAAAGTTAGCGGACGGCGCCTTGGGAGACAAGCCGCCAAAAGCAATCGTCGCGTCTGCGAGCCGTTTTCGCTTTGAAGTTTGAACTTTGAACTTTCCCCGTGGCAGGTTACTAAGAACGCACATGCGATTTATCGGCAGAATCATTGAAAAGTTGCAGCGGCACCCGAAGCGGGTTGTTTTCCCGGAAGGGACCGAACCCCGCGTGCTCCAAGCCGCGCGCCAGTTCTATTCCCTGCGCCTGGGCGCGCCAGTTTTGCTGGGAGACCGCACCCAGGTAAAGCAGGCGGCTGCGGCCTTAAATGTCTCGCTGGAAGGCGTCCGCATCATCAACCCCGCCGAGAGCGAGGATTTGCCCGCGTTCATTAAGCGTTACGAGTTGCTGCGCCGTTTCAAGGGCGTCGAGGAGAAAGAGGCCCGCGAAACGATGCTGAATCCCAATTACTACGGCGCCATGATGCTGGCCATGCACCAAGTTGATGGCTTCATTTCCGGGGCCAATCAAAGCTCCGGCAGCGTCTTGCGTCCGTTGTTTCAAATCGTCAAGGTCGCCCCGGAAGCCACCACCGCCTCCAGTTGCATGGTGATGGAAGTGGAAGACACGCGCTTTGGCAGCGAAGGCGTGCTGTTCATGGGCGATTGCGGCGTCATTCCTGAACCCACCGTCCAGCAACTGGCCGACATCGCCGTCTCGACTGCGCTCTTGAGCCATCAATTGTTGGGCATTCGTCCGCGCGTGGCCCTGCTGTCGTATTCGACCAAGGGCAGCGCGACGCACGCTTCCATCGGCAGAGTCCAAGCCGCCACAGCGCTGGCGCAAAAGATCGCGCACGACCTCGGCGTGGAAGCGGATTTCGACGGTGAGTTGCAAGTGGATGCGGCGCTAGTGCCCGAGATCGCGACGCGCAAATTACCGGAAAGCCAGGTCGCCGGGCGGGCCAATGTGCTGATTTTTCCTGATCTCAACTCTGGTAACATCGCGAGCAAATTGATTCAACACGTAGCCAAGGCGCATGCTTACGGCCAGATCTTATTGGGCCTGGATCGGCCTGCCGCCGACGTTTCGCGCGGCGCCAACGCCCATGATGTCCTGGGCGTGGCCGCGATAGTGGGCTTGCAATCGATCGCTTACAAAGACCTGTATCCGTCCGCAGGATTGGACCAGGTTGATCTTCCGCTCAAATAAACCAGCCCGAGCCTCCGCGTTCCATGCCTACTTTAAACACAGTCACGCCGCGTGTCTTTATTGCCGCGACACGCCAGAACGAGGGTAAAACAACTACCTCGCTCGGCTTGTTGTCCGCCTTGCAGCAGTTTTATCCGCGCATCGGCTACATCAAGCCGGTCGGCCAGCGCTTTGTCCAAATCGAGGAACAGCAAATCGACGAAGACACCGTCTTGATGGACCAAGTCTATCAGCTCAATTGCCCTCTGCTGGATATGAGTCCGATTGCGGTGGAGCCGGATTTCACGCGCAAGTATCTGCAATCCTCCAACAACGAATCTTTGGTCAAAAAAATCATTAAGGCCTTCGACCGGGTGGCCTGGGAAAAAGATTTCGTCCTGTGCGAAGGCTCAGGGCATGCCGGGGTCGGTTCGGTGTTCGATCTCTCCAACGCCCAAGTCGCGAAAATCCTGGACGCCAAAGTCATCATCATCAGTCAGGGCGGCATTGGCAAACCGATTGACGAGGTCTATCTCAACCAGGCCGTTTTTGAACGCGAGGGGGTCGAGGTTATCGGCGTCATTCTCAATAAGGTAACGCATGATAAAATTGATTACATCAGTGAATTTGCCCGCCGTGGCCTCAAGCGCAAAGGCCTGGATTTGCTGGGCGTCCTGCCCCTGCGCCACATTTTGTCGCGCCCAACTGTCGCCGCGATTCAGGAGGAGTTGAAAGCCCGGTCACTCAATCGCTCCGACCAGCTTAATAATATGGTGGCCAGTGTCGTCATCGGCGCCATGGGCGCGCAGAATGCGGTCAGTCGTTTCAAACGCGGCGCCCTGGTCATCACGCCCGGGGATCGCGAGGATATCGTCCTGGCCGCCGTCGCCGCCCATGAACAGGGCCGGCAACTGGCCGGCATGGTCCTGACCGATAAGATCAAGCCGGACAATGGCGTGCTGCGGGTGATCGAGAAGGCGGCCTTTCCCGTCTTGCTGGCTGAAGAGGATAGTTACGAAGTGGCCTCCCAAGTCCACAACCTCAGCGTCAAAACCCACGCGGCCGACACGGAGAAAATCTCTGTCATTCGCGACCTCATCGCGACGCACGTGGATGTCAATAAGATATTGCGCGCCTTGAAACTGTGAAACTCCCCTTCGCTTTGAATCCGGCGCTGGAACATCTGCCGGTCTATCAGCCGGGCCGGCCTGTCGAGGAAGTGGCGCGCGAGTTGGGACTTTCCGCCCGCAACGTCATTAAACTGGCTTCCAATGAAAATCCCCTCGGGCCTTCACCCGTCGCGCTCGCCGCAGTCAAGAAGGCGCTCCGAGGGTTGAACATGTATCCCGACGGTAACGCCTATTATTTCAAGCGCAAGCTGGCGGAAAAATTGGGTGTCACGCCGGCCCATCTGGTGCTCGGCAATGGCTCCAATGACATCATTGAATTCCTGGGCCACGCTCTGTTAGGGCCGGGTGACGAAATGATCGTCTCGCAGTACTGTTTTGCCATTTACCCCATTGTCGCCAGACTTCTGGGCGCCACCGTAATCACCGTGCCGGCCAAAGATTACGGTCACGACTTGCCGGAGATGCTCCGAGCCGTCACGGCTCGCACCAAACTTATTTTTGTAGCCAATCCCAACAATCCCACTGGCACGCTGGCCCCCGCGGCCGAAGTGAGGCGGCTCGTGGCGGATTTATCGGAGGGAGTGGTGCTCGCGATGGACGAGGCCTACTTTGAATTCTTAGATAAACCGGTGGATTTGCTGCCGCTCATTCGCGCCGGCGAAAAGCCCAACCTCATCCTCCTGCGCACGTTTTCAAAAATTTACGGCCTGGCCGGATTGCGACTGGGCTACGGCATTGCGCACCCGGATTTCATCACCGCGCTGGAGAAAATACGCCAGCCGTTCAACGTCAACTCCATGGCACAGATCGCCGGGCTGGCGGCCTTGGAGGATGCCGCGCATGTCAACAAAACTCGCCGCAACAATTTCCAGGGGCGGAAATTCCTGGAAAAGGCGCTCTCCGGCATGAAGGTGGAATTTGTTCCTTCGTCCGCGAATTTTATCCTCGCCAAAGTCGGCGCAGGGCAGGAGGTCTTTGAGCAATTGCAACAGCAGGGTATTATCACGCGGCCCATGGGCGGTTATCAATTGCCGGAATGGATTCGCATCTCCATCGGCACCACGGCGGAAAACCTGCGCTGCGTCAAAGCCTTGCGGCAAATCCTCCGAGCGAAGAAAAAATAAAAGTTGAATCACGCGCGAAACGGATTAGTTATTCCCAGCGACAAAACATAAACGTGAAACTCACCGACCTGCGAGGCATCCTGCAATACATCCCCCGATTTCGGGAGAAGGTATTCGTCATCAGCGTGGATGGCGCCATCGTGACCAGTGAGAATTTCGCCAATATTCTGCTGGATGTCGCAGTGCTGCGCTCTTTGAGCATCAAGGTGCTGTTGGTGCATGGCGCGTCTGCCCAAATCGAAAGTCTGGCCAAAGAACAAAACATCCAACCTTCCGATCTGGATGGCAGCGGCATCACCGATGCGCCGACCTTGAAATTGGCCCTGACGGCGGCCAACCGCCTCACGCACGAAATTTTGGAAGGACTCAGCGCCAATGATCTGCGCGCCGCCTGTTGCAACGCGCTCATTGCTCACCCGATGGGCATTATTCACGGCCAGGACCATCTCTTCACTGGCAAGATCGAACGCGTGGACACCGAGATGCTCCAAAACCTGCTTTCCCAAGGCATCGTGCCTGTCGTGCCGCCGCTGGGTTTTGACGGCGACGGCAAAACCTACCGGGTCAACTCCGATTCCGTGGCGGTCGAGCTGGCCAAGTCGCTCGGCGCCGCCAAGCTCATTTACATCACCACCATGGACGGGCTGATTTACCAGGGCCGGCTCATTCAGCAGATTTTGGTCGCTGACTTGGACAGCCTGCTGGCGCACAACAAGAGCAGCTTCGCGCCAGAGGTCTTTTCCAAAGCGCACTTCGCCTCAGCCGCCTGTCAGGCCGGCGTGCCGCGCGTGCATGTCATCAATGGCCGCGTCGATGAGGCGCTGCTGACGGAGGTTTTTTCCAACGAAGGCATCGGCACGCTCGTCTATGCCAACGAATACCAGCAAATCCGGCGCGCGTTGAAGAAGGATACTCGCGCCATATTACTATTGACTAAAAACTCCGTGGCCAACGAGGAACTTGTTAAACGCACCCGCGCCGGCATCGAGAAAAGCATCAACGATTTCTACATTTTTGAAACGGACAAGAATCCCGTCGCCTGCGTTGCGCTCCACCAATTGGACGCGAACAAAGGGGAATTGGCTTGCCTCTATGTCAGCCCGTCGCACGAAAATCAGGGCATTGGGCGCAAGCTCATCGCTTATGCCGAATCCAAGGCGCGCGACTTGGGCTGGACCGAATTGATCACGCTCTCGACGCAGGCTTTCACTTATTTCCAGTCCAAGGGTGGTTTCAGCGAAGGCGCCGCGGAAGACCTGCCTCCCGCTCGCCGCGAAAAATACGAGCAGAGCGGACGCAACTCGAAAATTCTGGTCAAGAAGCTGGCGCCGAAATGACCGCGCCATTCGTGCAGAGGACATTAGCCCCTGCCATGCGCGCATGCTCGCGTTGCGGTGTGGTGCCGACGCGCCACCTGCTTGCCGTCAACATCACCCGCCAGACCACGACTCTTTTCCAGCGGGAACAAAACGGCTACGCGCTGCGGAAAATCTTCCGCTGCTCGACCTCGAAATTCGGCATCGGCGAAACAGCCGGATCGAACATGACGCCGCGCGGGCTGCATCGCATCTCGCAAAAGATCGGCGGCGGCTGGCCCGTGGGGGTGGTATTTGAGGGGCGGCGAGTCATAGGATTCACGTGGCAGGGACGACCCTTGGCGCGAATTGCCCACCGCATTCTGTGGCTGGAAGGGTTGGAGTCGGGTCTCAATCGCGGCGGGAATATCGATTCTTTCCGGCGCTACATCTACATTCACGGAACGGGCGACGAAACGACTCTTGGCCGTCCCGATTCGCACGGCTGCGTCCACCTGTCCGCCAGCGATCTCCTGCCCTTGTACGATAAACTGCCCGAAGGGACGCTGGTATGGTTGTCCGCGTAGCCATAAAAATCCGATTCAAGTCTCAGCGCGAATTTGACAATGCGCTAGCGTGAGCTTACTTATGGCTAAGGTTTACTGATCTATGAAAACATCACGACATCTACTCTCCTGCATTTCCGCCGTCATTATTGCCGCCGCCGCGCTGCCTCTGTCTGCCGCGCCTTCTCTCGCAGTGGGCCAGCTCGCTCCGCGTTTCTGGGGTTACGACCAGGATGGCCACACTTGGAGATTGTCACACTTTCTCGGCAAAAAATATGTGCTTCTCTATTTCTATCCCGCTGACGACACCATCGGCAGCACCGCTGAAGCTTGCGGCGTGCGCGACAACTTGGTCGAATTCAAACAGGCGGGAGTGGAAGTGGTGGGCATCAGTACCGATGGCAAGAAGAGCCATAAGAAATTTGCCTTCAAAAACAATCTGCCCTTCCCTCTGTTAGCCGACGGCAGCGGACAGATCGCTGACACCTATGGCGCCCAGTCTGGTGGTTTTAACAAATTGGACCGCCGAGTCAGCTTCCTCATCGGATTGAACGGCAGAATTCTTCGTATCAATAACTCGCCGGACCCCTCCGTTCAACTGAGGGAGATGGCGACGTCGATTGTGCAATTGAGCCGCAAAGATTCCCTTTAAATCACTTGTGCGCCGTGATCCAGCCGCCGCCCACGACCAAATCGCCGTCGTAAAAGACGCAGGCCTGGCCGGGTGTGATTGCGCGTTGCGCCTCATGCAGCGCCACCGATGCACGACCTCCGGGCAGCGCGCGGACTGTGGCGGGAGTACCGGGGTGATTGTAGCGAATCTTAGCCGACACCACCATCTCTTCTGGCGCCGTGTCGAACGCGATCCAATTGCATCGCTCCACCTCGAACTGCTCGCGATCCAACGCCGAATCGTCCCCGACCACGACCCGATTGCGCGCGGCGTCCAGTTCGATGACGTAAAGCGGTTTGGGTGAAGAAATCCCAAGGCCTTTGCGCTGGCCGATGGTGAAAAATTCAATGCCATCGTGCTGACCCAAGACTTGCCCGCGCATATCTACGATGTCGCCACGATGCCGCGACGCGAGATTGGCGGCGGAGAGGAACTTGCCGTAATCGTTGTCCGGCACGAAGCAGATCTCCATACTCTCCTCTTTGTCCGCGGTTTTCAACTGGCACGAGCGTGCAACCTCGCGGGTGTCCAGCTTGGTTTTTTCGCCGAGGGGAAAAAGCGCGCGCTCCAGTTGGTTCTGCCGCAGCGAGAAGAGAAAATAGCTCTGGTCCTTACGCGCGTCGCGGCCCTTTTTCAAAAGCGTCCGGAGGCCGTCAGCGCTTTTTTCCAGGCGCGCGAAGTGGCCGGTGGCGACGCGTTCGGCGCCCAGTTGCCGGGCGCGGTCGAGCAACGCGCCGAACTTCAACTTCTCGTTGCACATCACGCAAGGATTCGGCGTGCGTCCGGCCTTGTACTCTTCGGCGAAATAGGAGATGACTTGCTTTTGAAAGGCGTCGGCTTCGTCGATCAAGTAATAGGGAATGCCCAGCTTGTGGCAAACAGCGCGGGCATCCATGACGGCTTGCGGTCCGCAACATTTGTCCTCCGCGCGAGAGACACAATCCTGGGGCCAGAGTTTGAGCGTGATCCCTACCACCTCGTAGCCCTGCTCCAATAACAAAGCGGCCGCGGCGGACGAATCAACGCCGCCGCTCATGCCCACAACGACCCTTGTTTTTCTCGCATCCGACATAGCGGCACAATATAAAGGAAGAAGGCAGAATGAAGAAGGAAGAAAATGACTTGAGCAACTTGACAGAAGGTCGAGTCGGCCGGAACTACATTTCCGCTTTCTTCCTCCTGCCTTTTTCCAGCTTCCTTGTTCTCATCCTCGCTGGCTGCTTTTCCCGCCCCGCGCGGATGAACGATCCTCGCTTCCACTATTATGCGTTGTCCGCCGAACACGTCTGGCAGATGAACCTCCCGCACGGCGCGCGCTTCGACGCCTCGGGGTTGTTCCTGGAACCTTCCGGCGACTTGTTGACTGAGAGCGACCAGCAGATTGGTGTCTATCGCATACGTTTCTATCCGCGAGACAGCTCCGTCGATCTGGAGCGCATCCCGGATTGTTTCACGACTCAGCAATTGGCGCCGTTCGCAGGCGAGAAAGTCGGGCGCTACGATTGCGAGGGCGTGACCGAGGACGACCAGGGACGCATCTACTTGTGCGAAGAGGCCAACCGCTGGATTCTGCGCTGGGACCCGCGCACCAAAACGGTCGAGCGCTTGAACGTCGATTGGTCGCCGGTGGAAAAATATTTTTCCAGCGACCGCAACGCGGCCTGGGAAGGCATCGCTATTCACGGCTCGACAATGTATATGGCCAACGAGCGCAAGAAGGGCCGCCTCATCGTCGTCGATCTCAACACACTCAAGGTGATGGACAGCTTTGTCGTGCCCGCCAGCCGCAGCCACTGGTACGAGCCGCATTACTCCGACCTTTGCTGGTTCGACGGCGCTCTCTACGCCTTGATGCGCGAGGATCACGTTATTTTGAAAATCGATCCCGCGACACATCTAGTGCTGGCGGAATATAATTTCGCCAAAATGGAGAACGATCCCGAAGTGGCTTATCACAAAGTCGTCCCCGTGGTCGTGGGCGTGATGGAAGGGTTGGCGGTGGACCGGAATTATTTCTGGCTCTGCACGGACAATAATGGGTTGAGCCGCAAGAAATATCCCGGTGACACCCGGCCCAGCCTCTTCAAGTGCCGGCGGCCGGACGCGTCTTGACAAGACTCTGGGACCCTAAAGTCATGATTCGCAACATTATTTTTGACTGGTCGGGCACACTGGTCGATGACCTGCCGGCCGTGCTGGCGGCTACCAATGCCGTGTTCGAGCAATGCGGGGTGGAGAAATTAAGCCTGGAAAAATTTCGCTCCGAATTTTGCCTGCCGTTCAAGCATTTCTACGACCGCTTCGTGCCGAACGTTCCGCTGGCCGATTTGGAGCGGAGCTTTCACGCTCACTTCCGCCTCGTGCAGGACCAGGTTGCCGCTTTGCCTCACGCGCGCGAGTTTTTGCTTTTCTGCCGCAAGGGCGGCCTGCGCACGTTTATCCTGAGCACAGTCCACAAGGACTATTTCGCCCTCCAGTCCGAGGCCCAGGGCTTCGACCTGTTCTTCGAGCGCGCTTATACGGGCATTTGGGACAAGCGCCTCAAGATCGTTGAACTCCTGACCGAGAACCAACTGGTCGCGGCGGAAACGATTTTTATTGGCGACATGCAACACGACGTCGAAACCGCCCGGCACGGCGGCGTCCGCTCCTGCGCGGTGCTGACCGGCTACAACCGGCTGGACCAATTGCGGGCGAGCGAGCCGGACGTGATCGTGGAGCATCTGGGCGAGCTGCGCCAAATCCTGGAGCGCGACGGCATGGAGTGGAAGCCGCTGGCGGATGGGGACGGCGGGGCGCATCCGATTTGCACCGTGGGCGCACTCATCTTCAACGAGGATGACCGCGTCCTTATGATCCGCACGCAAAAGTGGTCCAACCTGTGGGGCATTCCCGGCGGCAAAATCAAATTCGGCGAGCCGTCCATCCGCGCCCTCGAACGCGAGATCAAAGAGGAAACCAATCTCGACGTCGGCGAAATTATATTCGTCATGGCGCAGGATTGCATTCAATCCACCGAGTTTTACCGACGGGCGCATTTTGTCCTGCTCAATTACACCTGCCGCGCGCGAGGCCCGGTCGAGGTCCGGCTGAACGAAGAGGCGCAGGAATTCCGATGGGTCACAGCCGCGCAAGCGCTGGAGCTGGCCTTGAACCAGCCGACCCGGACGCTGTTGGAAAAAGTCCTCAGCCGCGGCCACTAAAAGGCGAACGATGGACCAGATTATCATCCAGGATTTGGAAGTCCTCTACCGCGTGGGCGTCCCCGACCAGGAACGGGCGCAGCCGCAACGCCTATTGTTGACTGTCGAACTGGAGCACGATTTCGCCGAAGCCGCCCAGGCGGATGATTTGCAGAAAACGATTGATTATTACCGGCTCTCGCGGCGTTTGATCGCGTTTGGCGAAGACCGTGAATGGAAATTAATCGAAACGCTTGCCGTGCATCTGGCCGCTATGATTCTGCGCGAATTCAAGCCCGGACGAGTCGCGGTGGAGGTCAAGAAGTTTGTCCTGCCTGAAGCACGCTGGGTATCCGTCCGTGTACGTCGCCCATGACTGGCGACTTCAGGAGGCGCTTCGTGAGCGAAATAGTCACGATGCCGAAAAGCCGAGGAGGGTTCGAAAGAGGATGCGACCACGGAGTTTTCCTTTGACTTGCCCGGCGTCTGGTTTCTCAATCAGAGCACGATGTCTTTATTAACCGGAAAAATTGGATTGGTCGTCGGTGTCGCCAACAAACGTTCCATCGCCTGGGCCATTGCGCAGGCCTGGCATAACGCCGGCGCCACGCTGGCCTTCACCTATCAGGGAGAACGGCTCAAGGAAAATGTCGAGGAACTGGCGGGTTCTTTCGGTGCCGACACGCTGTTGCTTCCGTGCGATGTGACCAAGGACGAAGAAATTGTCCGCGCCGTCGCGGGCGTGCGCGAGAAATTTGGCAAGCTTCATTTGCTGCTGCACTCGGTCGCTTTCGCTCCGCGCGAAGCGCTGGAAGGAACTTTTCTAAACACCACGCGCGAAGCGTTTCGCGTGGCTCATGACGTGAGCGCGTATTCCTTGATCGCTTTGGCCCGCGAAGCCGCGCCGCTGATGACCGAAGGGGGCAGCATTCTCTCCATGACTTACTACGGCTCCCAAAAAGTCGTGCCGCACTACAACGTCATGGGCGTGGCCAAAGCCGCGTTGGAGGCGAGCACGCGTTATCTGGCTTACGATCTGGGCCCGCGGAAAATCCGTGCCAACTGCATCAGCGCCGGCCCTGTCAACACTTTGGCCGCGCGCGGCATCGCCGGTTTTTCCGATATGCTCAAACATTACGAGGCGCACACGCCTTTGAAACGAAATGTGCTGCCGGACGAACTCGGCGCGACCGGAACATTTCTGGCCAGCGACGGCGCGGCTGCCATCACCGGCCAGGTCCTCTACGTGGACTGCGGTTACGAAATCATGGGGATGTAAACGGGTTGATCGCATGCTTGCGCAAGTCGGTCACGAAATGCCATACGCCGCGGGTTATTGACCTTCATCGGGTGCAAGAGAGGCCTAGCAGCGAGCAGTAGGAAATCACTCTTCGTACTTCAAGCCGCCGATTTTTCGAGTTGCGTTATGGCTCGGGTATGTTAAACCACTTCCAGATCGCCAATGAGCAGGAACGCAACATCGCCGGAGTCAGCTTGCCAGAATTATCCATTTTCGCAGTTCTTCCGCGGCAGCTTTCGCTTCTAAAAGATTATGCATGCCGAAATGTTGCCCGCTGCCGGATCCGATACATCCTCTTGGGCCGCCAGAATCTTGACTTGGTCGGCCTTTGCGTTGCTGTCGGCTTCCGCCGCCTTCGCCCAAACTTCATTTACTGTTGGAACCAATCTTACTGACATAAGCCGGCTCAAGGGCAACGAAACCGACCCGTGCGTTGCCGTGAGTCCGATCAATCCGTCAAATATGGTTGTGGCGGCGGCTACCGACGGAAAAGTGCCGGGACTTTTTTTTGCATTCACCACCAACATGGGGGGAACATGGAAGACCAATTTCATCGCAACGAACAGCGATGCGCAGGGCTTGAATCCGGCCTACGGAGAGCCTTCGGTGGCTTGGGATTCTTACGGGAATTTGTTCCTAGCTTACCTTCCCTACAGTTTTGAAGGTGTGGCCATTGCCCTCAGCACCAACGGCGCTTCGCCGCTTCCCGCATGTAGAAAGCTGATTGCGATACGTCCATCCTTCTCGGTCAGAATTTGCGAGGGCACCGTCAATCCCGTCACTTCATATCCCGGCGGCAGCACAACTTTGTTGCGCTTAACGCCCAACGGTCGATCGAAGACGATGGCGTTGCCTTCCGCATGGTAGCTTTTCGCGTCCTTATACGTTTTCACGATCACCACGCGGCCTCCGCCCTGCGCCGGGACCGGCCGCGGCAGCGTGACTTTGATGAAGCGGGTGTCCAAATCCGCATCGGGCATCAACGGATCGGTTCGTGCCTGCGCGCCGCTGACAATCTCAAAGTACAGCGGCG
>Ga0209006_10002855_pt1 | contig 15717 bp, 10 predicted proteins | sample JacPin_JW_Ref_O2_FD_188567 | JGI IMG/M metagenome (GOLD analysis project Ga0209006, IMG submission 188567) | Forest soil microbial communities from Algoma, Ontario, Canada - Jack Pine, Ontario site 1_JW_Ref_O2 (SPAdes) (version 2) | ecosystem: Environmental > Terrestrial > Soil > Boreal... | reverse complement strand
ATAGCGACCTGCTGGATGCGCATATCATCCCGCTCGACACCATTACGATTCCGGCGCGCGATGAGACCCCGCCCATCGAACAATTGGTGCAGGAGGCGCTGGTTAACCGGTCTGAGATCGCGCAGAGCCGCCTGAATATCGACAGCAACAAATTGAACCTGGTGGGAATCAAGAACGCCTTGAAACCCACCTTGCAGGCCTTTGCCGAACTGACGAACAACGGGTTAACCGGACCCATCACGGCGCTCGGCGAGCAGACGCCGGGCGTGTCCTATCTGGCGGGTGGTTATGACAACCTGCTGGCCCAGATGTTCCGGCGCAATTATCCCAATTATTCCGCGGGTATCGCGTTGAACATTCCGCTGCGGAATCGGGCGGCACAGTCCGATTACGTGACCAGCGAACTGGAGCTGCGGCAGAACGAACTCGGCCTTCAGCAGAATATCAACCAGGTTCGCGTGGACGTCCAGAACGCCGTTATCGGATTGCAACAAGCGCGCGCGCGATACGCGGCCGCCATCAAGGCCAGCACCCTGCAGCAGCAGACTCTGGATGCCGACCAAAAGAGATTGGCGCTCGGAGCGTCCACGGCATATCAGATCGTGCTGGATCAGCAGAACGTCGCCAGCGCCGAGAGCTCAGAGGTGCAGGCGTTAGCCAGCTATAGCCACGCGCGCATTGGCCTGGATCAGGCTTTGGGCCGGACGCTCGAAGCCAACAATATTACCTTTGATGAAGCGTTGTCGGGGGCGATTTCCCGGCCATCGCAATTGCCGGCCACATTACCGGCGGACGTGCATCCATGAGGGTCAAGACCCGCTTGCTCACGCCCACAGTTCGGAAAGGGACACTGTGCGTGCTGTGTTCGCTAACGTTGCTCAGTGCTGAAGAGCCAACTATCGAGCCGGTACGTCCCTCCGCCTTCATCGCGGTGCGGCCCTACCTACCGCCGGACATTCCGCCGGTGCGCCTGGAAAATTCCGGACGCTTAGGCAGCCTGGTTCGATCAGGCATGCTTTACTTGACCGTGCAGGACGCTATCGCGCTGGCACTGGAAAATAATCTCGACATCGAAGTGGCGCGCTACAACCCGATTCTGTCGGAGTGGCAACTGGAGCGCTCCCGGGCCGGCGGGGCACTCCCGGGCGTACCGAGCAGCGCCGCCCAGGCTGGTAACGTGGCCAACGGCCAAGGTGTAGTGGGAAGCCAGGCAGCCGCCGGCGTGAATACTGGAGGCAATGGCGGCAACGGCCCGTCCGCCACCAACGCGACCATCGCTCAGATTGGCCCCATCGCTCAAACGCTGGACCCCATTATCCAGGAGAACACTGTATTCAGTCATCAGACGGCGCCGCAAGCCGACACGGTGCAAAGCGTCCTGCCTGTGCTGATCTCCGCTACCCGCAATTCTTCCTTTTCTTATCAGCAGGGCTTTCTCATCGGCGGCAACGTCACGGTGAGTTACAGGGACAGCTACCTGAACGAGAACGCGCCGACCGACGTTTTGAATCCCTCTTCTGCGCCCAGCCTCACCTTGTCGTTCCAACAGAACCTGCTGCGTGGCTTCGGAGTAGGTGTCAACGCGCGCACCATCCGAGTAAGTCAATTGAATGTTCAGGCTTCCGCGCTGAATTTCAAGACCCAGGTGAGCAATATCGTGAACCAGGTTCTTAACCTGTATTATGCATTGTCGGCTGGCTATGAAGACATCAAAGCGAAATCGAACGCGGTGGAAGTGGCGCAGAAGTTCTACGCTAACAGCGGACTCCAGGAGCGCGCCGGGACCTTGGCCCGCCTGGATGTGATCACCGCCGAGTCGCAGCTTGCGAGCGCCGAATATGACTTGGTGAATTCGCAAACCACCCAGCGCCAGCAGGAAGTCCAGTTGAAGAATCTTCTGAGCCGAAAGGGCATCGCCGATCCGGTGCTGGCTTCGGCGCAAATTGTTCCGCTGGATCGGATTGCGGTGCCGGAAAGTGACGAGCTCCCTTCGGTCAAGGACTTAGTGCAAACCGCCCTTGCCAACCGCAGCGATCTGGCGGCGGAGCGTATGGGCATTACCAGCAGCGAGATTTCGGCGCTGGGGACCAAGAACGGAATCCTGCCTCTATTGGTTGGGATCGTTTCGGAAAGTACCGCCGGCCTTTCCGGCACACCACAACTGGCGGTGAGCCCTTTCGGGGTACAAACCTCGAACCCCTATTTTAACGGCGGAATCGGCACGGCCGTCGGCCAGGTTTTGCGGCGTAACTTCCCTACTAATCGTGCCGTTGGTTATTTCCAGACGCCGCTGCGGAACGATCAAGCGCAGGCTGACTATGCCATTGACCAGCTGCAGCTTCGCCAATCGCAGATTCAGCTAAGCAAGGATCTGAACCAGGTGGCTGTGGATGTTTCCAATTACCTGGTGGCGATGCGGCAGGCTCGGGGACGTTACCGCGCAGCGTTCCAAACCCGGATTTTGCAGCAGCAATTGTTGGATGCCGAACAAAAGAAACTGGCGGGAGGAGCGTCCACGCCGTTCAATGTGGTTCAGCAGCAACGGGACCTGGTGGCCGCGCAGTCGGCCGAGACTGCCGCTCTGGTCGATTTTAGCAATGCACGCGTGGCGCTGGACCAGACGCTTGGCACCACGCTCGAAGCGAACCATGTATCCATCGCGGAAGCGCAGACCGGCAAAGTGCAGCGGGTGTCGTCGCTCCCGTAAGGATTTCGACAGACGGAACATTGCGAAGTCCAAAGATCGACACGTCCGGCTCCCGGTCGGCGCCGGAGTGAGGGGCGCGGGTGCGAAAGGTTACGTTCCAAAGTGGTTAGCAGTTGGCAATCTGTACCGTATTTGCACTGCGGGCGTACCAACCGGGTAATTTTTTCTAGCCCTTTCGAGTCCCTCCTACTGGTAAATGCGTACCTTGCGGTTTTGGCGAGACGCGTGCAATCTATCCCGGCGTGAAAACATATCAAGCTCAAGGAGCAGAGGTCGTTCCTCAGTAATTTCCCCCTTCGTACTCTCCAAACCAAGAAACTTCTTTGAATCCCTACTGAACTCCCTCCCGACCGGCTCCTTGAGTTTTTCACATCCCTCCAGCCGGACCAGCGCCCGATAAGCAAGCAGTGGCACGAAGCAGTCATGTGACGAGTTCTTGTCATCATGAAATCCTGATGGACCAGCACGCCGTGGAGTGGCGACGGTAGTCGTAATCTAGCCAACGTCGGGTTGGGCGGCGAAGCTCGATGGGCGATCAATTCCGCCACTTGGCGTGAATCGCCGCTCAGAATATGAGCTTCAGACTGAATTGAGTTTGACGCGCATTGCCCACGATCGAGGTGATCTGGTTCGCGGTTGGATTCGCCGTAGCCACCACGCCGGCGGTGAAGACTGCACCACTCGGCGTAGCAAAGTTCGGGTGGTTGAAAATATTGAACAACTCAGCCCGGAACTGCAAGTTTAACCGCTCGGTGATCCGCGTACTCTTCAACACACCAAAATCGGTATCGACATACCCTGGACCCACGAGGTTGTTCCTGCCCAGGTTCCCGACCGTACCGTAGGGTGAGGCGACAAAGCACGCATTGTTAAACCAGTTCGTTACGCTCTGGTTGGCATAGACGTTACATCCGGCAACGTAACTTGGACGCGCAGAACCGAAGTTGTTCTGAAGATCCGCCTGATCGCCTTCCGTCAGTGAGAAAGGCACACCGGTGTGCCAGGCTTGAATTCCCGTTACCTGCCAGCCATCCTTCCAGCGGTTGCCGTGGAAAGGCAGAAGGTAAACCACATTGGCCGAGAGTACCTGGCGGAGATCGAAGCTGCAGTTCCCCCGGTCGGCGTTCCAATCATAGGGATTGGTGATGGCGGAACTTCCATTATTGAATCCCAAGCCGCCATAGGTGTAGGCGCTGTCGATGCAGTGCGAATAGGTGTAAGAGAACTGCATCACGAAATTGGCCGAAAGCTTATGCTCTAAGCTCACCAGCAGGGCGTTGTAGCTGGAATAGCTGCTGGTGTCGGTCATATCCAGAGCGCCGAAAGCCGTGTAAGGCCGGGGATTCTGGACCCCGACACCGTTTACCACAGTGGCAAAATGATCGACGCCATTAATGACCGTAGGAGTAGGCGCATTGAAATCGTGGAAGGCCAACAGGTGGACACCGCGCGTACCGGTATAGCCCACGGTGAGCAGCGTGCTCTTGAAGAGCTCCCGCTGTATGTTCAGGTTGTACTCGATGGTGTATGGGGTGGTGTGAATCCCGTAGTACGTTCCGTTGGTTTGGCTCAGAACTGGGTTGCCGCCACCAACGAAGGGCGTCGGCCAATTGGGATCAGGAGTAAACCCAAAGAATTGATTGACCGTCTGGAAGGGCGGGTTCGAGGTGTAGGCCGACGAGAATGTGTAGGTTTGGAATACATCATGGAAGATTCCAAAGCCCGCGCGAAGAGAAGTTTTGTGATCTCCAAAAACGTCCCATGCCAGCCCTACTCGTGGATCAAAATTGTGATTGGCTGGATTAGAAACATAGGCGTTGGGCACATTTTTGAAGCCGGTTCCGAAGGGAGGGCCCACAACGTTGAAATAGTTATTCCGTGTTTCGACCGGATTGGATTCCCAGTCGTAACGTAATCCAAGATTGATGGTCAGCCGGCTGTTGACTTTCCAATCATCCTGAATGTAGGGATCCAGCGAAATCGTGCGCTCGTACCGGTTGGCATTGGTGCCGCCGTTGGGCGCTCCGGTGAACTCAAATGGATTGCCTGCCAGAAAGCTCGGCAGCGTCAGAAACAGATAGAAGCCGTTCCAATACGTGTAAGCGTAAGGGTTGTCCTGCTCCCGCCGGAACCACAGGCCGAACTTGATGTCGTGGCTGCCGTGGACCCAATCTATGTTCTCCGACTCGGTAAATTTGTTTTGAAGATACTGGAACGGGGCGATGAACGAAGACCCGAGGGCCCCAATGCCTTCCGGCAGCGCCACAAATACGTCGGAGCGAGCGGGCGTAAAGAGCTGCAGCGCGGAATGCGGAGTGGGCTGAGTTTCTCCCGTGATCGGACGCGAGAAAGAGGACGTGAACTGGCTAATCAGGTTGGGCGAGAAGATATGACGTTCCCCGACGGTGAAGAACTGATTGTGAGTAACGTCGTAGGTTGGCCAAAGGCCGAACCCGGCATAAGTGGTGCGAGTGCCGAAATCAGCTTCATAGCGCACGAACATAGAATCTTTGTCGGAAATGTTCCAATCCAGGCGGCCCAAGCCGAAACTCTCTGGTGAAGTTTGGGCGCCGACGTAATTGTAGATGCCGACATCCGGATTGCTAGTGGGAACTTGGGGCAGCGGGAAGAGAGCCAGCATGGCACCCGACGCGGAGTTGATCGGGTAGGTGGTCGGAGTGCTGGCTCCTCCATACACGATGCCTTGGTGCACAGCCGCACTCGGAACGAAGTTTACATACGTCGTGTCGAGAATCTGCCGGACGGCCTCGTAGTTGACGAAGAAGAAAACCTTGTTCTTCTTAATGGGTCCACCGAAGCTGGCGCCAAACTGGTTTTTGCGGAAGGGGGGCACGGAGTTGCCATCGAAGAATCCGCGAGCATCCAGATCGCTGTTGCGGAAGAACTCATAAGCCGTGCCGTGGAAGGCGTTGGTGCCGGACTTCGAGACAGCGTTAATTGCGCCGCCGTTACCGGAATATTGGGCGCCGTAAGTACTGGTCAAGGTCTGAAATTCGGCGATGCTATCGATACCGAGCGAGGTGCCGGTAACGTTCGCGCCGGCATTACGCTGCCACCAGTTCAGTACATCTTCGCCGTCCAGCGTGTTGGAGTATCCTTCCGGCCTGGTGCCCGAGATGGAGTAGGCGTTCGCTACCGAAGTGAGCGCGCTGCTTCCGCCTTCAGGGTAAGTTGCCACACCAGGAGCCAGCAGAATCAGTTGCTCGAAATCGCGGCCGTTGAGCGGCAACTCGCGCATTTGAGTCTGGTTCACTAGCGAGGACACCGCCGAGGTGTTGGTCTGTACCTGCGACGCTTCCGCGGACACGCTCACGCTCTCCGTTGCTTGTCCCACTACCAATTGAAAATCGACAACGGGCGAGCTTCCCACCGTTATCGTAAGACCACTGCGGACGGAATTCTGAAAGCCAGCCTTAGACGCGGTGATCTCATACGGGCCGATCGGCAAGTCGGGGATCGCATAGCGGCCTTGATCGTCAGTGTTGGCGGTTTGAGTGGCCGATGTCGCGATGTTCTTAATGGTGAGGGTGGCCGCTGGGACTGCGGCGTTGGAAGCGTCCACCACGCGTCCCGATATGGAAGCCGTGCCCGCCACTTGTGCAAATAAATGCGTAGGGGTTACGACAGAGTAGAAACAAAGCACACTACTAAGCAGCAGAACTGCGTGGTTCCGAAAACCTCTCATTATTAGATCCTTTTTGAACTGACCCTTGAAATGCCTGAACGACGGCGCTAATGAAAGATACACCATGTTCGGCGGTATTGACTAGATTGATGTGATGATATACACGATCAGTTCGAATGATGCTGCGTGCAAGCGGTTGCTACGAGTGAGCTTAACGCGCTCAAACAGGGTGCTGAAATGCCAAAGCTGTTCCGCTCCCTTTGGTCACGGCTCCGTGAGCCGCTGTGAACGAGACGTTCCGATTCCGAGCCGCGCGACCAAAGGGAGCGGTGTTTTCGCGTTTTCTGCAGCTTGCTAAATCAAGCCGCGTTCTTCCACAGCTTCTTCGAAGCGAGCTGGGCTCCATCGGCAAGAGCGCGAAGCTTCAGCCAACAGAACTCGGGATAGACCGGGCCGAAACCGGCGAAGGTTCCGAAACCGCAATCGGTGCCGGCAATCACGCGCTCACGGCCGACCAAATCGGCGTAGCGCAAAACTCGCTGCGCCACTAGCTCGGGATGCTCGATGTAGTTGAAGCTGGAGGTGACCATACCCGGCACCAGGATCTTGTCGCCGGGAAGCTTTTGATTGGACCATACCTCCCATTCATGCTCGTGACGAGGATTCGCACCTTCCAGCAGCAGCGCCTGCGGCTTGGCCTTGAGCACGATGGGAAGAATCTTCGTCAGCGGTAAATCGTGCGTATGAGGGCCTTGATAATTGCCCCAGCAGACATGCATGCGCACCCGATCCGCGGGAACATTTGCCAGCGCGTGATTGAGCGCTTCCACTTGAACGGCCGCCGCGCGCAAGAATTCATCGTCGGTCATGTCGCGAAATCTGCTGTGCCGTCCCATGGCTAAATCCGGACAGTCCACCTGCAGCAGCAATCCGGAATTGACGATCGTCTCGTACTCCGATTGCATAGCATTCGCTAATGCCTCCATGTAAGCGGCATGCGTGGGGTAGTATTCGTTCGGTTGGAAGACGGCGATGGTTCCGGGCGAAACCGCGTTCATAAAACCCTCGGTGGCTTTCACCTGCGCCAAGCCCGCTTTCATTCGAGCGATGTCGTTTTTTAGCGGTTCCATATCCTTCACCGCGATGGGCCCTTTGCAAACCGGCCGCTGATATTTGGCCGATGCGCCGGCTGAAACCAGCTGATCGCGATAGCCCGGAAAATCTTCGAGATCCTGGGGCGTGGGGCGAGCCGAATCACCCTCGAATCCGGTAAGGCGGTGCCGGATATAAGTGGCATAACTGATTTTGCCCATTTCTCCGTCGCTGACGATATCGACGCCAGATTCCACCTGCTTCTGGAGCGCGCTCAGGACTCCGGACCGGATCGCCTGGTCGAATTTCGCAGGATCGTAATTCTCTCCTCGGTCTTGCGCAAAGAGGTAATCGACAACCTCCTGTGGTCGCGGCAAGCTGCCGACATGGGTAGTCAAGATGCGATCGATACTAAGCTTCATGTATAAGGTTCTCTCCTACAGCATAGTGAGTTTGCCGCATTTTTTCCGGCCTTGCAGGTTAACCGCAAAAGCAGATTGGCGGGATCACTTGCCGTGATAATGGGTCCAAACTCCGTGAACCGCGTGACAATGTTTAGTGGGAGGGGTGCGCCCTCAGGAGAATCGCCCGTGAAGATTACAGCTTTCGCCGCCCTGGCAGCCGCCTTTGCGCTGCTGATGCCCGTTGCTCCGGCCTTCGCCCACCACTCATTTGCCGCCGAGTTTGACGGAAGCAAGCAGATCACCCTTACCGGCGTGGTAACCAAAGTGGATTGGGTGAATCCGCACGCCTACATATACGTGGATGTAAAAGGCGACGATGGCGCCGTGGTCAACTGGGCGATCGAAACCGGGGCGCCCAACGTACTTTACCGTCAAGGCTGGCGGAAGGATGACCTCAAAACCGGGGACACCGTCACACTTCAGGCCTTCGTGGCCAAGGACGGAACGCATACCGCTGCCGCGCGGAGCGTAAAGTTGCCGGACGGACGAAATGTTTTCGCCGGCACGCCCAATAGCACACCGGATCAAAAGTAAAGGAAGTGGGACTGGCGCGAATTCTGGGGCTGGGTGCACGGTCTGGTGCTCCTGCGCTCTCCGGCAGCCGCGGATCGATTCGCAAGCTGCTTTCCCTGTGCCGCACTTTGTTGTCCGAGCGCGGTGCGCTAGCCGGCGCGCATTTGGCAACTGAAGCGCTGGGAATATATCAAGCGCTCGGCCAGCCTGCCCGGCGAGCTTTTCTCGATATTCTGAATCGAGATTTTTCTCCCGATCCCGACCAGGTTGGCGCTGCCGCCGATGCCTATCGCAACAATCCCTCTTCCGACACCCTGCTCCACTTGCAGCGCGTTGTGGAACCACCCCGGCAGGAACTATTTCGCCGGTTGAATTTAGCGCCGGAGGGCACGCGCGCGTTGGTCCAAATGCGAAGCCAGGTGCTGCGCGAAATAGATGGCGGCGCTGGACTGCAGGCTCTCGCCGCCGATCTGGGCCATCTGCTGACTTCCTGGTTCAACCGCGGATTTCTGACGCTGCAACGAATCGACTGGCGTTCTTCCGCGTCGGTCCTGCAGAAGCTGATCGACTACGAGGCGGTGCATCAGATCCAGGGCTGGCACGATCTTCGCCGCCGCCTGGAAGCGGACCGGCGCTGCTATGCGTTTTTTCATTCCGCGCTGGCCGAGGAGCCGCTCATCTTTATTGAAGTGGCGCTGACGCGGGGAATGAGCGATCGTGTACAGCCTTTGCTGGATCCCGATTCCGCCGTGCAAAATCCCGAAGCAGCCGATAGCGCGATTTTTTACTCCATCACCAACTGCCAGGAAGGATTGCGAGGAGTGCCATTCGGCAGTCTATTAATCAAGCAAGTGGTGGACGATCTGAAGAAGAGCTTGCCGCGAATCCGTACCTTCGCCACTCTGTCGCCGATTCCCGGTTTTCGCAGGTGGCTGACTGGATTAGGCCGGGACCTGGACCCAGGCCAGCCGGATGCGAAAATGAAACAGCGGCTGATTGCGCTGTGCGCCCATTATCTGGTGCATGAAAAACGCGGCCGGGAACCGCTGGATTCGGTGGCACGCTTTCATTTGAAGAATGGCGCGCGGCTCGATAGAATCAATTGGCTTGCCGACACGTCGGCAACCGGCCTCCAGCAGTCTGGCGGGCTGATGGCAAATTATGTTTACGATGTCGCCGACCTGGAGCGAAATCACGAGTTATATGCCCGATCCGGTCAGGTTGTTTGCTCCCGCCGGGTCCAAACCCTGGCCAAGCAGGCGGAGCTACGAAATCAATCCAATTGATAGCAACTATCAGACTGGCACTATCGACTTTCCCGGAGGCAGCAGTCATGCTTCTGGAGGGATTTAGAACGACTGGAGACGAACGATGAAGTATAACGTATCAGGCATCCACCACATCACCGCATGTGCCGGTGGAGCCCAACAAGACATCGATTTTTTCACGAAGATCGTCGGGCTGCGGATGGTGAAGCAGACCGTTCTCATGGACGGCACCATCCCGGTCTACCATCTGTACTACGCGAATGCGAAGGCGGAGCCGGGTTCGGTGATGACCACCTTCCCCTATGGCCAAAAGACCGGGCGTCAGGGGTCGGGTCAGATCCGCGCCACCGCGTATTCGGCGCCGAAAGGCTCTCTGCCGTTTTGGAAAGAGCACTTCGACAAACACAAGATCCAGCACGCAGGCATTCAGGAGCGCTTCGGCCAAAAGCACATCCGCTTCCAACACCCCGCTGGCCTGGCGTTCGAAATCCTGGAGGACGCGGACGACAACCGGCAGGGCTGGACGACCGAGGACATCGGCGCTGGTGAATCCGTGCGCGGCTTCTATGGCACGGTACTTTCGATGCGAGAAGTCGCCGAAAGCGAGCGCTTTTTCACGGAAGCTCTTGGATTCCGCAAGACGGGCCACGAAGGCAAGTTTCACCGCTTCGAAGTTGGCACCGGCGGTCCAGGGAAGACTCTGATCTTTGAGCACGATCCAGATCGCGCCGCCGGAAGCTGGGGATTCGGCGCCGGTACCGTGCACCACGTAGCTTTGGCCGTGAATAGCCACGAAGAACTGGAAGAGCAGAAGGCCATTTACGAGGAACTGGGCTTTACCGACGCTTCCGACATCAAGGATCGCTATTACTTCTATTCGATGTACACGCGGTCTCCTGGCGGGATTCTGGTAGAGTGCGCGTGTAGCCAGGCGGGCGGTTTCTATCGCGACGAGGATGAAGAACATCTGGGTGGTAAGCTCCATCTGCCGCCGTGGTGGGAACACCGGACACAAGAGATGCTGGCGCAGCTGGAACCGATTCACGCTCCTGAGACTAGTGGAACGGTGCGGGCATAGTTCAAAGGACTTAATGTTGTTTGCCGCAAGGGTACACGCAACCGGGCGTCGGCATGAGTGCCGACGCGGCACGCAGGAGTGCGTGCGCCACACATGAGAACGTTCATGCTCGCCAAGGTTCTCTGTCTGGCGGCGGGGCTCTGCGGGGTCGCGCGATTGGCGCCGGCCCAATTCGGTCCGCCGCACGATCCGAAAGACGATCAACCAGCTCCTTTTAAACGAACGGAGGATGGCAAGCCCGACCTCAATGGCCTGTGGTTGGCGGATACGCTCGCGCCGTTTGACGTGGAGGACCACGAAGCAGTCTACGGTATCCCAGCCGGAAAAGGCGTGGTCGTGGATCCGCCCACCCACAAAATTCCTTACCAGCCCTGGGCTCTGGCAAAAAGAGCCGAGCTATTCAAAGACGCTTCCAACGATCCGCAGGCGCATTGTCATTTACCCGGCGTGCCGCGCGCGGTCTATACGCCGTTCCCCTGGCAGGTGATCCAAAAGCCTGGCTTGGTGGTTTTCTTGTATGAGTACCCGCATGGCATTCGGATCGTTCATACCGACGGATCTCATAAACACCCCGTGGGCCGCGATGTTCTAAATACCTGGATGGGTGATTCGGTTGGCCATTGGGAAGGGGACACGCTGGTTGTGGATGTCAACGGATTCAACGACCAGACCTGGCTGGACATGGCCGCCAATTTCCATAGCGACCAGCTGCACGTTGTGGAGCGCTACACCATGATCAACCCGAAGAACATCCAGTATGAAGCCACTCTCGACGATCCGAAGGTTTACACCCGGCCTTGGACTATGAAATTCTCGATCCGGGCGCAAAAAGCGGGGACGGAGATCATGGAATTCGAGTGCAATGAAGGAGAGCGTGACCTTCAGCACTACGTGAAGTGAAGAATTAAGCTGTTCGTCCTTGGACTGCTTCTATCGGATGAGGGCTGGCTGTAATCACGCTGTAAATGCCGGGTGCAGGCCGGAAGATCAGCGGGGAGCGCAGCACGATCCGCCAGAAATTCGGTCTTCCCACGCCGGCCGAGTCACACAGGCTTTGCAGGCGTTCGACGGGAAGCTTATTGCCATTTTGGCGGAGTATTCGACAAACCAGACGCTCCGCGTCGCTAATCAAGTTGCTCGCGGCCAGTGGCATAATCCGTTCCACGCAGCCATTCGCCACATGACAGAATGGCGTCTGCTCGCAAAACTTAATGAAAAGGCGGAGACTCAGGTTTGTTCTTCGAACCGCCGGCAGCCGGCCTATGGCGCGATGAAGATCCGAAACGGTCACGGGGCTGGCATAACAAATTACCTTTTCTATGCACCGCACCATCGGATTCCGGCGTACCGAGGCGAGCCAGAAAGTTTCTTCGGCAGTATCTAACCAACGAATATCCCGGCGTGTGTTCAATACCTGCCTGATAAAGAGGGTGTCATTACGGCGGCGGTAATGGCGAGGAATACCCGAGCGCAGTGTGGCAATATTCTGAACTCCGTGGCTGGCGCTCAACCGTAGAGCGGCCTTGATGACCGCCTGGACCACGCCAGGGCCCGCAACGATAAACATTTTCCGGCCGGCTTCCTCCACTGTAAAAGGGGGAACGCGTCCAAATACTTCGGCCGTCTTCAGCAGAGCTGGCATGGAAAACAAGCAGCGCGTGAATCCTTGCCGCTGCAGTTCGGCCGCGACATCCTCCGCGGCCCGGTTGGACATGCGCTTCACGAACGCGAGCGCTTCATCCAGAGCACAACTTACTTGGGCGGCGCTAATCCGCTCGATGGCCTGATCGTAGATTTGCCGCGCCCGCTCGCGCGTGATACCGAATTCCTCGCCCGCATGTTTTAGGCAGCATCCCGGTTGCCCGTCCCATCCCAGAACGCGCCGCACCAGGCGGCAATCCCGCGCGTGCGGAACATGGGACTCCAAAAGGCGCGTGAATTCATCCTCCAGGGGCGTTCGCGGAGAAGAGGTACGCGGGAGCACCGCATCATGTTATGGGTCTGCTTGAGCGGCGTCAATGGGTACCAGCGAATATTGGTGTTCATGCCTTTTGATATGAGGTGCACGGCATCACAAAAGGTGATAGGCACGATCCGAAGTTCTGTATCGACCGCGGGCAACGGTGGACGTTATCCTTTGGGTGGAATCCCACCGACCTATGAAGCGCAGCGAAGATCGTATATTGACAACCCACGTAGGCAGCCTGGTACGTCCCAAAGAACTGCGCGATCTCGCTCCGCCCGGTGAAGAGCCAAAAGACATGGCGCAGTACAACAGCGTACTTTGTCAGCAGACCTTGGATGTGGTCCGCAAGCAGGCCGAGGTTGGAATCGACATTGTCAGCGACGGCGAATATGGAAAGCAAAGCTGGTCCAACTATATTCTGAAGCGAATCAGCGGATTCGAAATCCGCCCCGACCAATTGCGCCCCGTCATTTGGCTCGGTCGCGACCGGGAGCGGTTTGCCGAATCCATTTTCCAGGAGTTTCCCCGGCTTGCGGCGGGGACCATTACCGAAGCTTGCGTCGGGCCGATCCGCTATCTGGATCACTCGGCCATCAATCGCGCGCTCACGAATTTCACAGCGGCTTTGAAGCAGGTCCAGGTTGAGGAAGCCTTCTTTACGGCCGTAGCTCCGGCCAGCACGGCTTACGACGGCGTGAACGAATACTATCCAAACGAACACGATTACATCTACGCCATCGCCGACGCGCTCCGCGAAGAGTATCGCGCCATTTACGACGCGGGCTTGCTGCTCCAGGTGGACGATGCAGTGCTGGCCAACATGTACGATCATCTGGTTCAGCAAAGTCCCGAGAAATATCGTGAGTGGGCTAATTTGCGCGTCGAGGCGCTGAACCACGCGCTCAGCGGAATCCCGGAGGACCGCATTCGATATCATGTGTGCTTCGGCAGCTGGCACGTGCCGCATGTGGCCGATGCCCCGCTCGAAGAAATCGTGGATTTGATTCTCAAGGTAAAAGCCGGAGCCTATTCCATCGAAGCCGCCAATGTTCGGCACGAACATGAATGGCGCGTCTGGGAGAATAAGAAACTTCCGGCTGGCAAGATTCTAATTCCGGGAGTAATCAGCCACCACACCGTTACAGTGGAACATCCGCAACTGGTGGCCGATCGGATTGTCCGTTATGCCGGTTTGGTGGGACGCGAAAACGTGATTGCCGGCAGCGATTGCGGGTTTGCGCAATCCGAGGTGATCCAGCGCGTTCATCCGACGGTGATGTGGGCTAAGTTTGAGAGCCTGGCGGAAGGCGCGCGCCTGGCCTCCAAGAATTTGTGGTGATCGAAATATGTTGCATGTAGTCCGGCGGTTTCCGCTGATTTTTGTCCTCTGCGGTGGATTTACGCAGTTTGCGACAGCTGTCGAGAGTCCCGTAGCAGACGCTGCGATGAACGGCGATCGCGCGGCCGTGCAATCGCTCTTAAAGCAGAAGGCCAGTGTGAATGCACCGCAGGCTGACGGCGCCACGGCGATCGAATGGGCAGCGTATCGCGACGATCTGGAAGTCGCCGATCTATTGATCGCGGCCGGTGCCAACCCGACAATTCCCAATCGTGAGGGCGCCACGGCCATGCAACTGGCCGCACTGCATGGCAGTGTTGCAATGCTGGAGAAGCTTCTCAACGCGGGTGCGAACGTGAATGAGCGCGGAGTGAATGGAGAGACGCCGCTCATGTTCTCCTCCCGCAACGGGAGCCTGCCGGCTTTGAATTTTCTGCTCAAACGCGGCGCCGACGTCAATGCCAAAGAAACGCTGCGCGGCACTACGGCTCTGATGTGGGCCGTGGAACAGAAACATACGGATGCAGTAAAGCTGTTGATTGAGCATGGCGCCGAGGTGGGTGTAGCGTCCAGCCCGGATTCCAAGGGCGGCACGGCGTACCTGGCGCCCAACATCCAGCAGCGGGAGCAACAGGAGCAATTCATCCGTCAGCGGCGGGCTTTGGCGGCTAAAGAGGCTAAGGATCCGGCCAAGGACCTGGCCGCTTCGGATGCAGCCGCGGCGGAAGCAGCTTTCGGGGTCGCCCAGAATAGCAAGGGCGGCGGGCTGACACCGCTCGTCCTGGCGGCGCGCGAAGATTGCATCGAATGTGCGCAGATCCTGGTGGAAGCTCACGCCGGCGTCAACCAAACCACTCGATACGGATGGACGCCACTGCTGACTGCCGTTCAAAACAAGCACTACAAGCTGGCGGCTTATCTATTGGATCATGGCGCCGATCCGAACATCGCCAATAATGGCGGATGGACGCCGCTTTACATCGCTATCGACAATCGCAACATCGAAGGCGGCGATTACCCGGTGCGTGAGCCCGACATGGACCATCTGGAGTTGATTCAGCTGCTGATCGGCCATGGGGCCAATGTCAACGCGCGAATCTGCGGCGTGGAATCCACAGCCCAGAGTTGCAAAGGCGACAGCACCGAGACGCGAACCATTTTCACCATGCAGTGGCTCTACGAAGATGGCGCCACGCCTTTCCTGCGCGCTGCGCAATCGGGCGATGTACCTGTCATGAAGTTGCTGCTGGACCACGGAGCAGATGCCAAGATCGCCACCGCGAACGGCGACACGGCTCTGATGGTTGCCGCGGGAATCGGTTGGGTGGACGGCGTGACGTTCGAATGGTCGGAAGCCGAAAATCTGGAAGCGGTGAACATGTGCCTTGGTCTCGGCATTGATCCAAACATCGCCGACGCCGATGGCCGAACGGCGCTGCATGGCGCGGCCCACAAGGGGCGCAACGATGTGATTCGTCTTCTTGTTGAGCATGGCGCCAAATTGGATGCCCGCGATAAGGGTAGCCGCGATACTTTCACCGGCGCGCTCGAAGGCCACACCTGGATGCCGATCGATTACTCGCGCGGCTTGGTCCGCGTTGGCGTCCAGTCCGCCATCCCTCATCCCGAGGCCGAAGCGCTCAT
>Ga0209006_10002854_pt1 | contig 15718 bp, 15 predicted proteins | sample JacPin_JW_Ref_O2_FD_188567 | JGI IMG/M metagenome (GOLD analysis project Ga0209006, IMG submission 188567) | Forest soil microbial communities from Algoma, Ontario, Canada - Jack Pine, Ontario site 1_JW_Ref_O2 (SPAdes) (version 2) | ecosystem: Environmental > Terrestrial > Soil > Boreal... | reverse complement strand
AACGAGACGGTGCCCGAACTCATTCGGGATCGACGCGATGGCGCCTGGTCGCTGTGGGATCGCGTGTCGCGCAAGGCGAAAGATTTCGGCAGGCCGAACACCTTCTACGGCAATATCGACGAGAACAAGTGGGAGTCATTCACGCTGACCATGCGGGGCAGGCAGCTCCTGAATCGCATCGTGGAGTTCTCGGGCAACGAGCCCGGCACCGGCGCACTCATGACCTTTCCGCAATCGAAGTGGCTGATGTCCATTGTGGTGCCTTACCAACCGCACTTCACGGACATGCCGCCGGATACCTATACGCTCTGGGGCTATGGTCTGTTCATCGATGATCCCGGAGATTACGTCGGCAAATCGATGGCCCAATGCACGGGACGAGAGATCCTGCGCGAGCTCATGGGTCACCTGGGATTCCAGGACATGTTGGACCCGGTGCTGGAGACGACCGATGTGACTACCGTGATGATGCCCTACGCGTCCGCTCTGTTCAGCCGCCGCATGGTCCAGGACAGGCCGTTGGTCATTCCGGTGGGTGCGCGCAATTTCGCATTCCTGGGGCAATTCGTCGAGTTGCCGGAGGACACCGTGTTCACGGTGGAATACTCGGTCCACAGCGCAATGCACGCGGTGTATAACCTGTTCCACGTCGACAAGCCCATCCCGCCCATGTATCACGGCCTGATGGATCCCCGGGTGGGATTGCAAGCCCTGGAATCGGCATTCAAGTGAGGCCGCGAAGCGACCGTTGCCCGCTATGCGCGAAACACCCGCTCAAGCGCCCTCACCTCCTCCGCCGCCTCCGCAATAATTTTCTGGCATTCCTCGGCCGATAGATTCAGGCGCACCAGCGCGCCGCCCGACGCGAGATTGCGACTATCGTGACTATCTCTCATGCGATGGGCGAGGCGAATGCCGGCAATCAGGACATCCGTCAAATTCGGGGGGCCGGTCCGCGCAACGAGATCGGTTTGCGCGCGTACCGCATCACAGACGGTCTCGCTGATCTCCCAATTCTTCAATACGGCTTTGGCAATCACCGCATGCCATTCATTGACAAGAGCGCTATCCAAGACTCGCGCACGAGACGAGCCTTGCTTCGTTGACTGCACCAAAATGTACATATGCCCCACACGGTGCAGGAGCCCCGCCGCAAATGCCTCGGGTGTGGAAAGGGATGACCGCTTGGCCACCACGTTGCAGAAGTGTGCAACCGCGATGCTGTCCAACCACATTTGCTCCAGTGGCCTGGCGATCGACTGCAATGATTCTGCCTTGCGAAGTTCTTGAATCCCATGGGCGAGGACGACGCTGTACACCTTCTGAGCGCCGAGGCGGGCGAGAGCCACGCCCACGTCGATTATTACCCTGCCGGTGGCGTTGAATGCCGTTGAGTTCGCCATGTTGAGAAATCGCGCGGCGAGCGTCGGCTCAGCCAAAATCGGTTTAGCAAGCAACTGGGCTGTAAAATTCGGATTCTCAAGAACCTCCCGGACCTGCATGACGACTCTCGGAAAGGCGGGTAAGTCGACCCTGCCCGCCTCAAGTGCAGCCAGCATATGAGTGAGAAAATCGAGCGTCGCGGGACGTTCTGCTCCGGCGTTCATAGAGTGGAAGTCTAACTCACTGGAGCCTCATTGGCCCCGGGTCCATGCAACACAGTCGCCGGAGGGCATCGCGTCGCGCCATTTGAGATGCGCGGACCATCGATGTTGGAACGGTGAGTTGCTTTACGACTGAAATTCTATAAGCTTTGGCCGGGCGGTCCGCTTCGAAATAAATATTGGCGAGGAACCCCTCAATGCAATCAGGCCTAGCACGCCTAGCCACGGGCCCATCTGGCGAAGCGATCGAAATCTCATTTGATGCCACCTATTATCCAGCAACTGCCGGATCGTCAGCTTGGTCAATCACTGCCTCGAATGTGCGCGTCAATCTGACGATGCTGAAATTCTCCGGCCCGCGTTTCTTCCTACTGCGGTTTCGTGGCTCAATTGCCGATCCATATTCGTTTGTGGAACAGTATGTGATTCTGCAGCGCGTCACTGATGCTGGTTATGAAGGTGAGGCGATGCTGCCACTGTACATTGTAGGCGGTTCGGATGGTCAAACCCAATCACACAAACAGTTTTTGCAGTTTGATCGGATGCTCGACGATCTCACGGACGATCCGGATGCAATGTCGCATAACTTCTTGATTGATCCGATCAGTCAAACAAGTACGTTTCAAATCGACATGTTTGCTTCCACGCCGTATGCCCGCACCGACATGGGCACCTGGAGTTAAACGTTACAACTGAATCATGAGGTTTTTCCGATTCTGTCACCTCCGGTGATTTCGGGAAAAATATGTCATGCTATTGTTTTAATTAGCTTTTTCTGAACATGAAACTCCAAGATGCCATCGTACTCATCACCGGTGCCAATCGCGGTATCGGACTTGCCTTCGCCGAGGCTGCATTGGCGCGTGGTGCACGCAAGGTATATGCCGGCGCTCGCAGCCCATCTTCCGTCACCACTGCGGGCCTCGTCCCCGTGAAACTCGACGTCACCTCGGACCAGGACGTGGCCGCCGCCGCGCGCATCTGCAGTGACGCCACCCTCATTGTCAACAATGCGGGGGTTGCACGGCCGGGTGGTCTTCTCAACCCTGAGGCCAGCGATTCCGCCCGCGCGCAATTCGACACGAATGTCTTCGGGATATTGCGCATGACGCAGGCCTTTGCCCCGGTGCTTGCCAAGAACGGCGGGGGTGCTTTTCTCAACGTGCTATCCGCGGCCAGCTGGATCAACAGCGGTGCCATGACCGCATACGCCGTCTCCAAAGCAGCCGCCTGGAGTCTGACCAATGGACTGCGCAACGAATTGCGCCAGCAAGGAACCCAGGTCCTCGGGCTGCACGTCGGCTTCGTCGAGACCGATCTGACTCGGGGGCTGGACGTCGTCAAGGTCTCCCCGCAGAGCGTGGTCAACGCCGCCTTCGACGCTCTGGAGGCCGGTGCGAGCGAGGTGCTCGCCGACGAGCGCGCCCGGACGGTCAAGCGGGGTTTGACCGCCGAACCACCGATCTATCTCTAACGAGTAATATCGTGACGGGCCTTGGCGCGCCGCGTCGGGCGATCGGTGCCCAGCCGCTGCGGGTCACGATGTGGGCGCTTCAAAGCAAGCCGATCGCCTCTGCACGAGCCACGGCCTGAGCCCGCGTGCGCGCCTCGAGCTTATTCAAGATGCCTTTGGCGTGTGTTTTGACGGTCTCCGGTGCGATTCCTAGCGACCGAGCAATGCATTTATTGGACATGCCCCGAGCGATCATTTGAAGAACGCCGACTTCTCGGCGCGACAGTGAACGGTAGGTTATCGGGGCGGGCTCCTTGTGTCATTTGTCATCGCTTCTTGCATCGGCCTTTCCGACATGACCTCCATCACTGCGGCCACGGCCTGGGCATGGCGATTGCACTACCCGGATAAAGGCTCGCCGGACAATTGGTCTGAAGGAAATTCACTGCGAGATCGTCGCGTGTGGCGAACGAAGGCTGCGTTTCCGCATCTCGGAAAGGAATAATCTTGCGAAAATTGGCCCACACCGTCGTTGGGCCGGGGCCGAATGTGCGATCCGGGTTCTCCAACTTGCGGATATCCATCCAGAATGCGGCATTGAGCAGATCCTGACCCAACAAGTCCCGCGAGACATCGAGTGCCCGCCGCATCCGCATGAGTTTGAGCATCGGCACGGCATCCAGATCGCCGACGCCCTTGTCGGCCGTGACGCCGTCCGGGGGAATGGGATTCGCCAACGGCTTGAGCTCCTGCCACAGAGCATCCGCAATCATGCCGCCACCGCCTCCGGCGCCGGTGCCGCTGGCACCCTCCGGCCCTGGGTGATTCTTCAAGATTTGCGATGCGTCCGTGACCGTGAAGAACGGGTCTTCGAATCGATGCATGCGCTGAACGACGGCCACCATCAGATTGACGAGCGCCACCGGAAACGCCTCCACATCGTTGACCAGCGGGTATGGATCCCAATCCGAATTCGACAAAATGTATCCATGCTTTCCGTGACTAAATCTCCCTCCCTTCACGTAGAATTTCATCAGCTGCGGCGTCGCCAGCTCCCATGAGTCTTGCGGTGAAATGTCGGGCCGAACGGTGGGATTGTGATCGGTGGAATTTAGCTGGATGAGGGTACTGTCGCGAAGACGCGCCCAGGCCGACCACACCCCGCCGTCGCGCCACACCGTGGCGCGCAGGCTTTCTGCATCCTGCAGAATTCGATACTCGCCGTCGAACACGTAGCCGCCTCGCAGCATATCGAGCACCCGCAACGCTGCAAAGTTAGCCCAAGGGTACGGTCGGGTGGTCTGTACGGGCATCGACAAGGGTCCCACGTTGCCGTTCATGCCGTCGAGATCCATGGCCCAGATCAAATCATGCCATTCGATCAATTCGCGCGCGTCATTCACCAGCAGCGCCGCAAATCCCGCCGTCAGAGCGCTGGTCGTCCCCAACGCTTCGTCATTACCCTCCAAGCGAATGGGCTTCAGACCCGCTTTTGTCAAGGCCTCCGCCGCGGGCATGCGCAATCCTTTGAAGTAAGCGAAGCCGCGGCCGGACATGGTAGCCGCCACCGGTACGAAATCGGACTCCCCTATCGCTCCGCGCCAGTGAACCGCGGGTGTTACGCCGTAATTCAGCAGGTCGACGATGCCCTTGATATAGGCGGGACTGGCGGCTTCGTAGGTCACGATATTGGCGTTCACCGCCAACATTGCGCGGCCGATGTCCTCATCCGGTATATCCTCGCCAAAACCCGCAAACGGGCCCTGCCCGATGGTGCCGGTTCGTGCCTCATGTCGGGCGGCCAACTTGGCCGTATTTTCCGCGGTGTCCGGATCTCCGGTCATCGTTGCGATTTCCCGGCCCGAGCCGGCGAGGCGATTGAAGCGATAGACTGCGATTCCCTCGTGTTGCGCCTCCAACATCAGGCCAAAGGAGTCCGCTCCGCGCTGTATCGCTTCTTCGCTGATCGCGACTTTCGCGCCATGGCGCGCGATGTCGATGACTTGTTCGATCGTGAGGTCGTGCCCTGTCAGCGTAATCGTTTTGCTCGCCATGGTCGCAGTGATTGGCCGATACGGCTCCGCTGCCATGGCCGAGTGAACGACGCAGAAGTAAAGCAGAGCCATGGGGAACGTGAGTGCAAATCGATTACACCGTTCGTGATCCATGTTTTGTTCCAATGATCTGCAGACTTCCAGCGATCCAACGACACGGCCGCGCTTGAATCATAGGCGACGCCCCCGCATTTGATGAAATCAAACCTGGGGTCGTGACCGCGCCCTCCTCCAACCGCATCCGCGGTATCATTCAGGGTCGCGATTAGCCAAGGCAATCATCGAATGACGGCGCACCACAGTCCATGACAGCCCGGGTCACAGCGGCAGCGACCAAGCCTACGTCGACTTTGATGCAGCCGGCTGGCATAGAAGACATGTTGGACTATCAGCTGTACCTGCTGTACCGCGACTGCGGACACGTGCTTGAACGATTGTGCCAAGTCGAATTTGGCGTGAGCCGACGACGCTGGCGCATTCTGGCGATTCTTTCAGCGGCGGAGGGAATCACGGTCAGCGACTTGTCAAAGCGCGCTGAGCTCGATATCGCTCAGACCTCACGCGCCATCGGCACTCTGGCACGCGAGGGATACCTCAAGCGCCTGGCCAATCCAAAGAACGCGCGATTTTCGCAGGTTATCTTGACCGAGAAGGGACGCAACCTCTATCACTCAATGTTCGCCCGTTTCCGTCAAGTCAACCAGCAGTTGCTTCGCGATATGAGTGAAGATCAAGTTCAACACTTGTGTAGTGCTATTTCAATTCTTCGAAACACCGCCACTCAGTTGAACGCATCGAGTTCGACCGGTGCGCCGAACATTTCCAAGTAACCCGACGTCCGCCGCGTCGATGTGAGTGGCCGCAGGTCGCTGCTCGACCAGAGGCCGAAGAACGGTATAATCGACCTGGCGACAACGCGGCCATCTTCGCAGTCTCGCGGCGTCGTCCGGGCCACGTACACCCTGCGGCAAAACGAGAACCATGCGAAATAAAAGCGGGACTTGCGGGTTTGGACGGGCCTTACCTGCGGCCGCCGCATGGCTGGGGCTGCTCGCGCACGGCACCGGTGCTGCGGTTGCGGCGCCATCGATCACGGCGCTGGTCGGGGGCACGGTCGTGGCGATAGACGGCGGGCCCGCGATCGACAACGCGACGATCATCGTGTCCGGCGAGCGCATTGCGCAAGTCGGGCCCTCCGCCTCGATGCCAATCCCACCGGGAGCCAAAGTCATTTCTATGAGCGGCAAGTGGCTCATTCCGGGGCTGATGAACATGCACCTGCACCTGGGACTGAAACTACCTGGGGCTGCGGGGGATTCGCTCGCCACCGAGAGCGACACCGAGGAGGTCCTGAGGATGGCGGGCAATGCCCGCCTGTCGCTACTCGCAGGGGTCACGACGTTGCGCCTGGTTGGAGAGGACCACGGCACCGATTTCGCGCTTCGAAAGGCGATCGACGGCTCCGAGGTCCTGGGGCCGCGGATCAAGACCGCGGGCGAGGTCATCGTCCCGACCGGCGGTCACGGTTCGCTCGAAGCCGACGGGCCGTACGGCTTCGCCCACCAGGTTCGCGCGCAGATCAAGAACGGCGCCGACTGGATCAAGATCGCGATCTCCGGCGGAATCTCCGATTCCCACGGCAGCATCTCGGCCGCGCCGATGACCGACGAGGAGATGTCGACACTCATCGAAGTCGCGCACCGGAACGGCATCAAGGTCACCGCGCACAACGGTTCGAATGAGGCCGCGCGACAGGCGCTGCGCTTTGGCATCGACGCCTTCGAACACGGCTACCACCTGGACATGGCGGTGTTGAAGGACATGAAGGCAAAGGGCGTGTGGCTCGTGCCGACGATCGTTGTCACGCAGCCAGGCGCGCTCGAGTTCTATCGCAAAATCGGCTCGCCGCCTTGGTACCTGGAGCGCGTCAAGCTCACCGGCGCCGATCACTGGGCCATGCTGCAGAACGCGATTCGGATAGGCGTCAATATCGCACTAGGCACCGATCAGTTTCCATTCGAGCCGAACGATGGCACGACCGCGACCGTCGCGGAGGCGGAGCTGTATGTGAAGGCGGGAATGACGCCGCTGCAGGCGCTGCAGTCGGCGACCACGCGTGCCGCTCAAATGCTGGACATGGAGGCCGACGTCGGCAGGATCGGCGCCGGCAAGTTCGCGGACCTCGTCGCGCTCGACGCAGATCCGGTTCAGGATATCCGCGCGCTGCGCACGATCGGCTTCGTGATGAAGGGCGGCGTCGTGGTACGGGACGACCGACGGGATATCATCGCCCGCTAGTGTCCTGAGTTGGCAGTTTGCATGCAGAATCCCATGCGAGGACCTCGCTGAACGCTGAATTTCTAAGTCTAGCGCGCAGATCCTCGATAGGAGTCGATCATCAGCATGACAACATCGCGCAGGTGTTTGTCGATGCTGGCCGACTTATTGACCCGATGTCCCGCACCGATCTGGAAGACCAGACCCTCCACCATGCCCACGATAATGGGCTCCATGAGAGCCCGCAGCGATGACGCGCGTGTTGGGAAGTAATACTGCAGGTTGCTGATCGAAATCTCTGCCTGGTGCGCAACAGTGCGAAGAGAAAATGCCTATTTTGCGTAAACGCCATTAGTCATCATTGGCCTATTGCCGGAAAAGACGTTTTTCTTGCATATCCATAACTACGTCGTGTAAACTGCCGACTGGCAGGGAACATTTGCAAGAAATTCGAGTCAACACGAATCTCGTGCATTCACATCGGCGACGATTAAGTGGAAGAATTGGTTCGCGTGCGACCAGATGGCCGCTTGGAGTTCATACATCGGTTTTGATATCGGTCGAAAAAGTAAATGAAATGAGGATGGGTTGCCGCTCGTCTAAGGCATCGTTTGGCCCACTGCCAAGACGCCAATTCCGCTTTTGGGGGAGTCAGCATGAGTTATGAGAATATTCGGATCCTATCGTTCATAACTTTCGCGGTGGTCCTCTGCGGACAGGCAGATGCGCAAAACTCACTGGGCGGCTCGCAGGCATCGGCAGCCACTGAGGCCGGCGCACTCGAAGAGATCGTCGTCACCGCGCAAAAGAAGAGCGAATCGCTGCAGCGCTCGCCCGCCGCCATCACCGTGGTGACGAGCCAGGATCTGATCGATCGTGGTGTGGAAGACATCAGAGCGGCGGAGGTTTTCGTTCCTTCAACTAAAACTAACGTGGAGGGCACGGCAACGCAGGTATTCATTCGCGGTGTAGGCAAGCAATTTGACGAGGTGCGTGTCCCGGACGCGGTCGGCACGATGCTTGATGGCGTACTCATTCCGCAGCATGCCACCGGCGTTGGGCTCTACGATCTTCACAGCATGGAAGTGCTTCCGGGACCCCAAGGTACCTTATACGGAAGCTCCGCCATTGGCGGCGTCATCATAATTCAGTCGAACCGGCCAACAAAAGAAGAAGAGACATCCGTTCTCGCCGAATTCGGGAACTATGCGTTCAAACACGTAACGATTGTGCAAAACGTTCCAATTGATGCCGACTGGAGTGTGCGCGGGGCGTTCGACGGCTCGTACCACTACGGCTACAACAACAATGGGACCTATAACGATAATTCGAGCTCGGTACGCCTTTCATCCCTGTACGCGCCCGCCGACGGTCCGTTATCGATCTACCTCTCGGGCAGCTATTTTGTTGATCACTACAGGCAGAGCCCATCGCAGTACGCTCCCTATAACGCCCTGCCCGGCGGAAACGCGTACGACTTTCCACCGACCGATCCATCGACGGCGAACTTCTATCCGCCGGATGGCGCTTATAACAACATCTCCCATAACGAAATTCAGATCTCGGAGATCACCGGCGAGCTCAATTGGGACTTGGGCGGCGCGACGCTCTCCTACCATCCGGGCTTCTTACGCGAAGCCAATCCGGGTTTGAACACGAGCGTAGTCGCGGGATTTTACGAGCCGCAGTACAGATTCATCACTCAGTACACCAATGAGCTGCGCCTTTCCAGCGAGTCGCAGCAGCCCCTGAGTTGGTTGGTGGGGCTTTACCAGCTATACAACAACACGTATGAGGGTGCCACGTTTGGTCCAAACCTGACGGGCTATACGGGGAATAACTATTGGAAAACCTATGCGGCGTTCGGACAGGCCACCTACTCGATGACGAGCAGTACGCGCGTAACGCTCGGATTGCGCGGCTCGCGCGACTCCTTGTCGACGCCCAACCAGACAGCGGTTTATCCCATCCTGCCGGACTTCAGCGCCGGCATAGTCCCGTACACTTTCAACAAGGCCTGGAACAAACTCAACTGGAAAGTGGGAGTCGAGCAGGATCTGAGTGCAAACTCGATGCTCTATGCGAAAGTGGAGACAGGTTTCAATCCGGGCACTTTCCAGGGCAACTTGCCGAACCCAGCCCAAGAGGTTCAGCCACAGACCATGGTCGGATACACCCTCGGAATCAAGAACCTGCTTTTCGATTCGCGACTTAAGGTGAACCTCGAGGCCTACTTCTACGATTATAAAAATCAGATCATTCAGGCGCCTGACCTTCAAACGGGGGCGTCGCTTCTGTTCAATGCGCCGAAGTCGCAGAGCAAGGGAATCGAACTCGATACGGCCTATAGCCTAACGTCTACAACCAAGATCCATGCGAACGTGGGATATCTTAATGCAGAATTCAAGGACTTCTCGGCCGCCACGGGAATTGGTGTTCTGCAGGACTACGCGGGTTATCAGTTGCCTTTTTCACCGACGTGGACGGGTGTGGTGGGGGCGGAACAAACCTTCAATTTGGGTGACCCGGGATCCTTGGCGCTTCGCGTGGATTCTTATCTCAGCAGCTCTTATTGGGCCCTGTATAGCCATACGTCGGATATGTATCAGTCGTCGTATACCAGAACGGATGCAAGCCTCACGTATCGCTCGCCTGGTGATGCGTGGGAACTGGCCTTGTGGGGGAAGAATCTCGAGAATACGCCAATCTTGTCAACCGGAGGAGCGACCGGCCGCCCCTATCCTTTCGCGGCAGCAACGTACGTCGATCCCCCTCGCACCTATGGCGTCAGGATCTCCGTGCACTTTGGTGGGCACAAGACCTGAGGCGCTCGATCGGCATGCAAATGTAATGAACGCCGGCATACTGTCCGCCAGGCGACATCTCACAACGTTTTGTGAAGGAGAATGAAAAATGTCGGATTTGAGCATGCAACTGGGCCGAACATCATCGCCCGAGACATTTTTCGAGACGCTTCGGGCAGAACGCGAGATGTACGAGACCTATTTGGATTATTTCTCTCTTCTCGACAATAAACTGTCGTGTGAACGTGCCGGGGAATGTTTCACTGAAGACACCGAGGTGACCTATCGGATGAAAGGACCCCCACTCGTCTTTCATGGTCGTGCCGACTATGTGTCGTGGCTAAAAGATGCCACCGAGGCTCAGGAAATGACGGCGCACGTCACCGGACAACATCGTTTCGAATGGGCCAACGGCAAACCACGACTGATCGCCTATGTGACCTCGTGGCAATGGTTTACGCATACGGCCCATCTGGGCGAGAACCGACCCGCCGATTTTGTAACCATTGGCTACTCCGAAGATGACTTCGAACATGTCGGCGGCAGGTGGCTGATTGCTCGCCGCGCGGTGAGGCCGGTGGCGGGGCTGGTGGCTGCCGGGTCCCTTCCCGGCGCGAAAGCAGATTGAGGAGCAGCGTTCTGCATCGGACATCAGGTTCGATGGTTCGGCACCTCGGTGGAGATTAAACATATGGAAGGCAAGGTTGTTTTCATCACTGAACGTTGATGGAGGTTGGTCGTTACGATGAAGCACGCGGGACAGTACGACTACATGTCCATCGATCGCATACGAAGTTTTCCACACTTGTGGTTGATATTGCGGAGATACCCATGATCGACTTGCATTTCGACAAAACGCCCAATTGCTGGAAAATCGCGATTCTGCTTGAAGAGGTAGGAGCGGCATACAAGGTCGTAAATTACGACATGCTCGCAGGGGATCACCTGACTGCCGCCTTCGGCGCCATCAATCCGAACCACAAGTTGCCAGCCATTGTTGATCATCAGCCCGCGGACGGCGGCACGCCCATTACAGTCGCCGAGAGCGCCGCCATCCTCATCTACTTGGCTGACAAGCATCAAGCCTTTCTGCCGCGCCAGCCTCGGGAACGGGCGCCGGTTCTGCAATGGCTCGCCTGGCAGGTATCGGGACTTGGCCCCATGATGGGACAGGCCAGCCACTTCATTCGTTACGCACCGAAACAGCACGAGTACAGCATCACCCGATACCGTGATCAATCCCGGCGGTTGATGCAGGTGTTGGAGGGTCTGCTCAGCCGGGACCAGTATGTGGCCGGCGACTATTCGATCGCCGACATGGCGATTTGGCCCTGGGCCAACTTCGTGGAGCAAGTAGGGATCGGCATCGAAATGGCCGACTTTCCGCACGTCAGGCGGTGGGGCGAGCTGGTCGGAGGGCGGCCCGCCATCGGCAGGGTCTTTTCCAACCCTGAAACTGCCGTCGATCCGAGCTACTTGCAGAAGCGACGGGTTTTGACGGATGAGCAATGGTCGAACCTCTACGGTGAGCGCATGCTCGCAGCGCCGCGCGCTGAGCAACACAGATGAGTGCTCATGTTCTTGGGCGATCGACCATTCGCTGGAACAATGGAAAGCCGCGCATTTCTGCTTACGTCACCGCGTGGCATTGGCTATCGTCCAATAAAGAGGCGGGTGATTCGCGCCCCGCTGACTGGACAACGATTGGATTTGCAGAAGATGAATTTGAAAAGTTTGACGATCGGTGGCTGATTTCCCGGCGCAGTGTCAAGCCCGCGGCAGGATTGGCGGCACTCGGTTCGCCGCCTTAAAGGAAGTTGAAAGGCGTTACCACCTAGCGACGGCCCCTGCGCCTTTGCCCTCCCTCTAAGGTCTTCCGGCTGCCCAGCCGGCATCCACAGCGATATCTTCCCCTGTGATGCCGCGGCTCAAATCGGACGCCAAGAATGCTGCCGTCATTGCAATATCCTCTGGAGTCAGAGGACGGGGGTCAATCTGCAAAGTTTTGCGAATGTAATCCTCGGTTTCACTGCTGATGATTCCGGCCGTGCCTGGCCCCGCGATATAGCCGGGAGAAATGGTATTAGCCCTGATGCGCACTTTGCCGCCCTCTGCGGCGATCTGCTTGGTAAAACCGATGACGCCGGCCTTTGCTGCAGAGTGAGCCGCCTGCCCGACGCTACCCCAGCCCTGCTTGCCACTTGCAGATGCCGTCGTAATCACGCTTGCGTTGCCAGACTTCAGAAGATGGGGCCACGCCGCCATAGTTACGTAAAAGACCAAATCCAACTCGTTCCGAATGGTCGTTTGCCAGCCTGCTAACGAGATCGCCCCGAACGGTTCCATGATGGGCTTGCTCGCATTGTTGAACAACACGTCGACTCCGCCCAGTCGTCCAGCGCCCCAGTTGACCCATGCCGCAGCAGCCTCAGGGTCGCCAAGATCGACAGTCTTGCCGTAGACCTTAAGACCGCCATCATAGAGCACCGCCGCGGTCGCCTCGGCCGACCCAGGACGGATATCGCATCCAACCACACTCGCACCCATCGAGGCAAAGGTGCGCTGAATTACCTCTCCTTGTCCTCGTCCTGTGCCGGTGATGAGAACGCGTTTGCCGGTGAGTAACTGAGGAATAGTGGTCATGAATGTGCTCCTCGGTCCGGGCATCGTCACGCGATCAAGCCACGCCTTGAGCTGCGTCGGTATCGTGAAGCCTCCCCATGCGAAGCCAGTCGTCTCAATTGATGATCCGGTGCTCTTCTGTTATCGCCGTAAATGATCGCTCCGGATCGCAAAAAGCGGCGCGCCTCTCGCGCTGCTCGTCGATCAACTCCCCGAAGCGGGCGAAATCTGCAATCCAGACTTCAACGACCGCATCGAAGTTTTCCGCCTCCGTGCCGTATGACGTGGCTTCACTCTTATCGGCAACCCATCCGGTCCCAGCGACGCTGTCAACTCGTTTGGCAACTGCGGCGCGGTAGTGCGGATTTTCTGTTGCCCACACCGCGTCCTTATCTAGTCCGTCCAGAAACGCTTCTCGCGAGATCGACGCAGGCCGTCTCACAAAATCGAATACCCGAGCACAAGTCGGCAAACTCGATGAAAAAATCGGCCGCTCCCGGTCGATCGCGACGAACTGAGGCGCGCCCGCCATCAAGTGACCGATCATATAGGCCTCGTCGGGACGAACGAGAGCACAGTATTGCGGGTCGGCTGAAATCCTTGCCATTCCTTCCCACCCCCCGAACATATGTTCCACGATGGTGGTTAGTTCCGCCACGGGTCGATACAGGTAACAGCGGGGAGCCGCATGGTCAATTACATGGTTCATGGTATAGAGCTTCATCTCCCGCGCCACCACAGGGACTGACAGCGCGAGCGGCGCGTGCCTAAACTGTAAGTAATCCCGAACGTCTTCAGAGGGTACGGTGGGACCGGCATGAACCAGCAAGAAATCTTTTATCACAGTTTCCAGCCCCCCTTAATGGCTGTCACGCGAATATCCTCGAATTTCATTGAGTGCGATTGCGGGCGCACAGTCGCAAAGAATTTCGTATCGACCCTCACAAGGGGCCGCCATCGTAGCGGACAAGGTCTATCCCCTGCAGCCGGCGTGCCTTGAGTGCCGCTGTCACTCTACACGACATGGTTCCGGAAATGCAAGAAAAATGTCGATTGCTGTCCCAGCGCAAATGCCGCTTATAAGAACGCCCGGCACGCGGGTATTCGCGCATCACCGAGGGTGCCGAGCGCAGACCGCTGCTCACGACTTATTGCCGCGCCGCATTTCGTCGCTCTCGCCATACGTTGGGTTGCCAATAAGAGATTTAGAGGAAAAAAGGCAGGTTTCCGTGGCTTCCGGTACCGTGCTTGGCGGTTGCGGATTTGAATTAGGCCGACGATTCAAGCACGGTTATTTGGTCGAATTAACGGTGCATGGAGTCGGCGCATCGCGCAATCGCGCTGTGATATTTAGGGTACAGTGTCAATAAACGAGGGGAGTCGATGGGCTTCCCATCGAGTTTGAATCCAAGTCAGTTCTCAAGCGGCGATCATGCTAAAGACTCGAAGCCCAGGCACTGCTCGGCATGCGTTCACAGTTAGACTGAATTGCGACCAACGGAGGAAATGTGAAGACTAATAGGCGGTTACTGCAGGTGTTGCAGCTTTTTACCATCGATACCCCCGAATGGTCAATTGACGCCGCCGGACGCAAGTTGGGACTGAGCCAAAGCACCGCCTATGACTATTTCAGGGACTTAGTGGACGCCGGGTTACTCGTCAAATCGCGTACCGGTTACTACATCATTGGTCCTGCCGTCATCGTCTATGATCGTCTGACACGGGATTGCGATCCCATCATTTCACTCGCACAGCCGCTGATGAAGAGCCTGACAGAGTCGAGTGGTGTTGAGTGCGTCACACTTCTATGCCGACTGTATCGGATGACGGTATTATGTGTTGCGCAGGAAACGATAGGCAAAACCGATTTTGCCGTGAGTTACGAACGAGGGCGCCCGATGCCCCTGTTCCGCGGCGCCGCTTCCAAGATAATTCTTGCTCACGTGGAGCGCAGAAAATTGCGCCGGTATTATGACGAGTTCGCGGGCGACATTTCCAAAGCGGAATTAGGACGCACGTGGACTGAATTCAAAACCTCCCTGCGCCGAATCAGGGCCGCTAATATCTGTACTACCGCGGGCGAACTGGATGAGGGCCTGGTAGGGATTTCAGCTCCGATATTTTCAGCACAAGGGGAAATTTTGGGGAGCATCAGTTTAGTGGTGTCGGAACAGGCGCTGCGGCGGGTGAAAGGACTGATTGATAAGTTGGGATCCAAAGTTGGAGACGCTGGCCGGGCCCTGACCGAGGCCTTAAGCAAAAGCGAGTCCACCGTCGCACCCGTTGCCAACAACAAGAAAAAGAAAGTGCGAAAATCGAAGAAGCGGCCTGCCGCTCGCAAAGTACGAAAGCGACGGGCCGCTATTGCATGAGAGATGGCGGAAGCGCAGCCAGTACATCTGGCGAGTGTCGATTGGCAGCGCGGCAAGTGGGCCGACGCCAAGGGCAGATACTCGCGTGAACACACCTGGTGGCTGGCGGGCGGCGCTAAGCTCAAGGCGTCAGATGCGCATTTTCTGCTGCCGGAGGGTTATCGGGACGGCGCGAAGGTCGACCCGGAGAAGATGTTCGTAGCGACGATCGCGAGCGCACGCATGCTCCCAACGAGCTGCTCGTGAAGCTCGATATTCGGGTCGCGTCCACTCAGTCCCTGTAGGTGGTCAGAGCGTCGCCGAGGCCATCCTTGAGCGGGCCCAGCCAGGGTTCGTAATTCCTCCACTGGTCGACGCCTTCGCGGCTGATGGGCTGTCGCACCTGCTCCGAACTGGCCGTGCGCACGTTGCGCTCGGTCTTGTGGAACTCAAGGCAGGCCGGCTCGAAGCGCAGGCCACAGAAGTCCAGGATGCGGCGCACATTGCCCTCCAGGTTCTCCACCATGTCTTCGTGTTGCACCGTCAGGATCCA
>Ga0209006_10002853_pt1 | contig 15718 bp, 9 predicted proteins | sample JacPin_JW_Ref_O2_FD_188567 | JGI IMG/M metagenome (GOLD analysis project Ga0209006, IMG submission 188567) | Forest soil microbial communities from Algoma, Ontario, Canada - Jack Pine, Ontario site 1_JW_Ref_O2 (SPAdes) (version 2) | ecosystem: Environmental > Terrestrial > Soil > Boreal... | reverse complement strand
AAGCAGTGCCAGGATTTAACCGCACAAATTGGCGCTGATCAAATCATTCGATTGACATGCAACCCGGCGCTAACCAATTTCACGCTGACTAAATGCCTCTGGGTCAGAGAAAACGAACCGGAAAACTGGGGCCGGGTTCGATCTCTTATGCTGCCCAAAGACTATGTTCGATTTCAATTAACCGGCGAACGAGCCACAGACGTAGCGGACGCCTCGGGTACATTGCTGCTTGACGTTGCTCACAGGTGCTGGTCAAAGGCGATGTTGAAACTGGTGGAGATGGACGAGTCGCTGCTGCCGGCGCTTTATGAGTCCCCGGAAATCTGCGGACGCATTTCGGACACGGGCGCCTCCGCCACCGGCCTGCTGAAAGGCACGCCCGTGGTGGCTGGAGCGGGAGATCAAGCTGCCGGAGCGATTGGCATGGGAGTCGTCTCTCCCGGCACCGTTAGTGCAACCATCGGAACCTCCGGCGTTGTATTGGCGGCAACCGATCGCCCTGCGCTGGACCCGAGGGGCCGAGTACATACATTTTGCCACGGCGTTCCCGGACGCTGGATTGCGATGGGCGTGACGCAGGCTGCAGGGCTGTCTTTGCGTTGGTTCCGGGATCAGTTTGGATCGGGCAAGCAAGCTGAGTCCTACAGCACTCTTACTGCGGAAGCGGCCACGGCTCCGCCGGGATGCGATGGTTTGTTATGGGCTCCGTATTTGATGGGCGAGCGGACTCCGTATCTTGACCCAGGCGCGCGCGGGATGCTGGTGGGCTTGAGCGCTTCTCACACGAGGGGCCACGTAATCCGGGCGATTCTCGAAGGAGTGGCTTTCAGCCTGCGCGACAGCTTCACGATTTTTCACGAGATGGGAGTGACAGGAACGAGGATTCGTCTGGGTGGCGGAGGGGCCAGATCCGCGCTTTGGCGGCAGATTCAGGCGGACGTCTACGGACAAACAGCCGAAACTGTGGAGGCGGAAGAAGGAGCAGCCTACGGAGCAGCCATTCTGGCGGGAGTCGGCGGGAAGACCTGGTCTTCTGTGGACGAAGCCTGCAAATCCGTGGTGCGCGTCGCAGAGACAATTACTCCGGTTTCGGCACATTCTCGGATTCTAGAAGGTGCATACGCCAGATATCGGCGCATGTATCCTGCGATGAAATCCATACTGAATTAATTTGATAAACGCTGCGAGATGGAGAGTACCTCATGAGCAATCATCAGCCTGATACAAACAAATACCAGCCCCAAGCAGAGCATAAGTTTTCTTTTGGACTATGGACCGTTGGTAATCGCGGACGAGATGCGTTCGGAGACGCGGTACGACCGCTCATTTCTCCCCCTGAAATTGTAGCCCTGTTGGCGGAGGTAGGGGCGTGGGGAGTCAATCTGCATGATAACGACCTGGTTCCGATTGACGCGACCCCTGCCGAACGCGACTGCATTGTGCGCTCGTTCAAGAAGGCATGCGAGGGGAACGGGATCGTTGTACCCATGGCGACGGTTTCGCTGTTCTTTCATCCCATCTTTCGGGATGGAGCTTTCACCGCCAACGATCCTGAAGTGCGGGCTTACGCTTTGCAGAAGACGATGCGAGCCATGGATATTGGAGCGGAACTGGGTGCGAAAGTTTTCGTTTTATGGGGCGGCCGCGAGGGGGTTGAGACGGACGCCTGCCGGCGGGCTGAAGACGCGATCAAACGATTGCGCGACGCTGTCAACTATCTTTGCGAATACAACCTCGATCGCGGGTACGGCATGAAGTTCGCTTTAGAAGCCAAGCCCAACGAGCCCCGCGCTGATATATACATGGCTACCACGGGGCAGTATCTGGGATTCATTCCCACGCTTGAACATCCGGAAATGGTTGGCGTAAATCCCGAGATGGCACATGAACACATGGCGGGACTGAACTTCATGCATGCCGTGGCGCAGGCTTGGGAAGCGGGCAAGCTTTTTCACATCGATCTGAATGACCAAATGCCAGGCCGATTTGACCAGGACTTACGCTTTGGATCATCCAACCTGAAGTCGGCATTCTGGCTGGTTAAGTTTCTGGAAGATGTCGGGTACAGCGGCTCCCGTCACTTCGATGCGCACGCTTACCGCACCGAGGACTATGAAGGCGTAAAGGATTTCGCCCGCGGCTGCATGCGGACGTACTTGATCTTGAAAGAGAAGGCGAAACAGTGGAACGCCGATAAAGAAATACAAGCGATCCTCAGCGAGATTTCGAAAAGCCACAACGGCACGAAAACCCTGACTCATTATTCGAAGCAAAGCACTTCGGAGTTACTGGCTACTGTCTTTGATAAAGACACAATCCTGAAGAAGCGCCTGCCCTACGAGCATCTTGACCAGCTCACGATCGATTTGCTTCTGGGTGTGAGATAACCGAATGAGCCAATTGCTGGCATTGGCCGTCCCCAACCAACTGGTTCACCTCGCTCCTGTCGACATCGTCATCGTGGTTTTTTATTTCGCTCTGGTCCTTTCCATTGGCTGGTACTTAAAGGGTCAAGCGAATACCGGCGAAGATTTCTTTATGGCAGGGCGGGAGATGACGGCGTGGGTGGCCGGTCTAAGTTTCTTGTCAGCCAATCTGGGAGCGCTCGAGTTGATGGGGTGGGCCGGATCTGCATACCAGTATGGCATTCTCGCAACGCATTGGTATTGGATTGGCGCGATCCCGGCGATGCTGTTTCTGGCGCTGGTGATGATGCCGTTCTATTACATCTCGAAAACCCATTCGGTGCCGGGATATTTGAAGCTGCGGTTCGGAGAATCCAGCCGCGCTTTATCTGCAATTTCGTTTGCATTCATGACGGTGCTGATGAGCGGCGTCAACATGTTCGCCATGGCCAAGGTCATGCAGATTGTGCTGGGATGGGACATTAATTTCAGCATCTGGGTTTCATCGCTCACGGTGGCGGTCTATGTGACGCTCGGCGGCCTGCGCTCGGCCATCTTCAACGAAGTGCTGCAGTTCTTTCTTATCTGGGCCGGTGCGTTGCTGATTCCGATTCTCGGGCTATACGAAGCGGGCGGTTGGACGAACCTGAAGCTGCAGATTGCGCGGCGGGCTTCCGAGCAGTACGTCCATCTTTGGGCGGGGTTAGGGTCGTTCACTGGTAACCCGATGGGAATCCATTGGACGGGCATTGTCTTTGGGCTCGCGGTAGTGATCTCGATGGGTTACTGGACAACGGATTTTCTGGTTGTGCAGCGCATCCTGGCGGCCAAGGATATTCGCAGTGCGGAGATGGCCCCTATCATCGGAGCCGGATTCAAAATGCTGGTGCCGGTCATTGTTATCCTTCCTGGGCTGCTGGGCTTGGCAGTACTGCCGGAAAAGCTAGTTCCGGAATCGGTGGCTGCAGTTACGGGAGCGCATAGCTACAACGACGTGCTTCCGCTCATGCTGGCGCGTTACTGTGGGCCTGGCCTGCTTGGTTTGGGCGTTACCGCTCTGATTGCCGGGTTCATGTCTGGCATGGCGGGGAATGTGAGTGCGTTCACGACGGTGTGGACGTATGACATCTATCGTCCATTTTTTAACAGCAAGGCCAGCGATCACCACTACGTGAACATGGGACGGTGGACAACGGTAATTGGCGTATTGATCAGCGTCGGCACGGCTTATCTGGTAATGCAGTTTGCCAGCATCATGGATTATGTGCAGGCATTGTTTAGCTTCTTTATTGCGCCACTCTTCGGCACGGTTGTGCTGGGAATGCTGTGGAAGCGTGCGACCGGGGCTGGCGGATTCTGGGGACTGTTGAGCGGGACTCTTTGTTCTATCAGCATGTGGACCTGGGTAAAGCTCGATCCCACCGCACTGCGGTACGTAGCGCTCTCCCCCAATGCCAAAGGACTCGCCCAGGATATGTATCAGGCTTTATGGTCATTTATCACTTGTGTGGTTGTGACCGTGTTCGTGAGTCTTGCGACGAAACCTATACCGGACGGCCAATTGACAGGCCTGGTGTATGGACTGACAGAGGTTCCTTCCGTGGGAGATCTTCCCTTTTATCAGAAGCCTCTTTTTTGGGCTGGCGTAGTCACAGTTGTTTTTTTGATACTGAATATTATTTTCTGGTAGCGATTGTGCGGTCAGTGGTCTTAAGAGTTTTCTGACAGGCGGAGGCGTACAGGATGGTTTCGATCTGGTTTTTTATCGGGATTTCGCTGGCGGTGAATGGCGCACTGATCCTGGCGGCGGGAATCTATCAGTTGGTGAATCCCCCATCGAATCCTGGCGTTGTCCTCTTCAATTTGCACGCGAATGTGTGGTGGGGCGCGGTGTTGCTGCTGTTCGGTCTTTTTTATTGTTTCAAGTTCTCGCCAAGGCGGAACTCCTGACCCGCATCAACCCATCGCGGAGTAGCTACTGAGGCAATGGCGGTGGACTGGTTGAGATTTTTGCCGCCAGAGGCTCATCCGCTTTCTGATGCAGCTCGCGAACCTTGGCAAACTCCTTTTGCGATTCCGCCGTCTTTCCCAGAGCCTGATAGGCTCGGCCTAGCCGGTAGTGAGCATCCGGCTGGCCGGGATCCAATTCCACGGCACGCCGAAGCGCGGCCAGGGCAGCTGGGTATTGTTTCTGCTCGGTCAGGATAGCGCCCAGGTCGATATAGGCAAGGCGTATATCGTTTTTTTCGCCGACCGCCTTGCGCAGCAGGGTAAGGGCTTCGTCAAGATTCGTCTTTTTCATCGCGATGTCGCCCAAGTAAACCAGCGCTTGCGGGTGGTTGGGATCGAGAGATAGCACTTTCTCGAACTGGATTTTGGCTTCATCGTATTGGTGTGACTTCCAGTAGAGATAGCCAAGACCGAAGTGCACGTTAGGTTCCTCAGGTGAAACTTTGGCCGCTCGCTGGAACTCGACGATGGCTTCCGGCGTTCTTTGCAGACCGTCGAGCGCTTCTCCGGTCAGCATGTGCTCAGCTGCCGAGTTCGGTTGCAGCAGCACGATCTGACGGAATTCCTCCAGAGCACAAGAGTACTTTTTCGCCCACAGACAGCTCTGGGCCAATACTTCGTGCAGCTCGGCGTTGGCAGGGTCGGACTTCCCCGCCGGTTCAAGGTATTTCACCGCTTCGGCAAACTGCTTGGCGCCGTAATAGCTAAGCCCTAAGAGCATAGAAGCCTGCGGATGACCGGGATCGGCTGCCGGAACCGCCTGAAAGGCCGGAATCGCTGCATTGAAGTGTCCCTGTTTGAACTCGGCCAGGCCGAGATTCAGCTCGATGCCGGGAAGCTTAGGATTTAGTGCCAGAGCTTTTCGATAAGCTGAGGCGGCTTCTGAATACTTCTGCTCTCTCGAAAGAACGACGCCGAGGCTGGCAAGGGCGTCTGCATCCTTGGGATCGCGTGCAATCACGGCTCGCCAGGCTTGCGCCGCCTCCGGCAATTTTCCCTGTTGCTGCAGTTCGATCGCCTGCGCGGGGGTCTGGCACTGCGCGAACGAAGCAAGGAGAAGGATTGGCGCCAGGGCGGCGATGTTCAACGTCGGCTTCGTCATCGCGAGAACATAATGGACAAGAGAATTTAACCTTAGCAAATTCCCTTAGGCAGGAAGGCGGAAACCCCTCCAAGAAGAAAACCCGCCCGCATCAAGGTTCGATGCAGGCGGGGAATTCGCAGACCCGAATACGGCCTCAAAACATAAGCTTCAGAGCAAGCTGAAGCTGACGGCCATCATACGCCTGGGTGATCTGGCCGAAATTGCCGGACCCCAGGTTGTTGCCCATGCCGCCAGTATCTTCGTTGCCTTGAAACTGGGGATGATTAAAGGTGTTGAAAGCGTCCACGCGGAACTGCGCGCGGAATCTTTCCGTGATGGGAAAGTTCTTGAACAGCGATAGGTCAACATTGTTGCGGCCGGGACCGCGGATGGCATCGAATGGCAGATTGCCGTAGCAGTCCGGTCCCGTCTGGCAGAGCGGTATGCTGAAGGTGGACGTATCGAACCACTCAGCCGTCGTGTGCGGGTACCTGATTGGACCTGTAAGGTTCGGTCGTGTCCCTCCTGCGGCTCCCGATCCGCCGGGCCCAGTGTTCGTGAGAATGCTGCCAACGGTGTTGATCCCATTGATGGGCCCGCTCACCCCGATGTTGACAGGTGCCCCGCCTTCCTCGGTAATGATGCCTGAGAATTGCCATCCGCCAAGAGTTGACTTCACGAGTCGGCTGGCATTCCCGAAGAACGGAACGTCGTAGACAAAGTTCAGGAAGAAGATGTTGCGGCGGTCATACGGGGAAGGTCCCCAGTCGTATCTCCATCCCGCATAAGGGTTGGTTATATTCTGGAGATCGCCTCCACTTCCCGTGCTCTGAGGTTGGGAAATATCATACGCCTTCGATAGCGTATATCCGACTTGCAGGTTAAGGCCGTGGCTTACCTTGCCATTCAACGAAGTTTGCAGTGAGTTGTATTTGGAATTCGCACCATCGTAAGCCAGGCGGACATTGCCCAGCCCCGGGTAGGTGAGAGTTTGGAAGTTCAAGGCTCCAGCGGCAACCTCGGCGGGGAGAGCGGACAGAGGCGGGAGGTTGATGTCCTGGTAATAATTCATGTGCCGTCCAATGCTGCCTACGTAGGAAACGTTCAGCACGGCACGGGTTCCAACCGCCTGTTGCACTCCGCCGCTGAACTGGGAAACACGTGGAGCCGGATAATCAGTGGCGACGCCGGTAACGCCCAACGGCAGCGCCGGCAAACTTGCCGCAGTAATGACCTGTCCTGCTGCGGGACCGCTAACCGTAAGGCCCGGATTCTGCAATGAAACATTATTTACCGTGGGGCTGGGGTCACCCGGCGGGTTGGTGGCGCCGTTGTACATATCGTTTCCTTGAATGCGCTCATACATAACTCCGTAACCGGCACGCAGAACGGTCTTGCCCGAGCCGGTAAGATCATAAGCAAAGCCAATGCGCGGTCCCCAGTTGTTATAGCCTCCGTTCACGAGGCCCTTGGGAATTCCGTTCACGCCGCCAACCCCAATACCGTTGAGATAGAACGGATACCCGTCGAGGCCCGCAACCAGGCCCGGGCTTGGACCGGTACACCCAAAATTCGCGGTAGCCGTCGCGACGCCCGAGCAAATGTTACCGCTTCCATTGTTCCAGAAGGTGGGTGCATTTGCGGGATTGTACAAGTTGGGATAGAAGTTCGACGATAGGTGGTTGGCCTCGTAAGTGTGCGGAATACCATCCCACCGCAGGCCAAGGTTCAAGGTAAGGCGTTTGGTTGCGCGCCAGTTGTCCTGAACATAGGCAGCGGGAGAGATGTTGTTCCAGTGCCCGGTGATCTTGGCGCCGTCCTCGGCATAAGACTGGGCGTAGCCTAGCAGGAAGTCGGCGTAATCATACCCAGTGAAGCTGCCATTGAACCCGAACTGACCTTCCGTGTCTGCGAATGCGTCCTGCACCTTCTTATAGAGCGCCCAACTAAAGCCGAACTTTAGCTGATGCGCGCCTCGAGTCCAAGAAACATCATCGCGAATCTGGTAATCGTCGGCCGTGTTATTCCACGGAGTCCAGTTGGCCGTGTAGTTCGATCCTGTGACACCGTTCAGGGCGATGGCCGGGAGGCGATTGTCCGCGTTAGGGCCCGTGAACAAACGATTGAAGGCGAAGTCGCTGGGCGCAGTGACCAGGTTGTTCGGAATGATGTGGATACGGTTCCCGTTGTAATTGAATGCAATTTCGTTGAGCAGCCTGGGACTGATGATGTGGGTTGCGTGGACTGCGGCGCTGTAAGAGGGGTTCCCAAACACATCCGCGATGGAGGGAACGTTGTCATTGCTCCACTGCGTGGTTCCGTAAGTTTGCGAAATCTGTTCGGAAATCCAGTGCCCGAAGATACTGAACTTGCTGTTGAATGTATGGTCGACTCGCGCGATCTCTTCTCGCAGGTCCGTAGGGGAGTTGTTCCCGCCCTTGAAAAACGCGCCGCTGTTGGGCTGTGGGAATATTCCGCCGTATTTGCCGCCGGCGGTCAACAAGGCCAATGCGTTGGAGCTGATCATGCAAGCCGGAATCGTGTTATTGGGGAACGGCTGGCCGGGTACTACCCCTGCCGGCGCAATACCGCCGGGGCAGTTAGCGAATTGAATAGAACCTGGCACTGTTGACGGGTCCGTAGCAACGCTCGCCTTCCCGTTGAACGTTGTTGGCAGTACCGCGCCGGTGCCCGCCCCGCCCGCGTTGGGATATTCACTTGCGAGCGGAACCAGCTGGTTGGTAAGGCCACCGTCAATTTCCTTCCGCCATTCCATGTTATAGAAGAAAAAAGTCGGATGGCTTTTGGCGATCGGAACCTGCCCGCCCACGTTGAACCCATATACGTTGTAGCGCAGTTCCGGAACGACCAAAGGCGCCGGAAAGAAATAATTGCGCGCGTTCAGATCGTCGTTGCGAAAATACTCCCATGCTGATGCGTGGAACTGCTTGGCCCCCGATTTGACCACCATGGAGACGGTCGCGGCCGAAGCCAGTCCAAACTCCGCGCTGTAGTTTGAGGTCATGTTGCGGAACTCGGCGATCGCGTCAATAGAGGGACTCACACTACCAGAGCTGCCGCCGCGGTCGAGGTTTTCACCTCCGTCGATGAGTTGCAGGTTCTCTGACGGACGCTGGCCATTGACGCTAACGGTGGCGTCGCCGCTCACTGGCGTGAACGACGCCCGGGAATTGGCCAAGTTCGACGCCCCCGGGGATAAGTCGAACAGGGTGAGAGTGCTCCGGCCATTCGTTGCGAGCTGGCTCACCTGTTCTGCAGTAACGACGTTGCTTTGCTCACTGCTATCAGTCTGCACTGCGGTAGCGGCAGCTTCCACCGTGATGGTTTCCGTTGCAATTCCGACCTCGAACTTGAAGTCGATGCGGGCACGGTCGCCCACCTGCAGGACGATTCCCTTCTGCTCGCCCGTCTTGAAGCCCGCGGCCTCCGCGCGAACGTTGTAGTGGCCGATATGAAGGTCGGGAGCTGCATACTGCCCGTCAGAATTGGTGGTCACCTTTCGGGAAATGCCCGTGTCGGTATCGGTGACAGTCACGTTTACGCTGGGAACGGTTGCCCCGGACGGGTCGGTCACGGTGCCCAGAATGGTTGCCTCCTGGCCAAAGGCGTGAATGGATAAGCCAAGGAAGAGAATGCCAAAGACAGCGAGCTTAAGACCCTGCCCTTTACCGGTGGCGACGAGGCTCCCGAGGATCTGAGACAGACGAGAATTCATATTCACTTCCTCCGGCGTCAGCGTTGAACGTTAACGTTAACGTGCACGGAGCAGTGTTTATCTTCTTTCACTAGCAGTTGTCAAGAAAAATATTGAATCCCTGGCATTAGAAGGTTCAATCGTCCCACTGGGGCGCAGATTCGCATTGGGAGCTTTGCTCGATAACGGATGCAACCCGGACAAGTTGTCTGATTAGAGACGTCAGCTTAGAGCTTCGGTCCTTTGGCGGAGGTACGGCCGGTTGGCATCTTTACTGCGATTCACGACCCCAATCGCGGAGTCATCGAATTTGACTCCGGCCAGTCGAATCTCGCGGAAAAGATGAAGGTTCGAGGACATCACAACCCCCGGGCTGAGATGAACTGTTGGCGGAAGAGGTAGTCGGCCCGTGAGGTTATCTGCCATCAATCGAACTGCCATTTGGCCCTGACGATGAGGCTGCTGATAAATCGACGCTGTAATAGTCCCCTTCTCGAAGTAAGGAGACATCTCTGCAAAAAGATCGGTGGTGATCAGCTTGGTTCTTCCGGCGACGCCGCGTGCGCCGAGAGCCCGACACACGGGAAGACAATTGACCGTATTCACATAGATTCCGGCAAGGTTGGGGACTTGGCCCAGGAGATCAAAGGTCTTCTGAAAACTCTCGTCCTCGTCTTCGTGTCCTTCCAAAACGCTGACAATCTCCCCTCCTGGGCAGTTGCGGGGAAAGGCGTCAGAGAATCCGGCGGTTTTCCGCCGATGATCTTCTGCGCTCAACATGCCAGCAATGACGGCCACTTTCGAGGCTGGAGGCACAAACTTGCCCATGAGTTCTCCGGCCAGACGTCCGTTCAATAATGGTTCGACACACACAATACTCGAACGCCGGCTCTCCGGAGCATCGGTGGACACGCAGAGTACCGCTATACCCTTTTCCTCGGCTTCATCGATCAAGGGTGCCAGGGCTTGTGGATTTCCTGCGGTTAGAATTATTCCGTTCACGCCTTCCCGCAGTAGATCCTCGAAGGCATCTGTGTCCGCCTCGCCGAGAGTGTGAACCGGGCGGTAAATGAGTTGAATGCCCTGCTGCGCCACACTGCGCGCTTCATCGAGAACGCCTCCCCAAAGTTGATCGTAGAAAAAATGGATCTCGCGGGGGATGCATACTCCGATGCGAGCGCTGGCTTTGGAAACAGAGAGAGAGCGAGCAGCCAAGTTCGGTGTATAGGCGATCTGTTCGGCGATTTTCAAAATCCGCTGGCGAGTGGATTCGCTAATTCCGGGGCGACCGTGTAAGGCACGGTCTACCGTCCCGATGGAAACATTCGCCAGTTCGGCAATCAGGTGGATTCCGCGCCTATCCTTCTTGTGTCTCGCTGCGCTCATCCTTGGATTTTCATTCTAGCCTACTTGCCAGATCGTCTGCTCTTTGGTGGCCGACTAGCACGGCAGGTTGATCGCTATGATAGGGGCGGCGCACCGTGCTGCCCCGTCAACCGATTACTGTTTGGGGCTTCCGTGTACGTTGACGGTGCTATACTGCGTCCCGGCTTCGAACCGCCACCAAGGTTCTTGAAAATGATTTGCCAGGAGATCTTCTTCATGTCTGAATGCCATCCTCGCATACTCGTGTTGATTATCGTATTGATGTTTGTAGCAGCATCGAATTGTGTTGCGCAAACCGCGGCAACAGCAAATGCGCCGTACCTTAACCCGTCGCTTCCGCTGAATGATCGCGTGGATGATCTGGTCTCGCGCATGACGCTCGAGGAAAAAGCTTCACAGCTGGTGAACCAGGCACGAGCGATTCCGCGACTGCAAGTGCCGGCGTACGACTGGTGGAGTGAAGCCCTTCACGGAGTGGCCAGAGCCGGGACTGCGACCGTATTCCCCGAACCGATCGGCCTCGCAGCAACTTTTGATTCTCCTTTGATCCACGACATGGCAGTGGTAATCAGTACGGAAGCGCGCGCGAAACATAACCAGGCGGTGCGTGCCGGACGTCGCGACATCATGGAAGGCCTCGATTTCTGGTCGCCAAATATCAACATCTTTCGCGATCCCCGCTGGGGACGCGGTCAAGAAACTTATGGTGAAGATCCATTTCTTACTGGACGGATGGGAGTCGCTTTCGTCACCGGAATGCAGGGCGAGGATCCAAAATATTTTCGAGTAATTGCCACGCCCAAGCATTATGCGGTACATAGTGGACCGGAACCGTCACGACACTCGATTGATGTGAGAGTGTCGAAGCATGATGAAGAAGATACTTATCTTCCTGCCTTCCGGGCCGCCATCACTGAGGGCAAGGCTGCCTCGATTATGTGCGCCTACAACCGAGTAAATGGAGAGCCTGCTTGTGCGAACAGGTTTCTGTTGCAAGATCAGCTGCGTGGCGCCTGGAAGTTCAATGGGTATGTGGTATCGGATTGCGATGCCATCGCCGATATTTTTAACGGCCATCACTACACCAAGAGTATGGCAGAGGCTGGGGCTGTTTCGTTGAAAACCGGCATGGACAATGAGTGCGCAGATTTCTTTACCCAGGCAACGGACAACGCCGACTATGTCAAATTTCTAGACGCGGTGAAACAAGGTTTGATTAGCGAGAAAGACGTGGATGTCAGTTTGAAACGATTGTTTACCGCGCGCTTCCGCTTGGGAATGTTCGATCCACCCGAGCTGGTGCCGTATTCGAACTTTCCGGATTCCGAGATTGATAGCGAACCTCACCGCGCCCTCGCGCTGCGAGCGGCTCGGGAATCCATTGTCCTTCTGAAGAACAACGGCGTGTTGCCGTTGGGTTCGGAGGTAAGAAATATCGCGGTCGTTGGTCCGCTGGCGGAATCAACCGAGGTGCTGCATGGGAACTACAACGGGACGGCATCTCACGCCACCTCGGCGCTGGAAGGAATTCGGCGGCAATTTTCTTCCGCGCAAGTAACCTATACCCCTGGCATGAACTTTCTCCGGGAAGAAGAAGTCATTCCATCGACCGCCTTGACAACGGCGGACGGACAGCCCGGATTGACGGGAGAATATTTTGCCAAGTCAAACTTCGAGGGCACGCCGCAAGTTGTACGCGTGGATAAAACCATAGATTTGCGGCATGTTCATCCCGAACGCACTTCCATCATGCCTCCTCCGGGAATAGGGGATTTTTCGGCGCGTTGGACTGGATTTCTGACTCCCGATGAATCTGGTGAATACGAAATCGGTGATGTGGGTTCGATGGACCGCCTGTGGCTCGACGGCAAGCTCATTGTCGATGACTTTTTAGGGCATGACATCGAACCGACGAAGGCGAAGGTGCGACTGGAAAAAGGACATCGATACGCGATCAAGCTGGAATACGGGCAAGGCGGCACGGGCATCAAGTTAGTTTGGCTTCGCCTTGTGGCTGATCCGATACCAACCGCGGTTGCCCTCGCAAAGAATGCTGACGTGGTGGTAGCCGTTGTTGGCATCACCTCGCAACTCGAGGGTGAAGAGATGAAAGTAACCGTGCCTGGTTTCGTGGGCGGCGACCGCAGCAGCCTGGATCTGCCGAAAGAAGAGGAGGATCTTCTGGAGGCGATGAAGAGTACGGGCAAGCCACTTGTGGTTGTCCTCATGAACGGGAGCGCGCTGTCGGTGAATTGGGCGAGTGAACACGCGGACGCGATTCTGGATGCGTGGTATTCGGGCGAAGAAGGAGGAACGGCGGTCGCTCAGACCTTGGCGGGGGTGAATAACCCTGCAGGGCGATTGCCCGTGACATTTTACAAGGGCGTCGACCAGTTACCTGCCTTCGAAGACTACTCGATGAAGAATCGGACTTATCGATACTTCGCGGGGCAACCGCTCTACGGTTTTGGCCATGGCCTTAGTTACTCCAAATTTGAATACAGCAACTTAAGGATTTCCAGCGCCGAGCTGAAAGCCGGTGATTCTCTCCTGGTGGACGCGGATGTTCGGAACACAAGCCAGAGAGAGGGGGATGAAGTGGCAGAGCTGTATCTAAGTTTTCCGCGGTCCGCGTCTGCTCCACTTCGCGCGCTGCGCGGGTTTACACGAATCCATCTGGCCGCGGGCGAGACTCAGCATGTCCACTTCATGCTGGATGCACGCGACTTAAGTGAGGTAGACGACAAAGGAAATCGGATAGTCGCCAGCGGCGCATATCATCTCACGGTGGGAGGCGGGCAACCGGGAACGGGAGCTCCGCAGATAGAAGCGAAATTTGCGGTCAAGGGTAAAGTCGTGCTGCCGGACTAAGTTGACTATATGAAGTTGAGATACTGGGCCCTCACAATTTCTACAGGAGTTTTCTCGACACTATTGTGTGCCCAAAATCCTAGTGAGCCTGATTCGCTGAAGCCTGGCGCATCCGCAGACCATTCGCAGGTTGCCGATCATCAGATCGCCGCTCACACAGCCGGCGCAAGTCCAATACGGCTTGCTTGCCAGCCAATTGCTTTCGAGCTCGATAGCTGCGAAACTCCCGAGCGGCATGCGCCGGAAACGATGGCCGGAGGCGTCGCCATCTTCGATTACAACAACGACGGCAAGCTCGATTTGTTTTTTACCAACGGGGCTGATATCCATACTCTTCGAAAGTCGTCCCCTAAATATTCCAATCATCTTTACGAAAACGATGGCCAAGGGCATTTCACAGACGTTACTGAGAAGGCAGGTCTCGCCGGCAGTGGATACGACATTGGCGTTGCGGTCGCTGACTATGACAACGATGGGTACGAAGATATCTTCGTGGCGGGTGTGTACAGAAACACTCTGTATCACAACAACGGGGATGGCACGTTCACCGACGTTACTGCCAAGGCTGGTCTGAATAAGCCCGATCACGAGTATGGTCCGCTGTGGTCGGTCGGTGGTGTTTGGGTCGATGTGAATAATGATGGACTGCTGGACCTGCTGGTCATCAACTACATGAAGTGGGACATCAACCACGAGCCCTCGTGCCCCATCGACGGCCATCCTGACTATTGCCATCCAAAGATGTACAAGCCAACTCCCAACCAGCTTTTCATCAATAACGGAGACGGGACTTTCACAGATGCTTCGGTGGGATGGGGTTTGCGCGCTCATCCGGGAAAGGGCATGGGAGCTGCGACCGCGGATTTCGATCTTGATGGAAAAATGGACGTCTTCATTGCGAACGATAAAGAATTCAATTCATTCTTTCGAAATAAGGGAACCTCGTTTGATGAAGTGGGATTCGACGTAAATGTAGCCCTGCGAGAGGATGGCGTATTTATCTCCGGGATGGGAGTCGATTTTCGCGACCTCGATAATGATGGATATCCCGATATTGTTGTTGCCGCCCTCGACAACGAAACATTTCCTATCTACCGGAACACAGGAAAAGGATCATTTGTTGAAGTAACGGAGCAAAGCGGCATGGCCATGCTGAGCCTGCCGATGGGCGGCTATTCTCCGACAATTGCCGATTTCGACAATGATGGCTGGAAGGACATTTTCGTTTCGCGCGGTCATGTTCAGTCCCTCCTGTCGGCACCTCGAATCGCGGTCGCGCAGCCGAATACCGTGTTCCGCAACCTGGGCGGGATGAAGTTTGCTGCCCTGACATCGGAAGCGGGACTGACCTCGCGTCCCCCTGCGCGTCATCGTGGATCCGCTATCGGCGACTTGAATGGAGATGGCCGCATCGACGTGGTTGTGACCGCCCTCAAAGCTCCGGCGGAACTTTGGATGAACGAGAGCCCCGGCAATAATCACTGGCTGGAAATTAAACTCCAAGGAAGGAAGAGCAACCGCGATGGCATTGGAGCGCGCATCAAGGTAGTGACGAAGAGCGGGACGCAATACGATCAGAAGTCAACCGCCGCGGGGTATGCGTCGTCAAGCGCCGGCCCAGTTCATTTTGGATTGGGAACTAGTGTTTCGGCAGATATTGTCGAAATCCGATGGCCATCAGGCGCAGTGCAGCAGCTGCGGGATGTGGCATCAGGCCAAGTCTTGACGGTGGAAGAACCAGCGCCCGCACGCTAGTTTTAAGTCACTAGAGCAGAAAAGAAAGTTTAAGAACCGGATTACTTTGCGGATCTAACCTGAGGTTGATGGTCGGTGCGTTTCGGCGCGAGAGGTTCTTTGAGAAGACGAATTAGCGTACGAGCGCGCCGCGCCCGCGTTCATCTCATTCTGCATGTGCTGCCGCCGAACGTGAAGAGCAAAAGCTTCGATCAGGCTGTTAGTGAAACCTTCGCTACCAAACTCCTGGCCGCACACCGAGCAGCGCGGATTGCCGCGCTTGAAAATATTGATTCTCAGGGTAGGCTCGGTCCTCACCATGGCAACCATTTTGCCACACTTTGGCCAATTCGTGTACGTTAACGTTTCGAACGCTGAGCATGCTGAGAGATCTAAGCCGCGGAAGATGATGGAGGAGCGTACGTGTCAGAGCAAACACACGGTTGACAGATGGAAGCCGCAGAGCGCGAGTTCCACACGATGCGACACGGTCTTGGGATCCAGTTTGCGGTC
>Ga0209006_10002852_pt1 | contig 15721 bp, 9 predicted proteins | sample JacPin_JW_Ref_O2_FD_188567 | JGI IMG/M metagenome (GOLD analysis project Ga0209006, IMG submission 188567) | Forest soil microbial communities from Algoma, Ontario, Canada - Jack Pine, Ontario site 1_JW_Ref_O2 (SPAdes) (version 2) | ecosystem: Environmental > Terrestrial > Soil > Boreal... | reverse complement strand
CAAGGAAGACATCATCCAGGCCTTCTACGACGGCATCAAGCACAAGCCGGAGACGACCTTCGGCAACGTGAAGGCCGATGTGCTCGCCGACAAGGACCCGCGCTTCGTCCGCGGCAATTTCTGCAGCGTCATCCGAGGATCCGCCTGGCGCGGCTAACCCCGTTGCCCATGCCTGCCAATCTCACGGATGCCAAGATGAAACATCATGATCTTCTGGACGCAATGATGTCCTCCCATGGGCTGCTCGCGGAGCACGAGATTTGCTCGACACGTCGTGGGCTTATGCTCGCGCCGCTCCTCGCCGCGCTGCCACTCGCGCTATCCGGCGACGCGGCGCTGGCCAGCCAAATCAACTCGTCGGAGACCCAAGTCACCCTTCCGGATGCAATCAAGTGGAGCGGCTGGATCAACGGCTTTCCGCCGCACAGCGGCGAGATGGCGACGCTCTACGGCGGCCTGGACAAGCCCGGACCTTATCTCGTGCTGATGAAGTGGTACCCGGGTTACATGAGCGCCCCGCACACCTACGCGACCGATCGCCTCTCGCTCGTTCTGTCCGGCACCTGGTGGGTCAACAGCGGCCCCGATTTCGATCCGGACCGCACGGTGCCGGTCACCGCAGGGGGATTCGTGCGGCGCGTTGCGCGGACACCGCACTATGACGGGGTCAAGAAGGATGGGAAGGAGCCTGCCGTCATCGGCCTTTTCGGAATAGCGCCCGTGCGGTTCGAGCTCGTGGACCAGAGCAAACCAGGTTGGCGTCAGCTCTGACCCACAGTGCGTTGCGGATTTGCCAGGGGCCGCGCCCGTCGCGGACCTGGCAGTCGCGCCTGCGGATACCGTCAGGGCGCGAGCAATTGCACCAGTTGCGGGTCGTTGCGCACAGCCGAGGAGGGGCCCTCGAGCGCGACCCGTCCCCGGTCGAGGACGTAGGCGTAGTCCGCCAGGGCCAGCGCCAGATCGAGATGCTGCTCGACGATGACGATGGCGATTTCCTTGACGAGGTCCCGGAGGCGCTCGGCGATCTCCTCGATGACGCCGACCCACACGCCCTCGGTCGGCTCGTCGAGCAGCAGGAGCTTGGGGTTCGACAGCAGGGCGCGACCCATCGCGAGCATCTTGCGCTCGCCGCCGGACAGGGTCCCTGCCGCCTGTCCGAGGCGCTGGCCGAGTCTCGGAAAGATCGTGAGCACGCGGTCGATCGTCGAGGCGTCCGGGTTGGAAAGCGCGCCCACCGCGAGGTTTTCGCGCACGCTCAGTCGGCCAAACACGGAATGCTCCTGCGGCACGTAGCCGAGACCCATCCGGATCCGACGTTCGGTCGGCACCCGCACGATATCGCGATCACCCAACGTGATGGAGCCACCATGACCCTCGAGCTCGCCGACAATGGTTCGCAACAGGGTCGTCTTGCCGGCGCCGTTGCGGCCGAGCACCGCCACGGCACCGCGAGGTCGTGCGGCAAGGCCCACGTCGAAGAGAACCTGGCGACGGCCGTATGACACGCAAAGGCCGCGCACATCGAGGAAAGTCGGGTCAGACACGGGAGAGATAGACCTCCTGCACCTTGGTGCTGCTCTGCACCTGCGCGACCGGTCCGCTCTCGATCACATTGCCCTGATCGAGGACCGTGAGCACGTCGCAGATGTCGCGGATGAAGTCGAGATCGTGCTCGACGATGACGAGCGAGCAGCGACGCTTGACCGGAATCAGCAGCTCGCCGGTGACGCGCCTCTCCTCCCGGCTCATGCCGGCGGTCGGCTCGTCGAGCAGCAGAAGGCGCGGTTCCGGCGCAAGCGCCATCGCGATCTCGAGCCATTGCTGCTGCCCATGCGAGAGCGCCGCGGCCGGGTCGCCGGCCCGCGCCGCCAAGCGGAACTGCTCGAGGGTATGCAGCACCCGCTCGTGCAGCGGGCCGCGCGTGCGGGAGAAGACGAGGCTCGACAGCGAATCCTGCGCCTGCAAGGCCAGGAGCACGTTGTCGTAGACCGTGAGTGCCGGCAGCACGCTGGTGATCTGGAACTTGAGGCTGAGACCGGCGCGGGCGCGCGTTGCGGGCGGGGCCGCCGTGATGTCGCGGCCGGCGAAATGGATTGCCCCTTGCGTCGGCATCTCGGCGCCGGCGATGCACTTCATCAATGTACTCTTGCCGGAACCGTTGGGACCGATCAGCCCATGGAACTCGTTCTCCGCGACGGTGAGGTCGACGCCGTTCAACGCCGTCAGCCGGGCGAAAACCTTTTTGATCCCGCGGGCCTCAAGCAGGGCCATGCTGGCCCTCGTGATCCGCCCGCGGCAGCGTACGGGGTCGCCGGCCGAACGTGCCGACGCGCTCGCGCTCCGACACGAGAAGCCCGATCAGGCCGGTCGGTCGGAAGAGGATGACCAGGAGCAGCAGCAATCCCAGGATGATCGGCCATACTTGCTGGTAGCTGTCGGCGAGCCAGAAGCTGACCATCTCGATGGCGATCACGCCGATGACCGCGCCGACCAGCGTTCCAACGCCGCCGAACAGCGCGTAAAGCACGATCTGGGTCGAGAGAACGACTCCCAGCATGTTGGGCCCGACGAAACCCTCGTGGAAGGCGTAGAGGCCGCCCGCGAGCCCCGCGATCGCTCCGGCCAGGGTGAACACGATGGCCTTCAACCGCTCGACCCGGTAGCCGAAGAAAGCGATGCGCGCCTCCTGTTCGCGCATCCCGGCGAGCGCCAGCCCGAACTGGGAGCGCACCAGGAACCGGCAGAGCAGATACACGAGAACGAGCGTGGCGAAGGCCAGATAGTAATAGACTGGCCCCTCGACGAGCTCGTAGCTGCCTGCCGTCATCGTTGGAATCGACGGAATTCCGTTCTGTCCGCCGAGATAATACCAACCCCGCGCCAGGCGTTCGGCCGCATAGGATCCCGTGAGCGTGCCGAGCGCCACGAAGATGGTGGTCGGCGGATGCCGTCCCAGGAGGAGGAAGCTGCCGAGGGCGAGGGACACGAGCAGACCGATGACGAGCGATGCCGGCAGCACGATGAAAACGGAGGTGATGCCGAGATCGCGGGCGAGGAGCGCGACGCTGTAGCCCGCGGCGCCGAAGAAAAGCGCCTGGCCGAAGCTCATGATCCCGGCATAGCCCCAGACCAGATCGAAGCTCAGCGCGAGGAGCGCTAGGATGAGGACGCGCGTGACGAAGATCGTCAAGTAATCCTGGAGAACGAGCGGCAACACCGCGAAGATCGCGAGCAGCGCGACCTCCACGATCGGGATGATCGCAATCCGACCAGACCTGGACACGCTGCGATGAGCCGATGACGCTACCGATTCGTCTGCCATGATTTCCGCGGTCGGACTCGTCAGCACGTTTTGGGATCGACGAGGCCGTCGCTGCGCGCCACGATATCGTAATTCCCGCCCTTGGCGACCGCCGTGTACATCTTCATCTTGCAGTGCCGCTTGCCCGGCACCATCTCGGCCGGACCGCCCGGCCCCTCGGAAATCTTCGCGTGGTCGAGCGCCGCCGCGACGGCGTCGCGGTCGAGGTTGCCGGCTTCCTTGACGGCCGCTTCCCAAAGCTTGAGGCCGCGATACATCCCGGTGGCGCCGCTGCCCGCCGAAAGCAGGATTTTTCCCGGGAACTGCTTGTCGTATTCCGCCTGGATCCTGGCGCTGGCCGGATCGTCATGGATCACGGCGCGGAAATAGTCGAGGCAGCTCGCCAGTCCCTCGATCTCGTGCGGGGCGTTGATGTTGAGCGTGTCCTCATCGTAGTAGACACAGGCGAGCTTGCCGCCGCGCTTCGCGTAGCCGGCCTCGTAGAGCTGCTTGAAGAACGGCCCTACGCCCGGCGAAATCACCGTCGTGAAGACCATGTCGACTTTGTTGGTCATGATCTTGTTGACCGTGGCGCTGTATTCCACCTGGTCGAGCGGATAGTACTCCTCGAAAATCACCTCCCCGCCACTCCGCTCGATGACCTTGCGGGCGTATTCGTTGAGCTTGTGCGGCCAGACGTAATTCGCGGCAGGGAGCGCGAAGCGCTTGGCTCCATTCTTGATCAGCCACGGGATGAACTCGTCGCATTGCTGCGCCGGCGTCGGGCCGGTGCAAAAGAGATAGGGGGTGCACTCGCCACCCTCGTAGAGCTCCGGATAGATGTAGAGCGTCTTGCCCCGCGCCACGATCGCGTCCTTGATGGCGTTGCGCATCGAACTCGTGATGCCGCCCAGCACGACATCGACCTTGTCGCGCTGGATGAGCTTGCGCACATTGCCGACCGCGACGGACTCGTTGGACGCGGTGTCCTCGATCAAGAGCGTGATAGGCCGGCCGAGGATGCCGCCGGCGTCGTTGATGTCCTTGACCAGCATCCTGGCGACGTTGGCATTGGCGTTGCCGGCGTAGCCGATGGCACCGGTGAGATCGGTGGCGATGCCGACCTTGATCGGTTCTGCCGCGCTCGCCCAGTCGGGCCGAATGACCCAGCTGCCGACCCCGGTTGCGATCGCACCGGCCGTCCAGGCCGCGCGCTGCAGAAGCCGCCGGCGGCTCATCGTGGGCGCGGCGCCCCGGTCTGCGTTCCCGTGGTCCATGGCTCAGACCCTCCCTCCCGCAATGAGGCCTCCCGGCCTCAACTTGACGAAAACGATGGCGATGACGAAGACGAGAACGTCGGCCAGCACCGGCGCCACGGCCCATGGCAGCGCGGCGCTCATCACCCCGATCGCCGCTCCGCCGGCGACTGGGCCCTCGAAGGTGCCGACACCGCCGAGCATGACCGCAAGGAAGCCCTGGATGAGGAAGCGGATGCCGAGATCGGCGAACAGCGAGAACACCGGAACGACCAGCGCGCCGGCGAGCCCGGCGAGCGCCGCACCGAACGCAAAGGTGATGGCGTAGATGGCGCTGGTGGAGATGCCGGACGCGCGCGCCAGGGAAGGGTTCTCGAGCGCCGCGCGGACGCGCAGCCCGAATGATGTCCGCGTCAGCAGCAGATAGCTGCCGACCATGACCAAGGCGGTGATGATGACGATCGCAAGCCGCCATTGGGAGACCTGCACGCCCGCGATGCTCAGCGACCCGACGATCGGCTCCGGGACGAAGAGATAGAGGCCGCCGATGAGCCCGCGCACGCTCTCGCGGATCACGAGCCCCAGCGCATAGGTGCCGACCATCGCGGCAATGGGCGCCGCATAGAAGCGGCGGATGACGAGCCGCTCGATCACCAACCCGAACGCCGCGACGACGAACGGCGCGGCCAGCATGCCGGCCCACACGGGCAGGCCGGCACTATGGACGAGGTAGGTCGTATAGGCGCCCAGAAGCACGAACTCGCCATGAGCAAAGTTGAAGATGCCCATCATGCTGGCGATGACGCCGAGGCCGAGAACCACAAGCACGATGATCGCCCCGAAGCTCAGCACGTCAAAAATGGCGTTAAGCGCACTTTCCATGGCGTGCCACCTGCGGCCGGGGCGAGCCCGGGTTGCAGGTCCTTAAGCTATGCCCTCGGCGTCACAATTTTCTTACGGCCACCCGATGGTTCGAAAGCGTGGGGGGGCAGTATATGGGCGCTCATCGAAATGCCTGCCGGCGAGCATGAGCCCTTTTCCCGAATATGCCTGCGATGGGCGGTGACGCGCAAGCCAGGAAAATCGGCAGAGTTCCATTGGTATTGAGCGTGATCGATGATGGTCTCGGATCCATCTATGAACGCTATGGTTGTGTGCGCGGAACGACGGTGGTGAGCTCGGGCGCGCCTGACCACCTCGCGCGGAAAGCCGGCAGTGGGCGCGAAGGCCTGCAGGTTGCGGGGACAGTCGAACAAAGTCCTCTTTGCAGACCGAAAGCGGCAGTGACCCACGGCAGACGGCGGGTCCCAGATATGTCATAAGAACATCGTCATGCCGCCGCGTGATTGGCACTTGCCGAGCAAACCTTCTCTGGCCATCTCTCTTGTAGTCAGGCGAATGGTAGCTTGATCCCTCATCGGCGCAACGGCGGCCATCGACCTGACGGCGGATCCGGCAGAATGAATCCATCCTCTTTCGGAGCTGGTGGAGACAGTAGCCTCCAGGTCTTGTGGGAGGACGGCGACCGCGTCTTCTGCAGAGCAGAGAGAGGCGCCGACGGATATCGGGCCGCCGTGCTGGCCGTGCTGCCTGCGGCCGAGCACCCGATCCCTGCCACCCTTGATCGCTTGGCGCGCGAATACGAACTGAAGGACGAGCTGGACGGGGCGTGGGCGGTGCGGCCGCTCGAGCTTATCCGCGAACGCGATCGGACCATGCTGGTGCTCGAGGACACCCGCAGCGAGCCGCTCGACCGGTTGCTCGGGACTCCCATTGAGGTGCGGAGCTTTCTGCGCCTCGCCATCGCGGTCGCCGCGGCCCTCACGCAAGTCCATCGTCGCGGCCTCGTCCACAAGGACATCAAGCCGGCCAATATCCTGGTGAACCGCGCGACCGGCGACGTCAGGCTCACGGGTTTCGGTATCGCGTCGCGCCTGCCGCGCGAGCGGCAGGCGCCGGCGCCGCCGGAGTCGATCGCGGGCACGCTCGCCTATATGGCGCCCGAACAGACCGGACGAATGAATCGCTCGATCGACGCGCGCAGCGACCTCTATGCGCTCGGTGTCACGCTCTACCAGATGCTCACCGGCGCACTGCCGTTCACCGCGGCCGATCCCATGGAGTGGGTCCACTGCCATATCGCCCGCAAGCCGATGCCCCCGAACGTGCGGCTGGGAACTGTCCCGGCCGTGCTCTCGGCCCTCATCCTCAAGCTGCTCGCCAAGAATGCCGAGGAACGCTATCAGACCGCGGCCGGGCTGGAGCGCGACCTGCGGCGCTGCCTTGCCGCATGGGAGGCCGAGCACCGGATCGACGCCTTCCCGCTGGGCCAGCAGGACACGCCCGACCGGCTTGTGATTCCCGAGAAACTGTACGGGCGCGAGCGCGAGATCGAGAGCTTGCTCGCCGCCTTCGACCGTGTCGTCACCAGCGGCCGTCCGGAGCTGGTGCTGGTCTCCGGCTATTCCGGCATCGGCAAGTCGGCCGTCGTCAATGAGCTGCACAAGGCGCTGGTACTACCGCGCGGCCTTTTCGCCGCCGGCAAGTTCGACCAGTACAAGCGCGACATCCCCTATGCGACCCTGGCGCAGGCGTTGCAGGGCCTCATCCGCGCGCTTCTGGCCAAGAGCGATGCCGAGCTCGCTGGCTGGCGCGATGCGCTGAGCGATGCGCTGGGCCCGAACGGGCGGCTCATGATCGACGTCGTCCCGGAATTGAAGCTCCTCATTGGCGAGCAGCCGCCCGTCGCGGAGCTGCCGCCGCAGCAGGCGCAAAGCCGTCTCCAGCTGGTGTTCCGGCGGTTTCTCGCCGTCTTCGCACGGCCCGAACATCCGCTGACGCTCTTTCTTGATGATTTGCAGTGGCTCGACGCGGCGACGCTCGACATGCTCGCCGACCTGTTGACCCAGCCGGACGTGCAACGGTTGCTGCTGATCGGCGCCTACCGGGACAACGAGGTCGATTTCGCCCATCCGCTGATGCGGAAGCTCGATGCCATCCGCACAGCGGGAGCGGTCGTGCAGGAGATCAGGCTTGCGCCGCTCGCCCAGGAAGACCTTGGGCGGCTCATTGCCGATACGCTGAGCTGCCCGCCGCGCCATGCCGCCCCGCTCGCGCGACTGGTGCACGAGAAGACGGGCGGCAATCCGTTTTTCGCCATTCAGTTCATTTCGGCGCTCGCCGAGGAGGGGTTGCTGCGCTTCGATCATGACGCGGCGCACTGGCATTGGGAGCTCGATCGGGTTCACGCCAAGCGGTACACCGACAATGTGGTGGACCTCATGGTCGGGAAGCTGGCCCGCCTGCCGGCCGAGACCCAGGCGGCGCTCCAGCAGCTCGCCTGCCTCGGCAACGCCGCCGAGGTCGCGATGCTTTCGGTCGTCCTCGGGAAATCGAACGAGGCGGTCCGTTCAGCGCTCTGGCCCGCCCTTCGTATGGAGCTGGTCGAGCATCTGGACGGCTCGTACAGGTTCATCCACGACCGCGTCCAGGAGGCTGCCTATTCGCTCATACCGGAACGGTTGCGTGCCGAGGCGCACCTGCGCATCGGCAGGCTGCTCGCGGCGCATACCCCTCCGGAAAAACGCGAAGAGGCCATCTTCGAAATCGTCAGTCAGCTCAACCGCGGCGCCGCCTTGATCGCCTCGCCGGATGAGCGTGAACAGCTGGCCGAGCTCAATCTGCTTGCCGGCCAGCGCGCCAAGGCCACCACCGCCTATGCCTCTGCGCTCGCTTATCTCAGCGCGGGTGCGGCGCTGCTGCCGGAAGACCCGTGGGCGCGCCGGCGCGATCTCGCCTTTGCGCTGGAGCTGCATCGGGCCGAATGCGAGTTCCTCACCTTCGCGCTGGCGGAGGCGGAGCAGCGCCTGGCCTCGCTGTCGTCTCGCGCCGTAAATGCGGTGGAACGAGCCACGGTCGCGTGCTTGCGCATCGACCTGTACACGGCACTGGATCAGAGCAGCCGCGCCATTGCGGTCGGTCTCGACTACCTCCGGCATCTGGGCATCGACTGGTCGCCGCATCCGACGCAAGAGGAAGCGAGACGCGAATACGAGCGGATCTGGTCGCAGCTCGGAAGCCGCGCGATCGAGTCTCTGATTGAGCTCCCATTGATGAGCGATCCGGCGTCCCTCGCGACGATGGACGTTCTGACCAAGATCGGCGCACCCGCAGTGTACACGGATGCGAATCTGGTCGCCCTGGTCGCCTGCCGAGCGGTCAATCTGAGCCTCGAGCGCGGCAACTGCGACGCTTCGTGCAGCGCCTACGTATGGCTGTCCATGGTTGCCGGCCCGTGCTTCGGCGATTACCGCGGCGTCGTATATTGCTTCGGCCAGCTCGGCTATGACCTGGTCGAACGACGCGGGCTGACGCGTTTCCAGGCCAGGGTCTATATGGAGTTTGCGTATGCGGTCCTGCCCTGGACGAAACACGTCAGTGCCAGCCGCGATCTGCTGCGCCGCGCCTTCGAGGCGGCAATCAAGGTCGGCGACCTGACTTACGCCGCCTACTGCGGCGACCAGTTGAACACGAACATTCTCGCCGCAGGCGATTCGCTTGCCGAGGCGGAACGCGAAGCCGAACGTGGCCTCGCCTTCGCGCAGAAGATGCGGTTCGGTCTTGTCATCGACCTCATCGCGCCGCAACTCGGGCTGATCAGGACATTGCGCGGCTTGACGCCGACGTTCGGCCGCTTCGACGATGAGCAGTTCGATGAGGCTCGGATCGAGCGCCGTTTTTCAGGAAATCCGGATCTGGCGTTTGCCGAGTGCTGGTACTGGATCCGCAAGCTGCAGGCGCTCTTCCTTGCCGGCAACCATGCGGGCGCCCTCGCGGCCTCATCGCGGGCGCAGCGGGTGTTGTGGACCTCGGTCTCACAGCTGGAAACCGCGGAATATCACTTCTACGGCGCGCTGTCGCACGCCGCCTCCTGCGATTCCGCCGCAGCCGGCGAGCGCCAGCAGCACCTGGACGCAGTTGCGGCGCATCACCGGCAACTCCAAGTGTGGGCGGGGAATTGTCCGGACAATTTCGCCAACCGCGCCGCGCTGGTCGGCGCCGAAATGGCCCGTCTCGACGCCCGCGATGTCGACGCGATGCGCCTCTACGAAGAGGCCATCCGCTCGGCCCGCGCCAGCCGTTTCATCCATCAGGAGGCGCTCGCCAACGAGCTTGCCGCTCGATTCTACGCCGCGCGCGGCTTCGGGAAGATCGCCCGGGTGTATTTGCAGGACGCCCGCTATGGCTATCTGCGGTGGGGAGCCGAGGGCAAGGTGCGCCAACTCGACGAGATGTATCCATACCTGCGGGAGAAGGAGCCGGCGCCCGCGCCGACGAGCACGATCGGCGCGCCGGTCGAGCACCTCGACCTCGCGACGGTGATCAAGGTGTCCCAGGCGGTCTCGGGCGAGATCGTGCTGGAGACGCTGATCGACACGCTCATGCGCACGGCCATCGAGCAGGCAGGTGCGGAGCGAGGCCTGTTGATTCTTTCGCGCGGCGCCGATCCCCGCGTCGAGGCGGAAGCCACGACGGGCGGCGATGCGGTGCTCGTGCGGCTGCGCGACCAGCCGGTGACCGCGGCCGTGCTGCCGGAGTCGGTGCTGCACTATGTCCTGCGCACGCGCGAAAGCGTCATTCTCGACGATGCGGCCGCGCAGCCCGCGCATGCGGCCGATCCCTACATCCGTCAGCGCCAGGCGCGGTCCATCCTCTGCGTGCCCTTGATCACCCAAGCCAAGCTCATCGGCGTGCTCTATCTCGAGAACAACCTGACCCCCCGCGTCTTCGCGCCGGCCCGCAGCGCAGTGCTCAAGCTGCTCGCCTCGCAGGCGGCGATTGCGCTGGAGATTGCGCGTCTGTACCGCGATCTCGAGCAGCGCGAAGCAAAGATCCGGCGCCTCGTCGACGCCAACATCATCGGGATATTCTTCTGGGACCTCGACGGCCGGATTCTCGAGGCGAATGACACGTTTCTGCGCATGGTGGGATACGATCGTGACGATCTCATCTCCGGCCGGGTGCGCTGGACGGATCTCACGCCGCCGGAATGGCTCGACGTCAGCGCCCGCGCCGTCGCGGAGATGATGATCACCGGCAGCTTGCAGCCATATGAGCGGGAGTATTTCCGCAAGGACGGCAGCCGTGTGCCGATCCTGATCGGCGCGGCGAGCTTCGAGCAAGGGGGCGACCAAGGCGCGGCCTTCGTCCTCGACCTGACCGAGCGAAAGCACGCCGAATCCGAAGCGCGCGAGAGCGAGCAGCGTTACCGCGAGATGCAGATGGAGGTCGCGCACGCCAACCGCGTCGCGACCATGGGCCAGCTCACCGCCTCGATCGCGCACGAGGTCAACCAGCCGATCGCCGGAGCGCTCACGAACGCGCATGCCGCATTGCGCTGGCTCAACCACCAGCCCCCTGATCTGGAGGAGGTCCGCCAGGCGCTCGATCGCATCGTCCAGGATGCCGCTCGCGCCGGCAAGGTCATCGACCGAATCCATGAGATCATCAAGAAGTCGCCGGCCCGGAAGGATTACCTGGACGTAAACGACGCGATCCGCGAGGTGATCGAGCTTACCCGTGGCGAAGCGGTCAAGAACGGCGCGTCGGTGCGCACGGGCCTTGCGGAGGGCTTGCCGATGATCGAAGGCGATCGTGTGCAACTGCAACAGGTTGTGCTCAATCTCATCGTCAACGCCATCCAAGCCATGTGCGCGGTCGCGGAAGGATCGCGGGAGCTGTTCATCACCACCGTTCATGACGAACCGAGTGGCGTGCTGGTCACGGTGAAGGATTGCGGTCCCGGCTTGCCTCCCGCGAGTCTCGAACGCCTCTTCACCCCGTTCTACACGACGAAGCCCAGCGGATTGGGGATGGGATTGTCGATCTGCCGCTCGATCATCGAAGCGCATGGCGGCCGGTTGTGGGCGAGCGCCAACCGGCCCCGCGGCGCCATTTTTCAATTCACGCTGCCCAAGGTCCGAGGTCCGCTTGATGAAACAACCGTCGTTTCGCCGCGCAGGACAAATTGAAAGACCGCGCCCTCGGGCTTGTTCGGGGCAGCCCACAACCGACCGTCATGCGCTTCGATGATCGAACGGCAGATTGCGAGGCCCATTCCCATCCCGCCCGTTTTCGTGGTGAACAGCGGGTTGAATATGCGGTCGATGTCTTGCGGGCCGAATCCCGCGCCGGTGTCCGCAACCGATACGACGACGCTGCCGCCGTCACGGACCTCCGCCCGCACGGATAAGACCCGCGGCCCGTCCCTGGCAGTCATCGAGTCGATCGCGTTGGTGATCAGGTTCACGAGGACTTGCTGCAGCTGGATGCGATCTCCTCGCACCCGCGGGATCCGTGCGTTCGGCTCGGCCTGGACCAGAACGCGGTGCTTTTGCAGGTTGCTGCGCGTCAACGCGATGGCGTCGCCGATCAAGTCGTTGACGTCGAGCGAATCTCTCTTCGGGACTTCCTTCTTGAAGCTTGCCCGAATGCTGGCGATCACGGCGCCTGCACGCTGGCCGTCGTCCGTAATCCGCATGAAGGCGGCCTTTGCCTCATCGAGATCGGGCGTCGGGCGATCAAGCCAGCGCAGGCCCGCGTCGGCATTCGTGACCATCCCGGACAATGGCTGATTGATCTCGTGCGCGATCGTCGCCGCGATGGCGTTTCCGGTCAGCAGCCGCGCCTCGCGTTCGCGCCGTCGGCCGAGAACCGCCCGCAACATCCGCGCGTAAAGGGTTGTTATCTCGTAGAGCAAGACGAACAAGACGATGCTGCCGGACACGAGCCCGTAGACCCGGCCCGCATACCAGCCGACACTGAAGCGGACCGGCACGGGAAAAGAGATGAGGCAAATCTCGATCACGAACGCGCACATCACCACCATCAGCCACAGATCGAGCACCGAGCGCCGCCGGAGCCAGAGCACGAGGAGCGCAAGGACGCTCAAGAATGCCATGCACCCGGCAGCATCAAACCAGAGGGTGGAAAGATGCACCGTGTCGACCATGAGGCGGGGCAGCAGCGCATCGCCCACCGTGACCAGAAGTGTCGCCCCACCCACCAGGGCCGCCGTCAAGGCGACGCTCCACATGATGGCCGCACGCGCCGAGCCCTGCCGCATCCCCTCGGCTGGATCGGAATCCTTCGACAACGCATAGGCGATGACGAACATGGAAAAGCCGCCGTGCCACAGGGCGTAGAGCCACGCCGTGCTCTGCAGCCCGCCAATCAGGCCCATCGGCGCCAATACGCCCGGAAAGGCCAGGATCCAGGGAAACAGGCTGAGCGCCGTGAACAGGTATCCACTCGCGATCACGAGCAAGCCGCGCGAACGCAGGATAGAGTACTGGGCAAACAACAGCACCGCGGTGATCGTGTCGTTGACGAACATCGCCGCAACGTAAGCCGGGACGAAGGCGTCGACCCGCGGCAGCTGGAGGCTCGAGAGCGGCCACGCCGTGACGAAAAAGGCGGCCACCAGGGCGAGCACGACCGCGAGGGCGAGCCGTTTCTGCGCCGCGCCAGGCGGCAAGCTGGAGAGGATGAAACGCTGTTCCTCCGGGGGCGCGGTTGCGGTCTTCACCATTGGAGGGCCTCTTCGCGACCGCCGGAATGTACGGCAGCACCATCGGCGTGCAGCGCGAACCGAAATACGGCACCCTCGGGCTTGTTCGCCTCAACCCATAACCGGCCCTCATGCGCCTCGATGATCGAACGGCAGATCGAGAGACCCATCCCGATCCCGCCGGATTTCGTCGTGAACAGCGGATCGAATATCCGCTCGAGCTGCTGCGCGCCGATGCCTGGTCCGGTGTCCGCCACCGATACGATGACGCCTGCGTTGTCGTCGATCGCGGAGTGCACGCGCAGGACGCGCAGTCCGTCCTTGGCCGCCATCGCGTCGATCGCGTTGGCGACCAGGTTCAGAAGCACTTGCTGCAGCTGGATGCGATCTCCTCTGACCGGCGGCACCTGCGGATTCGGCTCGGCCTCGACCAGGATCCGGTGCCGCTGCAGGTCGCCGCCCGTCAACGCGAGAACCTCCCGGATGAGGTCGTTCACGTCGAGCGGAGCTCTGCCGCGGGTGTCTTTCTTGAAGATCGCACGAATGCTTCCAATTACCCCGGCGGCGCGACGGCCATCGGTCACAATCTGCTTGAAGGCCGCGTTTGCTTCATCGAGATTGGGCATCGCGCGATCCAGCCAATGCAGGCCCGCGTCGGCGTAGGTGACCATGGCGGCCAACGGCTGGTTGATCTCGTGCGCTATGGCGGCCGCGACCGCACCGCCCGTGAGCAGCCGCGCCTCGCGCTCGCGGCGTTGGGCAATGACCGCACGCAGCAGCCGCGCGTATAGGGTCGTGATCTCGTACAGCAGAATGAACAGGACGAGGCTGCCGGACGAGAACCCGAGGACCCGCCCGAAATACCAACCGAGGCTGAAGCGGGCCAACCCGGGAAATGCGACCAGATAGATTTCGATCGCATACGCGCACATCACCACCATCAGCCAAAGGTCGAGCACCGAGCGCCGACGGATCCAGAGCGTGACGAGTGCCACGAGGCTCCAGAGGGCGAGGCACCCGGCGACATAAAGCCAGAGGGTCGAAAAATGGACCGGATCGAGCGAGATGCGGGGCATGAATGCATCGCCCGCCGTCACCAGAAAGGTCGCCGCACACACGATGGCCGCGATCACGGCGATGCTCGAGACGATCGCCGCACCGACGGAACCATGCCACAAGCGCCTGGCGGGGTTGTCGTCGTTCAACAGCGCATAGGCGAGGACGAACGTCGGAAAGCCGCCGTGCCACAGGATGTAGAGCCAATTCGTGCTCTGCAGTCCGGCGCCAAGCAAGCCACCGGGCGCGAAGACGCCCGGAAAGGTCAGCAGCCAGGGGATGATGACAAGCGCCGCAAAGAGATATCCGGTCGAGATGGCGAGGAGGGCACGCGAACGCAGGATGGAAAACTGGGCGAACAGCAGGACCGCGGTGATCAAGTCGTTCACGAACATCGCCGTCGCATAGGCCGGGACGAAGGCGTTGACCCGCGCCAGCCGGACGCTCGAGAGCGGCCACGCCATGATGACGAAAGCGGCAAGCAAAGTGAGCACAACCGCGAAGGCAAGCCGTTGCTGCGCCCGGCTGGGCGACAGGCTCGAGAGGATGAAAGGCTGCTCGTCCGGGGCAACGGTGGCCGTGTTCACGGTCGGAGCGACTCTTTTTGCAGCAGCTGGAGCGCGATGTCCGAGACTCGTACTTCGTCCCTTGCATCCTAGCTTGCCTCAACTCATCGCCGTGCATCAACCGGATCGATTTGGCCTCGACGGCGAGGCAATGGCGCTGGCCGGGCTCGCGCTTATAACGACGAGCATTTGCGTCGCAGGCCGATCGCGCGGCTGTCGTCGTCAGCCGGCCCGCGGCGGCACCGGAGAGACGACGCTGAACCCTGCTTCCTCCACGGCAATCAGGCCGAGCGCGGTCCAGTCGAGGTCGCCATAGCCGCGCGAGATTCCGGTGATCAGCCGGTCCCGCACCACGCTGACGGACGGCATCGGGGCACCCGCCTTTTCGGCCTCGGCGAGCGCCAGGCGGACATCCTTGAGCACCAGGGGAAGGGCAAAACCCGGCGCGTAGGACTGCCGGACGATCTTGTCGCTGTAGATCTTGTGTGCGCGTCCGCCGAACATGGTGCTGGTCAAGATGTCGATGAAAGACTTGGGGTCATGCCCTCGCCGCAGCAAGACGGCGACGACCTCGGCCAGCATCTCGATCGCGGTCGCGGTCACCATGTTGCCGAGCAATTTGATCAGGTTTGCGTGCCCCGGATCGGTGCCGACCACGAAAGTCTTTTGTCCCAGGCTGTCGAGGATCGGCCGGCAGCGCTCGACGTCCGCCGCGGCGCCGGCGGCGACGACGAAGAGCTGACGTGCCCTGGCGGCATCCGGATTGCCGAACACCGGGGCGGCGACGTAGCCCTGGCCGTGCCGCGCATGCTCGCTTGCGAGGTCGGAGGCGGTCGACGAGCTGATCGTGCTCATCGACAGGTGAATGGCGCCGGCTTTCAGTCCCGTCGCAAGACCCTTGATGCCGAGCGTCGGGCGTCCAAGCACGACGTCGCGAACCGCGGCGTCGTCCGGCAGCATGCTGATGACGACC
>Ga0209006_10002851_pt1 | contig 15722 bp, 11 predicted proteins | sample JacPin_JW_Ref_O2_FD_188567 | JGI IMG/M metagenome (GOLD analysis project Ga0209006, IMG submission 188567) | Forest soil microbial communities from Algoma, Ontario, Canada - Jack Pine, Ontario site 1_JW_Ref_O2 (SPAdes) (version 2) | ecosystem: Environmental > Terrestrial > Soil > Boreal... | reverse complement strand
TGCCTGATGACAGAAATCAGCTGGTCATTCGTGGAGGTTGCTGCTCGACTGCTGGAAGGTGACGAACGCGAGGCCGTGCTGGGTGATTTGCGGGAAGCCGGCGAGAGTGGCCTCCGCGGGTTGCTGGATGTACTCGGCCTAGCGGTCCGGCGGCAACTTTCGCTTTGGAAGGATTGGCGGCCGTGGCTCGCATCGTTGGGTATGGCATTGCCAGGCAGCCTGCTGCTGATGGGTTTTTCAATATCTGTCAGCCAGACCTATCAACGGCTCATGCACCCGGCCATCTTCAAGGCAACTGGCCTGACGGTGGGCCCAGGCCCCACGCTGCTGTTGTGCAATACCTTCCTCTTGATCGCCTGGTCCTGGACCGGCGGATTTGTTATGGGATCGATATCGCGGCGAACCGTGCGGGTAAGTGCGGCTTTGTCTTTTCTGCCCTGTGTATTTTGCTTGGCAAGATTCCGCATCGAGTCGTTATCGCGGTTCTGCCTGCTACTCTTTTTGCTCCCCGCGATCTGGGGCGTTTGCCGCGGCCTGCAAATCGCTCAGATCAAATTGAGATCGGCACTTACCCTGGCATTGCTCGTCACCCTTCTCACCATTCCCACCTGGAGCAATCCCGGCTCCTGGATTCCCAATTGGGCGTTGAGTTGGCCGGCATGGTATCTGGTGGTGATGGCCTGGCGAACAAACAGATACGCCGATCCCGCGAAAGGGTGAGACGTCCTTAATCTGCTAACTGGAAGATGCGAATCTGAACCAGCTTGCTGATGGTCAGGTCATTAAGCCCTCTTGCCTGCATGCGATGGATGAAATCGGGCGTGACCTTGAAAATTCGCATCTGGATCAACTCATCGAGCGTTGGCTGGTAGCCCATGGCACGAACCTGCTTCACTTCTTCAGGATTCACGTGCTGTACGCGCAGGGCAGTTAACTTGCCCGCATCCGGAGTTGCGTAACCAAGCGCATTCAGGCTGTGAATGTAGTCTGTATCGACATGGAAAATACGCAGCGCGATGAGATTGCCGGAATCAAGGCTGCCCACGCCTGCGGCCTGCAGCGAGTGAACCCAGGCGATCCCAATGTCAAACAGCGTGTACGCCTCCAGCTTCTCCGCTTCCAGATCGTGAAATCCCATCTGTAGCATGCGGTCGACGAACGCCGGATCGGGTACGAATGTAAACGCACCGCTCATCCTGCCGTCATGTACCCCGCCGGAGCAGGTGATCGTGCCGGCTTCGGCGCGAATCCTCGCGTCGACATGTGCACCTTCGTGCTGCAGATCCGCCAGCGAGAAGCCGGAAAACGCGCTCAGCTGCTCATGAGTTTGCGTGGAGGAACAGTTTCCCCTGTCCTCGCACCCACTCCGCTCCAGGCGAAGATCCGCCTCGGTCCCATTCGAACTGGCCGTGATGCTGCACGACCCCGTAAGTGTACGAAGCTTCTCCTCCGCCCGCAGAAACAAGCCGGTGAAGGCTGCCAGGAATACGGAAAGAACAACCCCGCCGGTCTTTGTCATTTCGCCTCCGTGTCCGCATCCCCCAACACGCCAGAGATCCGGAGTTGCACCAGTTTCTCGATTGATAGCGAACTAAAGCCATGACGCTTGGCGGCGGCCAGAAATGCGTCGTCGATATGAAAAATGCGAAGTTGAATCAACTCATCGATGGTGGCGTTCGGATACTGCTGTTTCACCGTCTTTGCGTATTCGGGAGTCACATTGTGAACCCGCAGCGCCACCAGCTGTTGCGGCGGGATCGTGTCGAAGCCGGCGGCCTTCATCCCAGTCACAAACTCGGGCGTAACCTTGAAAATCCGATAGGAAACCAGATCGCCGATTGTGCTTGGTTGCAAGCCCGCCGCGTGCAGCTCCGATACATACTCGGGAGTAATGCCCTGGACCTTCATCGCGATCAGCTCATCTGCCGAGGGCTTACCGTAGCCCGCCTTTGCCATCGCCTGCGCATATTCGGGAGTAATGCCCTGCACCTTCATGGCGATGTATTTGTCTATATCCACGTCGTAGCCGGCAGAACGCATTCCATCGATATAGTCAGCCTTGTGTGTGGAAGCATCGCCGCCCGCGGCTTGTTCCGCATTCCCGCCATTGTTCGCTGCGGGTTGGAGTAGCGCGACGTGGACCCTTGGCGCAATCGGCGAGCTCTCCTTGAGAACAGTCGACACCACTGGCTCAGGAAAATTCATCGCCGTTGGTGCGGAAGGAAACGATAGTGGAGCAGAAGCCGCGGGCGCCGCAATTTGAGGCTGCATGTTCTTCCGCAATCCTGCGAAGAGCTGAGGCATGGGCAGCAGCACGAGCAGGAACAGAGCACAGATGGCTGCCAGCGGTACGGGCACAAGTTCACGCGGGCCCTTCTTCCCGCTTGTCTCACCGAGAATGCGCGCAATCCGTGCGCTAAGGCCAGACCATGGCCTATGCCCATCCAAAGCCATAGCCAGATTCAGCCGGTGGCTGCGCCGCTCCTCGAGACGAAGCAACGCGGTCGCATATACCAAAGGATCGGCGCACGATTCGACGGCCACATCGTCGCAGCAAAGCTCGCGTTGCTCACGCAGCCTGTGCCCCAGCCACCACACTGCCGGATGAAAGAAGAGCAGGGTTTCGACCATCGTCTGAATCAGGTTCCAGAGATAATCGGCACGGCGCACGTGCGCCAGCTCATGTGCAAGCACCGCCTCCAACTGCTCGGGACTCAGAGCCATCAGTGCGGATGCAGGCACTATCACCACCGACCGCACAACTCCGATGGTGAGCGGACCTTGAATGTGGTGGGAAATGTACAGACTGACCTGCCGTGTAATCCCGAGCCGTTCGCACAGACAGACAAAGTTCGAGTACACGGCTTCGGGAGCCTTCAACACCATGCTCCGCCGCAACCGATGAATCAGCCACCATCCGCCGATCGTTCGCGTCGAAAGACACGCCACACCCAGCAACCATGCAACGTCGAGCCACGGCATGAACCGGGACAGAGGGAGCAGCACTGGTGGGGTTGTAGTGCCGGCAGTCTTTAGTCCTGAGAGGCTCGATCCGATTGCCGCCATGGCCGGGGACGAAAACGCGTCCGGTGAAGATGACAGAGCGGCGTCGCCCCTCGTCTCCTCATACGCAAATGTTGCCAGCGCGCTGATAAGCATCAGCAGCATGGTTGCCAGCGCCAGAACATAGCGAGTCTGGCTCCGCGCTTTCCGCAGCACAGCATCGGTAAGCCAATAGACAAGCGCAATCGCTGCCGCCTGCCAGCAGAAGTGCACCAGTGTCCAGCCTAGAGACTCCAAATGATGGTTCATCGTTTCTCCCGCTTCTGGTCAATTAGCTTGCGAATTTCGTTTAACTCATCCCTGGTTGCCGTCTCCATCGTCAATGCGTGCATGGCGAGCTGAGTGGCGGAGCCTGAAAACAATCGCTCGCTCAAATCTCGTAAGAGCTGGCTCTGCGTGTCTTCCTGGCTTGCCGTGGCGCGGTAGACATGGGCTCTGCCGGCTTCCGCTCGCTGCACCAGCCCCTTTTCAGTCATGATCTGTAGCAACTTCAATACGGTGGTGTAACCCAACGCGCGTTCCTGGCTAACCGCCTCATGCAGCTCGCGGACGGTAGCCGAGCCTTTCACCCACAACACCCGAAGCAGCTCAAGTTCACCCTCGGTCGGCTTCGGTAAATTGTTTTGCTGAATCTTCATGAAGACACCATATACGAAGTCCTTCGTAGCTGTCAACGAAGATCTTCGTAGATAGTGGTGATAATGGGATCGCAATTCGGGTCCGCAGCCCTAAGAGAGTCTGCGTGAGAACTCGGTCCTGGAGGAAGGGCACGGCTTCAGCCGTGCCGAAAATGACACCGCCATACCCGGCTTTAGCCGCTGGGGTACGGTTCTTCTATCCTCTGAACGCTCTTAGCCGTTGATAAAAGATTGCCCTCGGGGTCTCTAAAGCCCGCCAAGAGTGCTTTTCGAGTCTCGGGATTGTTCGAAAGGGAATTTGCCAAGAGCGGATGGCAGGGTCACAACTGTGACCCTGCGCCGCGAGTGACCAATATCGAGTCAGGAAACAGGCTGCAACTGTTTGCCCTTGGACTCAATCGCGCCGAGCAAATTTTGCCAGGACTCGTCGAAGGACTTGGCGCCATTCGACTGTAGATCGGCTGCCAGTTGTTCCAAATTAATCCCAGCCTTCCGGAAATCGCCCAGAACCGTCTCACAGTTTCCGCCGTCTCGTGGCAGAACCCCGGTTACCTTGCCGTGATCGCCGAAAGCCAGAAGAGTTTTCTCGGGCATTGTGTTGATCGTGTTTGGAGCAGCCAGACCGCTGATGTAAAGAACGTCGGATGCTTTTGGGTCCTTTGTGCCGGTGCTGGCAAACAGCAGCCTCTGCGGCCTGGCGCCAGAGTTGGCCAACCGCTGCCACCGGTCCGAGTCCAGAACGTCGCGATAGGCTTTGTACACCTGCTGCCCAATGGCAAGGCCAAGTTTGTCCTTGAGCGGATCGGGCACTTTATCCATCGTTGCGCCATCCCAACGGCTCAGGAAGACGGAGGCCACGGAGCGAACGTCGGGACTGAGGCCCGCTGCAATTCGCCGTTCGAGCCCACGCATGTACGCGTCTGCGCACGCCAGATAGTGCTCTCGGGAAAAAAGTAGAGTGACGTTGATGGCGACACCCGCTGCAATCGCCTCTTCAATCGCCACATTTCCTTCCTTCGTTCCCGGAATCTTGATGAAGAGGTTAGGACGATCCCCTTTCTTGTGCAGCTTGGTGGCGGCGGCGATGGTGCCCTTGGGGTCATAGGCCAGAAGAGGCGACACCTCGAGCGACACGAAGCCGTCATTGCCCGCTGTCCGTTCGTGAACAGCAGTAAAAAGGTCGGCGGCTCGAGTCAGATCCTGCAACGCCAGTTCAAAGAACAACTCCTCGCCCGAAAGACCTGTGGACAGAAGACGGCCAATCTCCCCGTCGTAAGATTTGCTCTTAGCAATTGCGTGTTCAAAAATCGTTGGGTTCGAGGTCAATCCTGTAACGGAAAGTTCATCAATGTAACGCTTCAGCGTTCCGCTGTCCAACAAGTCACGCGTGATGTTGTCGAGCCACAAGCTTTGCCCGGCATCATGAAGTTCCTTCGTCGCCTTCATCGCTCCTCCTGCTCTCTCACCAATGTCTTTTTCGCGGGTGTCTTCGACTGCTACTCCCTCTGGCAACCATTCTGCGCCCAAGCCCTCTGGTTCGTCATCTTCCCAGCATGAAAAGCTAGTCACCACTCTGCCTGCACTAAAGTCGTTTCCACATCATGCGATTGAGCCCCTGAGTCAAGTACGGTGGCAGCGTCACATTGCGCCGCAGGCAGGGCTAAAAAGGTCGTAGCACCGATCAATTTCAACCTCCCTCATCATCGTGTAAAAAGTATAGAGTCGTTTGACTTTAACGCTTTGATCCGGTTAAATCTGTCTGAGTGGGTGCCACTCGTGCAAGCGGCTCTACGCATGCACTCCGCCACATAGTGAAACTAAGTGCGCTCCGTTTTCAGGGGCGGCTGGTTTTCGACGGGCTTGTTTTTGTGCCGCTCAAAAGGCCTTTTTAAGGTCACACGATTCGTAACAACTCAAGGCCACGCTGCTTTACTTCTTTGGAGGGAAAGATGTCGTCTACTCGTCGTCTTTGTTATTCGCTGCTGTCGCTGTTACTTCTTTTTTCTGCTCCCGTAATGGCGCAAGTGTCGGCAGCAATATCCGGACGCGTCACCGATCAAACCGGGGCTGCTGTATCCGGAGCTACCGTAACCGCAAAAGACACGGATATGGGAATCTCCCGTGTGACCGTCACCGATGCGGCGGGCCGGTACGAATTGCCTGCTCTTCCCCTTGGCCCTTACGAAGTGGAAGCGGCGAAGAGTGGATTCGCAGGAGCGATTCGCTCGGGAATCCTCCTCGTTGTGGGGCAGGACGCGACTGCGGATCTGACTCTGAAGGTTGGTAGCGTGAGTGAGCAGGTCAAAGTCGTCGCGGACGCCCCGATAGTAAATGCAACCACGCAGGACATTTCCGGCCTGGTGGGAGAAAAGGAAGTCAAAGATCTTCCCTTGAATGGACGGAGCTATGATTTGCTGCTGACCATCAATCCCGGGGTGGTCAATTTCACCTGGGAAAAAACAGGGGGAATCGGGGTTTCCAATTCAACCACCGGCAACAATTTCGCAGTGTCGGGGAATCGTCCTCAGCAGAATCTGTTCCTGCTCAACGGTGTCGAGTTCACAGGCGCTGCGGAAAACAACATGCAGCCTGGTGGAGCAAGTCAAAATCTGATCGGTGTGGAAGCGGTCCGCGAGTTCAATGTGCTGCGCGATTCCTACGGAGCAGAGTACGGCAAGCGGCCGGGAGCACAAGTAATTATCGTTACCCAGTCGGGTAGCAACCAGTGGCATGGATCCGTTTACGAATTTCTCCGCAACAACGTTCTGGATGCTCCAAATTTCTTCGATCAGGGATCCGCTCCGCCGTTTCGGCGGAATCAGTTCGGAGCCGCTTCAGGCGGACCGCTGCGTAAGGACAAGACATTTATCTTCGCGAACTACGAGGGCCTGCGCCAGCACCTGCATCAGACCTCGGTTGCATTCGTGCCCGATCTGGCGTCCCGCGCGAAAGCGGTACCAAGCGTGCAACCGCTTTTGAATCTCTGGCTCACTCCCACCGCCGGCGATCCTGACTTCAACGGGATCGCGGCAGTTTCGAGCAGCCCTTTGCAGACCATACGTGAGGACTTTGGGACCGCGCGGTTGGACCAGATAATCTCTTCCAAAGACAGGCTGTCAGGGATCTATACCGTTGACGACGGCTCAGATTTCACGCCCACTACTGCCAACCCATACAGCACCGATATCTTGAACCTTCGTGAGCAGGTTGCCAGCCTGGAGGAAACCCACGTGGTCTCGCCCAGGCTGCTTAACACAGCGCGTTTCGGGTATTCACGGGCCGGATATTTCTTCACCGGCGAACCAACCCCTGGTACACCCGCGACCGGCGTGCCCGGCTTTCTCACCGGACGGTTGGTGGGCGCCGTGGTCGTGGGGGGAAGTGCAGCATCGAATCCGCAGGCGCAAATTGGCTTGGCGGGGAGCAACAACGGAAGCAACCTGAATGTCGATCGCAATTTGTACACGTACGAAGATCGAGTGGCTCTCACCCGCGGTGCCCATCAGCTCAGCTTCGGTGCCTGGTTCCAACAGTTCCAGTCAAACGAGACGATCAACCTGAGCCAGTACGGTCAGGCGACGTTTACCAGCCTGCAGACGTTTCTTACTGGCACCACCAGCAGCTTTCTATATAGCCCTTCGCCGACAGAGATGAACTGGCGGTCGCTATTCGGAGCGCTCTACGCTCAGGACGTAATTCGCTTGTCGCCTAAATTCACCCTGAGCCTGGGTTTTCGCGGCGAATTCTCGACCGGATGGAATGAAGCCCACGGCCGAGCGGCGAACTACATATTTTCGAATGGCGCGATCGTCACGCAACCGCGCATCTCCAGCAACATTTTCACGACGAACAACGCAAAATTTCTGCCCCAGCCGAGAGTCGGGTTCGCGTGGAGCCCTCGCTCCGAGAAGACTGTGGTACGTGCCGGGTTCGGAATGTACTACGAGCTACAGGATGCTTTGGGGTATCGAACCGATCAAAATGCGCCGTTTAATCCCACCTATAGCATTGCAGCCCTGCCAGTATCCAAGCTTCCTCTATCTACCCAATCGCCCCCGCCGAGCAACGCGTTGCTTGTCCCCGGCGGAGTCCAACCTGACATGAAGATGCCTACGTTGATCTCTTATTCGTTGCGTGTCGAACAGGCGCTTACTGCGAATACTTCGTTGACAGTAGGGTATGTGGGGTCGCACGGCTACCATGAGATTGTCGGCCTCGATGCCAACACACCGGTGCCTACCATCTGTCCCGATTCGCCTTGTCCGGCGACTTATCCCAAGACGTTTCCCGAAGCATTGGCGGGGACGGCTGTTCCTGGCGGTTCCTATTACATTCCCACCGGAAGGCCGAAGGCGAACCCCAAGATTGCCAACACCTGGACCTGGTTTTCTGTTGCAGACAGCAGCTACAACTCGCTGCAGGTTGATCTCAACCATCGCTTTAGCCATGATCTTTCGCTGCGCGGCGTTTACACCTGGTCAAAGTCCCTGGACGATGGAGATTCATTGAACGCAACCACCGCGGGCAATGCACCAGGCTTGGTTTCGAATCCCTACAACGTGAAAGCCGACTGGGGCCCGGCCACCTACGATGTGAGAAATCTGGGCGTGATCAGTGTTGTATATGGCCTGCCCTTCGGGCATGGAAAACAATTCGCAGGCGGCCTCGGTCGATGGGGCAACGGAGCGGTGAGTGGATGGTCGGTGAACAGTCTTGTCGTGCTGCAATCCGGATTCCCGTTCACCCCGCAACTGAGTTACAACCCATCCAACAACGGGGACACGCGCAATCCGGTCAGGCCCTTTGTCAATCCGAACTTCACCGGCTCTGCCATCATCGGCAAGCCGAGCCAATGGTTCAATCCCAACGCTTTTCTGCAGCCGCCGGCCAACAGCGGTTTCTACGGCAACCTGGGAAGAGATACTCTGGTTGGTCCCGGGCTCGCTACCTGGGATTTCTCGGCCATCAAAGACACTACCCTTCATGAGCGGCTGAGCCTGCAGTTTAGAGCAGAGATCTTTAACCTGCTCAACCGGGCCAACTTCAACACGCCGAACCTGATCGTATTCACGCCCTCAGGTGTTTCCGGTACCGCGGGAGCGATCAGCAGCACCTCGACTACGGCACGTCAGGTTCAATTCGGAGTAAAGCTGCTTTGGTAGCGCCGCCCATTCGATAGCCAGAAAAGACAAAAAGCGATTGATTTACGCAAGACTCGTCGACCTGTGGGCCATAACCTAACCCTCGCTTTGTGACCAGGGATCCGGGCCCAATCAGGAGACAGCTTGATGATTTCCACCTCACGCCTTCATTGGAAGCGATCAGTCGGGCTATTCGTCGCCTGGATATTCCTTGGTTTTATTGGTGCTGCACCGGCTGTCGCTCAAGACGCCGATCAGCTCCAACAGAAACTAGAGCAGCTGAAACAGGAATACGAGGCGACCACCCAGGCACTCCAGCTCCGTATGGCTGCACTGGAACAGCAGATCCAAAGTCAAAAAGAGGTCAGCGAAAAGGCGAAGGAAGCGACGGTCTCAGCCGCAGATCTGGCCGCGCAGCGTGCGGCTAAGGCCGTCCTCGGGGAGAGTTCCGACCAGGTCGGGGCGAAGTTTCAAGGTGCGTTACCTTCAGAACCGACGTATGACCTGCTTCAGGAGGCCGACGAAAAAATCGCAAAGCTGAAAGAGCAGGTGGGCGCCTTTGAGTTCCACGGTTATCTTCGCTCTGGCTACGGCTTAAACGGCGAAGGTGGTCAACAAGTCGCCTTCGAAGCGCCCGGCGCCAACGCGAAATACCGGCTGGGCAACGAAGCAGAAACTTACGGGGAGTTCATCTTTGTTAACAACTGGCTGAATCCTGATCAGAGCTCAAACGAGGCGTGGATGAGGACAGAGATCATGATCGAAGCCAACACTACGAACTCTTCCAATTCACCCAGCTTTCCCAATGGCGTCGGAAACGACCAGTTCCGTCTGCGCGAGGCCTTTGTTCAAGCTGGAAATATCTTTGCCCTGCAGCCTCACGCCGAGTTCTGGGCAGGGGAAAGATACTACCGCCGTCAGCATATTGACATCGACGATTTCTACACCCTGGATCAGAGCGGTTACGGCGGAGGCATTGAGAACCTCAACGTCGGTATCGGCAAGCTGGCCGTGGCTTTTCTCAATGGCGCGCGCCCCGACATAGTCACCCAAAACGGCAATCTTGCGAAGAGCAACATCGATGTGCGCCTGTATGACCTGAAGGGAGCGGCAGGGTTGTGGGGGGTGTGGTTCGATTATGCAACCTCGAAGGGAGGCACGGCGTCGGGAACAGTGATTCCCACCTCGGATGGATACGCGTTCGGAATGCGCCATCAGCAGCTCGAGTGGCACGGCGGCTATCACACGTTTTCGATCCAATACGGAACCGGGGCGGCCAGCAATTTTAGTAATCCGGGAAACGGGGTGACCATCCCGAACCCGACGCCTTATATCAACAAGTCAGCGCAGCTTCTCATCTCTGAGCAGCTGGTCGTGCAACCGAATGAGTGGTTTGGGATCATGCCGATCTTCCTTTACCAGCGGACCAAAGACGGCAACCCGCAAGATCACTGGGACCAATGGGCCTCATTCGGTGCCCGGCCTATCGTGTTTTTCAGCAAGCATCTCTCGCTGGCGTTCGAAGCAGGGTTTGACCATACAGAGAGTGGAATTGGCCAGTACGATGGATGGCTGCGCAAATTTACCCTGGCGCCGCAAATCGGAGCCGGCCGCAAGTTTTTCAGCCGGCCGGTGTTGCGTGCGTTCATTACCTATGCAGACTGGTCAAATGGCTTTCGCGGTCAGGTAGGCGGCGTGCCATACCAGAATCGAACCAGCGGGCTGACCTATGGCGTTCAGACCGAAACATGGTGGTAAAAGAATCCCCAGAATACAGATAAAAGTTCGGACCCTATTGTTTGAGGGTGCATCAAAGGTCTGTCAAGATATGCAAACGGAGTGCCCGAAGCTGGAGGTGTATGCGAGTTTTTCTCACCGGTGCGATGTGTCTGCTGGCTTGTATACCAGCTGTGGCCCAGGAGAGAGGCGGCTTGCCTTTATCGCCTGCTCCGCGGCCAACCGAGACCGCCGCAGCAGAGTTACCCGAGGCGCCCACACCCCCCGCCGCAGATGGGCGGCAAAGCTCTTCGCCCTCCCCCAGCTCGTCAGCCAGCTCCGATACCTTAGCCCCCGGCGAAGGGCAGCAGACCAAAAGGATCCTTTGGATTGTGCCCAACTTCCGCGCCGTCAGCGCGGGGGTAAAGCTGCCTCCGCAGTCGGTGAAGGAGAAATTCAAAACCGGCGCCTTGGATAGTTTCGACTATTCCTCTTTCATTTTCGTCGGCATCCAGGCGGGCATCAGCCAGGCATCGAATGCCTATCCGGCCTTTCGACAGGGCGCCGCAGGGTACGGCCGCTATTATTGGCACACGTTCGCAGACCAGACGGATGAGAATCTCTGGGTAGAGGGCATACTCCCCGTTGTCCTCCGCCAGGACAGCCGCTACTACACATTGGGCCATGGCGGCTTCATCAAGCGTGGCATCTATGCGGTTTCACGAACGGTCATCACGCGCACAGACTCTGGAAAAGAAACCTTCAACGCGTCTGAGATTCTGGGAGCCGGCACCGCGGCCGGCATCTCATCTGCCTACTACCCGACCCAATACCGTACCTGGACCAAGATCGGACAGCGGTGGCTAACCAACGTCCTGCTGGATTTCGGCACATTCGCAGCCAAAGAGTTCTGGCCGGACGTCAACGGCGCCATCTTCCATGAAACTGACTGATTTCTGGGCGTGATTCTCGCGCCGGCTCCTGCTGTAACGCCCCCTGGTACTGAACTCTCTACAATAGAGTATCCAGCTCTCGCGAACCAATCGGGAGCGCAATCATACCGGCTCGCGCTTCACGGAGGAATCACAATTGCCCGAATTACCCCCTGTACCGCTAACGCTCGAAGGCTCGTACGTCCTGCACCAGATGTTTCACTTTGATTGGAACGCCTGGAAAGAGGCCGGTCCCGAGCAACGGCACGGCATCGAGGCCGAGGCGGCCGAGCTCTTTGCCCGGTGGGAGGAAGGCTCAAAACAAGAGCATCCGAATCAGTCCGCTATCTTCTCGCACCTCGGACACAAGGGCGATCTGATGCTGATTCATTTTCGTGATTCGTTGGCAGACCTTAACCGCGTCGAATTGGAATTGGCCCAGACTGGCTTGAACACCTATCTGCGGCCGGCGCACTCGTACCTCTCAGTAGTTGAGCTTGGTCTGTACGACTCGTCGGCCAAGGCCTACGGCGCGCTCGCCGAAAAGGGACTGCAGCCGGGTACCCCCGAGTGGGACGCAGGCATCCGGGAGGTCGTGGAGCGGCAATCGAAAGCCATGGCACAGCGCTTGTATCCTTCCATTCCGGGTGCGAAGTATCTCTGCTTTTATCCCATGGATCGCAAGCGCGGCGAGAAAGTCAACTGGTACACCGAACCAATGGCGGATCGCCAGAGCATGATGCACGAACATGGGCTCATCGGCCGCCGTTACGCCGATTCAGTGCGCCAGATCATCACCGGTTCCATTGGCTTCGACGATTGGGAATGGGGTGTCGATCTCTTTGCCGAGGATCCCCTGGTCTTCAAGAAGCTGATTTACGAGATGCGCTTTGACAAGGTCAGTGCTCTTTACGCTCAGTTTGGGCAATTCTTTGTTGGAGTGCGCTTGCCCGCGGTAAACATGGGAGCGTGGCTCGCTGGCCGCTTGATCTAGAGGACAAGCGCAAAGCAAGCCCGTTCCATGGCTAGGGTGTCAACTTATTCCGGTCCCGCGGATAAAGCACGGCTTGGCGAACGTTTGCCAGATTCAGAACCTGGCAAGTGAGCCGTTCTAATCCGATGGCGAACCCGCCATGCGGCGGCATCCCGAGTTCAAACATTGCCAAGTGGCTCTCAAAAGCTTCCGGATCAATTTGTCTCGACCTCAAAGCGGCTGTCAGATCTTTCCGCCGGTGCAGACGCTGGCCTCCAGTTGTGATCTCAATTCCCTGGAACAACAAATCGAAACTGCTCGCCGCGCCCTGCGTCCCCCGCGGGGCGGTGTAGAACGGGCGCGCCGCCAGCGGAAATCCAAGAACGAACACAGCAGGGAATCCGCTCTCTTGTTTTGCAAGTTCGCAAAGTTGGCGTTCTCCTTCGGGGTCCAGATCGTCCACCAGGTCTGTCCGTCCGAACCTGCTGCGCAGCATTTCAAGGCAAGCGTCGAACTCCCAACAGGGAGTTTCCAACATTGAGGGAAGAGGCTCCTGGCGATACTTGCGGATGATGTTTCCATAGCGGGAATTCAGGTTCTCAAAAATATCCGTCAACAATTCCCGCTCCAGCTGGATAACATCCTCTGGTCCATCGATGAACCCGAATTCAACGTCGAGGGAGAGGTATTCGGTCAAATGGCGACTCGAGGCATGCGGCTCGGCTCGGTACACGTGAGCCGTCTCGTAGACTCGTTCCAGCCCAGCGACACCGTGCTCTTTATAGAACTGGGGGCTTTGGGCAAGATAGGCCACACGATCGAAATATTGAATTTCGAACAGATTGCTGCCACCTTCGGTACCGCCGGAAACGATCTTCGACGTTACGATTTCGGTAAAGCGGCGCCGGTTGAGTGCGTCGCGAAAACAGCTGAGTATTGCTGCCTGAATGCGGAAAATGTCGCCCACCGCTTCCGTGCGCAGAGCCAGCGGCCGGAACTGCAGAAGAGTATCCAGCCCAATCGCTTCTACGTCGTCGGCAGATTGAAACGGAAGCGTGTTCCCGGCTCGGTTCAGGACCTGAATGTCTCGAACATGGATTTCAAAACCTGCCTTTGAGCGCGAATCTTCGCGGACGACTCCCCGGATTTCCACTACGTCCTCGACCTTCAATCGATGGTTCTGCAATGTTTCGGTCGCAGCAACACATTGTGCAAACCCGCTGCAGTCTCGCAGGACGATGAAAGACGTTTTGCCCAGGACCCGCAGGCGGTACACCCAGCCCCGAAGCAGAACTTCGCCAGTAGTGGATGTGGAAATATCCTGAACGAAGGTGCGGTGAGTCGTGTTGGTTCCCATGCAAATCCTGCCAGGCAGAGATTGCTGGAACCACTTCAGTGGCGGTGCCATCCAGCTTCCGGCATTGCGCCGGCGCTCAATTCAGCCGTTTCGTCGCTTTCACGTTTCTCCCTACTTGGGCCTGCTCGTTCGAGCTTCCGTTTCAGGAAAACCTCTCAGAGGGGTCTGTCCTCTTCGCTGAGTGAGTCGATGTTCTCATTCTATGAATGCAAAATCAAGGCATGCACTTCAGCCAGGCGTCAATGCGGGCGAAACGTTTTCCCCGTCTCCAGCAGCGTCTTCAAGCGCGAAAGAATCCGGGGCCATCCGTCCGCATTCTGCGCATAGGCCGGGTCATCTTCCGCCCACTCATCGTTTACCACCGTAACCTTGACCGCCTCTGTCTCCGGCGTGAGTTCCACCTTCACCCGTGACATCGTCTCGCCCGTCCCCATACCGAACTTGTACTCAAGCAGCTTTGGCGCGTCCACCCGCAGCACCTGGCCCGTTACATACCGCATCGGCTTGCCATCTTTGCCCGGGCCAGACCATGTCATCGCGCCGCCGGGCCGCAAATCGACTTCGAAGTCCGCGCCCATGAATATCTTCTGATTCGCCTCTTTCGACACGAAACCGTCCCAGACCTTCTCCACCGGGGCGGCAATATAGTACGTAAAGGTCAATGGAGTTTTCGCCATATCAATCCTCCGGGAACTCCCCGCCACTCTAACAAATATCAAATCGAAGGACCAGTAAACCGGCATCTGGAAGAAGATCCCCTTCGCGATGCCGGTTGGGCTACATGCTCGGGACGCTCCTATCCAGCCGGTTCATTTCACAGGTCCTGCTGGCTCGACCTTCTGAATAATGGCGCGATAGACGGAGTGAATCGCACCGGACGCTTCGATTTTTCGAGCATTCTCCTGATGCCTGGGATGCGCGGCAAGCTTGGCGCGATACAGCTCGTATTCGGCCATGGTCCCCACATCAATCGTGGCGAACGCTTCGCTGGTGGCGCCGGCAAACTCAGTTGGAGCGTAATAACCGGTGATGCGGCCGCCACTCTCCGTGATGGGTGCGAACTCCGCTTGCGCGTAGACGCGCCAGTCAGCAAGCTTGTTGGGGTCGATGGTGTAGCGCAGGAATAGTGTGTACATAACAACCTCCTGAGACCATTGGACCCCGGGTGTTCGGCAAAACACTTCGGTACCGGCCGAAGGGTTAGCGAAAAAGAATCCGCCCGTCACGCGCGCTGTAGAAATGCATCCAAATTGAAAGTGGGATTGCCCGATCGGAGGATCGACATGTCGTTGCGGAAAAGCGCCTGAGAAGTAGTCCTTTCGTGTGTAAGCGCCCTCAATGACGAGAATTTCAAGCTGGCCAAATCGTATGCAAGTGATTACCTTTCATTCGTTGGTGTTTTAGGTTCTCGTCAGGGGGCCGACGCCTATTTCATCAAAGCTGCATAGCGCCATCTCGAGGCACGACTAATGTCCATCATCGTTCCGGAATTCAAGCACCCTGTCGTGGTACGTGGCGCCCATGCAGAAGTGGTGGGTTCATCGTCAGCGAAAGTAACGCTCCTCGCGGACAGCAGCGCCACCGGAGGAGCGCTTTCTACGGTGCGCGTGAATCTTGAGAAAGGCGCTGATGGCGCGCGTCCCCACAGGCATGATCGATCGGCGGAGATGTTCTACATCCTGGGCGGCGCGCTGCGAATTCTCTCAGGCACAGAACTGGTGCGGGCCGAGCCTGGGGACGTTATTGTGGTTCCACCTCGGTTGGTGCACGCATTTGCCGCGGAGCGCGGCGAGCCCGCCGAACTACTGATCGTGATCGCTCCGGGAGTCGAACGTTTTGACTACTTCCGGCAGCTCACGCGAATCGCCCGCGGGGAACAGGCTCCTGAGAGCCTGCGCGACC
>Ga0209006_10002850_pt1 | contig 15723 bp, 15 predicted proteins | sample JacPin_JW_Ref_O2_FD_188567 | JGI IMG/M metagenome (GOLD analysis project Ga0209006, IMG submission 188567) | Forest soil microbial communities from Algoma, Ontario, Canada - Jack Pine, Ontario site 1_JW_Ref_O2 (SPAdes) (version 2) | ecosystem: Environmental > Terrestrial > Soil > Boreal... | reverse complement strand
GTCGGCTCTTCAGCGCAAGCCAAGGCGATGAAAAAGGTCGCCGGCCGCATCAAGGGCGAGCTCGCGCAATACCGGGAAATGGCGGCGTTCGCGCAGTTCGGCTCCGACCTCGACGCCACCACGCAACGCCTGCTCAGCCGCGGCTCGCGGCTCACCGAGCTCCTCAAGCAGCCGCAATTCTCGCCGCTGAAGATGGAAGAGCAGGTTTGCGTGATCTATGCCGGCGTCAACGGCTATCTCGATCCGCTGCCGCTCAATCGGGTGCGCGCGTTCGAGGACGGTCTCCTCGGTACGCTGCGCACGCAGCATACAGACATTCTCAACACCATCCGCGACTCGCGCGACCTCGACGATGCCACCGCCGGCAAGCTCAAGGGCGTGGTCGAGAACTACGCCAAGACGTTTGCCTAAATCGCCGTCATGGTCGGACTTGTTCCGACCATCCACGTCTTCACGGCGTGGCGCACGGCACAGACGTGGATGCCCGGCACGAGGCCGGGCATGACGACGAAGCGAACCGATTTAAAGAGCCACTGAAAACCCATGGCCTCGCTCAAAGACCTGCGCAACCGCATCGCTGCCACCAAGGCGACGCAGAAAATCACCAAGGCCATGCAGATGGTCGCGGCCTCGAAGCTGCGCCGCGCGCAGGCGGCCGCCGAAGCGGCCCGGCCTTATGCCTCGCAGATGGACAAGGTGCTGGGCAACATCGCCGCTTCGGTGGCGGGTTCCGACACCGCACCGCGGCTCCTGCGCGGCACCGGCAACGATAATGTGCATCTGCTGCTCGTCTGCACCGCCGAGCGTGGCCTGTGCGGGCCGTTCAACACCGCCATCGTGCGGCTTGCCCGCGAGCGCGCCAACGCGCTGATGCGCGAAGGCAAGGACGTCAAATTCTTCTGTGTCGGCCGCAAGGGCTACGACCAGCTTCGCCGGCTCTATGCCAGCCAGATCGTCGAGATGGTCGACCTGCGCGGCGCCCGCGCGCTGCGCTTCGAACATGCTCAGGGCATCGCCGAAAAGATCATCGCCCGATTCAACAATTTCGAATTCGATTTCTGCACGCTGTTCTTCTCGCGCTTCCGCTCGGTGATCGCGCAGATCCCGACCGCGCAGCCGATCATTCCGCCGGTGTTCGACACCACCGCGACCTCGGCGCTGGGCGGCGCGGCCTACGAGTTCGAGCCCGAGGCCGAGGACATTCTGCACGACCTGCTGCCGCGTAATCTCGCGGTGCAGATCTTCCGTGCGCTTCTGGAGAATTCGGCTTCATTCTACGGTGCGCAGATGTCGGCGATGGATAACGCCACCCGCAACGCCGGCGAGATGATCCGCAAGCAAACGCTCACCTACAACCGCACCCGCCAGGCGATGATCACCAAGGAACTGATCGAGATCATTTCCGGCGCCGAGGCGCTGTAAGCAAACTTAAAGACGGTAACGAGGACTCCTCATGGCTCAGAATGTCGGACACATCACCCAGGTCATCGGCGCCGTCGTCGACGTGCATTTCGACGGAAACCTGCCGGCGATTCTCAATGCGCTCGAGACCACCAACCAGGGCCATCGCCTGGTGCTCGAAGTGGCGCAGCAGCTCGGCGAAAACACCGTCCGCACCATCGCCATGGACACCAGCGAAGGTCTGGTACGCGGCCAGGAAGTGACCGACACCGGCGCGCCGATCTCGGTGCCGGTCGGCGCCGGCCTCCTTGGCCGCATCATCAACGTCATCGGCGAGCCGGTCGATGAAGCCGGCCCGGTCGAGAAGGAAACGCTGCGCGCGATCCACCAGGAAGCGCCGGCTTATACCGATCAGTCGACCGAAGCGGCGATTCTCATCACCGGCATCAAGGTCGTCGATCTGCTCGCGCCTTATGCCAGGGGCGGCAAGATCGGCCTGTTCGGCGGCGCCGGCGTCGGCAAGACCGTGCTGATCATGGAACTGATCAACAACATCGCCAAGGCGCACGGCGGCTATTCGGTGTTCGCCGGCGTGGGTGAGCGCACCCGCGAGGGCAACGACCTCTATCACGAAATGATCGAGTCCAAGGTCAACAAGGACCCGAAGGAAGGCTCGGTGGCGGGCTCGAAATGCGCGCTGGTGTATGGCCAGATGAACGAGCCGCCGGGCGCCCGCGCCCGCGTCGGCCTCACCGGGCTGACGGTCGCCGAATATTTCCGCGACCAGGGCCAGGACGTGCTGTTCTTCGTCGACAACATCTTCCGCTTCACCCAGGCGGGTTCGGAAGTGTCGGCACTCCTCGGCCGCATTCCTTCGGCCGTGGGCTATCAGCCGACGCTCGCGACCGACATGGGCGCGCTGCAGGAACGCATCACCACGACGACCAAGGGTTCGGTGACCTCGGTGCAGGCGATCTACGTGCCCGCCGACGACCTCACCGACCCGGCACCCGCGACCTCGTTCGCGCATCTTGACGCCACCACCGTGCTGTCGCGCGACATCGCCGCCAAGGGCATTTATCCGGCGGTGGACCCGCTCGACTCGACCTCGCGCATGCTTTCGCCGCTGATCGTCGGCGAGGAGCATTACGCCGTCGCCCGCCAGGTGCAGCAGGTGCTGCAGCGCTATAAGGCGCTCCAGGACATCATCGCCATTCTGGGCATGGACGAACTCTCCGAAGAGGACAAGCTGACGGTGGCGCGCGCCCGCAAGATCGAGCGCTTCCTGTCGCAGCCGTTCCACGTCGCCGAAGTGTTCACGGGCTCGCCCGGCAAGCTCGTCGACCTGCAGGACACCATCAAGGGCTTCAAAGGCCTGGTGGACGGCAAGTACGACCACCTGCCCGAGGCCGCCTTCTACATGGTCGGCACGATCGAAGAAGCGATCGAAAAGGGCAAGAAGCTCGCCGAGGAAGCGTAAGAGACCTAACGAAACAGCGAATAGGGCATCGGCCCTGTTCGCTTCTTGGCACTCGCCGTTCGCCGCGTGGGGATCAGATGGCCGCAATGCATTTTGAGTTTGTTTCTCCCGAGAACGTGCTGTTCTCCGGCGAGGTCGATCAGGTGGACCTGCCCGGCGCCGAGGGCGATATGGGCATTCTGGCCGGTCATGCGCCGCTGGTGACCACCTTGCGTCCCGGCATCGTGACCATTTTCCGCGGCTCCGCGCGCGAGCCCGTGGTGGTGACCGGCGGTTTCGCCGAAGTCGGCCCCGGCGGCCTCACTGTGCTGGCCGACCGCGCGGTGGCGCGCGCGGACTTCGACCTCGCCACGCTCGCGGCCGAGATCAAAGACGCCGAGGAAGACGTGGCCGACGCCACTGACCCGGCCCTGCGCGATAAGCTCGCCCGCCACCTCGACCAGCTGAAGGCGCTCCAAGCCGCTCTCGGAACGGCGGCGCCGGCAGCGGGCCACTAGACCAGAGCGCATCTCGCTTAGATTGAAACGGAAGTGCTTTGATATCTTGGGTGCGTCTCCCCCTCTCTCCCGTCATGCGCGGGCTTGACCCGCGCATCCCGATCGTCAGGGCTCAGTGCCCACCTAAGCGGGATGGCCGGGACATAGGCGAGCGAACCGACGCCGTTCTTCGAACGGCTATGCCCGGCCATGACGACTCGATCAGGGTCGCACGAACCTTTACGGCCCTTCTCGCCATAGTGGCTTCCGCGGCGCTCCTTTCGCGCTAAAGATCTAAGCAAACTTCGAAAACTCGGCGACCACGCGCTCGTAAACGGGGCGCTTGAACGGGACGACAAGACCCGGAAGCCGATGCAAGTCTTCCCAGCGCCATTCCACGAATTCCGGCTCGTGTCCGCCGGCCGGCGTAGCGATGTCGATCTCGCTTTCGTCACCGGTAAAGCGCACCGCAAACCATTTTTGCGTCTGGCCGCGATACTTGCCGCTCCAGGCATGGCCGGCGACGGCTGGCGGGATGTCGTAGTTCAGCCAATCGGCGATCTCGCCAAGCCGCTCCACCGAGGTGATGTTGGTCTCCTCGCGCAACTCGCGCAACGCCGCCGGCCACGGGTCCTCGCCCGGATCGATGCCGCCTTGCGGCAGCTGCCACACATGCGTGGCGTCGACATGTTCAGGCCCGTCGATGCGCCGCCCGATGAAGGCGCGACCGGCATGATTGAGCACCAAAAGACCGGCGCAAGGCCGATAGGGACGATCTTCGAAGCGCATGCGGGAACCGGGGAATGAGGGGGCCAACGGCGAATTGCGGACAGTGAGTAGCGAATACAGGGCGCGATGCCAACCTGTTCGCTTGCGCTCGAAGCTGCCGCGGCTTCAGCTCTGCTTGGCCTTCGACGCCACCGCCGTGATCGGCACGATCAGCACGCCGCGGCTCTCCGCGCCCTTCGCCCATTTGGCGATCCGCTCGATCGATACCGGCAGCGCCGACGCCATCCCGATGGCAACGCCGTGCTCGCGCGCGCTCATTTCGAGCCGTCCGAGCGCGTGGTCGATCTCCGCCGGCGTCGGAACCGTATCAAGCACCATATCGGCCTTGGCGAACGACAGGCTGGTGCCGCCGGCAATGCGGGCAGCGACACTGCGAGGGTTGGCGCCGTCATCGACAAAGATCAGCCCGCGCCTGGCGGTTTCGCGCAGGATCGGCGTGAAGGCCTGTTCCGAGGCGGTGAAGCGCGCCCCCATGGCGCCGGTTATGCCGACATAACCCTGGAAGCGGCTCATCAGCCAATAGAGCCGCTCGATATTCTGTTCCGGCGAGAGCGTGGTCAGAAGCGTCTGCGGCCCGGAATCGTTGTCCGGATAGTTGAACGGCTCCATGGGCGCCTGCAGCAGAATCTCATGCCCGGCCCGACGCGCGCGCCCGGCAAGATGATCGGCGTCATAGCTGTAGGGCATGAACGCGAGCGTCACCGCTCCGGGCAGCTTGCCGATGGCGTCGTTGGTGATGCTGGCGCTGACGCCGAGCCCACCGACGATGAGCGCGACCCGCGGCGCGTCCGGCTTGCCCGCAATGGCCCTCACCGGCTGGGCATAAGCCTCCGCCGGGCGCATGCCGTTGGCGGCAATTTTGGGGATCGGCCCTTGCGCGGTGGTTTCGAACAATTTCTGGTCGTTGGGTGGCGCTTCTGCCGCCGCGGCAGGCCCGTTCGGCAGGCTCGGAGCATTCAGCGCGCTCGGCATCTCCGGCGCCGGCTCGGGCGGTCCGCCCGGAATCTCAACCTCCTGGCGCGCGCCGGTCTTGCCGTCGATGATGGTGATCGTCTTTGCATTGGCGGCTTTGGCGGGGCTGTCGGCCGCCGGCGGTGCGGTGAGCGTGGTTGACGCTTCCGGCGCGACATCGCGGAGCGCCGGTCCCGGTGCAGCCGGGTCCGACGCTCCCGGTCGCTCGCGCGCGGCAGGTCCGCCCACCACCCGCGGCGTCGTCGCCGCATACGGGGTCACCGTCACCACCGCTGTCGGTTCGCCCCCATAGGGGTTGTCGGCGATGACCGCCCACAGCACGAATACGCCGACGAATGTGGCAAGCGCGACCAACAAGGCACGCGGCAGCGACGCGATGATCGCCGTGGAAAGACCGCCCCGGCGTTTGGTTTCCCGGCCGAGCGGCGCACTCAGGTCATCGGCGGTCATGCGCCAAATCTCGCGCCAATTGTCGTGCCGTATCCGAGCAAATTCCCTCAGTGCATGAGCCAGCCGGAGGGCGGCAAAGTCGTAATCGTCCAGCGAATCATGCGGCTGCAGTTTATCACGGCAAATTAGTAGTGCTTGCGCACCTTTGCGCCGTCAGGGAAGGCGAGCCCGCAATCGACACGCGTTCTGAATCAAACGGGGCGGCTTTCGCCGCCCCGCACGCGTTTGCGAATTTAGATTCAGCTCAATTCGGAACGGCCGCCTTGGGATTGGGCGGGAAGGCCGCATCCGTGATAGTGCCGCGCAGAAGGTCGAGTGCCTCCTTGAGCGCACGGTCGTCCTTCTCATCCGGCGGCACGTAGGATTGCGAGCCGGATTCCTCACTGCCCTCGGCCTTGAGGTGACCACGCAGCGAGGCTTCGCCCTTGGTGTCGGTACGGGCTTTCAGCTCGTCCGGCACCTCTTGCAGGATCTCGATATCGGGCGTGATGCCCTTCGCCTGGATAGAGCGGCCGGACGGCGTGAAATAACGCGCCGTGGTTAGGCGCAGCGCGCCGTTGCCGGCGCCCAGCGGAATGATGGTCTGCACCGAGCCCTTACCGAACGAGCGCGTGCCGACGAGCGTCGCGCGCTTGTGGTCTTGCAGCGCGCCGGCAACGATCTCGGAGGCCGAAGCCGAGCCGCCGTTGATCAACAGGATGACCGGCTTGCCCTTGGTGAGGTCGCCGGCCCGAGCGTTAAAGCGCTGGGTCTCCTCGGCATTGCGGCCGCGGGTGGAAACGATTTCGCCTTTATCCAGGAACGCATCCGACACCGAGATCGCCTGATCGAGCAAGCCGCCCGGGTTGTTGCGCAGATCGACGACAAAGCCTTTGATCTTGTCGGAGCCGATCTGGCTGGTCAGATCGCTGATCGCCTTTTTCAAACCTTCGGTGGTCTGCTCGTTGAATTGGGTGATGCGGATATAGCCGACGTCGTCGCCTTCGGTGTGCGAGCGCACTGACTTCACCCGAATAACGTCGCGCACAATGTTGACGTCGATCGGCTTGTCCTGACCCTTGCGCATGATGGTCAGCTTGATCTTGGTGTTCACCGGGCCGCGCATCTTCTCGACCGCCTGGTTGAGCGTCAGGCCCTGCACCTGCTCGTCGTCGAGCTTGGTGATGATGTCGTTGGCCATCACGCCGGCTTTGGCGGCGGGCGTATCGTCGATCGGCGCCACCACCTTCACCAGGCCGTCTTCCATCGTGACCTCAATGCCGAGCCCGCCGAATTCGCCGCGGGTCTGGACCTGCATGTCGCGGAAGCTCTTCGGATCCATGTAGCTCGAGTGCGGATCGAGGCCGGCGAGCATGCCGTTGATCGCCGATTCGACGAGCTTACTGTCGTCCGGCTTCTCGACGTAATCGGCGCGTACCCGCTCGAACACATCGCCGAACAGATTGAGCTGCCGATAGGTGTCCGAAGAGGCCGCCTTGGCGCTCGATCCGACCAGCACGGAATGGGGTTGCGTCGCCAACAGCGTGAGCCCGGCGCCTGCGATAGCACCCAGGAAAACAAGGGAAGTTTTGCGCATCATCCGCGAACCTTTTCGCCTTCGTTTGTTGCCCACCAGGGGCTGGGATCGATGGGAGCGCCGTCCTTGCGGAACTCCACATAAAGTACAGGTTGCTTGGACCTGGCCGCCCCGGCCGCGGATACCTGCGATCCGTTGCCCATCACTGCTACGGGTTCACCAGTCAACACGAACTGGCCAAGATCGACGGAGATCCGCTCCATGCCCGCTAACAAAACATGATAGCCGCCACCGGCATTCAGGATCAAGAGTTGGCCATAGCTACGAAACGGACCAGCGTAAACGACCCACCCGTCACACGGAGCGGTAATTTGGGCGCCCGCATGGGCGGCGATCGATTGTCCCTTTTGAGTTCCACCGACGCCGTCTGAGCCGCCAAATTCGCGGATTTTCGCGCCGTTAACCGGAAGCCGCAGGTGGCCGCGCATGGCGGCAAAAGTCACTGCGGGCGAAAGCCGGCCCGGGTCCTTGAGCGCGGCGAGCGCGGGACGGGTGGCGTCCTCTTCGATCGAGCGGGCTTGCTCATGGGCGCTCCGTGCCGCCGGCGCCAGTGCTGATTCGAGCTTGGCGATGAGGTCCTTAAGGTTATCGGCTTGGCGCGCCAGTTCGGCGGCGCGGGCGCGCTCGGCCTCAAGGGCATCCTCGGTCTGCGACTGCTTCTTCTGACGTTCGTCGACCAGAAAGTTCATGCGCAATTGTTCGCGCGCGAGCGCATCGAGATCGTGAGCAAGCTGCTCATTCTCGCCGACGATCGCCTTGCGCACGGTGAGCAGGTCGCCGAGATCGTCGGCGAGCGCATCCGCCTGGCTGCGCATATCCGGAACGATGGCGGCGAGCGTGATGGCGGTGCGCACAGCTTTCAGCGCATCCTCGGGCTGTACCAAGAGCGCCGGCGGCGGCTGGTGGCCCGCGCGCTGGAGCGCAGCCAGGATCTCAACAACGGCACTGCGCCGTTCGTCGAGCGACTTGCGCAGAGCGGCTTCCTGCGCGTCGAGCGGCCGCAGCCGTCCGCGCGTCGCTTCGATGCTCGCCTCGACCGCTCGCACGTGCGCGGCGGTGTCGATCAGCTGTTGGTTGAGGGCGCGGCGGTCTTCGCCGATCGTTTCGATCTCGCGTCGAAGCTTGGCCTGATTTTCTGCCGAAACCCGCTCGTCCGCACGGACGGCGTCGAGCTCATGATCACGTTGTTTGATGGTTTCGGCATCGGCTTGCGGGGCGGCCGGCGCCGCGGTTTCCGATCGGACCGGGGCTCCCGGTGCCGCTGGGACTGGCGTAGGAGCCGTCTGCGCCAGCGCACCGGCGTATGGCAGCACCAGAGCCACCAGCGGGCCGAGCATGAAGCGCGGATCGCTGCGATGCGGGCGGCGGGGAATCATGCGGTCCAAGGGTAGGCGCCAACCTCGAGAAGACAAGACACAGCCGTCGCCATGCGTCCGGAATAAGACGCAGTTGCGCCCGCATCCGTCACGAAAGGGTGAACGCGAATAATGAAAGAAGATTTGAGAACAATTAAGGCCGACCTGGACCATTTCCCGATTAAGGGGCATCGGGAAATGGTCCAGGTATCTTTGTTGTCGCATGCCCTTTTCGGAAAACCGGTTTCCACTTTTCCGGGACATGCTCTTGGCGGCGTACGATAATAAGCGGCCTCGACTTGATCGCTTTATATCCGGCACGCGGCTAAACATGTCCGCCGCGTGTCATGCTAAGGGGATCTGCTTTTCGTCCGCCGGGACGCCGCGACAGTTCATCGGATCAGGCGTGCGGCTCCAGAGTGTCCGGACGAGGCGCGCTGCGGCGTTCGTTCAGGAATTGATCCAGTTCGGCGCGATCTCTTGCGGCGCGGAGTCGCTCCAAGAATTCCTTGAATTCTCGTTCTTCGTCTTCAAGCCGACGCAGCGTCTCAGAACGGTACTCATCGAAAGCACGATTGTTGCTCGAAGGTTGCTGCCGCCAATTCCCAGGGCTGCGGCCGGGGCGGTCAGCCATCCTGTTTTCCCATCGACTCCTTCCGGCGTCCCAAGCCCCGATCCCCCCGGCGAACTGCGGCCGGTGCCAACAGCCAAATGCCCGGCTCACCACGAACGCGATGAGAATGATGAGCCCAACCGGAAACCACCAAACGAGCCCAAGGATGAGGAAAATGAGACCCACGATGCCACCTGCGTGCAGTGTGAATGTAAATAACATTTACATCCGGACTTTGCGCTGTCAAGGGCGCTGTCAAGGCGTGTTTAGGCGCGATGGTAAGGATGCCCCGCCAAGATGGTGGCAGCACGGTAGATCTGTTCCAGCAGCATGATCCGCACCAATTGATGCGGCCAGGTTGCCCGGCCGAAAGCCATGCGCACCTGGGCGCGTTCCAGCAGGCTTGGCGCAAGTCCATCTGCTCCGCCGACAATGAAATAAGCCGCCATCCGATCCTCCGCTCGCCACTCACGCATGAGGCCCGCAAGCGCCGCGCTGTCGAGATTCTCGCCGCGCTCGTCCAGACCGACAACGACCGCACCCTCCGGAAGGATCGTGGCAATCGCAATCGATTCCTCGATCCGGCGTCGCTCGACATCCTGCGCGCGGCTCTCGCGAATCTCGACGATTTCGATATCGCGAAAGCCCAATGCACGACCCGTCGCCTCGGCGCGCTTGCGGTACGACGCGGCGAGTTCCCGCTCAGGACCTTGCTTGAGGCGGCCGACCGCCGCGATCACGACACGCATGGGTACGACCGTCGCCGATTAGACCAGTTCCCGATTAGGTGATCGGGGAAATGGTCAAGATCTCTTTGTTGCCGCATGTCCTTTTCGGAAAACCGGTTTCCGCCCATCGGGTCAAGCCCGAGGGCATGCTTTCCCGGGACATGCTCTTAGAGCACGTTCCGATTTGGCCCAACGCCGCATGTGCTCGCTGTTCTGGTGTCGCCGCACGTTCTTGCCCGAAAGCCGGCCTCCGGCTTTCGGGGACATGGTCTCGTCGCCGATGCGCGGCAAATTGTCCGCGTGCGTGCAGCATCCTGGCCGCGCCCCTTCTCGCAAACGGAGAGCGGGCGCGTTCGCCGACAATTCCTGCCCCCCACTTTCTCCCCGCCACAGCCAAACCAAAACGGCCGCGAGCGGAGACAAGCGAGAAAGGATCAGCTTGCGCGTTGCGCCGGCCGGTTTGCCATCCACATCTTCTCGAGATTGTAGAAGGCCCGAACTTCGGGGCGGAAGACGTGAACGATCACATCGCTCGCGTCGATCAGCACCCAATCGCAATGCGGAACACCCTCGACCCGCGCGGCAACGCCGGCTTTGTGCAGATCCTCGACGATCCTGTCGGCGACCGAGCCGACATGACGTTGCGAGCGGCCGGACGACACGACCATGTAGTCGCCGACTGAAGATTTATCCCGCAGATCGATGGTGAGGGTGTCCTCCGCCTTCATGTCGTCGAGGCGGGCGAGAACCAAACGAAGGATCTCCTCGGCGTCAGGACGCATTCTGGAGACCGGCTCGGGCGCGCGACGATCGGCCCGAAGAGTGACAGGTGTGGACAGGGGTCCTTATCCTTTCGCTCCATTTTCGGCTCCGCATCGAATCCGGAGCCGCCAATAAGATAGGCACGGGCAGTTAATAGTTTCAACTGCTTCCGCATCGTCTTGTTGCCATCGACGGCCTCCTGCCGCTGCGACAGATTTGTCGCCGGCAACCGCGAACGGCTGACCCGGATGGCCGGTTCAAAACTGAAAACCGTATTGAAATCACAAGTTTGCTAGCGCTGCGGAGCGCGATATTTTGATACGGCGCTGCGGCGAATTGTTGCGCACCTGCCGCTTGGAACAAAACGCGGCAAACAAAGACCTGACCGAAGACACCTGTTTGTTGCGCGACCGACACCTATTTGTCGTGCATGCCGCGCGCGGCCCGCAGGGCGGTCGACGAGAGTGGCGACTTCAGCCCGTGCAGATAAATCCAGGCCGGCGGCTTGCGATCCGGCAAGGTTCGCGCCGCGATCTCCGGCAAACGCGCATACGACAGCGCTTGACCGGCGACGCCGGCGGACGCGTAAAGGCTTGGGCCCAATCGGTCGACCACGGCAATCGGTACGAGATTGGCGATTTCGCGCCAGCGCTGCCAGCGATGAAAGCTGCGCAAATTATCGGCGCCCATGATCCAGACAAAGCGCACTTGCGGACAGCGCCTGACCAGATAACTCACTGTCTGATAGGTGTAGCGTGTTCCGATCCGGGCCTCGAGATCGGTGACATCGATGCGCGGATCGTCGGCGAGCGTACGCGCGGCGACGACGCGCGCCTCGAGCGGCGCAAGTCCGCGCGTGTCCTTGAGCGGATTGCCTGGTGTCACCAGCCACCAGACTCGATCGAGGCCGACGCGCTTCATCGCCAGCAAACAGGCGCCGCGATGCGCGGCATGCGGCGGATCGAACGTGCCACCAAAAAGTCCGATGCGCATGCCCGGCGCATGCGGCGGCAACACAAGCCGGCGAAGTTGCGTGTTTGCTGTCTCAGCCGCACGCGGAGGCGGGAACTCACAATTCATGGCCGTCTGAAACAACCCCTCCCCCCGCGTTCGCCAGCCACCGCTTGTTCGCGAGGCATCGGCCGAGCAAAAACATTATGGCCGCGTCTGTCCGTTGCCGCGGATGCGATATTTGAAACTGGTCAATTGTTCGACACCAACCGGCCCGCGCGCGTGCATGCGTCCGGTGGCGATGCCGATCTCGCCGCCAAAACCGAATTCGCCGCCGTCGGCAAATTGCGTCGACGCATTGTGCAGGACGATAGCCGAATCCACTTCGCGCAGGAACTTGTCCGCCGCCGCCCGATCCTCGGTGACGATCGCGTCGGTATGGTGCGAGCCGTACCGCTCGATATGCGCGATTGCCGCATCGACGCCATCAACAACGCCGACGCTGATGATCGCATCGGAATATTCGGTGCTCCAATCGGCTTCGCTCGCCGGTTTCACACGGTTGTCGGCAGCGGCCGCCGCCGCATCGCCCCGCACCTCGCAACCGGCCTCGATCAGCATCGCGATCAGCGGCTTGAGCAATTTGCCGGCGGCGGCGCGATCGACCAGCAGCGTTTCCGCCGCACCGCAGACGCTGGTGCGGCGCATCTTGGCATTGAGCACGATCGACTTGGCCATCGCCAGCTTGGCGGCGCCGTCGACATAGACGTGGCACAGGCCTTCGAGATGCGCAAAGACCGGAACACGCGCTTCGGTCTGGACCCGTTCGACCAGGCTCTTGCCGCCACGCGGCACGATCACGTCGATCGTGCCGCCAAGCCCGGCGAGCATCATGCCGACCGCCGCGCGCTCGCGTGTCGGCACGAGCGCGATGGCCGCAGGCGGCAGATCGGCCGCGGCCAAGCCTTCGACCAGAGCGGCATGAATGGCGCGCGCCGAGCGGAAGCTGTCGGAGCCGCCGCGCAGAATCACTGCATTGCCGGCCTTCACGCACAGTATGCCGGCATCCGCGGTCACGTTCGGCCGGCTCTCATAGATCACGCCGGCGACGCCGAGCGGCACGCGCACGCGCTCGATCCGCATGCCGTTAGGTCGCCGCCACGACGAAAGCACCGTCCCGACCGGATCCTTGAGCTTGCGCACGACGTCGATCCCGGCCGCCATGGCCTCCACCCTTTTGGCGTCGAGTGTAAGGCGGTCGACAAAGGCTGCGGCAATGCCGGCGGATCTCGCCTCGGCGACATCCTCGGCATTGGCGGCGAGGATCGCCGCGCACGAGCCGCGAATCGCTTTTGCCATGCCCGCCAATGCGCGGTTTTTGCGTGCCGGCGCCGCAAGCGCGAGCGTGTGCGCGGCGGCGCGGGACTTGCGGCCGAGCTCGAGCATGGTGGCTTCGAGGCTGCCGGGCGTTGGGACCGCTTTCAGCGGGGCGTTCATGGTCTTGATCCGTCTTGCGTTACGGTTTCCTACCATGTTCGGCGCGGCGCGGCGAGGCGGCTTACGCCGCTCAGTTTGTCCACACGCTTCCACAGCTATTCGCGCAGCGGTCATAGAAAACGCGGAACCTCACCCGCGCGGGAAAAGTTAACCCCAGGTGTGTAGGGAGAGTTCTGATGAGTGTACCGACGTGCAATAGCCGCTTGCCCGATCGGCTCCCGGTTGGGGCCACTTACGTTGTCGAAGGTTTTGGTGGTGACGAAGGCAATTTCCGCGTCATCGCACGCTATATCGTATTGCCCGGCGGACGCCGGATCAACGTTCCCGCCGACCTTTCCGGCCCGGCGGCGCCGCGCGTGCTGGCTTTGCGGCGACGGGCGACCACCAAAAAGTCCGGGCCGAAAACCCGCACCGCAAGCCGCGGTAAAAAAATCGCGGCACGGCGAGGAACCGGTTAACGCGCCACGCGTTGAACGTGTGGCGCCGGGCGAAGCCCCCCAGCCCCTCACCCTCAATCACCCGGCGTTGGCCCCGGCTGCGACGAGCAGTCGGGGCTCTTCTCATTTGCAAGCCTGTCGCCTGAGCCTATTCCGGGCTGACGGCGAGGTCATCGCGGTGGACCATCTCGACACGGCCGCTAAATCCGAGAATGGAGCGAATGTCCGTTGACGAACGCCCGCGGATTTTAAGGGCATCGTCGATATCGTAGGCGACCAGGCCGCGACCTATTTCGGTGCCACCCGGGCCGCGGATAATGACGGCGTCGCCGCGCGCGAAGCTCCCTTCGATTCCGACCACGCCGGCCGGCAAAAGGCTCTTTCCGCGACGCAGGGCGGCAACCGCACCAGCATCGATGACGAGCGTTCCCTTCGGCTCCAGCGCACCTGCGATCCATTTTTTTCTCGCCGTAACCGGATTGGCGGCGGTGAGAAACCAGGTGCAGCGGGCACCTTGCGCGATAGCCCGCAGAGGATGCTCTACGACGCCCGAGGCGATGACCATGTGGGTGCCGGCATTGGTGGCGATCCGCCCGGCTTCGATCTTGGTCTGCATGCCGCCGCGCGAGAGCTCAGAGCCGGCCGAGCCGGCCATCGACTCGATCTCGGACGTGATCCGCGGCACGCACGGGATGTGCCGGGCGCCGGCATTGCCGTCGGGCGGAGCGTCGTAAAGGCCGTCGATGTCGGACAAGAGCACCAAGAGATCGGCGCTGACCATGGTGGCCACGCGGGCGGCGAGGCGGTCGTTATCGCCATAGCGAATTTCGTTGGTGGCGACGGTATCGTTCTCGTTGATCACCGGTAGCGCGCGCCATTGCAGGAGCGTGTCGATGGTCGAGCGCGCATTCAAATAACGCCGCCGCTCCTCGGTGTCGCCGAGCGTGACGAGAACCTGGCCGGCAACGATGCCGTGCCGCGACAGCGCCTCGCTCCAGGTCCGCGCCAACGCAATCTGCCCTACCGCCGCAGCCGCCTGGCTGTCCTCGAGCTTGAGCGGGCCGGACGGCAGCTTGAGCACGGCGCGGCCGAGCGCAATCGCGCCGGACGAGACGATCAGGAGATCGCGCCCGTCGCGATGCAACGCGGCCAGGTCAGCGCTCAACGACGCAAGCCACGTTTCGCGCAGCCCACCGGCACGCCGATCAACAAGCAAGGAAGACCCGACCTTCACGACAATCCGGCGGAAGTCGGCAAGCGTAGGAATGTTCATGACCGAATACGGAATTTCAAACGGGAGCGCGCGCGTAGCGGAAGCCCGCTACACCTCCGCTTCGTGCTCCAACTGCGCTTTGTTCTCAAGGCAATAATAGCCGGAAAGACGGCTCACCAGCTTGCGCCGTTTCCAATCGTTGAGAATGCGGCTGACATTTTCGCGGGCGATGCCGGCCATGGCGGCGATGTCGCTCTGGCCGATTTTCTGCCGGATCACCACGCGGCCCGAGCCGACATCCTGGCCGAAATGATCCGCCAGTTCGAGCAAGGTCGACGCCACGCGGCCCTTGAGCGGCAGAAAACTTCCGGCGGCGATCACGGTGTCGGTTTCGCGCAGTCGCGTCGCCAAGAGCGTCACCAGAGATTTGTAGATCTCCGGCCGCCTTTGCGCGAACGACTCGAATGCGGAACGGCTGAGAAAACTCAGGGCCGAATCGCGCACCGCCACCACCGCGGCCGAACGCGGCAACCCGTCGATCATCGACAACTCGCCGACGATCGAGCCTGGGCCCACGAAAGCCAAAATACGCTCGGTGCCGGCGCGCGACATCATGCTCACTTTGAGCAGACCGTCATCGATCCGATAGCAGCCGTCGCCCGGATCGCTGGCGAGGAAAAGCACCTCGTCGGATTTGAGGCGTACCGGCTTGGCACCTGTAAACAAATCCGTCGCAAGATGTCCGGGCAGTCCAGAGAACAGGCTTGGACCCGGCCGGGCGGTTTTCTTCAGCATAAGCCACAACCCCCTTCGGCTCAGCCGACCGCACCAAAGCATGAGCAGCTTCGCGCTGCAATAAAAAGCCCGCCCGGGGGGTGCCGGGCGGGCTTAGTCGACCCTCGAAAGGGTCCTGGGTGGGGGTTGGGGACCGAGTTCCACCCCTTGAGTTCGCCGCCGGCCGTCGGGGGGGGTCGGGGGGATGCGCGGCTCAGCGCGGCGAACCAAGTCAGTTGTTAAGTGGAG
>Ga0209006_10002849_pt1 | contig 15723 bp, 15 predicted proteins | sample JacPin_JW_Ref_O2_FD_188567 | JGI IMG/M metagenome (GOLD analysis project Ga0209006, IMG submission 188567) | Forest soil microbial communities from Algoma, Ontario, Canada - Jack Pine, Ontario site 1_JW_Ref_O2 (SPAdes) (version 2) | ecosystem: Environmental > Terrestrial > Soil > Boreal... | reverse complement strand
ATTCGAGCCACCTGTCCGGTCCGGCGACCAAGTCGCCAGGCCGGTGACTTCAAAGGCCCCCGACGGGGCCTTTTCCTTTTTCGGCTGCCGCCGCACGGGCTGCGGCAGCCGAAACTTTCCTGCGCGACCGCAAGCGCCCTGCCGGCCGTAGCCCGCAGGGCGAAGGCGGGTCACCACGAGCCGTAATAGTCGCCGTCATCGTAGCCGTTGGCATAGGGCCCGCAGTAGCCGCCCGAGCTCCAATAATTGCCGCCATAGTAGCAATTGTACGAGTAGTCGTAGTCGTCGTACGGGTAGCCCCAGTTGAAGAAGCCGCCGCGGACATGGCGATGGCCGCCGCGCCAGGCCCAATTATGCGCCGCGCCGTTGGCGGCATAGCCGCGATACGCGTTGCCGCGATAGGCTTGGTCGCTGAAGCGGTTGCCGCCGGTGAACGTGTTGGCGCGCACGTTCGGCGCAGCACCCGTCGTCTCGTTGCCGCGGAAGCTCGGCGCTGCCGCCATTCCGCCGCGGAAGCTCGGGGCCATTCCGCCGCGCGCGCCGGCGCTGAAGCTCGGTCCGCCGCCGTGGCCAATCGCGCCACCGCCGCCACCACGACCACCACCGCCGCCGCCACCGCCATGCGGGGCCGCCGCGGCGATATCGACCGCCGATGCGCACACCAGCGCGAGCGCGGCCGCACCCATCAACAAGGTCCTCACTCTCATCACACTTCTCCTGACATGCTTTGCCGACGCGCGTCCGCGCACGGACATCGCCGCGGGCGGCGCAATCGCGTCTCGACATGATCCGGGCGATGCGTCTCACGCGCGCGCAACCTGCGCCTGCGCGCCGTCACCCTTCGTCCCTATGGACTAAATGCTGCGACGGCGCGGGCGTTCCCTCGGCGATGTGCCGCAGGCGCGCGGCGCGAAGCGTCAGGCGCTTTTCGGGATCATGCGCTCGCCGCGCAGCACCTCGAGCCGCAGCGGCAGCATGGCGCCGAGCCAGGCGGCGTGGTCGGAATGGTCGGCGACGTCGTTGCCGGTCTCGGGATGCAGCAGAACGCTGAGCCCGTCGCGATTGAGCATCAGCCAGGGCAGGAACCCGGCGAGCATCTCGCGCGGGAACGCGATCTGGAACATCGCCGCGGTGTGCGGGCCGACGAGCTCGTCATGCCAGCGGCCGAGCGTCGCCTGCGGAAAGGCGGCGGCGACGCGCGCGCGCAGGCGCTCGGCGCGCTCGCGCGTGGTGGCCGGATCGTAGTAGACATGGGCGTGATAGTCCCGGATGATGGCGGGGTCGCTTGGCACGGCTGCAGTCCTTTGCGCACAGGGCGAATAACGAATAGTAAAGCCCAGTCCGCCGCTATTCGCCACTCGCCATTCGCTATTCGCCACCCCCCAACGGAGGCAAAAGATGAGCAAATATCTGCTGGTGAGCTTCAAGACCTGTCCGTGGGTGCAGCGCTCGGCGATCGTGCTGCGCGAGAAGAAGACCGAGTTCGAGTTCCGCCACATCGAGCCGGACAACCGGCCCGACTGGTTCCTCGCCATCTCGCCGCACAAGAAGGTGCCGGTGCTGCGCGTCGACGACGCGGTGTCGCTGTTCGAGTCGAACGCGATCAACGAGTATCTCGACGAGACGATCGCGCCGCGGCTGCATCCGGAAGATCCGATCGCGCGCGCGATCAACCGCGCCTGGACCGACTACATCCCGACCTTCTCGGAGGGCGTCACCGGCTGCGCCTATGCGGACAGCGAGGCCGACTACGCCAAGGCGGTGGCGAAGATCCCGGTCGCCTTCGATCGCCTCGATAAGGCGCTCGCGAAGCAGGGCGCCGGGCCGTTCTTCAACGGCGCGAAATACTCGCTGGTCGACGCCGCCTATGCGCCGTTCCTGCAGCGCTACTTCTTCCTCGACCGCATCCGCCCGCTCGGCGAGATCGAGAAATACCCGCGCCTCAAAGCATGGGCGGACGCGCTGCTCGCGCGCCCCTCGACCCACTCGTTCCCGCAGCCCGAGTTCGAGGCGATGTACCGGGCGAACGTGAAGCGCCGCAACAAGTGGATCTCGCAGTTCGTCGCCGACGCCGCGATCGCGGCGGAGTAGCGCGCCCGGATCCGGCGGTGCCGCTCAGGAGAAAGCGCGGCGCCAGCTTGCGGCCGTGAGCTTGGCGAGCTCGGCGTGGTAGGTCTCGAAGGCCACCCCGTCGACCGGCGCTTCGCGCATGATGTCGTGCAGATGGATCGCGAGGACCGAGCCGATGGCATGGATCGCCTCGTGGCGGTCGAGGCCCTCGGCGATCAGAGCATCCAGCTTGCGGTACGTCCGCTCATCGAGCTCGGCGATCTGGTTCTCGACCGCGGCATGAATGCTCGCGTGCAGGTCTTCCTGCGGCAGGTCGATGCCGGCGCGACGATGATAGTCCTTCACGAGCCGCAACCGCTCATCCTCATCGAGCGCGGTCCATTGGCCCGAATCGGGCTCGATCAGCGGGTCGTACGCGGTGAGCGGCGGGTCATCCACAAACGCGTCCCCGACATCGGCCCCGGGGCGAAAGCGCGCCGCCGTCGCCCGTTCGAGCTGCTGCGCCTCGATCTTGTCGAGACAGCATTTCTTGAACTTCTTGCCGCTGCCGCATGGGCACGGATCGTTGCGCCCGACGTCCCGGTACGGGTTGACGGCGGGACCGTCGCCCGCGCTCCACAGCACCCGCTCGCCGCCGTCGCCCGCGTCCTCGTCCTCTCCTTGCGCCCCCCATGTCGAGAGCTCCTCGATCGTGTCGCCGAACAGCTCGAATTCATGCTCGATCTGTCCCGCCGGCTTGCCGGCAAGGGCGTTGGCGAGATCCTCCTCGAAGTCCTTGAAGTCCAACCATCCGGGATGGATGAGCTCGCGCTCGAAGGCCTCGTGCACGAGCGGCACCAGATCGGCAAGCCCGAGCATCGCGATCGCGTGCTGCCAGCCATCCCACACAAAGCAGGTGTCCTGCGGCGCAAGCTCGCGGAAGCAGGCGCGCAAGAACACGGCGGCCTGCTCGCGCGGCAGCTCGCCGCGCAAAGTGAGCATGGCAAGCGTCTCGCACATGCGCGAGCGGATGGTTTCGTCCGCGTCGGGCTCGCGAATGATCTCGTAGAGCGGGCCCGGATCGCCGTCGAACACCGCCGCCATCACGCGATGACTGGTCTCGGGGATGGCATCACCCAGGACCTCCCCGATGTCGTCGCGCGGCAGCCGCAGCAGCGCGGCGAGCGGCCGGTAGGCGGATTTTTCGCGCCATTCGCCGAGCAGATGGAAGACGAGGAAGAGCGCGTCGGCGTCGGCGTCGGCATATTCGCCGGCGACGAACCGCTCGATCACTTGCACGAAGGCGGGCGCCACGGCGGCGCGGTTCGCGCTCGCCGCCCGTATGGCCTCGACCGGCATGCCGTCGGCGCTTGCGAGCTCGTGAAGGATTTGTGTCGCGTCCATCGCAAAGCCTCCTGGAACAGCCGGCCGGACCGGCGCCGCGACAAGGCGCCGGCTCGAAGCCGAGCGGCATTTGATACGGGTTTGTTGCGGCAAGAAAGCGCCCTTACGGCTTGTTCATAAAATTCTGCGCAAAGTCCGGCGGGCCGCGCGACGGATTGAGCGGGTCGCCGCCCACCCCCATCCGTCGCGAGGCGCGGACCACCGGCAATGGCAAGGATCGTCATCATCGGTGCGGGCCTCGCCGGCAGCCTGCTTGCGAGCCGGCTGGCGGCGCGCCATCGCGTCATCGTGATCGAGCAGGCGCGGCGCAGTGCGCCGCTGCGGGTCATCGACCGCGGCCGCGCCGCCGGTCTCGACCCGCACCTCGGCATGGGGCTCGGCGGTACGACGTATCTCTGGCACAACGGCCTGATCGAGCTCGAGCCGGGCGACTATGCGGGCTGGCCCCTGCGCGCGGACGACCTCGCGCGCCACATCGCGGCCGCGCACACGGCGCTGTCGGGCGCGAGCCTTGCGCGGGTGCGCGAGATCGCGGCCGAGCTGCGCAACGGTTTTGCGGCGGCGGGCGTGCCGGAAAAACTGCTCGGCAGCCCGATGTTCTATCCGGCGCAGCGGCGCAATCTGTGGCACGCCGAGAACCCGCGCGGCGTCGACACCGTGATCGGCCGCGTCGAGCGGCTCGACCTCGCGGACGGACGCGTGCGCGGCGCCGTCCTGTTCGGCGGCGCCGCGCCGGTCGCGGGCGACGTGTTCATCCTCGCGGCCGGCGGGCTCGGCAGCCCGGCAATCCTGCAGGCGAGCGGCGCGAGCGCGTTTGCGAACGCGGGGCGGTTCTATTTCGACCATCCGGTCGGCTTCGTCGGCGAGGTCGCGCTCACCGCTGACCTCAACCGCTTGTGGAACCGGTTCGACGCAGGCCTGCAGGGCAGCGTGCGGCTGCCGCTCGTCATCGCGGCGCGAGGGCAGAAATTCGCCTTCTACCTGCGACCGGCCGGCCCGACCGCGCTCAAGGCGAAGAGCGTGCTGTCCGACCTGCGCAACAACCCGTTCGACCCGCGCCTGCATCTGCAGCTGCTCCTGCATTCGAACGACATCGTCGAGGCGCTGTCGCTGCGCGCCGGCATCAACATCCCGACCCGCCGCTTCGTGCTTTACATGTCGGCCGAGCAGCGCCCGCAGGAGGAGCGCGCGATCGCCGGCTCACCCGGCGCGGTGACGCGCGACTGGCGGCTCGACGATGAATTCTTTCGCGCCGCGCAGGACGCGATCCAAGGCCTGCTCGATGCGCTCGCGCCGATCACCGCGCGCAGCACGGTGTTCGATCACTGGGCCACCGGGCTCGAAACCGCCGCGCACCACTGCGGCACCTGCCGCATGGCGGCGTCGGCCGAGAGCGGCGTTGCCGACGCGGACGGGCGCGTCTTCGGCGCCGAGAACCTCTACGTCTGCGACGGATCGGCGATCCCGGCTGCCGGCTACGCCAATACGGGACTGACCATCGGCGCGCTGGCGCTGCGCCTCGCGGAGGAGATCAATGCCTGACATCGTCATCAGCGGCGCCGGCGGGTTCATCGGCCGCCATCTCACGTCCGCGTTCGCCGCCGCCGGCCGCACCACGGCGAGCTACCGCGCGTTTCGCGACGGCGGCGAGACCGCCGACACCTTCGTGCATTGCGCCAACATCCACGCCGACCCGCGCGACAACGCGGCCTTCACGGCGGACGTGCTGGCGACGGTCGCACCCCGCGTGAAGCGGTTCGTGCAGTTGCAGAGCTTTGCCACCCTGCACGGCCTCGGCCGGCTCGACGCGACGCGCTTCAATTTCGGCAAGGCGCCGCTCGTGATGGCGCCGTATGGCCTCGGCAAGCTGATGCAGGAGCAAGCGATCTGCGCCGAGGCCGCGCGGCATCCCGCGCTCGCGGTCCGGCTCCTCTATCTGTCCGTGGTGCTCGGCGAGGGCGGCTCGTGGTCGCGCGTGCTCGATCAGGCGCGACGCAATGGCGTCGCGCTGCCGCCACTGATGAGCGGCGCGGCGCGCGCGAACTACATCGAGGTGGGCGATGTCGCCCGCCACCTGCTCGATACGCGCAGCGACCTCGCGCCGGGCATCGCGCGCGCGATCCTCAACCGGCCGGACAGCGCGAACCTCGTGTGGGAGGCGTTCTTCGCCGGCGCCCAGGTGACGCATGAGCGCTCGCCGAAGTCCCTGGTGAAGCTCGCGGTGACGCACGCCGCGCTGCATGCCTATCGGCTCAAGAGCGTGCTCAAGCCGGCCAAAATCCCCGCCGGCACGATCGATCGCCGGGCGCCGCATGCGCCTTCACCGGCGCCGGCGGCGGCCGCTGCGCAGCCGGTGCGCTTCACCGGCCTGATCCAGCACATCGTGCGCACCCAGCCATATCTGCCGGCGTGAAACGGTTTATTCACCGTAACCGCGGCATGCCCACCAAGCCTTAACGTCGGGCCTCTACATAAGACCGGGCGGGCGAGGAGGTGCGAGGTGGCGATTACCGAGAGCGACGCCAGCGGGTTCGCCCGCGTGTTTCCGCGCGCGATCGCGGCGCGCCTCAACGCGTGGCGCCGCGACGGCAGCGACCGCGCGGTGGCGCAGCGCAACGCGGGCTCGGCCTTCCTCATCCGCAGCGCCAGCGCCGGCATCATCTATCTCACCCAGGTGCTGCTCGCCCGCTGGATGGGGCGCTTCGAATTCGGCGTCTATGTCTATGCCTGGGCCTGGGTCGGCTTCCTCGGCATGTGGGCGGCGGGCGGCATCGCGCCCGCGGCGCAGCGCTTCATTCCGGAATACCGCGCGCGCGGCGACGAGCAGGGCTTGCGCGGCTTCCTGCTGGGAAGCCGCTGGGTGAGCCTGGCCTACGGCACGGTCGTCGGCCTCCTGCTCGCCGCAACCGTGCTGATGTTCGGCAACAAGATCGCGCCCTACTATTTCATGCCGCTGCTGATCGGCGCCGCCGTGATCCCGATCTTCCCGGTCTCCTCGGTGCAGGACACGATCGCGCGCTGCTTTAGCTGGATCGAGCTCGGTCTCATCCCGAACTACGTCATCCACCCGCTCATCATCTGCGCCGCGGTGGCCACGGTGCATTTCCTCAGCGGCGGCGTGACGGCGGTGCACGGCCTCCTCGCGGCCGCGCTCGGCATGTGGACCATGACGCTGATCCAGACCGCGCTGCTGCGGCGCCGTCTCAAGCGCGCGGTCGCGCCCGGCGAGCGCCGCTACGAGCTGCGCTACTGGATGGTGACGTCGCTGCCGATCGCCTTCGTCGACGGCTTCTTTCTCCTCTTGACCTATGTCGACACGCTGATCCTGCAGATATTCGTCGGGCCGGCCGACATCGCGGTCTACTATGCGGCGACCAAGACGCTGGCGATCGTCAACTTCATCTATTTCGCGGTTTCGGCGGCCTGCGCGCACCGCTTCGCGCAGTATTACGTCGCCGGCGAGCACGACAAGCTCGCGCGCTTCCTCAAGGACGCGGTGCGCTGGACGTTCTGGCCCTCGCTTGCGCTCGGGCTGACGCTCCTTGCGCTCGGCAAGCCGATCCTCGCGTTGTTCGGCCCGGGCTTTTCCGACGGCTATCCGCTGATGTTCATCCTCGCGGTCGGCCTGATGGCGCGCGCCTCGGTCGGGCCGGCCGAGCGGCTGCTCAGCATGCAGGACCAGCAGGTGGCGAGCGCCTCGATCTATGCGTGCGCGTTCGCAACCAACCTCGTGCTCTGCCTGATCCTGATTCCGCGCCTCGGCCTCACCGGTGCCGCCGCCTCGACCGCGACCGCGATCATCACCGAGTCGGTGCTGCTGTATGTGGTGACGAAACGGCGCCTCGGCCTGCACATTTTCATATTCGGGCGGTAAGCTGCCGCCATCGGGAACGCAACCGCCTCGCGTCGGGCGGACGACCGCCCGCCACCATGCTTCGACTTGCCATGCGATTTGCGCCTTGGCTCGCGTTGATCTTCCTGTCGTTCGCTGCCGCCGCGGCGGCGCAGGAGCAGCCGGCGATTCTCGGCGACCGGCCGAGCATGCCGGCGAACGCGCTCACGACCGAGTCGCTCTGCCTCCTGTTCGAGTCGGCGACGACCGCCAACGGGTTGCCGCTCGACTTCTTCGTACGGCTGATCTGGAAGGAGAGCCGGTTCAAGCCGGATGCGATTGGGCCGGTCACGCGCAGCGGCGAGCAGGCGAGCGGGATCGCACAGTTCATGCCGGGCACGGCGGCCGCGCGTGGGCTCGTCGATCCGCGCGATCCGATCGCGGCGCTGCCGAAGGCGGCGGAGCTCCTGCGCGACCTGCGCGCGGAATTCGGCAATCTCGGGCTGGCGGCGGCCGCCTACGACGCCGGACCGCGGCGCGTGCATGATTGGCTCGCCGGCACCGGGGGCCTGCCGGCGGAGACGCGCGACTATGTCGCGGCGATCACCGGGCGCTCGGCGGAAGACTGGAAGGGCGTGAAGGACATCGCGCCGCCGCCGCCACCGAACGGATGCGTCAGCCTGGTCGTGCAACTGCGCCATTCACCGAGCCGCTTCGTCGCTGCGCTGGAGGAGCACGTCGCGGCGGGCGCGAGCCGGCCGTGGGGCGCCGAGCTCGCCGCCGGCTTCTCGCGCGAGCGCGTGCTCGCGGCCTACGCGGCGCTCGAAACGCGCGAGCGCGCAGCCCTCGTGGGCGCCGACGCGATCATCGTGCACGGGCGCTTCCGCAGCCGCGGCACGCGCGACTTCTACCAGGTGCGGATCGGCGCCGACACGCGCCGGGATGCCGAGGATGTCTGCCGGCGGCTCGAGCGCGCCGGCGCCGCCTGCCTGGTGCTGCGCAACGCGCACGGAAGCGCGGAGGCGATCGGGACAAAGAAATGACGATCCTGTCATGGCCGGGCACAGCCGTTCGAAGAACGGCGTCGCTTCGCTCGCCTATAGCCGTTCGAAGAACGGCGTCGCTTCGCTCGCCTATGGTCCCGGCCATCCACGTCTTTCTCACGGCAATTCAGCAAGCAAGACGTGGATGCCCGGCACAGGGCCGGGCATGACGAAGGTCAGTGCAAGCTCGGCGACTTGAAGAAGCGGTTGCGGTCGGCCGACACGACCTTCTGCTCGAACGTCTTACCGTCGCGATAGACGGTGAGCGGGATCTCGGCGCCGGCCGGGCCGCGCGACCAGATGCGGCGGTAGAGCCCGGCGAGGTCGCTCACCTCGACGCCGGCGACCGAGAGCACGACGTCACCGGTGTTGAGGCCGGCCTTCTGCGCCGGGCCGCCCTTGGCAAGGCCGACGACGACGATGCGATCCTCGATCTCGGTCGCGTAGAGGCCGAGCCAGGGACGCGGCGGGCGGTTGGCGCGGCCGGTCTTGAGCATGTCGTCGAGGATCGGCTTCACGAGGTCGATCGGCACGATCATGTTGAGGTCGCCGCCCGGCTTGCCGCGCTCGGGCGCCTGCTGCATCTGCAGCGAGCCTATCCCCAGGAGATCGCCGGCCGATCCGATCATCGCGGTGCCGCCCCAGTTGGGGTGGGCGGGCGTGGTGAAGATCGCCTCGTCGAGGACATATTCCCAGTAGCCGGCGAATTCCTGCTTGGCGACGATGCGCGCCGCGACCGAGCGCGCGCGCCCGCCGGCGCCGCCGATCACGACCGGATCGCCGACCCGGGTGTCGTTCGAGCGGCCGAGCGCGAGGGAGGGCAGCTCGAGGCGGGCGAGCGGCTGCACAAGACCGAAACCGGTCTCCTGGTCGTAGGCGAGCGCGTGGCCGGGCACCGGCGGACCCTCCGACGGGGTGAGCCACACCTCCTCGGCCTCGGTGACGAGGTAGCCGATGGTCAGCACCACGCCGCGGTCGCGGATCAGCACGCCGTGGCCCATGCGCTCGGTTCCGAGCGTCTCCGCCGTGAAGGCGTCCTCGGGAATCTTGGTGTGGACGGCGAGCACCGCCGACAGCGCGCGGTCGAGATCGTAGCCGTAGTCCGCCTGCTTGGGACGGGCCGACGGCGGCACCTGCCAGTCGCCTAACGATGCCATGCGGCAACTCCTCTTCGCATTCCTCTTTGAATTCCTCTTGAATCATCCGGCCGTCTGAACGAGCCGACGCGCATGCGTATCGGCGCCGCGCTGGGTGTCGAACACCCAGCGCGCGATCTCGGCGTAGGAGGCGAACCAGACATCCGGATACTGCGCCATGTATTTAAGTATCTTTTCCATGATTGCCGAGACCAGCGGCCGGCCGCCGAAATGACAATGCATGGACAGCGCGAGCAGCGCCGGCGGCTCGCGCCAATATAGGTAGTCGAACGTCTCCTTGTAGACGTCCCACAGATCCATCGGGCTCGCGCGCAATACACGGTTATCGGTGAAGTCGCTCGCCGGAATGTGCACGATCGAGCCGCCGCTGGTCTCGATGACGTTGGGCAGATCGCTGTCGCGGCCATCGCCGTGCCAGATGAGCTTTTCCTCGATCAGGATTCGCCGCGTGTGCTCCGTATAGGCGAGCACAGGGCTGAGCCAGCCGACCGGCCGCATCCCCGAGACTTTCTCCAGCACGTCGAGGCATCTGCGGATGGTCGCGCGCTCCTCGTCGGGCGTCATGTAGGCGAGCAGCTGGTCCTGCACGTAGCCGTGCCCGGCGACATCGTGGCCGGACTTGACGATCTGCGCGACCGCCTCGGGGTAGAGCTCGGCGCAGCGCGCGTTGACGCAGAAGGTGCCGCGCATGCCGTTGCGGCGCATCAGCTCGATGATGCGCCACACGCCGACCTTGCCGCCGTAGCTGCCCCAGGCGATGCCGCCGTGGTCGATGGTGCCCGGCTTGAGCGGCGTCGCCTGCACGCCATAGGGCGGCGGCTTGCCTTCCGACCAGGTCTCCAGCATCGCGGTCATGGTCACCGCGATGCGCTTGCCGTCGGGCCAGGCGAAGGGGCGCTTGCTCGTCACGGCCTTAAACCTCACGCCTTCGCACTAGCGTCGAGGAAGTCCTTGGTCCAGGCCGCATAGTCGGCGGCCCGCGTCGCCTGTCGCAACAGGTCGGACGGCGGCGAGATGTTCTGCAGCTCCCACGACGGCGTGCCGTCGCGCAACGCCTTGAGCGTCGCATGGATCGCGTTGACGGCGGCGTTGAACGGCGCGTGCCCTTGCAGGCAGATGCGCACATTGCGCGCCGCGAGATAGTCGCGGTCGTAGAGCTCCTTGGCGGCGCTGCCGAGAAACAGCGGCTTCGTCACCGCGGCCGCGACCTCGTCGAGCTCGGCGCGGGTTTTCACGCCGGCCATGAACAGCATGTCGACGCCCGCCTCCGCATAGGCCTTGAAGCGCGCGATCGTGTCGGCGACGCCGGTGATCGTCAACGCCGCGGTGCGCCCGACGATGACGAGGCGCGGATCCTGGCGCCCGGCGAGCGCCGCCTTCATCTTGCCGACGCCCTCGGCGATCGAAATGAGCTTCGTTTCGGTCGCGCCGTAGGGCGTGGGCAGCAGCGTATCCTCGATGGTGAGGCCGGCAACGCCCGCGGTCTCCAGCTCCTCGACGGTGCGCTTGACGTTGAGCGCGTTGCCGTAGCCGTGGTCGGCATCGACCAGGAGCGGCAGCTTGCCGGCACGGTTGATGCGATAGGCCTGGTCGGCGAATTCGGTCAGCGTGAGCACGACGATATCGGGCGCGCCCAGCACCGCGAGCGAGGCGACCGAGCCCGCGAACATGCCGGCCTCGAAGCCCAGATCCTCGGCGATGCGCGCCGAGATCGGATCGTGCACCGAGCCCGGATGAATGCAGCGCCCGCTTGCCACGATGGCGCGCAGACGCTCGCGCCGGTCAGTCCAATCCATGCCTTGCCATTCCCTTGTCCGGTCCGCCGGAGCGGCGAAGTTCCGCGATTCTACACGGCCGATAAGCCGCCGTCCTCCCGCCTCCGCGCCGCTTGTGCGGCGCTTCGGCGGGCAGGCCCGCCGTACGGCCGCAACGATTGCGTGATCGGCTGGGGGCTGGCGAAATGCGCGCCTCGCCTTCATCCTGCCCCAAGTTTCGCCGATAAAAGGCGGGGGATAGTGGGATTTCACATGATAGCTGTACGTGCCGCCACCTGGGTCGCGCTGGCGACCGGTCTTGCCTTTGCGTTGGGTAGCGCATCGGCACAGTATTACCCGTCGGGCCCGGCCTATCCGGGCGGTCCGGCCTATCGCCCGGCCCCGCCCCCCACGGACGAGGATGACCAGCAGCCCGGCATGTACGCGCCGGCCCCGCCGCCAAACTACGGCCCGCCGCCCGCCCAGCCGATGTATCCGGGCCAGGCGCAGCAGCCCTACGCGCCGCGGCAGGCGATGCCGGCCCCGGCGGCCGGCACCAATTTCCCGCCGCCGGCCGATTATCCCTGGGTGCATGACCGCAATGCCTATCCGGGCGGGCCGGTCGCCAATGCGCCTGGGCCGGCGCCTGCGCCTTATGACGGCCAGTCGCCCTACCAGTCGGGCCACATGCTCAACCAGAACCCCGACGTGCCGCGGCCGTCCGTCCCGGTCGATGCGGGCGCGAACAATGTTCCGTCCGCGGCGCCCAACAATCAGGGCACCACGGTCGCATCGCTGCCGCCGGACATCCGGCCCGAGCAGCCGGATGAACACCAGGACCTCGCGCCGCAGTTCAAGCGCCAGGTCGTCCCATACGCGACCAACGAGCCAGCCGGCACCATCATCGTCGATACGCCCAACACCTATCTCTACCTCGTGCTCGGTCACGGCCAGGCGATGCGCTACGGCATCGGCGTCGGCCGCGAGGGCTTCACCTGGACCGGCACCGAGCGCATCAGCCGGATGAAGGAGTGGCCGGACTGGTTTCCGCCCAAGGAGATGATCGATCGCCAGCCCTACCTGCCGCGCTTCATGGCCGGGGGCCCGTCGAACCCGCTCGGCGCGCGCGCGATGTATCTCGGCCACACGCTCTATCGCATCCACGGCACCAATCAGCCCTCGACCATCGGCACCTTCGTGTCGTCGGGATGCATCCGGCTGGTCAACGAGGACGTCGAGGACCTGTTCAGTCGCGTGCAGGTCGGCACCCGTGTCGTCGTGCTGCCGGGCGCGAACCAGCCGCCGACCACCGCCGACGCCGGTCCGCCCACCGTGGTGCATTAGAGCGTTGGCGCATATCCTTGTCGGCGAACCGGCGTCCACTTCGCCGGGATATGCGCTGAGGCCCGTTCCTCCCGGTTGACGCCGCGCGCCCATGCCTTCACCATGGCGATGGGCGTGAGGCGAGTGTCATGAAAACCCTGGTTGCGTTGGCGTGCGCGGGCTGGCTCACGGTGCCGAATGCCGATCCGCCCAGCACCTTGCCGCTCGCCTTCGGCATGACGCCGCAGGATGCGGCGACCGCGCTCGGCACGCCGCTGACCTACGATCGGGGCCGCCGGGGAAACGAGGTGTTCTATGCCGAGCGGCCCGCGCGCACGCCCGGCTTCTACCGCGTCGACCGGCGGGTCTGGCTGCAGTTCCGCCACGGCTGTCTCACGGGGTGGAAGAGCTACTGGGACGTCGCACCGCATTGGCCGTTCTGACGGCGCCGTCCACCGCCTGCAATTGCGTCGATTCTTTAGATTGGCGCATGTCCCTTATCGGCGAACCGGCATCCACTTCGCCGGGACATGCGCCAGTCGCGTGGTTAATCCGGAGCGCATCCGCGCGCATTAACGCAAACGAGCAACAATCGTTGCGCCGGTCACCCCTACGACACGATGCGCCCGTAAGAAGAGCGCGGGAAACGGCGAGCGGGCACGAAGGACGCATTCGATGTTCGGCAACCCCCTCGGATCGACCCGCCAAGCGCCGTACGGATTTGGTCTGTGCGCCGCGCTTGCCGCACTGAGCCTCGCCGGCACGGCGCACGCCGACACCCGGCTCGACGCGCACTACACCATCAAGGTCGCCCGCATCGCGATCGGCAAGAGCGAGGTGCTGGTCAGCGTCGGCGACGCCGCCTTCACCAGCGCGGCGAGCGGACAGGCGAGCGGGATGATGCGGTTCGTGGTGAGCGGGGAAGGCGCGATGCGCACGACCGGCGCGGTCGTCGACGGCAAGCTCGTGCCGGCGAGCTTCGTGCTCGGCACCGCGCACGACGAAGAGCACGACGCCGTCAAGATGACGATCGCGGGCGGCGACGTAAAGGACCTGACCGCCGAGACCAACGTCCCGCAGGAAGAGCGCGTGCCGGTCACCGACGCGGACCGCAAGGGCATCCTCGATCCGTTGACCGCCATGCTGATCCCCATGGAGGGCGCCGGCGACATGGTCGCGGCCGACGCCTGCAGGCGCACGCTGCCGATCTTCGACGGACGCCGGCGCTTCGATCTCGCGCTCTCGTTCAAGCGCATCGACCAGGTCAAGGCCGACACGGGCTATGCGGGCCCGGCCGTCGTGTGCGCGGTGGCGTTCCACCCGATCGCCGGCCATCGCCCGGGCAGCGCGCTGCTCAAATATCTCACCGGCGGGCGCGACATCGAATTGACCTTCGCGCCGATCGCCGGCACCCGCCTGCTCGCGCCGTTCCGCCTGGCGATCTCGAGCCTGCTCGGCAACCTCGTGATCGAAGCGACGGATTTCACCGCGACCACGGCGCAACCCGCCGCGCCGGCGGCAGCAACCGCCAGCAAGTAGGCGCGGCAGGCAACGGCGGGGCGCCTGAGCATGTTCCGTTCCTGTGGAATCGGAACATGCTCAGATCTCTTTAGCTTGCGCATATCCTTGTCGGCGAACCGGTGTCCACTTCGCCGGGATATGCGCTAGCCGGATTGGCGGCGCGCACCGTCGCGGCTACATAGAGCGCATGCTGCCGCTCTCGGTCCTCGACCTTTCTCCCATCACCACCGGCCATTCGGGCGCCGAGGCGTTGCGCAACAGCCTCGACCTCGCGCAGCTCGCCGATCGGCTCGGCTACGCGCGCTACTGGGTTGCCGAGCACCACAACCTGCCGTCGGTCGCGAGCTCGGCGCCCGACATCATGATCGGCCAGATCGCGGCCTGCACGCGGCGCATGCGCGTCGGCTCGGGCGGCGTGATGCTGCCGAACCATGCGCCGCTCACGGTAGCGGAACGCTTCAAGGTGCTGGAGGCGCTGTTTCCCGGGCGCATCGATCTCGGCATCGGCCGCGCGCCCGGCACCGACCAGATCACCTCGGTGGCGCTGCGCAGGCGGCAGGACATCCGCGACGACGATGATTTCCTCGACCGCTTCCAGGAGCTGATGCTGATCGAGTCGCGCGGCTTTCCCGACGGGCACCCGTTCCGCAACGTGCGGGCGATGCCGGCCGACGTGCGGCTGCCGCCGATCTACCTGCTCGGCTCGAGCGGCTACAGCGCCGAGCTTGCCGCCGCGATCGGCGCCGGCTTCGCGTTCGCGCACCATTTCGCGTCGCACGACGCGGTTGCGGCGATGACGAGCTACCGGGCGCATTTCAAGCCGTCGCCGGCGCTCGCGCGCCCGCACGCCATTCTCGGCGTCGCCGCGGTCGCGGCCGACAGCGACGCGGAGGCGGAGCGGCTCGCCTCGACCATCGATCTCAATTTCGTCCGCCGCGCCAAGGGCGAATACCTTCCGCTCGCCAGCCCCGCGGAGGCCGCGGCCTACGACTATGCGCCGATCGACCGCGCGCGCATCGCGCAGAACCGCGCGCGCGTCTTCGCCGGCGCGCCCACGACCGTCATCGGCCGCCTCGAGCCGCTGCTCGCGGCGACGCAAGCCGACGAGGTAATGATCACCACCATGATCTACGAACACGCGGCGCGCCGGCATTCCTACGAGCTGCTGGCGCAGGCCTTCGGCCTCGAGGCGGCCTGAGGCCGGCGATGCGCGCCAGCGGCAACCTGTTTGCGGATATTCCGGCCCAGCTTGTGCAGGAAGCGATCACGACGCTCGCGTCATCGCCGGCGCTGCGCATCGAGCGCATCGTGTCGCGCGGCCAGGCGAGCCCGCCGGGCTTCTGGTACGACCAGCCGCAGGACGAATGGGTGATCGTGCTCGCCGGCTGCGCCGAGCTTGCGTTCGCAGACGACGGCGCGACGATGCGGATGGCGCCCGGCGACTACGTGCGCATTCCGGCGCATCGGCGCCATCGCGTCACCTGGACCGATCCAGCGCAGGCGACGGTGTGGCTCGCCGTGCACTACGGGCCGGGCATGCTGGATCGGGATAGGGGGGCGTCTCACGACTCCTCCCCTCCCACACCACCGGACATACGGGTCCGTATCCGGCGATTCGGCGATTATGCGATCGACCGACC
>Ga0209006_10002848_pt1 | contig 15723 bp, 13 predicted proteins | sample JacPin_JW_Ref_O2_FD_188567 | JGI IMG/M metagenome (GOLD analysis project Ga0209006, IMG submission 188567) | Forest soil microbial communities from Algoma, Ontario, Canada - Jack Pine, Ontario site 1_JW_Ref_O2 (SPAdes) (version 2) | ecosystem: Environmental > Terrestrial > Soil > Boreal... | reverse complement strand
TTCTTTGCGGTCGGGCCGTGGATTACGGTGGGTCTGGCGGCGGTGGCGTTGTCGGCGCTGCTGTGGTTTCCGCTGGTGCGCGGCATCAACCATTCCATCGCGCAGATGACCCACGCCACGCGGCAAATTGCGGAGGGCCGCTTCGAAACGCGCGTGGCCGAGGGGCGACGTGACGAACTGGGCGACCTGGGTCGATCTGTCAATCAAATGGCGGCGCGCCTGGCCGGATTGGTCGCCGGACAAAAACGGTTTTTGGGCGATGTCGCCCACGAGCTTTGTTCGCCCGTGGCCAAATTACGCGTCTCCCTTGGCATCCTCGATCAACGCGCCGATGAGGGCCACAAGGAATACGTCGCCCGGGCCGAGGATGAGGCGGCGCACATCGCCAATTTGGTCAACGAACTGCTTTCCTTTTCCAAGGCCTCCCTGACTGCGCCCGCTGCGCAGTTGCGGCCCGTCAATGTCCACGAAGTCGTCGAGAGGGCCATCCACCGCGAAGTGCCGGAGCAAGCCCAGGTCAAGGTCGAAGTCCCGGCTGATTTCGCCGTGCAAGCGGACCCGGAATTGTTGACACGCGCGCTGTCGAATCTGTTGCGCAACGCCGTGCGTTACGCCGGGGAGGCCGGGCCAATCACCGTCTCCGCGCAACGCGAAGAAGACCGCGTCAAAATCACCGTAGCCGACCGCGGCCCCGGCGTGCCTGCGAGCGATCTGCCGCGCATTTTCGATCCGTTCTATCGCGCCGACGCTTCGCGCGACCGCGAGACTGGCGGCGTCGGGCTTGGCCTGGCGATTGTGAAAACGTGCATCGAATCCTGCGGCGGCGCCGTGGCTTGCCGCAACCTTGAACCGGCCGGTTTGGAGGTCACCATCCGGTTGCAGACGAGCACATGACAGATTTCTGCGCCCGCCTCTACTCCGGCCGTCGATTTTTTCGGGAGGGACGAGCGCCGCGAGTCCGTAACTTCGAGGCGCGACCAGGGACTCGCAGGCGCTCGCCCCTCCCGAATTCAGAACAGGCTACCCTGCGGGTTTTGTTTCGCACTATTCAGCCGTGCATTGACAAAGCGCGCGCGGCGCACTTGCAGATGGACGTGAGGGATAGGCGGCTGCCCTGTCTAATGGTACGTGAACATGACCATGCTCAGATGCAGGCCGCCAATTCGGTATTGTGCGAGTCCAGCATTCACTCTGGCGGAAATGCTGGTGGTGATGGGAATTATCGCGGTTTTGGCGGCGCTGATTTTGCCGGTGCTCGCCATGGGCAAGAGCCAGGCGCGTTCCACGACTTGCAAGAACCATTTGCACGAGATGGGACTGGCTTTACAGATGTATGTGAACGAAAACGGGAGCAAGTATCCGTACTATGATGGTTTGACGGATCACGCTCTGGATGCCGCGGTCGGCCCCAAGAACACGCGTCGCTGGTGGGCGAAGCTGGCGCCCTATTACCCGTTGAAATGGACGGACGTGAAATATCACTGCCCGGGATACAATGGCGTCATTGCCAGCTTGGATTATACCAATTCCCTATTCAACCACTATGGGCCTCCGTTTGGCAGCTACGCGTATAATGCGAATGGGGTTTCCATGCCTGGTTTCGGCACGCCTTTTGATCCGGATTTGGGGCTGGGCTATTTGCCTTCCGGTGCCAGGCTGAACGAGAGCCTCGAGTGGGGTCGCACTTCAGTTCCTGACCACCGAGTCGTGACGCCAAGCGAGATGCTATCCATCGGCGAATCCAGATTCCTCAACGCGGCGGAGAATCAGATGCCCGGTGGCGACGACAGACTGATCTGCGGTCTCCTGAACTGGAGAGGTCGAAACTATAGCCTGTTGTTTGACTCGGCGCGGCACGGGAAGAATTATAATCAGCTTTTTTGCGATGGCCACATCGAGTCCATGAATCCATGGGTCCTGTTCAATCCCGCCAAAACCGCCGCGCTGTGGAATAACGATCACCAACCGCACCCCGAGTTGTGGGTGGAGACTGGCCGCTAAAACAAAACGATGCGCTTGAAGACCTGAATTTTGACAGGATAGACAGGATGAACAGGATGGAAGAAAGAATTGGCTTCAGACATAACGTCCCAACTTTTGGTGGTTCCGCATGGAACGGCAACCCATCCTGTTCAGCCTGTCTGAACTTCTTCCTGGCCTGAACCATCCCTCATGAGCGCGGCGGAGAGTGCAGTGGCTGGATGGGGGGGATAATCCAAAGTCAGGGTTCGACAAGTCTCACCCCACCGCGGAGGAATCGATCAATTAAATTCGGGCTTCTGGAATGTCCAAACTCCGGGCAGCGTCGCCGGCGCTTTGACTCATTTATGCGGCGACGTGGCCGATGATCTCTTCCACGCGTCCGCTGAATTCAGGAAAGGAATGGTGCGCGGCGTATTTGTGCAAGCGGAGCGCGCGGTGGTCGGCTTCGATTTGAAAATCGGTTTGACGCGCAAGACGGGACATGACGGCTTCAATCAACTCATCCGTTGTGAACGGTTTGACCAGATAATCGTCGGCGCCGCAGACCATGCCGCGGCGAAAGCCATCGCGGCTAACCAACCCGGTCATGAGGATGAAAGGGATGGGAGCGGTGGAGGAGGATTCGCGCACGGCGCTCAGTGTCTCGTAACCATCCATGCCCGGCATGTTAATGTCACAGATGACGAGGTCGGGCTTTTGCTCGCGCAACATTTGCACCCCCATCTGGCCATTGTCGGCCTCCATGATGTTAAAGCCGAAATTTCCCAACACCGCTTTGATCAGTGTGCGAATTTCCTCTTTGTCGTCTATGACGAGTATGTTCTTCATTGGCATCATCGTTACAACAAGAATCGTGCCAAGTTAGTTCCGCGCTTGAAATGCCTCTTGGGAGGCCGGGTAGAGGCAAAACTGCCCTATTCTGCCGCTATACTTTCGGACGTGGGCAAACTCTGCCGGTTTAAGGAACGGCATTTAACGTCTCGAAAACCATTTCGGCCAGTTTGCGCGCATGAAAGGGTTTTTGCACAAGGTTGACGTGCGTGCCAGGGGGAAATTCCTTGGCCAGGCGGTCGGCATTGTATCCGCTGGTGTAAAGGACTTTTAATCCTGGCTTGGCTTGTTGCAAAATGCGGGCCAGTTCCGTCCCGGCCATGCCGTCGGGCAGGATCAGGTCTGTCAAGAGCAAATCAATTTTCTTTCGGTGCTCGCCCCAGGTTTCCAGGGCCTGGCGGCCATTGGCGCAGCCGAGAACCTTGTAGCCGTGGCTCTCCAGAATGTGTTGCATGAGCTTGAGCAGAGGCCCTTCGTCTTCGACGGCCAGAATCGTTTCCGTGCCTCCAATGACCGTTTGCTCGCTCGACGTCATCTGCAAGTTTCCGCCGCTGCGGGCGGTGGAGGCGGGCAAATAGATGTGGAAGGTTGTGCCTTCGCCCAAGGCGCTTTGCACGTCGATCCAGCCCTGGTGCTGCTTGATGATGCCATAGACGGTGGCCAGGCCCAGGCCGGTGCCGCGCTCGATTTCTTTGGTGGTGAAAAACGGCTCGAAAATCCGGCCCAGGTTTTCCGGCGCGATGCCGCAACCCGTGTCGCGGAAAGTCAGGCAGACGAATCGCCCTGGCGCCGCCTCCGGGATCTGCTGCGCAGCGGCGGGGTCGATGGCGACAGCGGAGGTGCGGATGGTCAATCGGCCGCCGCGCGGCATGGCATCGCGTGAATTGACGGCCAGATTGAGCAGGACTTGTTCGATCATGCCCAAATCCGCCGTGATCGAGGGCAAACCGGGGGAGAAATCGACCTGCAAGGCCACGTCTTCGCCCAGGATGCGCCGGAGCATCTTGGTGACATTGTTGACAACTTCGTTCAAATCGACCACCTGGGGGTGGAACTCCTGCTTGCGGCTGAAGGTCGTCAATTGCCTGGTCAGCGCGCCGGCCCGTTTGCCAGCTTCGACAATTTCCTTGAGCGACTCCGTCCCTTCGGGCGTCAACTTTTCCGCAGCCGTGAGCAGGCTGGCGTGGCCGTTAATGACGGTCAGGAGATTATTGAAATCATGGGCAATGCCTCCGGCCAATTGGCCGATGGATTCCATCTTCTGCGATTGGCGCAACTGCGCTTCCAAATTCAACCGCTCCGTGACATCCATAGCCAGTGACAAGTAGATTTTCTGCGGCACGATGTGATGCGAGGTGATTTCCATCTCGATGAATTTGTCGCCCTTGGTCCGATGACGCCAGATGCCAGAGTTGCCCGCGCCGGGGGAGAGTTTGGAGAGTTTGTCCAGAAAAAGCGGCAGGTCTTCGGGCAAAGCCAGGTCGCGCAGGGTCATTTTGAGAAACTCCGACTTGCTGTAGCCGTAGCGCTGGACAGCCGCTTCGTTGACACTGACGAAAGCCAATGTTTTGTCGTTATAGGTGAAAATGGGCGTGGGATTGCTGTCGAACAGCAGGCGATATTGGTTTTCGGAAGCCTGCATGAGCGAAAAGGAATGTTGCAACTCCGCCGTGCGCGCCTTGACCAATCCATCCAGGTTGTCAAAAAACGATTGGGCCTCGCGCGCCTGGCGCCATTTTTCCGACAACGCCACTGCCAGTTGCTGCACCTCGATGGTCTCGAACGGTTTTTTGAGCACCAGCAATTGGTCCGTCCGCGGCAATTGGCGCACGCGCTCCCGCAAAGTATAATCCGAGAACCCTGTGCAGAGCACGATTTCCAGGGCCGGGTCGGCTTGCCAGAGGTGGCCGATGGTTTCGACGCCGTCCCAGCCGGGAGGCATGCGCACATCGACAAAAGCGACCGAATAAGGGCGGCCGGCTTCGCGCGCGCTGGTCACACTGGAGAGACCAGCCTCGCCTTGGTTGGCGCAATCCACCTCGAAGCGGGGCGTTCGGCGCACAGGCTCGGGTGAGTCGAGGATTTGCGCCTCAGCGCCGGCTAATTCGCTGGCCTGACTATCATCAGCCGCCAGAATTTTGCGGATGACTTCGTGGATGTCCGGGTTGTCGTCGATCACCAGGACGCGATAAGCTTCATTGGTCTGCATTAAGCGTTCCCTGTGATCGTGCCGGAAGCCAGTGGAAATCTCACGGCAAAAATCGCGCCTCGGACCTGCCTTGCCCCTTTTCGAGGGAAGCTCATTGGGGCGTGCTCCAAGCCGTAATGGGGTTCGCCCCATGTCGGCGAGCCGTTGGCTGGATGCTCTTGTCGAGGCGGGACAGTTGACATGGTATCGGCAGATTTCACGGCGCACTTAAATACGGAGAAGAGAGGTCTGATTTACAAGGCAAATCATCACGAGAAATCAACGAGGGGATAGGGGTTTTCCCCTAAAGTATGGCGCGGGGGTGCCGATAGATGAGTTGTCGCAAGACAATGGCGGTTGGCAGCCAGTAAGGGCCAATCGGGAAACCGGCGGATGCCCGTATTAAAATCCGCCACACGACAAGGACGTCGTGCAAAAAAACTCCCCGCAAGGGGTGACTCAAGGAAAAGAGTAATATGATAATTAGCAGCTTAAATACGAACATGTCGGCCATCACGGCCGCCAGCAACCTCAACACTTCAACGGGCGAACTGAACAATGCCTTGGCAGAGCTTTCCTCTGGCTCGAAAATTGTGAATCCTTCCGATGACCCGGCCGGTTTGGCTGAGTCCATCGCGTTGACTGCGCAAATCGGCCAGACCAACGCCGCCAACAACAACGTTAGCAACGCCATTTCGTTTAGCCAAACCCAGGATGGCTATCTGCAGCAGGTGGGTTCAGCCCTGGATCAGATGAGCACCCTCGCAGTCGAGGCTCAGGACCCGACCAAGAGCGCCTCCCAGTTGGCCGATTACAATTCGGAGTTTCAAGCTCTGTCCGCCTACATCACCAGCACAGGCAGTGCGACCTATAACGGCGTCAGCTTGTTCTCCGGCACCGATGGCACCACCACCGGCGGCCTCAACATCACGACCGATGGAACCGGCGACACCTTCACGATGACGGCTGTCAATCTGACGGCGGCGGCCTACACCGGCGCGACTGGTGCCAACATCTCGACCTCGACTGGCGCCACTGCGGCCTTGACCGCGGTCGGAACGGCCATCACGGCCCTGGCCACGGATCGTGCCAATGTCGGCGCGAACGAAGAACGCTTGAACTACAGCAGCAACGAACTCGGCGTGTTGTCAGACAACCTGACCGCCGCCAACAGCACCCTGACGGATGTGAATGTTGCGACGGAGAGCACGAAGTACGCGGAATACCAAATCCTCGTGCAATCCGGAACGGCGATGCTGGCTCAGGCGAACCAGAACCCTCAGAACATCCTCAAGCTCCTTTCCTAAGAAGCCTGGGCGTTGATTTAGCCTAGTAGAAATTGCACGACTCGGGCGGCCTTCGGGCCGCCCGAGTTCTCAACTTGAAATAGGGCTTGGATGGAGAACGGCAGGACACGCGGTAAGGAAGAAAAGTAGCAATCGAAAGAAGAACATTATGGCAGCAGCAACTTCCAGCACCAGCACCAGCCTCGCCTTGGCCGGTTTGGCCTCGGGTATCAACTGGACCGCCATCATCAACGATGAAGCGGCAGCGGCCTCGGCTCCCATCACCCAGTGGCAAAACCAACAAACCACCATCAATTCGGAAAACGCCGCCTATCATACCATCGGCACCGATTTGACCAATTTGCAGAACGACATCGCCGCGCTTTCCTCGACAAGCCTTTTTCAAAACACCACGGCCGCCAGTTCGGATTCCACGGTCGCCACCGCCTCTACTCAATCCGGAACTCCCGAAGGCACCTACGCTTTTGCAGTCTCCCAGCTCGCCACCGCCGCTGCCCAGAACGGCTCCGCCGTCGCCGCCCAGCCCCTCAGCGCCACGGCCGACGTTTCCAATGTCGATCTCAACAGCACCGCTTTCGCCGACCCCATCACCGCCGGTAGCTTCACGGTCAACGGCCAAAAAATCACCGTCGCCACCACGGATACCTTGCAGTCGGTCTTCGCCCGGATTAACACCGCTACCAACGGCGCGGTCACGGCCAGTTACGACCCTGCCACCGACGAAATTTCGCTCTCCAGCGCGGCGCCCATCACTCTGGGCAGCTCCGCCGACACCAGCAATTTTCTCCAGGCCACGCAGCTCTATACCAACGGCGCCGCCGCTGTCAACGGCACCTACACCGTGTCCAGCCTCAATGCACTGGCTGGCATCGATATCAATGCCATGGCCAATGAGTCCAATTTGGGGACCACCATCACCGACGGCGGCAACGGGCAAGGCGCGTTCGAGATCAACGGCGTGACCATCAACTTTAATGCTACCACCGACAGCATTAACGACATAATGCAGTCGATCAATAACTCCGCCGCGGGCGTGACGGCCACCTATGACGGAGCCAACAATCGTTTTGTCCTGACGAACAACAACACCGGCAGCATGGGCATGACCATGCAAGACGTGACGGGCAATTTTTTGGCCGCCACTGGCCTTTCCAGCGGCACCTTGCAAGCCGGCACGAATTTGCAGTACACCCTTAACGGCAGCAAGACGATGACCAGCGAAAGCAACACGGTTGATGCTTCCCCGCTAGGCTTGACCGGCTTGTCCATCACAGCTCAAGGCGTCGGCTCGGCCAACGTCAGCATCACCCCCGACACCGGCAGCATCGCCACCGCCATCACCGCTTTTGTCAACGATTACAACACCATTCAGAACTACATCAACTCCCAAACGACCGTCTCCACCAGCACCAGCAGCACGACCGGCACGACGACCTCGGGCACCACGACGACGAGCACTCCGGGATTATTGATGGGGGATATGGACGCGGAAGGCATTGAGAGCGATCTGCGGCAAGTGGTCGATGCCTCGCCACTATCGGGCCTCATCCAGAATTTGAACGACATCGGCATCACTTCCAACGGCACCGATAACACCTTGTCCACTAATTCCCTGGTGTTGAATGACGCCCTGGCCAATAACTTGGGTCAAGTGACTCAATTGTTCACTAATCCAACTTCCGGCCTGGCGACCACGGTTGGCAGCTACCTCACCAACACCCTGAGCAGCAGTGGCGTCATCGCGAATAAGGAACAGGATCTTACCAACGAATCCGCCGGCCTCACGACCAGCATCACCAACCTGCAAGCCCAAGTCTCGAGTCAAGAGGCAGAGATGCAGAACCAATTCGTGACGATGGAAGACGCCATCAACACTATCAATGTGGACAAGCAGTACTTGACCGCCTATTTCAACAGTTCGGCCACCACCACCGACGCCCCGACGGCGGCCAGCGGCGGTTCGAGTGGTTAATAGTCGGCGGTTATAGATTTGCTCAGTCTGCGGCGCTAAGAGCTATCACCGGACTGATTCTGCCACGCAAAGCTGCTCCTGAGCAATGGTGTCTTCCCCGGCGTGCGCTAAGGAATTTCCACCGTTCTGTCCGTGTATTTGTCCCTTTCGTCGCATTGGTACTTCAGGCTTTTGCTGGCCTGTGACGGGTACGCCCGCCTGCCTAGGCAGCGTTAGCGCAACGTGAGCCGGGAAAACAAACGGTCGTGCCAGCGGCCTTGACCACATGCTGGCATTGTCCTGCGCACGAGCAAACCCGTTCCTGCTGTAAAACTGGCGGCAGACCACGTTGGCATCGGTCGCCTGCAATAGCCCAAGTATAATTTTGGCCTCATCGCGGGCCAACTGTTGAGCGATGTAGGCCAGCAAGGCATCCTCGATGCCCAATCCAAGCGCGCGACAACTCAAAACCAGGTGATGGATGCAGTCTTGATGCACCCATGCGGCGCCGATCAGGCCGTATGATGTAAATCGGTCCTCGGCTTGGACAGCGTAGAGACTGCGCCCTGCGACGAAGTGCTGATGGCATTCCTCCAAGGTATAACGCATGCCGGTAGTATTGAATTGGTTGGTCTTGTTGAAAAGCTCGAGCGCGCGACTCATGTTCAGGTCCTTCGTATCATGGAGAACTGAAATCGACACCCGGAGGCCGAGTGTCTGTAGGAACTCCTGATGCGAAAGCGTCTTGCGCGCTGCTTCGCGCTCCAACTGCGCCTGAACCATCTCTGTCTTGCGGGCCGATTCCTGCGTGATCACAGGCCGCTGGGTTTCCGCCGACCACAGCAGAATGCGTTTCAGGTAGTAGAGATGGCTGCCCAACACCCGCACGCCCGGCAATTCCGCCTGGATCGCGGCGCGTTCCACGGGGTGGTCGTCAATCATAACCGCGTTCTGCGGCCGCAGATTCACCTCCTGGAGAATTTCGGCCAGATTTTCGACTTTACTGCGGAAATTGATTTTTTGGACGGCGAAATCCGTCAGGGCCATCTGGCCTTGGACAATCTTATGCCAGTTGGACAGGATGAACTGTTCGTCGTTCTTGCTGATGATGGCCAGCAGAATGCCGCGCTTTTTCAAGAAGAGCAGCGTTTCCATAAAACCAATCGGCCAGCCTTCGAGAATGCCCAGCGTTCCTTCCGCCGCCACGCCGCGCCACAGTGTATCGTCGAGATCGACTACCACCAGCTTGACAGGATCCGGTTGCTGCAGCGTGCGATGCATGGCAAAGACTTCATGGAGGAGCGCCTGGAAAAACTCCAGCCAGCGCGCGGTATAGTAATGCTGCATCGACATCGGCGGCTGAATCCGATTCAGGTCGTGGCCATGATCGCCGTCACTCAAGGTGGTTCCATGCGTGAACGACCACACCATGTCGTCCTGGCAGGACTTTTTTCCGATGCTGCTGGAGACCTGGTCTGTATCGACGAAGTAAGCGTTTTCGCGCTTGGCCACTTCCGCCGCCAGGAACATGTTGAGACGTTCGATGAAATACATGACGTTACGCAGATCGTAACGCGGCTGGAATCGTCCCAGCGGGTTCTGCTGCGGCACCATGAAACCCAGCACAAAGGTAAGCAACTTGTGCTCGGTATTCAGTTTCAGGACGTTGGCCAAATAGCGCGAGAGATAATCCTGCGTCTCGCGCAAAAACTCCTCATGCCGCGATCCGTCATCCGGCAGGCGGAAGTAGGCGTTGCCCAGGATGGTTCGCAGAGGAAGGTGCAGAATCTGGAAATCATATTCCGCCACCTGCGCCGGTGGAAGGTCCTCGAACGTATCGAAGTTATTTAGCAGGATGAAATCGCTCTTGAAATCTTTGTTGATCATCGCCGCGACCTGCGGAAAGGGTTCTGCCATGCAGCCGCCCACAACCAAAAAGCGCAGGCCGGAATCAGGCGTGATTTGCAGGTCGGTGGGCGCGCGATAACAGGCGCCATTATGCCGCGCGAAAAGCGCTGGATCGACTTTTGTCATCCGAGGTTCGTTGGCTGGTTCCGATCTCGGAGATGCTTGCATTCGTGTTTCAATTTCGTCGATCCGTGATGCTAAAAGTTGCCGTTCAATGTGCTGTTAGTGGGCGCAATTGCCCTCTCACCGTCTATATCGGTTGAAATGAAGGGCACTTAAGCGGAATGTTCCACATGCCTTTTGGCTCCGCGCTGGCTCGACTCGGGCGCGGACATTGGTTAAGCTGGGCCCGTGCGAGTGGCATTCAAAGAATGGGCGGTTGTGGTCGATGCGCTGCTGCGCGGCGAGCAGATCGTCGTCTTGCGCAAGGGCGGACTGCGCGAGGGGCGCGGGGGATTTCAGATCGAACATCCAGAGTTTCTCCTCTTTCCGACTCTCTTTCATCAACAACGCGAGTCGGTCACACCCGCCGCGCAGGCGCGCTTTGACGAATTGGCCCCACATTTTCCGCCGCCCGAAATGTTGCGCGTGGAAGGCTTCGCGCGCGTCATCGAATGGCGGCGGCTGGAATCGCTGGAAGCGGCCCGGCAATTACGCGGGCAACACATCTGGCGCAACAACGTCATCGACGAACGCTTTGATTGGGGCCGCGACAAACATATCCACGCGCTGGCCGTGCGCATGTTTCGTCTTGACAAACCCGTGGAATTGCCGATGCGTGCCACTTACGGCGGATGCAAGTCGTGGATCGATCTGGAGGAGGAAGTCTCCATTACGGAGGCGTGTCCGGCGCTGGCGGAGGCGGACTTCGCCGACAAGTTAGCGCAATTTCAAAGGGCGCTGGAGCCGGTGTCATGAATGCTCCTCTGCTCATCCTGGCTTCCGCCTCGCCTCGCCGGGCTGAATTGCTGCGGCAGTTGGGCGTGGATTTCCAGATCGCGCCCACCGGCGTCCGCGAGGTCGAAGCGGAGCCATTGAGCGCGGGCGAAACCGCGCGCATCAATGCCTATCGCAAAGCCCGCGCCGCCGCCAAGAAACATCCCGATGCCCTCGTGCTGGGGGTGGACACGGTGGTGGCGCTGGGACCTATTCTATTTGGCAAGCCGGCCACGCTCGATGAAGCAGAACAAATACTATTGACGCTCGGTGGCAAGACCCATCGCGTCGTGACGGGGGTCTGCTTGCTTCATTTGCGGGCGCATCGGCAACGGATCTTTTTCGAGGAGACGTCCGTCACGTTTCGTCCGCTGACCCGTGAACTCATCCGCCGCTATCACGCCCAGGTAAATCCCCTCGACAAGGCGGGCGCCTACGGCATTCAGGAGCACGGCGAGATGCTGGTGGAAGCGATCTCCGGTTCGTACACCAATGTGATCGGCCTGCCACTGGAATGCTTGGCGGCGGAATTGCCCGCCTTCGGCGTCCGCGTGCCTCAGGTTTAAACACAGGATTAGTAATGCGCAAATACTGGCACGTCCTCAAAATAGGTATCGAGAACACGATGGTGTACCGCGTCAATTTTCTCTTGCGCGCCGGGTTCGGTCTGATTCCGCTGCTGGCCACAATCTACCTTTGGCAAACGGTCTATCGCGGACAAAGTTCCTCGATCGCCGGCTACAGCCTTGGCGGCATGATCTCTTATTACCTCCTGGTGACGATCGTCGATACGCTCACCGCCGTCAACGAGGACGACTGGCAGATCGCGGCAGACATCAAGGACGGCAACATCAGCCAATTCTTGCTCAAGCCCATCGATTACTTGACTTACCGTTTGTGCCTCTTCTTGTCCGGTAAAATCATCTTTACAGTGGTGTCGCTGGTGCCGGTGGGGATTTTTATTTTTTGTCTGCGCCAATACATGGTCGCGCCCGCCGGCGGATGGGCGCTGGTTTGCTTTTTGCTGTCCACGCTGCTGGCGGCGCTGTTGCAATTCTTCATGTCCTACACCATGGCGCTGCTGGCCTTCTGGCTGCTGGAAGTTTCGACGGTCATTTTCATGGCCTTCGCTTTCGAATACCTGGCCGGCGGCCATGTGTTTCCGCTGAACATCCTGCCGCCTGCGCTGGAAGCCGTCCTAAACTGCACGCCCTTTCCATATCTCTTGTTTTTCCCGGTCAGCATCTATCTGGGGCAAGTGCAAGGCGCGGCCCTCTGGCGCGGACTCGGCATCCAGGCGGCTTGGCTGCTGTTTTTTTACCTGCTGGCGCGAATGGTGTGGCATCGCGGCATCCGCAAATACTCCGCCGTGGGTGGATAAATCAAAATGAATCCTGAACCTGTCAAATCGATTTCGGGGCTGCGGCGCTACGCGATGATTTACGCCGCCTTATGGCGCAACTCCGTAGTGCGTGAGATGGGTTTTAAGAGCAACTTCCTGCTTTGGATCGTGGTCGAATTGATGTGGTTCACGCTGCAACTTTGTTTCATTGGCGTGATCTACCTGCACACCGACCACATTGCCACGTGGACGAAATGGCAAGTGGTCCTGCTGGTAGGCGCCAGCCAATTCATCCAGCAACTCTTTCAGGCCATCTTTTTGTCCAACTGCATCCAGTTTTCCGAGTTGGTGCGCACTGGCCGCCTGGATTTCATGTTGCTGTTGCCGATGAACACACGGTTTCTTGTTTCGTTGCGTGTGGTGGATTTGGGTGGTTTCGTCAACGGCGCGTCCGCTCTGGTTGTCATGGGATACGCCGGGCATCAACTTCACCTCTCGCCGTCGGCTGCGCAAATCCTGGGTTTTTTTCTGCTGTGCGTGGCGAGCATTCTGATCCATTACTCTTTGATCTTTCTCCTGACCAGCGTCGCGTTTTGGACGGTAAGGGCGCAGGGAATCATCTGGGGCTATTACAGCCTGTTCAATGTAGCGAGGCTGCCAGACGCGGCGTTCCAGGGATTCTTCAAGGCCTTTTTCACGTTTGCCATTCCGATGCTGCTGGTAGCCAACGTTCCGGCCAAACTGCTTCTCAACACACTGCAATCGCCGGGGTCGATGTTGCTGCTAGCGGGGATGGGGGGCATGTGCTTTGTGCTCTCGGAACTTTTCTGGCGATTTTCCCTTCGTCGCTACACCAGCGCCAGCGCGTAGAATTAGGGCTTATTAGGAGGGTTCGCAGGCCTGTCGTCCGGCATCAAAAGCGCCACGACAGCCAACACCGCGGCGACGATTACCAGCGCCGCGCAAAAAAATTCGCGCTGCCACGACAGAGGATGCGGGCTTTTGTAAATGGTTACCAGCGCCAGTGCCACCAAGAGAACGTCGCCCGCAAAAAGATACCAGCGCGGAACGGCAGGCTTGGGCGCGACGGTCGCGGCTGGCTCGGGTGCCCTGACAGGCGTTGCCGCCGTAGGCGGATTGTTTCCGCGCATGAGGGAGCGTACGCCCGCGCCGACGGGCGCAGCGGCTTCCTTTGGACTGGGCGCCATGAGCGTGCCCAAGTTCCGGCCTAAACCTTGTTTTGCCATCCGCAGAAGCCTGGGCAAAGAATGGGTCGGACACAATTCTTTTTTTGCTCCCGGCAAAGACTGGACATTCGGGCCGGCCGGATTATTTTCAAGCTCGTGATCTTTACAAAAGTCTTTTTGTTGAAGTTGTTGCTGGGCTTCGGATTCGGCATGATCATTCTGGCTCTGCTGTGAAGCGATTCGGTTACGTTTTCGATCCGCTCTTTCTGTTTTGTTGCGCGCTCTACGCGGCCAATCGCTGGCTGGTCAAGCCTCATTGCGACATCGCCTTCTTCCATAATTGGTTCAACGATATTTTGCTGATTCCGTGCGCGTTGCCGCCGCTGTTGCTGGCGCATCGATGGTTGCGCCTGCGCGCGTACGACCAGCCTCCCACGCTGGCCGAAGTGACGTGGCACGTTATCGGCTGGTCGATTCTTTTTGAAGTCATCGGGCCGCACATCATGCCCACCGTAGGCGATCCGTGGGACGCCGTGGCCTACGCCTGCGGCGGTTTCGCCGCCTTTTTCTGCTGGCGAAAATGTTATGCGTGCGGTGGCGAAGAAAGGGCTGATTTCGACCGACTCGCTCCGCACTACGGCTGGATGGAACGATTGTTGGCGGGCCGGAAATTGCAACGATGCCGTGACGCCTTTTTACAGGCAATTCCCGCACCGCGTCGCGCACTGGTGGCCGGCCAGGGCCACGGCGCGTTCGTGGCCGAATTATTGCGGGCGCATCCGCATTTGCGCTGCACCTGCGTCGATTCCAGCGCCGGCATGTTGCTAGCCGCCCGCACAAACCTACGCCAGAGCGGCTTGGACGAATCGCGCACCGAATTCATTCACGCCGATGTGCTGGATTGGGCCGCGCCCGACGGAGAATTCGATTTGATTGTCACGCATTTTTTTCTAGACTGTTTTCGTCCCGAGCAATTGGAGCGCCTCCTGCCCAAGCTCTCCAGCGCGGCGGCTCCCAACGCGTGCTGGTTGCTGGCGGATTTTCAGGAACCGCCAGCCGGCCCAGCCCGATGGCGCGCGCGTGCGATCATCGAGATCATGTACGTCTTCTTTGGCTGGGCCACGGCTCTGCCGGCCTCGCAATTGACACCACCGGACCCGCTGTTGGCGCGCGCGGGATTTACTTTGGGCCGACGCCGCACTTTCGACTGGGGGCTGCTGCATAGCGATCTGTGGGTTCGCTGTGGCACAATCCCGGCCCGTGAAACAGCTCCCACCCGTTCAGATCAAGAATTGACGCGGACCACCATGGCTATTTCCAGCTAATCTCCACCTCGTACCAGGCCGCCCCCAAAATATCTGAGTCATCTAAATGGATGGCCAGCGTTTGATCGTTTTCAGCACTCGGCATTTGGCTGATCGTCACATCCCCACGTGCGTTGATTTTGGCCAGCTTCGTCTCCGACGGTGATTGCGGTTTGAACGCGGGCTTCAGGCCCTCATAAGGGGCGCTTTTGTCGCCATCCCATTCCGGATGCCATGGTTTGTCATTAACCATCGTCAGTTCGTCCCGGCCCTGCCATCTTCCGGGCAAGTCCCACGATTCATGTTCGTACCAGATTTCATGGCCGCGAATTTTGATCGTATCGGCTCCATCAATAAGGGCTCTTATCTTGATTGTATGGCTCGACGAGTCTGTGGCGACGGTGGTGCCCGACGAATTACTTGAGGCGCTCTGGCAGCCTGATTGAACAACAACGCAGACCAGGCATAAACCGCGCAGAACCCATTTCTTTGCATTCATATTTGCCTTTCGTCCGTCTTTTCCCATGGCGCTTTCCGGCACTTGATTGCGCTGTGCCATGGCGAGAAAGAACTTTGTGGAGTGAACCCTGTGAAGTCAAATAAGTTTCCGACGGCGAAACGCCGCCGAAAGCCGTCAACAAAACGGTGCTTTGGAAGCATTCGCCGAAGGGTATGGGCATCGGTCCACGCCCGTTGACTCACGGGAAAAAGACACCAAAGGAAAGCTATAGTTGACTCATGTTTCTCTTCATTTGTTAAGCTTACATTGTCTGTCAAATCGCGCAT
>Ga0209006_10002847_pt1 | contig 15731 bp, 17 predicted proteins | sample JacPin_JW_Ref_O2_FD_188567 | JGI IMG/M metagenome (GOLD analysis project Ga0209006, IMG submission 188567) | Forest soil microbial communities from Algoma, Ontario, Canada - Jack Pine, Ontario site 1_JW_Ref_O2 (SPAdes) (version 2) | ecosystem: Environmental > Terrestrial > Soil > Boreal... | reverse complement strand
TAGGAGCTACCGAATGGCCAAGAAGCCAAAGCCTGCCCATCACCAACGACCAGCCAATGAACTATCGATTCAAGAGCTAGAGCGCATAGCCTGGTTCTTGGGCTACGAACTCATTTGCACGGATTTTTCCACGTCGCTATTCGACGAACGCAATGGCTGGGTCGTCGCTCAAGGCGATATAGCCTTAAGCCACCTCCGCACGCTCTACGTAGAGCGTGAGTTGGAGCACGTCCTAGAAAAATAGGTGTTGCAGGCCGGTCCTTGTGGCCGGCCTTTGACCAAGTGCCACTTATGTCCGAGTGCCATATCAACCCCGTAAAAGCCTGATATTTTCGACTTTCCAGGGCACATCATCGCCTCAGCGTCCGTCATGCGCTTAACGACGCGCGCGAAACCAAGTAGACGGCGCGGCATGACAGCGCCGCCTCCCGCCGACGAACGTCCCTTGACGCTTAAGGAAGCCGCCGAGCGCTACGGGTTTACGATATCCACACTTCGGGCCGAAGCTGGGCGTGGCAGGCTATACATCTTCCGCATCGGCAAGCGCGATTATACAATGCCGTCCGATGTGCAGGAGATGATACGCCGATGCCGCGCAGACGATCCCCGCCGCGACTCTTGCTCGATAAAACTAGAGGCCAATGGATTATCAAAGATGGCGACACCAGAATCCGCACTGGCTGCGCTGAGGCTGACCGTTGGACGGCGGAAAAGCGCTTAGCTGAATATCTCGGCGAGAAGCACAAACCTTCCTTCGGGCCTGATCCGCTCATCGCGGATATCCTGCTCGTTTATTGGCGCGAGCATCTTGAACACAAGCCATCGGCAGAGAATTATCGCTATGGCGTTCGGCTACTCGGCGAATGGTGGGGCAAGAAACGGTTATCAGATATCACGCCAGCTAACTGCCGCGCCTACGGCAAAGGCAGGACCGAATCCGCCGCCCGGCAGAACTTGGAAATCCTTCGGGCCGCAATCAAATACTGGCATAAACACCACGGCCCCCTACCCGCCATTCCAGCTATTGTGCTTCCCGCCAAGCCAGAGCCGCGCACCCGTTGGATGACGCGATCGGAGGCGGCTAAGTTGCTATGGGCCGCAAGGCGCGTCAGCACACGAGGCCAGCCCAGCATTGCCCGGTTTGTCCTGCTTGGCATCTACACAGGAAGCCGTAGCAGCGTGATCCGTGGCCTGCGGTGGGACTGGATTGATTTCGAAAGCGGCACCATGCGGCGACGATCGCGACGCGCCAATGAGAGCAGGAATAAACGAACACCAATCGTCAAGCTCGGGCGTCGTATCCTATCGCATCTGCAACGGTGGCGTCGACTTGATGGACCTAAGGCAGTTTATGTCTGCGAGCATGACGGCGTTACGTTCGAAAAAATGTTCTATTCGTGGTCCAAGGTTCTGAAAGTCGCCGGGCTCGATAACAGCGCCGGCAAGGTAACGCCGCACATCATGCGCCACACTCGAGCAACGTGGCTTATGCAAGCTGGTGTCGACCTGTGGGAAGCCGCCGGCCATCTGGGCATGAACGTGAAGACGTTGCAGGAGCATTACGGGCACCATCATCCGAACTTCCAAAGTCGTGCAGCGGAAGTGTGATTTGGTGTCGTTTCAGCACCGTTTCGGCACCACGACATGCGAGAAACGCAGTAAAATAACGCATTTCATGCGACGTGGCCTATGTGATTCACGAAGGCAAAATACGCGCGCCAGCGGCGGCGATGGCGTTGATCGAGCGACTGGGCGGGCGAGCCGAATAGGCCCTTACGCCTGCGATGGGCCCGGCGTCGCGCGCCGGCGTGAGATCTTGCGCTCCAGAAAGTCGTTCAAGAGCCGCGCCAGCTCGATCCAATCCTGACGCGCGGTCTCCTCCGCGTCCGCAAGCGGCCGGGAAGCGTTTGGCTTACTAGGTTCGGCCGGACTGCCGGCCCGGTGGTGCGCGGCCTCGAGGCGAGCATTGCGCGCGGCGAGCATTCGGTTCCTGTCCTCAGCGACGACGAGAGCACGATCGCGATCGCGGAAACGCTGCAACAGATGGTTGGTCGCCTCGGCAAGTATCGCTTGCGACCGTTGCAGATTCTCGCACTGACTTTGCTGGAAAGAAAGCGCGTCCTCGAGCTGCCGTTGCCTGGTCTGAACTTCGCCGCTGACGATTTCTGCCTGCGCAACGCGTTGCCGCAAGGCATCGATTTCGGTCGTTTCGGCGAGGAGATGCTCGCGGCTTTCGGCGAGCAATTCTTCGGCCGTGGTCGCGCGCGATGACACATCATCGACACGCGCCTTTAGCGCCGCCGTTTCGCCCTGATGTTTCTCACGCTCGCCGGCGGCTTCATCTTGCACTCTCCCGCACGCGACTTCCGCAGCAGCAAGCGCCGCTTCCAAATATTCATGCCGCACGCGCGCGTCGATAAGCGCCCGGTCCTTCTCGGTGACGGCGCGCGACAGGCCGGCGTTCTCGGCGATCGCAGCTTCGCATCGTTCCTGCAGCCGGTCGCGGCTCGCGCGCAACTCGTCCTGCTGATTTTCGATCGGTTCTGCGGCTGGTGATTCCACCGCCGGCGCGCGCCGCTCTTCCAGCGTTTTGATGCGCAGCCGCGCTTCCCGAAGAGCCATGTCCGCCTCGGCGAGCTGTTGCGACAGCAGCGCATTTTCGCGGGCGAAACGATCAGCGCTTGCCTCGGGCGCCTTCGCTTTCGCCGCGGCGTGCACGTCCCCGGTAGTGCCCGGAGCTGGATCCGCGCTCGGGGGCGTCGCTTTTATCGGAGGCGGCGGCGATGCGGCTGCGCTGGGCCCGGACGGCTGCCCTTGGCGCGCGATATCGGCGCTGGCCAGATCGAGTTCGTGGGCGAGGCTCGTTTCGACGGCTTGCGCGAGCGAATCGGCACCTTCATCGCCGACCAGCCGCAACGACTTGCGGCGATCAAGTGGCGTTGCATTGCGGTCGACGGTGGCTTTGACGTTGATGTCAGGCGCGGCAGACACGCCTTGCGGTGTATCGAGGCTGGCAGCTTGATGCTCCCAACCGGTCTGCCTGCCCTGTTCGGCGAATGCCATGTTTCGGTTTTTTCGAGAATGACTTGTGTGCCACACCGTGACGGCACAATGATTACACGGTGACGGCACAATGGTTAACGGAGCGTTACCTTCCCGACCTTCAGCGAAACGGGGGACACGCGGAGAACCGGGCACACGCGCTACGCGACACAGTTTCAGTCGGAGCCGGCGTCGGACTTGACCGGTTCTCGTCGGGTCAGATATCGGCTCAAGCCGAGCGTCGGCGCCGATCGAAGTCCACGGCGAACACACCCGCGTTTCTCTCGACCGTACCAGGATACAGTTGATCGCTTTGCACGGCAGCGATTCTGTGAGACTGTTGTCTTCAGTGTGTAGCGAGATTCGCAATGCGCACGATAGCATTTGTCACGCAAAAAGGTGGAGCCGGAAAGACCACGCTGGCGGCGTCCCTTGCCGTTGCGGCAGCGGGCGCGGGCGAACGCGTGATCGCGCTCGACTTCGATCCGCAAGGGTCGTTGGCGCGCTGGGGCCAGCGCCGCGGCTCGGCAAACCCGCCAAATAAGATCTTGGTCGAGCAATTCGAAGCCGCGCGGTTGCCGCGGCTGCAAGCGATCCTCCAGCGCATCGCCGACACCGGCTTCACGCTTGCCATCTTCGATACACCCGGCGCCGACAGCGAGGCCGTACGCGTGGTGGCGGAGACCGCCGATATCTGCCTATTGCCGGCGCGCCCGACCCATCTGGATGTGGAGGCCACGGCCGGCACTTTCCGCGCCATTTACCTGGCAAAACGCCGAGCCGCCTTTGTTCTCAACCAGTGTCCGCCGACAGCGCGCAGCGCACGCGCGAGCGACGCCGCCAAGGATTTGACGCAGCTCGGGATCCTGGCCGAGCCAATGCTCTCCTCCCGGATCGATTATCAGGATGCGGTCGCAGCCGGTCTCGGTGTGACCGAATATGCCGGCGAAGGTCGCGCGGCGCAGGAAATCTCGGCGCTGTGGACGTGGATCGGCGCGCAGTTTGAACTTCCCGACGCGGCCATCGCGGCGCAACAGCCTGAAACGCCGAAGGCCACGAGCCTGCGGGACCGCCTGGCTGCTATCGCGCGCTATCCGACCTGAGCACGCCGCGCCGGCTCGGCTGAAAACGAAAAACCGAAATGGCGGTTACTGCCCCACTGCCGACGCGTCGAGCCACCAAGTGGTGCCCTGCATGCGTCCGGAGGTCTTCATCTCGACATTGATCTGGCTTGCCGCCGTATCGTAGCGCAGGATTTTGACCTTGAGCGGCTTGAGGAATTGCCAAGCCTCGCGCCCGCCGAGCATCTGTTCCTGATAAGAGGTCAGCGCCGCCGCGTCGCCGCCCTTTTTCAATTCCTGCCACCGCGTGAGCCTGGCAACCTCTTCGAACCAGATCGAATTCGGCTTCACCTCCATGACGGCACCTTTCCGGATCGGGCCGGCGTCGGCGCCGGTGACCAACGCGGTCAGGACAAGGACCGTCAGAAACGCACGGGGAAATATGATGCCGACGAATAGAGGCGCTCTCGCGAATGCGCGCATGAAGCCGCTCCATCCTGCATCGAGCCGCCCCCTCGCGATTTCGATGCTGCGACTTCTCTAATACACCGCGGTGTTCGCCGTGCGCAAACGTTGCGCCAGAATGCGCATCACGTTGAGCGCAAAGTGCGGAGTGCGACTGACCAGAAAGAGAAACTGCTTCTCGCCGACCGGCACGATCGTCGTATCGGTTGCGGCGACCACCGTGGCGCTGCGCGGACTGCGGTCGATCAACGCCATCTCGCCGAAAATGCTGAGCTCCGGCAGCGTATCGAGTAGGCGATTGCCGAGCCGGATTTCAACCGTGCCGCTCTTTACGATGTACAGTTCATCGGCTGCATCGCCTTGGCGGAAAATAATGTCGCCCGCTTTGTAGTCTCGCGTCGGCGCGCCGGCGCCGGCCAGGATGCCGAAATCGACGCTCGCAGTTTCCGCCATCACTGCCACCCCTCCAACTGACAAATTTATTTCAAAAACATGACAATCAAATATTGCAATTGTATGACAGGTCTCACTCGACCTCCGGGAGCAGTCCTTCCGAACGGATTTCGACTTTTGCCGAATTCCGAGCAGAGCCGAACACTGGAAACGGCCGAACACTGGAAACAGCCGAACACTGGAAATGCCAACGGCCACGATCGGACTGGGTGCGCGTACATCCGGCGTCACCCGTCGTAATCGTGGCCGTCCTCCGATGGAGCCGAGGCTCGACATCATTCAAGCCTAAGTGGGGGCTTTGCGGCGGTTATGCAAGCCCTCGCTTTTGTGCGAGAGTCCTCGACGATTCGTGCCGTTTGCCCAGTTTCTAAGCGTACGTGTTGAGAAGTTCACAAGCGTACTTGCACGAACTTCACATCCAAACGCTAGGCTCGCGCATTCCGTTGAGTAGGACCGCCGGTGCCCCGGCCAAGATGCGGGCAAGAAGACGCGGGCACGCTCAATCTCAGGGAGCCACTCATGTCGATAAGCCAAGACGAAGCCGAACAGGCGGGGCGCGCTGTCGCCCGCTCGATTCGCGAGCATTGGGGCCTCTTTCTGGCTGAGGGAATCATTTTGGTTCTGCTCGGCCTCATTGCCATCGTCGTGCCGCCAATCGCCACGCTGGCCTTCACCATCATCATCGGCTGGGTGTTTTTGATCAGCGGCATTCTCGGGCTCATCACCACGTTCTGGGCGCGCGGAGCGCCCGGCTTCTGGTGGTCGCTCATCTCGGCGATCATCGCCATCGCCGCCGGCATCGTGCTGCTGCTATGGCCGATCAGCGGCAGCATCTCGCTGACCCTCGTGCTGATTGCCTTCTTCATCATCGAAGGCATCGTCTCGATCATGTATGCCATCGAGCACCGCAGCCAGCTCACCGGTCAATGGGTCTGGATGTTGGTCAGCGGCATCATCGACATCATTCTCGCCGTCATCATCTTGAGCGGACTGCCCGGGTCGGCCTTCTGGGCGCTCGGCCTCCTTGTCGGCATCAACATGGTGTTCGGCGGCGCGGCCCTGATCGCGATGGCGATAGCCGCACGTCATCCACAAACAGCGTAAGCGCTTTTATCTAAAGAACGACGGGGACGCGCCGGCCTGACCGCAGGGCCGGTGCTTTCCGATGCACGGGGCGCAGCTGCGGAACGCTTCCGCACGGCGCGTGGCGTGACGTTGCGTTGCCGTTCTTACACTCTGCCCCCACGCTTGCAGAGACGAGCATCGATTGATCAGAGATTGATTTTTAAGACGACCGGTCATATTCGTACTCTCATGCCGCGACCAAGCGCCCGCGAACAGATCGTCCAGGCTGGGCTCAAATGCCTGGCCACCAAGGGATTCAATGGCGTCGGCGTGCAGGACATCACCGACACCGCAGGCGTGCCTAAAGGATCGTTCTACAACCACTTCGAGAGCAAGGAGGCGCTCGGCGCCGAGATTGTCGAACGTTACGGCGCCGACAAACGCCGCCGCGAGCTTTTGACGGACAAGTCGATCCCCCCGCTCGAGCGGCTGCGCCGACATTACGAAAGGCTGAGCACGGTGTGCGCCGACGCCCGGTTCGAGCGCGGCTGCATTCTCGGCAACTTCAGCGCCGAACTTTCCAATCAGAGTGAAGTCATCCGCGACAGCCTGCGCCGCCTCTACGAGCGCTGGACCAAGGACGTGGAGGCCACCATCGCCGAAGCGCAGGAACAGGGCGCGGTGTCCAAAGCGCTGACGGCGGCCGAACTCGCCGCCTTTCTGCTCGACGCTTACGAAGGCGCCCTGTTGCGTGCGCGCGTCGAACGCGACAACCGCGCCTTCGAGCGCTTCATGAAATTCGCCTTCAGCAAACTCCTGGTGTGAGCAAGACGGACCGGTCGTGCGCCTCGCGCACTGCCGGCCCCGCCACTAAGATGACCGGTCATTTAAAGGAAACCGCAAACGTGAAAGCCTCCTCCACCGCGCTGCATGAACTCCTCCCGTTGCTCTGGCTGGCCTTGGGGACCTTCGCGACCGGTACCGAGAGCTTCATGATCGCAGCGCTCCTGCCCGGGCTGGCAAGCGACATGTCTGTGAGCATCACCGCAGCCGGGCAGTTGATGACGGTCTTCGCTCTCACCTACGCGCTGAGCTCTCCCGTTCTCGCCGCCGCAACCGGTGGCATGAACCGCCGTCATGTGCTGCTGTTGTCGATGATCGCCTTTGCGCTGTTCAATTTTATCGCGGCTGCGGCGGCGAATTATTGGCAGCTCATGGCCGCGCGCATTCTGCTTGCTTGCGCGGCCGGCCTTTACGTGCCGAGCGCAAGCGCGCTTGCCGGCGCGGTGGTCGCACCGCAACGGCGCGGAACGGCGCTCGCGATCGTGATGGGAGGAAGCAGCATTGCGGTGGCGCTCGGCGTGCCGCTCGGTGCGCTGATCGGCCACGCGATGGGCTGGCGTATGACGTTCGTGTGCGTCGGCATTCTGGCATCGCTCGCGGTCGCCGGGTTGCTGTTTGGTTTTCCGCGCAGCGTCGGCGCCGGGCTGGCCACCGCTTCGCTGCGCGAGCGCCTCGCCGTCGTCCAGCAGCCGCCCGTCCTGGTGGCGTTGCTGGTCACCGTGATCTGGGGGACAGGCGCCTACACGGTCTATTCCTATCTGGCGCCATATCTGGCGCACGTCGCCGGTATCGGGGACGCGCAGATCGGCCTGATCTTGTTCATTTGGGGCTGTGCGGCGGTCACCGGCCTGTTCACCGGAGGCGCCATCAACGACCGGCTCGGCGCACGGGCGATGATCGTGCCGGCGCTGGCGCTGCTGGCGCTCGCGTTTGCGAGCTTGTCGTTCGGCCCCGGCCTTGTGGGCGGCAAAATCCTGCTCGGCTCCATCACCCTTGCGATCGTGGTCTGGGGCGTTGCAGGCTGGGGATTCTTTCCCGCGCAGCAGGCGCGCCTGATCGGCATCGCCGGCGTCAAAGTCGCGCCGATCGTGCTCTCGCTCAATGCATCGTCGATGTATCTCGGATTTTCGCTCGGTGCCGCGCTCGGCTCGATCGCCCTGATCTATGGGTCGGTCATGAGCCTGGGTTGGGTCGCCGCGTTGTGCGAGGTCGTAGCGTTGGCGATCGTGCTGGTATCGACGCGGAGCGCGACCGGCGCGCTCACGGGCCCTGCATCAGCAAACGCCCAACCGGCCACCGCGGTAAGCACAACAGCGTGCCAGCGGCGCGAGGCTCAACCGGCTGGCAGCTCTGCGCGATAGGGCTTTGCTTACTCCGCCGGCATGGCATGGGGAACGCGCGCGCGCTCCACATTGGCGGCGATATAGGCGATGGCCAGGACCGCCATCAGGAAGCCGAGCGCGACAACGGCCGTGGTGCCGAGCACCATCGGAAACCCGCCGCGGTTATAGAGATACGCGATCATCGACACCGCAACGCCGGAGATCATGAAGGTGAGAAAGTAACGCACGGCAAAGACGCGGCCGCGCCAGGCGTCGGCCGTGTAGCGGGCAATGATCAGGTCGTTGACAGTGATCTGTCCGTAAATCGCCGCCATGGTGAAAGCGAGCGCGAACAGAACCATCGTGCCGCCCGCATAGGCCGTCCACACCACCCCGGCAAATTGCATGATCGCGAGCACGGCGAAAAGAATGTGCAGCCGGAAGCGCTCGACCAGCCGGCCGACGGCCATTTGGGCGATCGCGCCGCAAATGAACACGGCCGTGGTCAACCCGCCGACTTCCACCAGCGAGATGTTGCTGACCCGCTCGTCGACGATCTTCGGCAGCGCCACCGACAGCGTATTGAACACCAGGCCCGCCGCCAGCGCGACCACGATGAAAAGACCGAAAATGGTGGCGGCGACCGCCGCCGACAGCGGCACGTCGGCCGTCGCGCTGCGCGCGGATTTATGCCGCGCCTCGTTCGGGACGAGCCAGATGTAAGCAACGCCGGTCACGATGCAGATGACACCCGGCACCGCGAATGCGCCGCGCCAGGAGAAGGCGGCGGTGAGGAGTCCCGTGATCAGTGCGGCGAGCGAAATGCCGAGATTGCCGCAGACACCGTTGAACGCCATCGTGCGCCCGCGATGGGTGGCGTTCTCGATCACCATGGCGGTCCCAACCGGATGATAGATCGCGGCGAAGACGCCGAGCGCGAACAACGCCACGGCCAGTGCGATCAAGGACGGTGCCAGCGCCGCCGCGATCAACGAGGCGCCGCAACCGAGATAAAAGGCCACCATCATGTTGCGCCGGCTCCAACGGTCCGCAAGCCACCCTGCCGGCAGCGAGAACAAACCGAAGGCGATGAAAGCAGGCGTCGACAGCGCGATGAGTTCGGCGTAGCTGCGGCCGTAGACCGCCTGCAGCTCGATCACCACAAACGGGTAGATTAGGATAACAAAGTGATCGAGGGCGTGCGCCCAATTCAGAAAGCCGATGGACACACGCCGCCGGGATAAACCGAGGAGCGGGCTGGCGGCAGCAAATGGCTCGGTCGTCGAGGCGTCGGCAGACATTTGGTCGATCCCGGATTCGCGCGCGGTGCGTGCTTATACACTGCCTAAGCTTTGGGCACCTAGGCCCGATTTTGCAAAGCAGCTCCGCGCCATCCATGTCCAGCGTGGTGCCCAACAACCTGCCGTATTGCCGTCGGCTTTGCTCCTCCTCGTCGTTCGCGCGGCGTTCAAGACCGAGCGGTCAACTTGCTTCGCCGTCCGCCCCGTTGGGCCGCCCCCAGCCCATCGCCTCGAACAGCGCTTCGCACGCCTCGAGAGCCGATGCCAAGTGGGCGCACTTGGCCAATTCGTGCGGTCCAAGATCCCGCCGGATATCAGCGGCATCGGCCGCCAACCGGAGCACCCGCAGCTCCATCGCTACCGCCGGCGACCGCCGAACCTTTGCGGGGGCTTTGGCACACGGCGCCTGGGCCCGTCTGAACGCACCAACTTCCTCAATGCTCTTCATCGACGTCTCCCCTCTGATCTGGTCAGGTTGCAGAACGGTGTTTCACGACCGGCGCGCCCCGATGTCTCCTCTGCCCGCGCAGAGACCGATCAATGTGATCGCCCTGCAGACGAGCCCGCTGTTGCCAGCCTTCACGTCGTCGTGCGCCGCCACAGCCCGAATGCCCGGTGGACCGACGATCCGTCAGCCGCCCGAATACTCGCGTCCGCCCCCGCAGACGATCGCAACGGCGCCTTCGCTACCGCCGTTCCAGGCCCATGATGGCAAGGGTTCTTTGGACCTGCATGTGCTCAGGATCACACACGCGGAAGTTCAAACTCGCAGCAGTGCGACCTGCAAATGTTGAAACAATCAAGCCGCGTGGGAGTTTTCGCGTTATTGGTGTTTGATACAGTCAAAGCGCGGAGAAAGCGCACCGGTGCAATCCCGATTGCGCCGGCAGCGCCGTCAGGCCGGGCTCCTCAAGACTTCGCCGCGCAGCCATAGCGAGCGTTGAACATCAGCGCAGCCGCGATCTGGACCGAACGAGAGTGAGCCGTGTGCCGTGCCGATCGTGCGATGAGCGTCGCTTCGCCCAGCATCGATAGGCGCCGGCTCGACAGGTCTTGCCGAAGCAGCATTTAGCGTTTGCAAAAATGAGCCCTGGTGCAGCCGCCGCCGGCTGCCGCTACGAAGCACCCATGCCGGAGTGGCCGTTCTGCGTCGGCGCTCCGCCATTGGGTTTCCGGTTTGCGTCGATGACCGCAACCTTGCCCGGAAGCTCGTCGCGAACGCCGGGGCGCTTGGCCAGCGTGCGCGCCACGTCGACGGCATTGTCGTCGCGCTTGGACGATCCTTCGAAGCGCGCATTTTCCTCGATCGTCAGCGAGCGATGGAAGATGTCGCCTTCAACGACGGCGGAGCTTTTCAGCTTCACCCGGTTTGCGCGGATCGTACCCTTGACCTGACCGCCGATGGTCAGATCTTCCGCAACCACATCGCCTTCGACGCGAGCGCCTTCGTTGACCAAAATGGTCAACGCGCGCAATTCGCCTTCGACCTGGCCAAACACGTTCAGGGTACCCTCACCGACAATCTTGCCCACCACGGTCATGCCGGGACTGATGGTGGACACCTGGTCGGCGGTTGCCGGCTGCGCCGGCTTTGTTGCGACCGGCCGCTGCGGCTGCTGCGACGGCGGTTGGACGGGCAGTTGCTCGCTATCGTCTTTCGACTTTCCGAACATTTGCATGCTCCATGTTTTGCGTCAGACACGGCTCGAAATTTTCAAGTGGCGTAGTAGATGCGATGAAAGCGGCCGCCGAGGGCAGAGAGCACCTCTCCGCCGGTGGAACGCGTCGCCTTGGCGACTTCGTCAATCGTCAGCGTCGAGCCGATCAGCGTCGCCATTTCACCGCTCCATGCGGCCTTCGGATCGGGCAAATCGGTGACATCGATCCCGAGCAGATCCAGCGACGACGGTGCGATCACCGGACACCGATAGCCGCCGACGATGGCGTGGAGCTTGGTGTTGGGATGCCAATAGCGTGGAAAGCCATCGGCCTGCCCAACGGAGACCATCGCTAGGCGCCGCCGTTTCGCTTCGGCATGGACGAAGCTTTGCCCAGGCGTCACGTCGCGGACATGCACGATGCGTGCGCGCAGCTCGACCACGGGAAGCATCGGATTGGCTGAACCGGGAGTCGGGTTGATGCCGAACAGCACCGGGTCCGCGCGCACGAGATCGAAGTGGCACTTCGGGTGACGAAAAATGGCGGCGCCGGCGGCGAGCGAAGCCGGAATGCCGCGATAGAGCCGGCGCAGGTCAGCGAACAACGCGATCTGAGGTTCGATCTCGCGCTCGCTTGCTTTTTCGGTGCCGGAGAAACTGCTCAGCAGAAGCGTGATGCCGTGATCCAAGAAGCGCACTCTGCTCGAAAGATGAACCGCTTCCGCCGTCGACAGTCCGAGCCTGTTGGCACCGATATCGACGTTGAGCGCACAACCGCCCGACCAGCGGTTGGCGATGACGAACGCGTCCCACTCGGCGAGCTCGATGGCACTGTTGATCACCGGTTGCGCGTTGAGCTTGGCGAAGAGGTGCGCCGCGCCCGCGTGCAGCCCGCGCAGAACGTAGATCACCGACTGCGGCGCCATGGTGCGAACGCGTCTGGCTTCCGCGAGGTTGGTGACGAAGAAGGTCCGGCAGCCCGATTTCGCCAGCGCGTCCGCGACCAGATCGATGCCGCAGCCATAGGCGTTGCATTCCAGCACCGCGGCGCAGTCGGCGTCGGTGGTTCTGGCCAGCGTGGCGAAATTAAACGCCAGAGCGCTCAAATTGATTTTGAGAACGGCATCGGCTTCCTCGGCCGCCGGGCCGTCCATGACGACGCATTCCGTCAGTCCCTTGTGGCGGACGACGAGGCGGCCGCCGCGATTGACGATCTTGCCTTCGATCGAACCGTCGACAAGGACGTTCGCGCCCTCTTCGATCGTCAAGCTTCCGACGAGGTTACCGCGAACATGCAGGGAGCAGTGCTTCTGGACGATCGTGTCGGTCGGGACCGAACCGCTGACCACCGTCGCGCAGTTGACGATCAGCGCCCCTTCGACCGCGACGTGGTTGGCGGAATCTATGGTAGCCGGCGGCATGCCAGCGCCCTCTCCAGCGACACCATTGCGTTCTAAAAGATCGTTCGTTCCTGACGCCTGCGGCCGAGTGAATCACACATCGCTCGTGCCGGCATAGGAGAATTTCACCTGTCGTGTGCTTATGGTTGAATTTTAGATGATGGAGTCCTAAAGAACGATGAAATCGAGCGTCCAGACAAATACCGCTTGGTGGTAATCCAATTCAACCGAACACGATCGTGGCGAATTTCTTTGTTTGAAGCACGGTCTTTTCGGAAAACGGTTGCCAATTTTCCCGATCGTGGTGGGAGCGCGGTCATTCCGAATTGAACCCGCGCTTTTCGCAAACCTGCTTCCGGTTTTCCGGTCAGCCCTTCTCGTCGCAAGCGAAGGCACGGACCATGCAGTCCTTGCCGCCGAACTCATAGCAGCGGCGCAGCGACAGATTTTCGGCGCGGCCAAGATGCGAATCGATGGCCCAGCCGAAGGAGCCGCATGGACGCTTAGCGTCGACCGCCACGGCGGCGCACCCGCGCTGTATCGTACCGACGATCTTGCAGTTCTTGCCCGAGCACCTGCGCATCGCCGCAACGCGGGCGTCGGCCAGGTTGCGAAAGTCGTAGCCGTAGCCATAGGCGCCGCACACGCCAACCGCCAAAGCACCGGCGGCATGAGCGGCGCCAAGCGAGGTAATTAAAAGGAAAGCCGCAGCTATTGCGCGCGCGGCCGAGCGCGGAAGTCCGATCATCAAGCCCCTCCCCCGAGGAAGACCGAACGCTAGCCCGGAAGGGTTGCCAGCCAGTGAATGCCGGCCGTTTTGCAAAGCGCTTTCGTACGCCGTTCAGCCTCTGCGGGACGCTGCTGCAAGCCGGCTCGCCAACTGCCGGCGTCGGTCCGCTCGAGTGAACACCGCCAAGGCCAATCGGCTCAGTCGACGATCGATGCGGCCAGCGCTTCGTGGTTGCCGGCGGCGGCAAGGCGGTCGAGCGTGGCTTTCAGCCCGATCGTATCGGGGCAGATGATCAGCCGCGTCACCCGGCCCCAGCGCAAATGCGCGACGTGGATGCCCCGATTGCTGGTGCGCACATTGTCGGTGCCCGAATTGCTCTCGTCCCAATCGACCACCACCGTCGTATTCCACGGCGGCCCGCTGACGGCGATGCCGCGCAGGTCAAATCGGATATCCGGCAACAGCCGATAGAGCCGTTCATACCAACGGCGGGTCGCCGGAAGTGTGTGGCGCGCGCCGCCGAGCGCATGCTCGCCCAGAAAAGCGTGCTCGAAGCGTGGCGCAAATGACGCCAGCACCGGCTCGGCGTTACCGTCATTGACGGCGGCAAACAGCGCCCGAATGCGGCGGCGAATGATGGCGTGATACGTGGGCCCGTACATGGCGTCGCTCCTCGTCACCCGTGCAGCGGATCGGCATCGCGTTGGCATAGTTTAATGATTGAACTTTAGGCCATTGAGTTCAATCATGCAACTGAGTATGCTGCCTACATGAAGCGCACCAGTTTCGCCCGCATGCACTGTTCGTTGGCGCGCGGGCTCGATCTGATCGGCGATTGGTGGTCGCCATTGATCGTCCGCGACCTCTATCTGGGCGTCGTGCGCTTCGACGATTTGGTCGAAGACCTGGGCATTTCGCGCAATCTGTTGACACGCCGTCTCAATGCGCTGAGCAAGAGCGGCATCGTCGAGCGGCAGGCCTATCAGCGCCGCCCGCGACGCTACGAATATCGCCTGACCGAGGCCGGGCGCGACCTGGTGCCGGCGATTTTGGCGCTCACAGCCTGGGGCGACCGCTGGGCGCGCCCCAAGGAGGGAAGCCCGATGCTGTTCGTGCACACGACGTGCGGCGCGCGCTTCGAGCCGCAGGTCACCTGCTCGGCCTGCGGCGAAACGATTACTGCCGACGCCGTGAAGACAATCGGCGGGCCGGGCGGCGCGATGAAAACCGGCACGCGCGTCCTGGCGCAGCGGCTGCGCGCGGCCCGGGAAGCCTAGGCCGGCGTCAGAAAGCCCCGCAATCGCTCGGTGCGGGTGTGCCGACGAAACGCTCCGCGATCCAGTCGACCGCGGCGGTGGCGCTGTCGCGGCCGATGAAGGCGTGATTGACCCCCGGCAGAACAAGCATGTGCACGGTGCCGCCGGCGTTGCACAGCCGCTCCATATAGTGCGTGGTCACCTGCGGCCGGACCAGCTTGTCGTCGGCGCCTTGCGACAGAAAAACCGGAATGTCACGCGGCAACGCGCCGGGCGTGTTGTCCGCAGCCAGCGTTTTCCAGGGCTCGAGGTCGAGCGGATTTGGCACCGACAAAAAGCTGCGGACGAGCGAGCGCCCTTCCCGCTCGCGCAGGATGATGTCGAAAATCGACTCGATGCAGTCCTGCGCCAACAGGTCGACGACCGGTATCGCCGCCGGCGTGAGCACGCGCGCCATCGGGGCGTCGAACACCCGCTGCCATGAATACAAGGTCATCGCGGTCAGATTTCGGCCGCCGGCGCTATTGAGATCTTCGGCCATCAGGGTTGCGAGGTCGGTTGCGGGCGCGGCCGCGGATTATCCGGCGTCGGTGCGGCGGCAGCCTTGAAGTCAGCCGTCACGGTAAACACATGATGCGTCTTGGGGTCGAGCGCCATCGTCCGCGTCCCGAACTGCGTCGTGATGTTGCCCACCGCGCTGTACTTGTCGGCGAAGGGCCACACCGTCAGCATCGTCGACAATTTTGTGCGACGCCAGTGGGACCACGAACTCGGCGCGCAGACGCTCCGCGCCGCCGGGAAAATCCGATGGGCGACGACCGCCGATGAAATCGAGGCAGGACGGCGAGACCGCACGTTCGTGATGGTGCTCCACTTGGAGGGGGCTGAAGCGATCGACGCCGATCTGGACGGGCTGGAAGCGCTTTATTCCAGCGGTCTGCGCTCGCTCGGCCCGGTTTGGAGCCGCCCGAATGTTTTTGGCCATGGCGTGCCGTTTGCCTATCCGCGTTCGCCCGACATTGGTCCCGGTTTGACCGATGCAGGAAAAGCGCTGGTGAAGGCCTGTAATCGGCTTGGGATCATGCTCGACGTGTCACACCTCAACGAGCGCGGATTTTGGGATGTGGCAGCGATC
>Ga0209006_10002846_pt1 | contig 15731 bp, 8 predicted proteins | sample JacPin_JW_Ref_O2_FD_188567 | JGI IMG/M metagenome (GOLD analysis project Ga0209006, IMG submission 188567) | Forest soil microbial communities from Algoma, Ontario, Canada - Jack Pine, Ontario site 1_JW_Ref_O2 (SPAdes) (version 2) | ecosystem: Environmental > Terrestrial > Soil > Boreal... | reverse complement strand
TCGAGAGACAGGAGTCCTCATGGGTTTCGCTACAAATGCCATCCACGTCGGTCAGGAGCCGGACCCTTCCACAGGCGCCGTCGTCGCTCCGATCTACCAGACGTCCACCTACGTGCAATCCGAATTCGGAAAATACAGAAACGGCTACGATTACGCGCGCACCAATCATCCGAACCGCAAAGCGCTCGAGCGCACGCTCGCCAAACTCGAAGGCGGCACCCAGGCCTACGTCTTTACGTCAGGAATGGCTGGCATCGATGCTGTGTTTCGCCTACTGCGCCCCGGCGATCACGTTGTCCTCTCCGAAGCCGTCTACGGCGGCGTCTATCGCCTCTCGACGCAACTTCTCGTTCACTTCGGCCTCGAGTTCAGCTTCGTTGACACGTCTCAGCCCGAGGCTGTCTTCTCCGCCATTCGTTCCAACACAAAAATGCTGTACATCGAGACCCCGACGAACCCGACAATGCGCGTCACCGACATCGCCGAGATGGCTAAGATCATCGGCAGCCGCGACATCAAACTCGTCGTCGACAACACTTTTCTCAGCCCCTATCTCCAGCACCCCATTGACCTTGGCGCTCACATCGTCGTCCACTCGATGACGAAATATCTCAACGGCCACAGCGATTCCACCGGCGGCGCCGTCGTCCTCAAGCACCAGGAAGACGCCGAGAAAATTTATTTTATCCAACGCTCTGCTGGCGCCGGCCTCGCGCCCATGGATTGCTTCCTGATTTCACGCGGAATCAAAACACTCGCCGTTCGTATGCTCCAACACAACGCCAACGGCCTCTCCGTCGCTCGCCATCTCGACGCGCATCCAAAAGTAAAAAAGGTCTACTACCCGGGACTCAATTCCCACCCGCAACACGAACTCGCCCGCAAACAACAGCACGGCCCCGGCGCCATGCTCTCTTTCGATCTCGAGTCTCTCGACAACGCGCGTCGCTTCTTGAATCAGGTCAAACTCTGCTCGCTCGCCGAAAGCCTCGGCGGAGTTGAAACGCTTATCTCTCTTCCCGCCACCATGACCCACGCCTCCATGCCTGCCGACGTTCGCAATCGCATCGGCATCACCGAAGGCCTCGTCCGTCTCTCCGTCGGCATCGAAGACGTCGAAGACATCATCGCCGACCTCGACCAGGCGCTCCTCAATATCTAGCAACGTGTTAGAGCCTTGACGGAAGTTGGGTGCCGCACCCTTGCGATTTTCAAGGGCGCGGTTTTTCGGCTCACCGGCACCGACCGCTCACGCCCCCGACAGATTCTCATCCCTCAATTCCGTGTTCTTCTTTTCTGCCCTTCTCCATTTGACGCTTCCGCCCTCACCCCATAGAATCTCCGCCGATGCCCGATTCCCCCACCCTGGTCGGACAATCCATCGCGCACTACCGCATCGTCGAAAAACTCGGCGGCGGCGGAATGGGCGTCGTCTACAAGGCCGAAGACACCAAGCTCGGCCGCTTTGTCGCTCTCAAATTCCTTCCCGATGACGTCGCCAACGACCCGCAAACGCTCGAACGCTTCCAGCGCGAGGCGCGCGCTGCCTCCGCGCTGAACCATCCCAACATCTGCACCATCCACGACATTCAAGATCACGACGGCCGCGCCTTCATCATCATGGAATTCATGGAAGGCGCCACCCTCAAGCACGTCATCACCGGCTCGCCGCTTGAAATCGATCGCCTTCTCGATCTCGGCACCGACGTCTCTGATGCGCTCGACGCCGCTCACGCCAAAGGCATCATCCATCGCGACATCAAGCCCGCGAATATTTTCGTCACCTCGCGTGGCCACGCCAAAATTCTCGACTTCGGTCTCGCCAAACTTTCCATCGCAAACAACGTCCCGTCCGGCGAGACCGCCAACACCACTGCCGCCGGCCTCACCCACGATCACCTCACCGGTCCCGGCAGCACCGTCGGCACCGTCGCCTACATGTCGCCCGAGCAAGCCCTCGGCAAGCCGCTCGACGTTCGCACCGATCTTTTTTCCTTCGGCGCCGTCCTCTATGAAATGGCCACCGGCGTCCTCCCCTTCAAGGGCGACACCTCCGCCGCCATCTTCGACGGCATCCTCCACCGAGACCCGCCCGCCCCAATCCGCTTCAACAATCAAGTCCCCGCCGAACTCGAGCGCATCATCAGCAAAGCCCTCGAAAAGGATCGCGATCTCCGCTACCAGCACGCCTCCGACATCCGCGCCGACCTTAAGCGCCTGAAGCGCGAAACCTCCGGCCGCACCATGGTCCAACCCGCCGCCATCGACGACGAAGAACCCGTCGCGTCAAAGAAAAGCTCCGGCCAACGCAAACCCGCAAGCGCCGGAAAAGTCCCGATTGCGGACCCTCCGCCACGCTCATCGAAAACCTGGATGATCGTAGCCGCCGCAATTGTGCTGCTCCTTCTTGCAGGTGCCGGCTACTTCTGGTTCTCGCGCACGTCTTCAAAGCTCACTTCCGTGGACACGATCGTCCTCGCCGACTTCGCCAACTCCACCGGCGACGCCGTCTTCGACGACACTCTCAAACAAGCTCTCGCCGTCAATCTCGGCCAGTCTCCGTTCCTCAACATCGTCTCCGACGACAAAGTTCATCAGACTTTAGCGTTGATGGGAAAGCCGGGCACCCAACACATCTCTGACGATCTCGCTCGCGAAATTTGTCAGCGTGCTGGAGCAAAAGCATCCATCGACGGTGCCGTTGCAAACCTTGGAACTCAATACGTCATCACTTTGAGCGCGGTCAATTGCGCCAGTGGCGACGCACTCGCTCGCCGTCAGGCTCAATCCTCCTCGAAAGAAAAAGTCCTCGAAGCCCTGAGCGACGCTGCCTCCAAGCTTCGCAACGACCTCGGTGAATCGCTGGCTTCCGTTCAGAAATATGACGTTCCGCTCGCGGAGGCCACGACTACATCCCTCGAGGCGCTTAAAGCCTACAGTCTCGGGATTCGCACTTCTCGCGCACAAGGTAGCCCTCAGGCAATCTCCTTCTTCAAGCGCGCCGCCGAACTCGATCCCAATTTCGCGATGGCCTACACCTCTCTCGCTACCAGCTACTACAACCTCAACCAGATCGATCTCGCTATCGCGGCCGTAAAAAAAGCCTTCGAGCTTCGCGACCGTGTAACCGAACGCGAGCGCTCTCACATCACCACCCTCTATTACGACATCGCCACCGGTGAATTGGACAAAGCCACCGAGGACTATAAGCAGTGGCTTCAGCTTTACCCGCACGACGCCAACGCTCACGGAAATCTGGCTAACGAATATATGGTTTCCGGCCGCTACCAGGATGCCATCGAGGCGGAGCGGGCAGGTATCGCCGGCAGCCCCAGCGTCGTCGACTACCTCAATCTCGTTGCCAGCTATGTCGCGGTAAACAAATTTGACGAAGCTCAATCAACCATCGACGAAACATTCAGTCGCAAGCTCGAGGATCCGATCCTCCACGAGAACCTTTACACTCTCGCATTCGTCCGCGGTGACACCGCAAAGATGGATCGCGAAGTCTCTCTCGCCACCGGAAAACCCGGATGGGAGGACGTCCTCCTCTATCAACATTCCAACACTGCCGCTTGGAACGGCCGCATGAGCGATGCCCGCTCTCTCTCGCGGCGTGCCGCCGATTCCGCGGTGCACGCGGACACCAAAGAAGCGGCCGCGCTCTATCTCGCCGATGCGGCTCTCCGAGATTCCGTGTTCGGCTTCCACGATCAAGCGCGGCAATTCTCCGCCGAATCCGCAAAAATTTCCGCAAGTCGTGACGCGCAGATTCTTGCTGCGCTCTCGATGGCTCGTTCGGGCGATTCGCCTCGTGCGCAAAATATTGCTGACGACCTCAATCGCAACTTTCCGGTCAACACAATAATCCAAAACGTTTGGATTCCAACGATTCGCGCACAAATTGAAGTCGCCCACGGCAACGGTGCCAAGGCGGTGGAACTCCTCAAGCCAACCGCATCCTACGAATTGGGCGAAGGCATCGGCAGCCTCAACTTTGTCTGCATTCTTCCCGCGTACGCCCGAGGCGAAGCCTACCTCGCCGCCAAAGACGGAGCGTCAGCTGCCGCCGAATTCCAAAAAATCCTCGACCACCGCGGCCTCGTTTCGAATTGCTGGACCGGTGCGCTCTCGCATCTAGGCTTGGCACGCGCCAGCGCCCTGTCGGGAGACAAAGCAAAAGCCCGCACCGCCTACCAGGATTTCTTCGCCATCTGGAAAGACGCCGACCCCTCCATCCCGATCCTCCAACAAGCTAAATCCGAATACGCCAAACTGCAGTAGACCTGCCATTCACGGCGAGCCGCTTTACTCCGAGCATTTGACGCATCCGCGTTCACCCAATAGAATCTCCCGCCAATGCCCGAATCCCCCTCCCTGATTGGCCAGACAGTCTCGCACTACCGCATCGTCGAAAAGCTCGGCGGCGGGGGAATGGGCGTCGTCTACAAAGCCGAAGACACGCGTCTCGGCCGCTTCGTCGCCCTCAAATTTCTCCCCGACGATCTCGCCCACGATCCGCAATCGCTCGACCGCTTCAAGCGTGAAGCCCGCGCCGCCTCCGCGCTCAACCATCCCAACATCTGCACCATCTACGACATCGGCGATGACAACGGCCGCGCCTTCATCGCCATGGAATTTCTCGACGGCTCCACTCTCAAGCACGTCGTCACCGGACGCCCGCTCGAACTTGAACGCCTCCTCGAAATCAGCATCGAAATCGCCGACGCGCTCGACGCCGCACATCGCGCCGGCGTGGTCCACCGCGACATCAAGCCGGCCAACATTTTCGTCACCAAACGCGGCTCCGCAAAAATCCTCGACTTCGGCCTCGCCAAAATGGCCGACTCCATCGCCGCCAGCGGCGAAACCGTCGCTGATCCCACCGCTACGCAAGGCCCGCGCGAACAGCACCTCACCAGTCCCGGCACAACCCTCGGCACTGTCGCCTACATGTCCCCCGAACAGGTCCGCGGCAAAGAGGTGGACGCTCGCAGCGATCTCTTCTCCTTCGGCGTCGTCCTCTACGAAATGTCCACCGGCTCTCTTCCCTTCCGCGGGGACACCAGTCCTCTGATCTTTGAATCCATCCTCAATCGCGCGCCCGTCTCTCCGATCCGCCTCAATCCCGATCTCCCCGCCAAACTCGAAGACATCATCAACCGCGCTCTCGAAAAAGATCGCGACCTCCGCTACCAGGGCGCCGCCGAAATGCGCTCCGAACTCAAGCGTCTCAAGCGCGACACCGACTCCGGTCGCTCCGCAATTCTCCCCGCCGTAGAAGACGGTCTGCCATCCGCCGCAGTCGCGAGCAAACCATCCAGCGGCCGCCACTCCGCGCCATCATCTACCCCGAGCGCAAGCGCAGCCGCCGCGAGCCCAGTCGCTCCGTCAGCTTCGTCCGTCAGTTCGACAACGCCCCACGCGAGTGAAATCGCACCGCCAAAATCCTCAAGCGCCTCACGCATCCTCGTTTTCGTCGCCGCCATCGTCCTCGTCGCCGCGGGCGCCACATACTTCTACCTCCACACGACCCACGCCGCCAAACTCACCGACAAAGACACCATCGTCCTCTCCGACTTCACCAACACTACCGGTGACCCCGTCTTCGACGGCACACTTCGTCAAGGCCTCTCCTCCCAACTTGAACAATCTCCCTTCCTCAATCTCCTCTCCGATCAAAAAATCGCACAAGCCCTGACCCTGATGGCTCAACCCAAGGACGTCCGCCTAACACGCGAACTCGCCCGCCAGGTTTGCCAGCGCACCGGCAGCGCCGCCACCATCGAAGGCTCCATCTCCAGCCTCGGCTCGCAATACGTCGTCGGCATCGACGCCGTGAACTGCCACACCGGCGACCGCCTCGCCCAACAGCAAGTCACCGCCGCCAGCAAAGAGCAAGTCCTCAAGTCTCTCAGCGACGCCGCGTCACAAATGCGCGGCAAACTCGGCGAATCCCTCTCGACGGTGCAAAAGTACGATGTGCCCGCTGAAAATGTCACCACCGCCTCGCTCGAAGCGCTGCAAGCCTACTCTCTCGCTTACAAGACGATGATCGTTCACGGCAACTTCGCTGCCGCCATCCCTCTCTTCGTTCGCACGACCCAACTTGATCCTAATTTCGCGATGGCCTGGGCACGCCTCGGCACCAATTACTTCAACACCGGCGAAGATCACAAAGCCGTCGAAGCCCTGACCAAGGCCTATCAGCTTCGCGACCGCATCAGCGAACGCGAAAAGCTCTACATCGATTCCCACTATGCCGACTTCGTCAGTGGAAACCTCGAAGCCGCTCGCACCACGTACGAAACGTGGGCTCGTACCTATCCCAATGACGAAGGTCCCTCAACAAATCTCTCCGTTATCTACTCGCAAATCGGTGATCTCCCCAAAACTCTGGCTTCCATTCGCGAGGGGATGAGGCAGGTGGCCGACGGCGTCAACTACGCCAACCTGGTTCACGCCTTCGTCATACAAAATCAATTCGATGAAGCGAAAGCCACAATTCAGGAAGCAGAATCTCGCAACGTCGAAGCTCCCTACATGTATCTCGACGCGTACACGGTCGCCCTGATCGAGAAAAATCAAGCAGGCATGGAGACCGCTCTCTCCAAACTTTCAAAAATTGCGGGCTACGAGGATCAATCGCTCGGAATTCAGTCGGCTACGGCAGCCTATTTGGGCAAGATGAAGGCTTCCGTCGATTTGGCGCGCCGCAGCACCGATGCGGCCCGCCACTCCGACGCCAGGGATCGCGCGGCGTACTCACAGGCCGCGCTCGCACTTCGCCTCCAATCCGCAGGCGAATCCGCCGAGGCTGCTCGCGCGGCGCGCGAAGCCATCGCCACCTCCGATGATCGCTCCAGCCGCGGAGTCGCTCTCGTGGCGCTTGGTCTCGGCGGTCAGGCCGCGGAATTCAACCGGCTCGCGCAAGAGATATCGAAGAAGTATCCGGAAGACACCGGCATCCAATCCATTTATTTACCCACAGGGCGCGCAGCGCTTTCGCTGTTCGAAAAACATCCCGATGTCGCAATTAAAACGCTCGCTCCCGTCGAGCAGTACGACTTCAGCGGTCCGAGCCCCGGCCACAACTTGTACGCACCGTACATCCGCGGCCTCGCTTACCTTCAGGCCAAACAGCCTGCCCAAGCTCAGACCCAATTCCAAAAAGTTCTGGATCATCCAGGATTAGCTGGCGGCAGCATCGTCATTCCTCTCTCCCAACTCGGCCTCGCCCGCGCCGCCCTCCTCGCCAACGACACCGCCAAAGCCCGCACCGCCTACCAGGACTTCTTCGCACTCTGGAAAGACGCCGACCCCGACGTCCCCATCCTCATCCAAGCCAAATCCGAATACGCCAAACTCCAGTAGTTCGCCACCCTGTACCCGCGATCGCTTCCCAGATCGCGGGGTTTAGGTGCAACACATCCACCTAAATTTGGATTCACCGCAGCCCTCCCCCAAACGGTTCTTTTGTAGGGGCGGGGCTCGCTCCGCCCGGTTTCAACTTCAAGCAGACTTTCTCCTACTGCACCACCTCGCCACCAATCTCCACAAACTTGCTCACCTCGCTATCCGCGTCTTCCACGCCCCACGTTCAATACTCACCACCACCTACTCCATCTCCCGAAAGCTTCCATTTCATAAAATCCCCTCAAGAAATTTGTAGCCTTAATGTCCCGCCACCTACCCAAATTCCTAAATTCCACCGCCCACCGCCCAAAAGCCACAAAAGTATCTCCCACCCCCTCCCTCACTTACCTCTTCATCGCACACTTAGCAACAAATGACATGCCAATTTGTCCCTCTGGCATCTCTTCTGCCTTTCCTCTCTCTCAGCAACAAGGTTGGGACGGACCCGTCACTTCCCGGGGATTCAGGTCTCTAGTCGGCTCCGTTCCCTCCCCCACAGCAATTCCTTTCCTAGGGAGAGAGGCACCTATGGTGAGATTCACCAGGTTTACGTTATTTATGTTGTTGTGTTGTCTGTTCACGTCGCACGCACTTCACGCTCAGCGTCTCGACGGCACTCTTCGCGTCACCGTAACCGATAAGTCCGGCGCGACGATCGAAGACGCTCGCGTCATCGTCACGAATCAAGCCACCAACGTCCCGAAAACAGCCACAGCATCTAGCGCTGGTACGTACGTATTCCCCGACCTCACCGTCGGCACCTATACCGTCACCGTCGAAAAAGACGGCTTCCGTAAATCCGTCGTCAAAGATATTCAGGTCGAATCGAACCAGGTCGCCGAAGCCAGCGCCATGCTCGAAGTCGGTGACGTCTCCGCAACCGTTGAAGTCGAAGCCGGAGCCGAACTCGTCAAGACCGAATCCTCCGAACTCGGCGCCACCTTCGCCGGAAAAGTCGTGAACGATCTTCCGGTCAACACGCTTGGCGGCGACGTCAAGGAATTCGCTGTCTTCGCTCCCGGCACGACAACGCAGCAAGGCGGCGTCCAGGGCTCCGGCGGTTCCATCGGCGGCCTGCGCCCGCGCTTCAACGGATTCTCCATTGACGGCGTCGACGACAATCGCCTCGACGTCAACGGTCCCACGCAGCCCGTCATCCAGGAATCCGTCGCGGAATTCACGCTCCTCACAAATCAGTTCGGCGCCGAATACGGTCACTCCGCCGGCGGACAATTCAATATCGTCACCAAGTCCGGCACCAACGATTGGCACGGCACCGCGTGGTGGTACGACCGCAATCGCGATTTCGACGCCGCCACCAATCAGGAAAAAACCTCGTTCACCGGCGTCGGTGACCTAAAAAATCGCTTCGATTACAACCGCGAAGGCGGCAGCATCGGCGGCCCAATCAAGCGCAATCGCCTCTTTATTTACGGCGCGTACGAATTCCAGGGCGAAGGCCTCGGCTCGCAAGGCGCGACGGTCACCATGCCTACCGCCAGCGGCATGCAACAACTCCAGGCGCTGAATCCCGACACCGCCGTCCTCGCCATCCTTAAGGAATTCCCCACGGCCCCCACAAAATCGGGCACCACGATCGTGAACGGCACTCCCATCGACATTGGACAGTTTGCCGGTGTCGCTCCAAACTTCCTCAACGAGAGCGACTTCACCATCAACGCCGATCTTAATCTCGGCTCGCATCAAATCCGCAGCCGCGTCCTTTACGATCGCCAGCGCCAGCCTCTTGTGAACCCGATTCAGCCGCAATCCCAATTCACCGGTTCGCAAAAGGCCGATGCTCGCAAAGTCATCCTCACCGACTCATGGACCATCGGCAGCCATCTCATCAACGATTTCCGCGCTTCCTACTCGCGCCTCAACGGTCCGAGCAGCGATCTACCTTCCGGATTCACCAATTTCCCCAACGTCGAAATCGATGCGTTCGGCAGCAATGTTGGTCCCTACAGTCTCGCGCCGTCGTCCTACGCGCAGAACATCTACCAGCTGATCGACAACCTCAGCTACATTCGCGGGAAGCACACCTTCAAGTTTGGCGTCGAAGGCCGCAACTACATTTCGCCGACCAACGTTTTGCCGCGCGCTCGCGGTGAATGGGATTACGCAACGCTCAACTCCTTTATCAACGACCAGGTCCCCGACGGCGCCAACGGCGCCCTCCGCGGCGCAGGCAGCGGTTTCTCTGCCTACAACTACAGCGGCGTCTACGGGTTCATTCAGGACGACTGGAAGATCACGTCGCGCCTCACACTGAACCTTGGCATCCGCTACGAATACTCCGGCGTCCCGCGCGACGAAGGATTACAGGGGCTCAATGCCATCTCCGACGATCCGGCTCTCGGCCTCTTCTTCCGCAAGCCGAGCCCCGACACCAACAACATCGGTCCTCACGTCGGCTTCGCATGGGATCCCACCGGTCACGGCCGTTGGGCAGTTCGTGGCGGCGCCCAAGTCTCTTACGACGTGATCCCCAACAACTTCGCCATCAACTCTCTGCCGCCTCAGTTGCAGACCGAGCAAAACCCGGCGATCACCTGCTCACTCCCGGGCGCTCCGTCATGGTGCGCCACCGGCACGGGCTTCCTCGCCGGCGGTGGTTTGCTTCAGGTCAACGTGCCTCCAGCTACTCAAGCCGACGCGCGCGCAGCGACCAGCAGCCTCATTCCCAACAAAATGGTCGACCCGAAAATTTTCACCTGGTCGCTCGGTGTTCAACACCAGATCCTGCGCGACTCGAGCATCGAAATCCGCTACGTCGGCACGCGCAGCCTCGATTTGCCCGTGCAGACGCGCCTCAACGCGGCCTCCGCCTTCAATCCACAAGACGGCACGGCGCCCCTGACTCCATTGCCGACGTACATCAACGCGGGCAACATTCCCGCGGCGATCCCGACTCCAGTCGACACGTTGGCCGCTTTCGACGCGTTCTGTCCCGATCCCTCGGTGCAGCCGGTTGCGCCGTGCCGTAATCTTTCCTCGGCCGGATTCCTCGGCAGTATGACCTCGTTCCCACCGATCGGCGACGGCACCTATCACGCCGTTTCCGCCGACTTCATGCACAGGTTCGCAAAGGGCTTGTACTTCCGCGCGAACTACACGTTCTCGAAAAATCTCGACAACGCCACCAACGAACTATTCAGCAGCTACGTCAACCCGAGACGTGCGCAAGACGGGTTCGACTACGCCAATGAGTGGGGGCGTTCCGCTCTCGACATGCCGCACAAGTTCGCGCTCACGTGGGTCTACGACCTCCCGAACATCCACAACGATCGCGCTTTCGTTCGCGCTCTCTCAAACGGTTGGGAGTGGAGCGGCACATATCTCGCTCAGTCCGGCCAACCCGTCACGCCGCTCTCGGGCGTCGATTCAAACGGCAACGGCGACACCGCCGGCGACCGCACCATCATCAATCCCGCCGGAGTCGGCCTCACCGGCTCGGTTGTTAACGTCGTCTGCAATGACGGCGCAGGCGGCGCAACGCGCATCGTCTTGGCTACCGCGACGGTACCGTGCGCCGATGCCAACACCGTCGGCTACGTCGCCGCGAACCCGACCGCTCGGTTCATCCAGGCCGGCGTAGGGACCGTGGCCAACGCAGGCCGCGACACCGTGAACTCGCCCGGACTCAACGTCTGGAACATGTCGCTGCTCAAGACCAACAAACTGACCGAGCGCGCCTCGATCCAGTTCCGCTTGTCGACGTATGACACCTTTAATCACCGCAACCCGAGCATCGGCCTGCCCACCAACAACGGCGCGCTCGATTCCGACACCAACGCCAACCCATTCAACGCCGGCTACATCTTCGTAACCTCGCCGACGTTCCTAACCAAATCCTCCTTCGACGGCGGCTCCCGCACCATGGAACTCGGCCTCCGCCTCTCCTGGTAACTCAATCCGGGGACGCCGCAAATCGCGGCGTCCCTTGCGTCACCGCCTAGCGAACGAGATCGCCGCTCCGCGCGAATCTCTCACTCGCATCACTCGCGAGGGACCGCCGCTACCGCGGCGTTCCCTCGCTTCTGTTTGTGTAGGGGCGCAGCACGCTGCGCCCCATCTCGGCACGATTTCGACCTTTGTCGCGCTCAGCGTTTGCGTTGCACGCTCTGCTCTAGCCACCGCAAATAGTCCTTCGATCCGGCGGCAACCTCCAACACGACAAACTCCGGCACATCGTAGCTGTGCAGCCGCTTCACTTTTTTCTCCAATTCACTTAAACGAGGAGCCGTGGTCTTCATGATCAGCAAGAATTCGTTCGCGGTTTCCACCTTCCCCTTCCACGAATAGACCGACTCCATCGCCGCCGTCCCGATATTCACGCAAGCCGCCAGCTTCTTCTCCACAACCCCGCGCGCGATCTTTCGGGCCTCCTTCAACGACCCACACGTCACCAGCACTACCCTCGTTTTTTTTCCACCGACCATCGATCCCTCCCGTATGGAGCGCGGCACTCCAGCGCCGCTTTTACGATTAGACCCATTCCACCCACACGCAGTGACTGCTGTGCGGCCTGCGATACAATCCGCTCTTGCCGCCGAAACACCAAATCGGTCCGGTTGCTGCGTTCGCCGTGTGGACGACGCTGACGCTGGCCGGAGTACTCTACGCCGCATCGCTGGGATACGGTGGCCGAACCTTCGCAGCGACCCTCGTCGCGTTTTCCGTCTACTTCGCCGCAAATATCTTGTTTGCCGCGCGCGGCGTCCTTGAGTTTGTTCAATCTCGTTTCCGCTCGGCTGCCGGATATTTTCTGGGCGGCGCTGCCTATCTTGCTTACCTGATCTATGCGCTCGGTACCAATTCCTTTGGGCTGGCACGTGTCGCGGCGATTCTCGCGCTGATCTTTGTGCCGCTTGCACTGGCTGCGACTGCGCGGCGGGCGGCTCCAGGAGCCTGGCAGGATTACGTCACCGTTGCGGGCGTTTGGACTGCGGTGAAATTCTCGCCGTCGCATTGGTTCTGGCCGTTTCCTGGTGGGCGATTGGCGTACGTGTTCACGGTGTTGCTTTGCGTGACTGTTGCGATCGCGGCATTTCTGCTGGTGCGGCAGTTCTCGGGAACGGGATACAACATCGATTGGGGGCCGCGATGGCCGCTGTATATCTTCGGAAGCTTTTTGGGATTTGCGGCGATTGCGATTCCCCTCGGAACCACAATGCATTTTGTAACGTTCGGCCCGCGTTGGGGAGAGTGGAAGACGCTGCCGTTCTTGGCGCTGGCGATCCTTTGCTTCACGGCGTGGCCTGAGGAGTTTTTGTTTCGCGGGTTGCTGCAAAACATGTTGCAGCGGACTACGAAGAACGAAAACGTCGGATGGGTACTGGCTTCGATTTTGTTTGGGTTCTCGCACATTACGAACATGGGGTTTCCGAATCGGCGGTATGTGATTCTGGCGTCGATCGCGGGGTTGTTTTATGGGTGGACATGGCGCGCGACGCGGTCGATGTTCGCGTCGGCGATTGTGCATGCGTTGGTGGATGCGTTGTGGCATTTCCTGTTTCGGACGCTGTGACCTGCTGAAAATCTGACTCGCCCCTGAGAAAAAATTCTTGAGTAGGCGTTTGGGGGTATACCCCCTATGTTTTTGAAAGAGTGCGCACGCTATTGATTGTGCGTGGCTTGCAGAGACGTGGTGTTGAAGAGTGTGGAGGTTGCTGATTTGGCTGGGGTTGCGGGTGGGTGTGATTCGAAGAAGTTGGGGTCTGGGGAGCTTGTGATTGAGGGGGAAAGCTTTCAAACGGAGAGCGAGTGACACGCGGAAGGATAGCATGAAAATGATAGCGTGTCAATTACTATTTACTGACCGGTGATTCGAACAGGAGAGTGAGGCGTTCGAATGGAAAATTGGGCCGTTCGAATAATGAAATGAAGATGGGCACGGCGGGGCCGTGTACGGGTGGCGAACGGATGGTGAGTGGACGAGCTTACGTCTGAGATCCTTCGCTTCGCTCAGGATGACAGCTTGGGTGGTATGGGTGGGGTCTCGAAAGCGGGACGGGAGCGCCGCACTCCAAAGTGGGTCGTCTGTGACGGATCGATCTTGCGCACATGGGACGCAGCGTGCTGGCGCCCCTACATGATCGCGCTTCGACGGCGAGATCGAGGCAAGACGCGGTGGCCGGGCGGAGCAAGCCCCGCCCCTACAGAGGAATCAGAGAGCCAGAGTTAGGTGGCAAGTCGAGCTACGGTCTGGCGGTGGGGGTGTCGGTGGGTGGGGGGAGTTGGGGGACGCGGATGATGACTTCGCCTTGTTTGGCGCGTTGCAACTCTTCGCGGGCGATCTTTTCGATGGCGTGAGGGTCGGTTTTCAGGGCTTTGACCTGGTCGCTGAGCTGGATGTTTTCGGAGTTGAGGCGGTCGATGTCTTTGCGGACTTTCCGAATTTCGAGTTGGGTGTGGCGCATGGCGATGAAACCGTGTGTGCCGAAGATGTCGTGAACAACGAGGGCGAGGACGAAAAGGCCGAGGATAGTGCGGCCATGTTGCTTGAGGAAATCGCTGATCTGAATTTCTACCGACTCTGTCACGTTGCCAGAACCCACTTCGTCGCCTCTTCCGTCAGTTTCGCGGATGCCTTTGAGCTGTCCGCTTCGACATAGAGCCGCAGCAGCGGCTCGGTGCCGGACAAACGTAGCAGCATCCAGCTTCCGTCGTCGAAGACGAATTTTGCGCCATCGGTGCGATCGACGGAAACAACTTTTCGGCCAAGAAGTGTCGAAGAATCCACGGCGACCTTCTTGATTGCGTTTGCTTTCTGTTCGTCGCTGAGATGGAGATTTTCGCGAACGGGCCAGAATTCACGTCCAAGTTTTTTGAAAAGAGCGGAGACTTGCTCTTCGATGGAGCCGCCGCGCGCGGCGAGCATTTCGGCGACGAGGAGGCAGGCGAGGATGCCGTCTTTTTCCGGAACGTGGCCGCGGATCGTGAGGCCGGCGCTTTCTTCGCCACCCATGGCGATTTTGTCTTCGCGGATGAGCTGGCCGATGTACTTAAAGCCGACGGGCGTCTGGTAAGTGGTCTGACCGTGGGATTTTGCAGCGGCGTCGATCATTTGCGAGGTTGCAACGCTGCGGGCGGCGGGCATTTTCCAGCCGCGTGATTCGACGATGTAATCGTAGACGAGGGCGAGGATGTGGTTGGGCGAGACCCAGGTGCCGTCGCGATCGATAATGCCGAAGCGGTCGGCGTCGCCGTCGGTGGCGAGGCCGGCGGCGGATTTGGATTTTTTTACGGCGTCGCGGAGCGGAGCGAGATTCTCTTCGGAGACGTCGGGGCCGGTGCCGTCGAAGAGCGTGTCGCGATTGGTGCGCATTGCGGTGATTTCGACGCCGTGGTCGGCGAGGACTTTGTTGAGATAGCCGGCGCCGCAGCCGTGCAGGGCGTCGACGACAAATTTAGCTTTGGCTTTCTTGAGGACGTCGAATTTGACGAGTTCGCCGAGGCGCTTGAGGTAGGTGTCGCGGAGATTGACCATCTCAGATTTTGTGTTTTCGTGGCGCGGCGGCTTGGGGATGGGGCCTTGCGCGGCGAGTTTGGCGGCGCGAGCTTCGATGTCTTTGGTGACTTCGGGGAGGGCGGGGCCTGCGTCGGGGCCGGAGAATTTGAGGCCGTGGTATTGGGCGGGATTATGGCTGGCGGTGAAGTTGATGGCGCCATCGAGTTTGGAGCGCGTAATTTCGTAGGCGATGGCGGGAGTGGGAGTGAACGTTTCGCAGAGTAGGGTCTTGATTTTGTGTTGTTGCAGGATGTCGACGGCGAGTTGGGAAAATTCTTCGGAGTAGAAGCGCGGGTCGTAGCCGACGAGGATGGTGGAGCTTTTCTTGGCGTCGTTGACGTGGCCGGCGATGGCGGTGACTGCGAGGCGCACGTTGGCAAACGTAAAATCGTCGGCGATGAGGCCGCGCCAGCCGGAGGTGCCGAATTTGATGGGGGAGGTTGGTGAGGTGGAAGGAGATGGTGTCATGGCGAGGTATTCTAGCGCGGAGGGAGAGGAAAAAAATAGTTGGGGAGAGGCTGTAGGGGATTGATGGTGAGGCGGCCGAGGATGGCGGGCGGGGCTGCGCGACGATTCGGGCACATCGTCGGAAGACGGACGCGCGATGCGAGGGCTGGTGGGGCGAGAATGAACGACGGAGAAGAGTCGCGAAACACCGGGGATTGATATCGACGACGGAGAAAGCGCGCGGATTGGCCGCGCGCTAACGATTGAAACGATTCGGGTACATCGACTGGATGCGGGGGCTGGCGTGCGTTTTGATGTTTCAGACGCACTGCTATAACTCGTGGCTGAGCCC
>Ga0209006_10002844_pt1 | contig 15734 bp, 14 predicted proteins | sample JacPin_JW_Ref_O2_FD_188567 | JGI IMG/M metagenome (GOLD analysis project Ga0209006, IMG submission 188567) | Forest soil microbial communities from Algoma, Ontario, Canada - Jack Pine, Ontario site 1_JW_Ref_O2 (SPAdes) (version 2) | ecosystem: Environmental > Terrestrial > Soil > Boreal... | reverse complement strand
CGAGACCCGACTGCGCCACCGAAGGGAACACGACTGTGAGTCGCTGGTCCCCTTTACGTCTTCGAAAGAGGTTAGGCCATGGCTTCCTCGGAGGCTGTTCAAAGTTGCTCACTTTTTGAAAATATCTTGCCGCGTAATTACATTCCCAGGAGGTTGTTTTGCAGTTTGGCGTAGCCTTGCTCACTCGCCCAGAGATCGAGCGGAATGGATGCCAGTTCGTCTACGAGCGGCTCGGCGCGCCCATTTTTCGTGAGATCGACACTCTTAATATATGTCTTGCAGGTGTCGCATGACTCGACCCGAATGTAATCGAATTCGCTAGCCGTGAACACCGGGAGATGCTTGTCGTTCTCCTCGCCGCATCCCGGACAAACGATCCGCCGAAACTCCCATTCGGCGAGGCAGAAGGAACAAACCATCGATCGCGCACCCCCATCGCCCAGCGGGCGCAGCACACCGAGAACCGGCTTTCGATTGCAGAAAGGACATAGCGCGCGCGAAGTCGAAGCCGGGCGCAACGAGGCGTGGGAACGCAACAGTTCGGCGTAGGGCTGAAGAAAAGCCCGGGCCAGCAAGCCCTGAGCTTCGGATGCTGAGTTCGCCGCCCATCCGCTTTGCAACAACTCAGACCAGAAGCGGCTTCCACGATTCTGCAGTTGGCGACTCAAATCGGCTAACGGCTTCGGCCCCTGCGATTCGGCCACGGACAGAAACGACTCAAACCTGGAACTGAGATTTTGCAGTTCGTCCGGCCGAAGCTCCGCCGAGATGGAAACAGCATGGTCTTTCTGAGGGGGCGCTCCGCTCAATCGCTGGTATAAGTCTTCCTGAAAGCGAGCGAGGTGAATATAAAACCCAAGAATTTCCGACGCGAATGGATGCTGATGGGAAAGCTCTTGTGCGCGATGGATCCGACGCTGCCAGAGGGAGACTTTCATCGCCGACGATCAGCCCAGTCGCAAGTGAAATACCAAGCGCGGGCACAAATGTTCAACGGCGCTGGCTGTAACTGGATTGTCCATTATAACCGTGGCATTTCCAAGCTTGTTTGTTGGGGCACCGGCGGCCATGCTGCACCCATGAAAACTGGAAGCACGCAGATCAACGGTATCGACATGTTTTAGGAGACAGACGGTTCTGGAGAACCGCTCCTGTTTCTGCTATGGAAGGGCCGCTGCCATGAAGATTGGCTTCATGCCGGCCGCGAGCAATTCTTGCAGGAGTACTCGCTGATCGCTCCGGACGCCCGCGGGCATGGACGCCCGACGAATCCGCAAAAAGAAAATCACACACCGGCCATGCGCTCAAGATGCTCTCGCTCTGTTGGACCATCTTGGAGTCAAAAAGAGGCAAGGCGATTGGCAGCAGCATGGGAGGCAACATGAAAGACAGCTATGACGACATGAATTTCACATCACATGTTTTGGCCAGGATCACAGCGTCAACACTCATCGTCTACGGCGACCGCGACTTTCACGATCCAGTTGAGATGGCAGTAGAAATGGATCGCGCCATACCCGGTTCGGCGCTCTGGATCGTGCCCATGGCGGCCACGGACCTGTCTTCCTCGACGCCAAGCCTCAGTTTGTTCAAACCGCGATTGCCTTTTTCCGAGGATAGGAACAAATCCCGTGCTGGCGTGGATCGGTCTTGTCGCTGCGCACCCCGATCCGTTGGTTAATCGGGAAGTTGAATGCTTCCATCCTCCGCTAGGGCGAAACCAGGATTCCAGGCGACCTCCCGTAAGAATTCGTCCGGATCAGAGAAATATCTTGAATAACCGCCCCAGAAGGCTTGCCGGGCGGGTTTGAGAATGGCCGCGTCAGCGGCTCCCGCCTCGGAAGCAACCGAGTCTACTTCTTCTCGATTGCGGGTGTTGTATGCGAGCGAGATCCCGGCCTGGCCATCGGCTGCAACATTCGCATCCTTAGCCCTTAGCAAGTTCGTGCCTTGGGTACAAGGCAAGGGCCATCCCAGCGTTCTGAAAGGACACGCCAAGCGTGACGATGCTCATCGGTTGTTCCATCAGCTTCTCCCCAGCGGACCGAATCTACCATCAACAGACGAGGATAGGCCAGCTCAACCCGCCAACCCGCGAAATCTGGGCTAACGGTCGCTACGGTCTCTTCCCATTGACTACCCTAGTGGCGGAAGCTTATATTCTCCGGCATCAGTTTCCATACGGTTTGGTCGTCGTGGGACAGGTAGCGCGACGGCCCCGACTTTAAGCTTTTGTCAACCTTTGATTTGTCTTCGGTTTCGAGGCGGCTAAACGCGTGCGCTAGATTGCCGAGGTTGGTATGGAATTCTCCCGCAGAACTTTCATCAGGGGCGCAATTGTCGGAGGAGCCGGCATTTCCACCCTTGGATTTGATCTCACCCCTGTCTACGCCCAAACCCAGAACCTGAAAATTTCACGCGCCAGCGAGACACGAAGCACGTGTCCCTACTGTTCCGTGAGCTGCGGCGTGATTATTTACACACTCGGCGACAAGGCAAAAAACGCGATCCCACAAGTGGTTCACGTCGAGGGCGATCCCGATCACCCCATCAATCGCGGAACCCTTTGCCCCAAAGGCTCATCGCTCGAACAAGACATCCTGAATGACCGACGCCTGCTCAAGCCGCAGGTGAGACGACCGGGAGCCACCGATTGGGAAGACATTTCCTGGGAGCAGGCCTACAGCGAGATCGCGCAGAAGGTGAAAAAGACCCGGGACGACTCGTTCCTGGAAAAGGACGGCCAAGGCCACACCGTGAATCGCTGCGAAGGCATCGCCTTCACCGGCGGCTGCACCGATACCAACGAGTTCAACTATCTTGTCGTAAAAAGCATGCGCAGCCTGGGGGTCTGCTACCTGGAAAACCAGGCCCGCGTTTGACACGGCCCTACGGTCTCCAGTTTGGGGCCAACATTCGGACGCGGGGCAATGACCAATGGCTGGATCGACATCAAGAACACCGACATGATGTTGATCATGGGTGGGAATCCAGCCGAAAACCATCCTTGCGGATTCAAGTGGGCGATTGAAGCCAAGATTCACCGCAATGCAAAAACCATCGTGGTCGATCCGCGCCTCACCCGCACTGCCGCGACCGCGGACATGTATGTGCAGATTCGCGCCGGCTCGGATATTGCTTTTCTCGGCGGGGTGATTAACTACGCGATTCAGAACAATCGCATCGCCCACGCCTACCTGGTCCATTACACGAACGCGGCATTCATCATCAAGGATGGATTCAAACTTCCGGATGACGGGCTGTACTCCGGCTTCGATCCGGTGAAGCAGACCTACGACAAGGCAACCTGGAACTACGAAGAAGGCGGAGACCTGACGGGAAAGCCGGTCATGCCGACTCCGGCGTCTCAGCAACCACACGTGCAGGGCAGCGATACCGGTCAGGGACAGGGATATCAAGCTGCAAGTCCCGCAGGGGCGAAAGGCGGAGCCGCGCCCGCGCCGATATTGCCGCCGAAGATGGCCTTCGACCTTTCTTTGCAGCATCCACGATGCGTCTTCCAACTTCTCAAGCAGCAGTACGAGCGCTACACGCCGGAAATGGTGGAACGCATTACCGGAATTCCACAGGAACAGTTCCTGAAAGCCGCTGATCTGTATACTTCGGTCCGCAAAGACGGAGACATGAAAAAGGTCTCCACGATCATCTATGCCGTCGGCTGGACGCAGCATAGCTTCGGCACGCAGATCATCCGCACGGCGGCAATGTTGCAGTTGTTGATGGGCAATATAGGTCGCGCCGGCGGCGGCGTAAACGCCTTGCGCGGGCATTCGAATATCCAAGGCGCCACCGACATGGCAGGCATCTTCGACATTTTGCCGGGTTATCTGAAGATGCCCAACCCGGGCGATGTTGATCTCGCCACGTACTTAAAGCGAATCACTCCGACACCCTCCAAGCCCGATCCGTGGGATTCGTACAACTACTGGTCGAACACTTCGAAGTTTGCGGTGTCGTTCCTCAAAGCGATGTACGGTCCTGCGGCTACCAAAGAAAACGACTTCGCATTTCACTATTTACCAAAGATCGACCGCAACTATTCGTGGGTGAACATCTGGAACGACATGTACGAAGGCAAGATCAAAGGCATCTTCGCCTTCGGCATGAACGGCGTGATGATCGGTCCGGACTCCCAGAAAAACATCGCCGCCTTGAAAAAGGCAGACTGGCTGGTGGTTTGCGAAATCTATCCCGATGAAACCAGCGAGTTCTGGCGCGCACCCGGCATCTCGACCGACGAGATGAAGCAGATTCATACCACGGTCTATCGCCTGCCAGGCGCGGGTTTTGCCGAGAAGGACGGAACGTTTGTGAATTCCGCGCGCTGGCTGCAATGGAAAAATGTCGCGCTGCCGCCGCCCGGCGAAGCCCGGCTGGATCAGGAAATCCTGGCGACCATATTCCTCGAAGTGCGCCAACTGTATCAGAAGGATGGAGGCAAGTTTCCCGATCCGATCCTGAATGCATCGTTCGCCTACACCAATCCCTATAGCCCATCGCTGGCCGAGGTGGCGAAGGAGCTCAATGGAAAGGCGACTGCCGACCTCACTGATCCCAAGACGAATGTAACGATCAAGGCCGGTCAGCAATTGCCGAGCTTCGCCTGGCTCAAGGATGACGGCACGACTCTCTCCGGCAACTGGCTGTACTGCGGCTCATGGACGGAAGCTGGCGCGATGACTCAGCGTCGCGGGACGGAGGATCCTTCTGGTCTCGGCGTCTATCCAAACTGGGCATGGTCGTGGCCGCTCAACCGGCGCGTCCTCTACAACCGCGCTTCCTGCGATGTCGATGGCAAGCCCTGGGATCCGCCCCGCCGACTGGTTTGGTGGGACGAGTCCAGGCAAACATGGGCTGGGGTTGACGTGCCCGACTTCAAAGCCGACTCACCACCGAAAGATCACATGGGGCCTTTCATCATGAATCCCGAGGGCGTGGGCCGCCTTTTTGTACCGCTCGCCGGCATGGCAGACGGGCCGTTCCCCGAATTCTATGAACCATTTGAAAGTCCGATTGCGAATCCACTGCATCCGAACCAGTCCACCAATCCGGTGGTTAAGAAATACAAGACCGACATGGACAACTACGGCACGGTCGACCAAGGCTTTAACGTGATCTGCACCACATACCGTTTGACCGAGCACTATCACTACTGGACCAAGAATAATCCCATGAACGTACAACTGGTGCCGGAGCCGTTCGTGGAGGTTCCGGCGGAGCTTGCGGACCGTATGGGAATTCGCGGAGGAGAGCGCGTCAAAGTCACCAGCGCGCGCAGTCACTACATTGCCAAAGCGATGGTGACGCGCCGCATCCGTCCCATGAAGATCGACGGCAAAGAGATGTTTCAGATTGGAATCCCCATTCATTGGGGATTCCGCGGCATTGCGGAAGACGAAGGCAAGACGGCAAAGACCCTGGCGAATCAACTGACCCCGACGGCGATCGATCCGAACGCGTTCACTCCGGAGTTCAAGGGATTCTTGGTGAAGATAGAAAAAGCGTAGGTGTAGCGCCACGATCGCGCTACTCGGAACAAAATGGGAAGTGAACGATGAGCGATCGCAAGACACTACAGGTCCGGCAGATCTCGGGACACTCCGGGCCATCGGCTGGTTTCGACATGCAGCGCGATCCAGAAGTCTGCAAGCTGATCGACACCACGATTTGCATTGGCTGCAAAGCTTGCGAGGTCGCGTGCGTCGAGTGGAACGACATGCCGTTCAGTCCCACCACGTTCGACAATACCTACCAGACGATGCCCGAGACGCGGTGGAATTTCTGGAACTTGATCAAGTTCAACGAACACCAGCGGGAAGACGGCACGATCCAGTGGCTCATGCGCAAAGACCAATGCATGCACTGCGCCGACCCAGGCTGCCTGCGCGCCTGTCCCGCCGATGGCGCGATCGTGCAATACACCAATGGCATCGTCGACTTCCAGCAGGAAAACTGCATCGGTTGCGAGTTCTGTGTCTCGGGATGTCCCTATGACATTCCGAAATTCAATCCGGCCACGAAGAAAGTCTACAAGTGCACCTTGTGCTCGGACCGGGTCGGAGGAGGCTTAGAGCCCGCTTGCATTAAGGCCTGCCCTACGGGATGCCTGAAGTTCGGCACTAAGGACGACATGAAGTACGTCGCCGAAGAACGCGCCAAACAGCTTCGCGAAAACTTCGGATTTAAAGACGCAGGTGTTTACGATCCACAATCCATCGGAGGCACCCACGTCGTTTATGTTTTGCACGACGCCCAGAATCCTGAACGCTACGGCGGCTTGCCTAAGAACCCAGTCATCCCCTGGAGCTACACGGTTTGGAAGTGGCTGTTCAAGCCCGTGCTTGGAACCTTCGCGTTGTTCGGTTTAGTCGGGGTTCTGCTGCATTACGTGACCGTCGGGCCGCGCCTGCCGCAGCCTGAACCGCAACTGAAGAAGGAGGGGTCTGATGTCCAGCGCAGTTGAACGCTTCGATGACAAAGCGCGAGACGCCTTCGACCGGATCGGGCAAAACGAAGTCTACGTTGGCGAGTTGCAACGTCACCGCGTTTATACCCGCTTTCTGCATTGGATGGTTGCTCTCTTCTTTTTCCTGGCGCTGTTCTCCGGCTTCGGCATTTATCTTCCGTGGCTGTTTCGCTGGTTCACCCCTATCTTCGGAGGCGGACCGCTCGCCCGCGCTCTGCATCCCTGGTTTGGGCTGGGATTTGTCATTTTCTTCGGACTGCAGGCGCTGAACTGGATCGCGCCGATGACCTGGACGCAGGCTGACACTCGCTGGATGCGCAACCTCAGCAACACGGTCAGCGGCAAGGAAAAAATGGAGCCGTCAGACACCGGATTCTTCAATGGCGGCCAGAAAGCGCAGTTTTGGGAGATTGTCGGCGGGTCTGTAGTGTATCTGATCACAGGAATTATCCTCTGGGCTGGAGCGCGCACGTTCGGACGTTGGGCAGTCGCAGTCAGCTATATCCTGCACGATATTTCCGCAGTCATCATGCTCGGGGGAATCTTCATTCACATTTACCTCAGCACGATCGGCGAGCCGGGAACATTTCGGGCCATGATTCGCGGCGCCGTCAGCGAAGCCTGGGCATGGACGTTTCATCCGGCTTGGTACAAAGAGGTCACCGGGCGCGATCCGGTCGAAGCCTGCGAGGAAGCGCGTAAGCGCGGCTTCATCGCAAGACCGTAATCCGCGGAGCCATTTTCCCCAGCTTGCTGCACTGATCTTTACAATGGATTTTTTGAGTTGGACTATGTGACCGCCTCTACTTCAAAGTAGTGCTACACCTTCTGCCGCGTCGCTGAAGGATCCCCAAACTTTTGTAGTTTGGTTCCCCGCGAACGGGTTTCCCGTTGTGGTTATGAATTCGTCATCCAAGTAGGATCTGCTGGCAGCGACTGGAAAGTATTAGAGAATCCTGGACAACCGGATGAGGGGGAAATGTGTCAGACAAAAAAGCCGTGGTCACCCTGCGAACTGTGGCCGAACGAGTCGGACTTGCTCCGTGCTCGGTTTCCGCGATTTTAAATGACACGCCAGCGTCAAAAGCGATTCCGCAGCACACAAAAAATCGGGTCCTCCGCGCAGTCGCGGAACTCAACTATCGTCCGAATTTGTGGGCGCGGTCTCTCCGCACGAAGCGCACTCGGCTGATTGCCGCCATAACTTCGGATATCGGTATGGCCGCCGTCGCGCGCGTGCTGGCCGGGGTGCAGACTCGCTTGCACCGCAGGGGTTATGTGCTCGTTCTTGGAGCCATGGAACGCAACGCCGGATGGAACAACATTTCCGTCCAGCTTCAGCAACAAGGGATCGAGGGCATCGTCGCCATCGATGCCGTTCTGCCGGCCGAATTGACACTGCCAATGGCTTCCGTCGATCTCGACTCCGTAACTCTTATAGAACCGCTCGCCGATGATATCCGGATGTGGCTCTCGGAATTGGGAGAGTCGGCCGCGGAAAACGTTCTGTGGCAGATCGAGAAGGGGACCCTGCCTGGCAGGATGAAAATCGCTCCCAAACTTCCGAGCAAGTATTTCTCTCTTGCCAACACCAACCCGGGATCCGCCGTGGAGGCTCTCGAACGCTCCTGAATTCCTCCAGGATTCGGAACAGCCAGAGCCAGCGCTTCACGTTGGTGGTCACGGGAAAGTTTTCTTTCAGGAGTGCGCTCGTCAGCATCAGGCTGGTGTCTTAAGTTAGCTAGCACTCCGGAGTAGTGAGGTGGTCTGATTTGCTGGCGAATTAAAAGGCCGAAAATCAGGTTTTCTCCGGGCGGCTGCCGCAATCGCTACGCTACGGAGGCGTCTGCGCGGAATTTTTGGCCGCCTTCTGTAGAGTCCAGGCGTACTTCACACAGCTCTCCAATCAGACCGCCCGCCCATCGGTAGACATTGTTCTCACGCACCAGCTTCCGCATTCGCTGCATGCGCATCTGCTTTTCCTCGGGGGACATTTCGAGGGCCGCCCGAATCGCCTCCGCGGTCTGATCGATATCGTAAGGATTGATCTGCAGGGCATCTCGCAATTCGCGCGCCGCGCCGGTAAAACAACTGAGGATCAAGACCCCTCGTTCGTCGGCTCTCGCAGCAACGAATTCTTTCGCCACGAGGTTCATGCCGTCGTGCAAAGAGGTCACTAGGCATAAATCCGCGGCACGATAGTAGGGCAGGATTTCCTTATGACTATGCTGCCGGACCAACAGAACAATGGGCTTCCATTGATTGGTCTGGAATCGCCAGTTGATTCGATCGGCCTCCGCCTCCGCCTCGGCCTGCAAGTCGTGATAGCGCTTGATGTGAGTACGAGTTGGGGCGCCGATCTGAACGAACGTGAATGCGCCCTGGTAACGCGGATACTTTTCGAGAAAGCGCTCTACCGCCAGGAACCGTTCGAGCACTCCCTTCGTGTAATCCAGACGATCGACGCCTATGCCCATCAAGGCAGCTTCAACCCCCAAAACCTTTAGCAGAGCCGCCCGTTCCTCATAGGCAGACTCGCGCATGGGGTTTGCGGGCACGTCCGCGAATTCCACGCTGATGGGGAAAGGCCGCACGGTCGTGCGATGGTCGAGGCGCTGGACCGAAAGGTGCTCCCAGTCGATGCGCGACTCCATAGTTCGATCGACCGTTTGCAGAAAATTGGTGCAATGCGCCTGAATGTGGAACCCGACAAGGTCGGCGCCCAGCAACCCGTCCACCAGTTCGCGCTGCCAAGGGCAAATCCCGAACGCTTCCGGATTGGGCCACGGGATATGCCAGAAAATTGCCACGCGGGCGTCCGGCCTGCTCTGCTTGATCATTCTGGGTAACAGAGCAAAGTGGTAATCCTGCACCAACACGATCGGCCGGTTTACGCCTTTCATTTCCTCCAGCAGAGCGTCCGCGAACTTTCGGTTCACTTCCTGATAATGCTGCCAGTCGCTGGCACGGAAAAGCGGGCGGGTGTGGGCGATATGGCAGAGCGGCCAGAGCCCTTCGTTGGCAAACCCGTAGTAATAGCCTTCCTCTTCTTCTTTCGTCAGCCAGACCCTCCGCAGGACATATCGGGGATCATCCGGCGGGACCTGCAACCGGTCGTGTGAATCTACGGTTTCCCGATCGGCGTCGCCTGATCCGTGCGCTACCCAGGTGCCGTCGCACGCCCGCAGCACCGGTTCCATCGCGGTCACCAGGCCGCTGGCGGGCACGTTGACTTCAACCGATTTGCCGCGCCGTACATGCATGTAAGGTTCGCGGTTCGAGACCACGAAGAGCCTGCCCTCTTCCAGTCGGGCGCGAACATGCACCGCGAGCCGATCGGCCGTCCAAATGGACTCTCCCGTCTCGCGCAAACGCGCTTCCAGCTCGGCAGCCGAGCGAGCAACGTTCAGGCTCTCCGCAAAAGTCGCGACTTCCCTCGCAAGCGGACGAAACATCTCCAGATCGGGGACTTTGATCCTTACTACGCCTCGCCCCGTGCGAAGGGCCTTCATCCAGTTGGCGGTCCGCGCGATCGGTCCGGCGATGCTCCAGCGGACGATTAGCAACGTGATCAGGGCGATTAGAAACACATGCGCCAAGGCGCTCAGAAACGTTTCCCGCCAGATGCGCAGGCTCTCCCCTCGGATGTACCCGGAGTCATGAACAATCGCCAGGCTTCCGATGAGTTCATCTTCTCGATGCAGCGGCACTGCATAGATGTGGATCGAAGAAATCCCCATCCGCAGAAACGCATCCGTGTTGTGATTTTCCCGGAGAGATTCGAGCACGATGGCGGGGGCACTGCTCATCAAAGGCTGGAGGTTCGTCGTAACAGCGATCGGGTGGCCTTGCGGATCGTAGACTGCGAGTCCAGCGAGATGTTCACGATTGGCGAACTGCTGAACCGTGTGTTGTAAAGTGTGCTTGGAGTCCCGGTCCAGATCACGTTCGACATTCCTGGCGAGACTTTCTCCCAATACCTCGGCACGCCGCTGCAGGTCCTTTTTCAGGCTCCGGTTCAGCATCAGAACCTGGTAATAAGACGAACAAAGCGATACCAACGTGACGCCAATGATCAGCGAGACGATCAGCCGAACGCTTAGTAGCCGCATGGAGAGCTCCTCCGTAACCGCAACTTACCCACCGGTCTTACCCCGAAAACATCCGGAGGAAGACATCTCTTTGCGATTCCGAATACGAATCAAGACAGGACCCTCAGACGTTCCGCGTCGCGGCCTGATGACCGCGTCTCGAGACGAGGGCACTGGCAAGGATTTGCAAACGGGGCCGCGGAGAGAATCGAAACCTCTCCGCCCCTCGCTCTCGCGGGCAAGCAACCAGTCTCCATAAGGGCTGAACGTGAAAAAGGCTGCACAATCCATGCCAAACCTAACCCTCTGATTCTACAGAAGATAGTTGTGTAGACTGGGTAAATATTTCTCTCGGTAGGCTCAAAAACGCCAGCGGAAAAGTAAGTCGCGGGTTGAGTCAATTCCAAACCAAAGTCGTCACCGAATCAGGTACCAAGCTAACTTCAGCTGTGCGCCCTCCCTGGTTAATACTGGCGGTTCCGGCTGGCCCGGCATTGGTCACGACCAGAACTTTCTGCCCATCGGGATTTTCGAAGGCAACCTGCTGCACTCCGTCCATCTTGCCAGTGGACTCAATTCTCCTGGCGCCCCGGCGGACGTTTCTTGAGAAGTGCGCAAAAGCCCAGTACTGACCGCTGCGCGTGATCTCCTTGGTTTGAGAATGGATCGTCACCATCCCGCCGCACGGAAATGGCCCAAGGTTCGGTCGCCCTTTCTCATCGAGCGCCAGATTCCATCCGCTGAGCGCTTGGCACCAGTGGCGAGTCGCCTGCGTGAACGTCTTTGCCCAGTTCGCCCAGTCGGTCGCGTAGTCGGGAGCTGTGTAGTCGGGACCTCCCTCCGTCCAATACAGTTGCGCATCAGGATGCGCCAGGTGGACTTTGTCCATCATTTCAGGAGTACCGACATATCCGTGGAATGCGATCGCGTTCGAGTATTTGCGGAGGCCTTCGTCATCGAGTTCGCAGACGGCCCGGCCCCACAAATTATAGTTGTGGTCAAGAACCCATATCTTCGTAGAAAGGCCATTTTGCTGAAGCAGCGGGCCCAGATGTCCTTTGACGAATCCGATCTCGTATTCCTGCGGAAATATGCACGCGGGCATTCTGCCATCCTGATCGGTATCCACTTCGTTTTGCACAGTGACCGCCTGCACCGGCACGCCCTCAGCATCGTAAGCCTTGAGGAACTTCACAAAATATTCGGCGTACGGACCGAAGTAGCGTTGCCGTATCGAACCGCCGAGCATCGATCCTCCCACTTTCATCCAGCCGGGGGGACTCCACGGCGACGAGAAGAGAAACATGTCTGGATTCACCTTGCGCGCCAATCGCAGCATCGGCAGAACATAAGCCTGGTCGTGCGCAATCGAAAACCTCTTCATCTCCAGATCGGGCTCGCCTTCGTCGTAACTGAACACCTCGGTGGAGTAGTCGCTGGAACCAATGCATGTTCGACACACGCTAAGCCCCATCTCCGACGGATGAAACAGCTCATGAAACAGATCATCACGCGCCGGGGCCGGAAGTTGATTGAACATGTAGCAGGAAGCATCGGTGAAAGCAGCTCCAAATCCAAGCATTTCCTGAAACTTCTTGCCAGGATCGAGCACGATCGCGTTCTCCGCGGTAGCGGTAGCGCCGGTGGTTCTCCACTTCAGGGTTTCTCCTGGTGCATAACGGAGTTTGCCGCCGGTTACGCGCACCGCGATGTCTCCTGCCGGCGGTACTACTGCGGAGGAAGCCAATGCCGACGCCAAATCGGCAGCGGCGGTCGCGGTCAATCCGGCGGCGGATAATTTCAGAAAGTTTCGTCTGGTCTGTGCGTTCGACACGGGCCCTCCTGGCACAAGTCGCTTCATTCTGAGTATAGTGCGTGAGTATAGTTCGAAAGTTTGAGAATTTCGCGGAGGGGTTATCGATGGGATCGAATTGGCAGCGCCCTGTTTTGCGGGCAGCGATTCTGATCGTCGCCGCATGCGCGATCGGCGGAGCTGCCGCCGCGCAGACCTCAACCTCCGCCGCTTCTTCCTGGAAACTGATATGGAGCGATGAATTTAATGGCCCCAATGGCTCCGCAGCCGACTCGTCGAAGTGGGTCACCGAAACGGGCGGAGGAGGCTGGGGCAACGATGAACTCGAGTATTACACCAGTCGTCTTGAAAACGCCTCAGTGCAGAATGGCAACCTCATCATCAAGGTACTGCGGGAAAAATACACGGGCGCGGACGGCGTCACCAGAGACTACACTTCCGCTCGCCTGAAAACCTTGGGCAAGTTTTCGCAGACCTATGGACGATTCGAGGCGCGCATCAAGATACCTCGTGGACAAGGAATCTGGCCTGCCTTCTGGATGCTCGGCACCGATATCGACAAACCGGGCTGGCCCCACTGCGGCGAGATCGACATCATGGAGAACATCGGCAAGGAACCCACGATCGTCCACGGCACGATCCACGGTCCCGGATATTCCGGCGGGAACGGCATTGGCGCACCCTACCCACTTCCAAATGATCAGCGCTTTGCCGACGACTTTCATCTTTTCTCTGTTGAGTGGGAACCGAACGTGATTCGTTTCTACGTCGACGATCATCTATACGCAACTCGCACACCCGCCGACCTGCCGAAAGGAACGAAGTGGGTTTACGACCACCCATTCTTTCTCTTGCTCAACGTCGCGGTGGGCGGCAGGTGGCCGGGTAGTCCGGTCGCGTCCTCCGTCTTCCCGCAGACCATGCTGGTGGATTATGTGCGAGCTTATGAGCGTTCGGACTCTACTAGCTGGAGTCCAGCCCAACACTAACAGCATCTCTGTGTGTCCTGTGGCGTCAAAGTAAACCTTGCCACGACATTGACTCCTCCATCGCCCCCTCGGATAAAATCTGGGGGGCTGCAACTGCAGTCCGGAGAACAAGAAACCGGAAGCCGAAGAAGGAGTAACCCGTGAGCAACGTCAGGGTCTTGGTAGGTACGCGCAAAGGCGCATTCATTCTTACTGCAGACGGCAAACGTCAAAACTGGGAAGTCAGCGGCCCGCACTTTGCCGGTTGGGAGTTGTATCACCTCAAAGGCTCGCCCGCTGATCCGAATCGCATTTATGCTTCGCAGACCAGCGGCTGGTTCGGACAGGTCATTCAACGCTCCGACGATGGTGGCAAAACCTGGCACCAGCCCGGAACGCCTCCTGGCGAGACCACCGGCCCTGATGGCATGCCTAAAGGCGAGAGCAACAAATTTGTCTACGACACCTCCGCCGAGACAGGCAAACCTTTGACCACACATCAGTTCTATGATGGCAAGCAACATCCGTGGGAGTTCAAGCGTGTCTGGCACCTCGAGCCGTCGCTGACCGATCCCGATACCGTCTATGCCGGGGTGGAAGACGCGGCTCTCTTTCGCTCGACCGACGGAGGCAAGAACTGGAAGGAACTCTCTGGACTGCGCGGCCACGGCACCGGCCCTCAGTGGCAACCCGGCGCCGGAGGCATGTGCCTGCACACCGTCATTCTCGATCGCAGCAACCCCGACCGAATCTACATTGCGATCTCGGCGGCGGGCGCCTTCCGCACCGACGACGGAGGCAAGAACTGGAAGCCGATCAATAAAGGTTTGCTTTCCAAGTACATCCCTAACCCGACGGCTGAGATCGGCCACTGCGTCCACCACATCGCCATGAACCCGAAACGGCCGGGAGTTCTGTTCATGCAGAAGCATTGGGACGTCATGCGGTCGGACAACGCCGGGGATCAGTGGACAAAAATCAGCGGCAACCTCCCCACCGATTTCGGCTTTGTCATCGACGTGCACTCGCACGAACCAGAAACCATCTATGTCCTCCCCATCAAAAGCGACGGCGAGCACTTCGTCCACGAGGGCAAACTGCGCGTGTACCGCAGTAAAACGGGAGGCAACGAATGGGAAGCGCTCACCCAAGGCTTGCCGCAAGAAAACTGCTACGTCAACGTGCTGCGTGACGCTATGGCCGTGGACACGCTCGACAAGTGCGGCATCTACTTCGGCACCTCGGGTGGGCAGGTGTATTGCTCGGCCGATGCAGGAGATAGTTGGAACCCGATCGTCCGCGATCTGCCAGCGGTGCTGTCGGTCGAAGTTCAGACCCTGCAATGAGTTGAATTGGGAAATAAAGGAAGAAATGGTCTGGGTGCCCGATTCTTTCGCGTTTTTTGTGAAAGAGTGGAATTTTGACTTTCTCGCCCTCGAGATGCTAGCGTCGGATTGGTCGAGGTCGACTGGGTAAACGCAGCGCCGCAACAGGGAATCGGCGCCGCAACCGAGTGGATGCAATGATTCGAGTCGAACTTCCGCAACATCTTCGAACGCTCGCGCACGTGGGCCGCGAGGTCGAGATCGAGGTCGACGGTGCGGTGACCCAGCGCTCGGTCCTCGATGCACTCGAGGCTCGTTACCCGATGCTGCGGGGCACCATCCGCGACCACGGCACCGAACAGCGGCGGGCGTTTCTGCGCTTCTTCGCCTGCGAAGAAGATTTGTCGCACGAGCCGCCGGACAGCCCGCTGCCCGCCGCCGTTGCGTCCGGAGCAGAGCCTTTTCTGATCATCGGGGCCATCGCTGGCGGCTAGCCAAATGACCTACTGGCCGAGACCCGCAGTTCTTATTCTCTTCGCTGCTTTCTTGCTTTCCCCTGGGCTCCGCCCAGGACAACTTCGAAATTCAAGTCTATGCGGCGGAAACCCAGGCACCGCATTCCACTATGGTCGAGATCCATTCCAATTTCTCGGTTAACGGCAGCAAAACCGTCGAGGACGGCCTGCTTCCCACCAACCATGCAGAGCACGAAAGGCTGGAACTCACGCAAGGCATCAACGATTGGGCAGAAGTTGGCTTTTATCTTTTCTCGAGCATTCAGCCCCATGGCGGATGGCAGTGGGTGGCTGACCACTTCGCCCGCGCGGGTACATGCCCTTGAGAAGTGGCACTGGCCCGTGGGCGTAAGCCTATCAACTGAATTTGGCTACCAGCGCGCCGCCTTTTCACCCGACACCTGGGCCTGGGAGATTCGCCCGATCGTCGACCGAAAAATCGGTCCGTGGTATCTGGCGTTTAGTCCTGCGCTCGACCGCTGGTTTCACGGCCCAGGAGTGAACCAGGGCGTTACATTTTCGCCAACCCAAAGGT
>Ga0209006_10002843_pt1 | contig 15741 bp, 13 predicted proteins | sample JacPin_JW_Ref_O2_FD_188567 | JGI IMG/M metagenome (GOLD analysis project Ga0209006, IMG submission 188567) | Forest soil microbial communities from Algoma, Ontario, Canada - Jack Pine, Ontario site 1_JW_Ref_O2 (SPAdes) (version 2) | ecosystem: Environmental > Terrestrial > Soil > Boreal... | reverse complement strand
ATACTGCTGATGGTTACACCCTTCTGAATTTGAAAGTCCACGATGGGCTTGTGATACTTTTTATAGAGCGCCAGCCATTCGTCCTGACGGCCGGCGGGAGTTTTATAGTACGCCACGTGAACGTGATTTTGGCCGATGTCGCGGCCCGCCATGGCCTGGGTACGTCCCGGCATGCTGGGAAGGAACATCATCGCGGCTACCATGCATGTGATTGCCGTCAAGCGTCCAATCAACTTCATTGCACTTCTCCTCTGCATCAGTTCGGCTCGCAGAACGGCGATATGATGGGGTAGGACGGATGGGCGGGCGAATTCGACACTCCGCGACCGACGAGAGCATCGCCCGCGAATCAGTCGCCCGGTCCTTTCGGTTTCAGCACGATGCCTCCCGCCTCGCGCCGCTCGACCTTGAGCGACAAACTGCGCGAGACCACCGACACCATGTCCTCGGTCCGGTCACTGGGATAGGTGACAGAGACCCGCACATTCGCCACGCTCTCATCCGCGATCTCAATCGGCGTACGGGAGTAGCGGTTGGCGTCTGCAATGATGTCCTTGAGCGGCGTGTCCACATAGACCTGGCGTCCATGGCGCCAGGTGGCGGGTTCCCCCCGCGGCATGACTTGCGGATCCGGTATCCCGCCGTCGAGCGTCGTTGTCACCTGCTGACCGGCCGTCACGGCCTCTTCAATTGCTACGAAGCTTTCATCCACATCATCGATTCGATGTTCAACCAGCATGCGAAGTGGCTGAAGGTAACCCGCGAGATTCCTTGGCGGCGGCCAATCCCGTCGCTGAACTATTTGCTGACCTCGCATGTCTGGCGGCAGGACCATAACGGGTTCAGCCACCAGGATCCGGGCTTCATCGACTATGTCTGCAACAAGAAGTCCGACATCGTGCGGGTCTACCTGCCGCCCGACGCCAATTGCCTGCTATACGTCACCGATCACTGCCTCAAAAGCTGGAACCGGATCAATGTGATTGTCGCCGGCAAGCAGCCCGCGCCGCAATGGCTCGACATGGACGCGGCGGTCAAGCATTGCACCGCCGGCATCGGCATCTGGGAATGGGCGAGTAACGACAAGGGCAGGGAGCCCGACGTGGTGATGGCCTGCGCCGGCGACGTGCCGACCTTAGAGACGCTGGCCGCGGTGGACCTGCTCCACAAACAGTTGCCTGAGCTGAAAATCAGGGTGGTCAACGTCGTCGACCTGATGACCCTGCAGCCGCATGAGGAACATCCGCACGGCCTCACCGACCGCGATTTCGATGCCCTCTTCACGACCGACAAGCCGGTGATCTTCGCGCATCACGGCTATCCGTGGCTGATCCACCGGCTGACCTATCGCCGCACCAACCACGACAATATCCATGTCCGCGGCTACAAGGAGGAGGGGACCACGACCACACCGTTCGACATGGTCGTGCGCAACGATCTCGACCGCTTCCACCTGGTGGGCGATGTCATCGACCGCCTGCCGCAGCTCGGCTATACCGCGGCCTACGCCAAGCAGGCGATGCGCGACAAACTGATCGAGCACGGCGCCTATATCCGCAAACACGGCGAAGACATGCCGGAGGTCAAGGATTGGCGCTGGTCGGCAGCAGAGCCCGCGAAGGCCAACGCCAGCTGATAGCGATCGCTCAGCGCAGCTTGCCTTGGACTTCGGTGAGCAACGCATGAAGCTCGCGGTGATCGACGCGGTCGGCTTCCATCAGCGCCAGGGTCATCGGGTCGCGCATCAGATCGTCCAGATCGGGCTCCGTGACAAAGCTGCGGCGGCGGGCGGCCGCGAAAAGCTCGCAAGCGGCGGTAACCGGCTGCAGCATATAAACCTCGAACATCGCCTGGACTCCCCAACCTCGACTTTGTGATGTTGAAGTTGGCGACGCTTCTGGCGGGCCAATGTGACCGGCGTCACGGTGAGGGTTAATTTTTTAACAAACCCGTCCGCGAGCCCGACGCAGATTAAGTGGCGAATGAGCTGCCCGCTGACACCGCGGAGCTGAAACCCGCTAAACTGCCGGCGACATCGGAGCGGCACGGGAGCAGTTTATGCTGGGGAAGCCCAACGGCAGCGGGATCGGCCAGCCGGTGCGGCGGCGCGAGGATTTGCGCCTGGTCACCGGGCGCGGCCGGTACAGCGACGATCTGAGCCTGCCCGGACAAGCCTACGCGGTGTTCGTCCGCTCGCCGCACGCCCATGCGCTGATCCACGCCATCGATACGCAAGCGGCTCGCGCGGCGCCCGGCGTGCTGGCGGTGTTGACCTCGGACGAGATGCGCGAGGACAAGCTCAACCCGCTGCCGCATATCAGCAACAACCACCCGGCCGACATCGCGATCAAGAACAAGGACGGTTCGCCGATCGTGCGGCCGCAGCATCGGCCGATCATCTTCCCCGAGGTGTGCCATGTCGGCGAGATCGTCGCGGTGGTCGTCGCGGAGAGTGTCGCGGCGGCGAAGGATGCGGCCGAGCTCGTCGAGATCGATTGGCAGGTGCTGCCGGCGATCGCCCGCGGCCTCGATGCGGCCAAGCCCGACGCGCCGCGCGCCCGGCTCGACTCGCCAAATATCATCCTCGACGGCGAAGTCGGTGACAAGGCGGTGACCGACGCAGCTTTCGCCGAGGCCGCGCATGTCGTCACATTCGACACCTGGGTCCAGCGCATCGCCGGCGTGCCGATGGAGCCGCGCGCCGCGGTTGGCGAATACGACCCGGCGACCGGCATGCACACGCTCCACGCCGGGGCGGGCGGGGCGGTGAGCCCGCGGCGCGATCTGGCGATGGTGTTCGGCATCCCACCCGAGCAGGCGCGCATGGTGATGCACGATATCGGCGGCAATTTCGGGACGCGCGGCTCGTTCAATGCCGAGTTCGCGCTCGTCGTGTGGGCCGCGAAGCGGCTGGGCCGGCCGGTCAAATGGACCTGCGAGCGCAGCGAGTATTTCGTCGCCGACTACCAGGCACGTGACCTCGCCTGTACCGCCGAACTGGCGCTCGATGCGGAAGGAAAATTCCTCGCGATGCGCGGCTCGAACCTCGTCAACCAAGGCGCCTATGCGATCGCCTTCGGCTCGCTCAACAAGGGCGTCGAGATCATGTCGAGCATCTACCACGTGCCGGTCGTGCATTTCCGCGCGCGGGCCGCGCTGACCAACACCTTGCCGACGCGGCCCTACCGCAGCTCCGGCCGGCCCGAAGTCATGTTCGTCATGGAGCGGCTGATCGACCTTGCGGCGAAACAGACCGGCATCGACCGCATCGAGCTGCGCCGCCGCAACCTCGTCCCCGAAAGCGCGATGCCGTACACCAACCCGTTCGGCATGGTCTATGACAGCGGCGAGTATCACGCCTGCATGGAGCGGGTGCTGGAGCTCGGCGACTGGCAGGGGTTCCCGGCCCGCCGCGCCGAGGCCGAATCGCGCGGGAAATGTAGAGGGATCGGCGTCGCCAATTACGTCGATACCGCGACCGGCGCGCCGCGCGAAAAGGCCGAGATGGTGGTGAAGCCGGAAGGCATCGTCGAGGTCGCGATCGGCACGGTGTCGCAAGGGCAGGGACACGAAACCAGTTTCGCGCAGCTCGTCACCGAATTTCTCGGCGTGCCGCTCGACAGCATTCGATTGGTCACCGGCGATACCGCGCGCGTGTCGGTCGGCGGCGGCGCGCATTCGGGCCGCGCGCTGCGGCTCGGCAGCATCGTCATGCTCAACGCCTCAAAGGCGATCATCGAGAAGGGCATGCAGATCGCCAGCCACGTGCTCGAAGCCGATGTCGCCGATCTCGAATTCACTGCCGGCAATTTCACCGTCAAGGGCACCGACCGCGCGATCGGCATTTTCGAGACCGCGCGCGCCGCGCTCGAACGCAACGACCTGCCGGATGAACTGCGCGGGCCGCTCGGCGGCGAGAGCGACGAGACCGTCAACCTCGCCGCCTTCCCCTATGGCTGCCACGTCTGCGAGGTCGAGATCGACCCCGAGACCGGCGTACTCGACATCGTGCGCTATACTGCGGTCGACGATGTCGGGCGCGCGGTCAACCCGATGATTGTGCATGGCCAGGTGCATGGCGGCATTGTCCAGGGCGTCGGCCAGGCGATCCAGGAGAACGTCCATTACGACCCCGAAAGCGGCCAGCTCTTGGCCGGCTCGTTCATGGATTACGCGATGCCGCGCGCCGACCGCATGCCGTTCTTCGATTGCGAGCTCAGCGAAGTGCCGAGCCCGACCCATCCGCTCGGCATCCGCCCTGGCGGCGAAGGCGGCACCACCCCGGCGCTCGCCGTGGTGATCAACGCGGTCGTCGACGCGCTATCCGGGTTCGGCGTGACCCATGTGGAGATGCCGGCCACCTCTGAGCGCATCTGGCAGGCGATACACGGAAGAGCGTGAGCCTCAACCGCTTCGCTTTCGACCCACGCGGCGTCACCTTCTCATTGCGCGGGTAGGCGAGCCGTTCTCCGTCCGACGGAGCAGGTAGTCCAGCCCCCCGACGCGATACCACCGATACCCGTAGCCTTCGATGACCAGCCGATGCTCGCCGTTATCCGCGGCCTCGCTGTGATCTTCCGATAGCAGGTTGACGAGGAGCGCCGCTTCTTCTGAATCGCCCCGATCGAGACCCACGTAGAACGCAATTTCGCGCGGCTTGGCGTCGAAATTATGGATGAACAGGACCGAGTTGTTGCGCCAATCGTATCGCATGATCAGAACGGAACGGTGACCGGTTGGAATAACGGTGAAGTCGCCCCATCCCACCTCCGGTACTTCCTTGCGCATGCGGATGATGCGCTCGGTCCAATTCAACAACGAGTGCGGGTGCCGGCGCTGGATCGCCGCGTTGATCTGCTCATATCCGTAAACACCGCCCGAGATCACCGGCGTGCGCGGCCTGTCGCTTTTGGTAAAGCCGCCGTGCGGCTCGTTCGACCATTGCATCGCGGTGCGCGCGCAGGCGCGCTCCGGCAGACTCAGATCGTCGCCCATGCCGAGCTCGTCGCCGTACCGGAGCACGGGTGAGCCGGGGAGCGTGAACAAAAGGCTGTAAGCGAGCTCCAGCCGCCTTTGGTCGCCGTCGAACATCGGCGCGAGGCGCCGGCGGATTCCCCGGTCGTAAAGCTGCATGTCCGGGTTCGGGCCAAAGGCCGCGAAGACTTCGGAGCGCTGCTTGCCGCTCAGCCGGCCGAGGTCCAGCTCGTCGTGATTGCGCAGAAACATGCCCCATTGCGCTGTCGCCGGGCGGGGCTTGGTGGCATTCAGCGCCTTGACAAGAGACCGCGTGTCACTGGTCGCGAAGGCGTGAAACAGATGCTGATTGACCTGAAAATTGAACATCATGTGGAGCCGGTCGCCGTCATGGCCGAAATATTCGAGATCCGTTTCGGGCAGCACGTTGGCTTCGGCCAAGAGGATGCTGTCGCCTTGGCGCCATTGCAGGAATTCGCGAAAGCGGCGCAGCATGTCGTATTGCTCCTTGGACTTGCGGACCTCCGCCCCCTTGGTGGAAATGACGAAGGGCACCGCGTCCATCCTGAACCCCGACACGCCGAGCTGGATCCAGTACCCCATGATTTTGAGGATCTCGGCCTGCACTTCCGGATGGGATGTATTGAGGTCGGGCTGAAAATCGTAGAACCGGTGGAAATAATACGCCTTGGCTTCGTCGTCGTACGTCCAGGTCGATTTTTGCACGCCGGGAAACACCATGCCCTGGTTGGCGTTGGCCGGTTTCTTCTTCGACCAGATGTACCAGTCGCGATGTTTTGAATGCGGATCGCGGCGCGCTTCTTTGAACCAGGGATGATCGATCGAGGTGTGATTGATCACGAGATCGATGAGCACGCGAATTCCGCGCTGTTTGGCGCCATGAGTGAACTCGACAAAGTCACCGATCGTCCCGTACCGCGGATCCACGCCGTAATAGTCTGAAATGTCGTAACCGTCGTCGCGATGCGGCGAGACTTGAAAGGGCATCAGCCAAATCGCCGTGACGCCAAGGCCCTGGAGGTAATCGAGACGGCGCATCAACCCGGTGAAATCGCCGATGCCGTCGCCGTCGGAATCCATAAAGCTGCTGACCGACAGGCAGTAGATGACGGCGTTTTTGTACCAGAGATCGTTGATCATCGGTTTCCCGGCGGGCGGAAATGCAGACACGCAAACGCGCCCGCGACCCTTTCGCTCCCGACATGCCAGCGATGCCCTGCTGATCAACTCTTAGTGTGCCACGGGCAACGGCGCGCCAACGAGCGCGCCGCTCTGCTATCTTACGGTGTCATGTCCAAGCTGCTGGCGCTCATTGCTTTGATTTTTGTTCTCGCGTGCTGCGGCGGCGCCACGACGCCGTGCGACGATTCCGATCCCGTTGGCCCCTGCGCCACCTCGCACGGCCAGACCCACGGCGGGTGACGAGCCGCCCGCGGAGCGCGCAGTCTTCGATCAATATCCCGTCGCCATGTCGATTTGCTGCAGGAGACCGTCGCCGGCCTCGATGCTGCTTATATTGGCGGCGATCTCCGTCACCAGCTGGGCGACTGTCGGGCGCCGCGCGACATGCGGCATCACGGTGACCTTGGGGTGCGACCAGAGCGGACTCTCCGCCGGCAGCGGCTCCGGTTTCAGCGCGTCGAGCGCGGCGTAGGACAATTGGCCGGAGTCGAGCGCGGCGATCAAATCGGCGTCGACCACGTGCCCGCCGCGCCCGATGTTTATCACCATCGCGCCCCGCGGCATCATCGCGAAGGTGCGGGCGCACAGGATACCCTCGGTCCCCCGGGTCAAGGGCAGCAGGCAGACCACGATATCGGTCTGGTTGAGGAACGGTTCGAGTTGGTCGTCGCCGTGGAAAATATTGATGCCCGGCTCTTCTCGCGGCGAGCGCACCCAGGCGGATACTGGAAACCCGAGCTGCTTCAATATCAGCGCCGGCGCCTTCGCCATCAGGCCGAGGCCGAGGAAGCCGATGCGGCGCTGCTCGGGCCGCACGATCGTCGTCCGCAGCCATTCTTTGTTCGCCTGCGCCTGCTGATATTTCGGCATCTCGCGGTGAAAGCGCAGCACATGCATGATTGTGTATTCGGTCATCATCGGATCGCCGCCCGACGGCTCGATCTTGCCGAGCGGGACTTTCGGCAGCTTCGGATGGTCGATGAAGGCTTCGACACCCGCCGAACGGCTGAACATCGCCTTCAAATTCGGAAGTGGGGGTATGACGTCGAAATCCGGCCGGATGAACGCAAGGTACTCGATAGCATCGAGGTCATTGGCTTCGGGCCAGATGCGGATTTCCAGATTTGGAAGCTGGTCCGCGAAATTGTCGCGCCACGCCTGCGCGTTGCCGATTTGTCTGTCGAGATTGACGATGAGCAGCGCCATGTCCCCTCCTCTTGGTCCGCCCCGCTGTTGTAGTCGAAATTCACCTGTCTGGTGAACGATTCGACTGACGGCGGATCGGTGAGGGGGCGGTCCGCTCTGCGGGGATCAGCTCACGCTCGCCAGGGCGATCCCGAGCGTGATGTAGGCGAGCGTGCCAAGCATGGTTACGGCGACGGTGAACAGTATCCCTTTCATACGATCGGTCCCTTATTGCGCCCGCAGGCGATTGTCCCCGGCGGCATTGTGGCGGCGAAGATGGTTAACAAATGATTCACCAAATCCGCCTTGTTCTGCCGGACCAACAATTTACGGATCAAGAGCGTTCCCGGTTTCACACATCGGAGCTTTGATCGCGGCGAATGCAGGCATGCAAGCTAAGCCGGGCTGATGATCAGCCCATGCGTCTAGCGCGGGTAGGCAGCCGGGTCCTGCGTGCTACACTCGCCCAGCAAACGGGATTCGGGAGGATGGGCGATGGCGTACGATCTGCTGGTCAAGAATGGGCTCATTGTCGACGGGTCGGGCATGCCCGCGTTCCGCGGCGATGTCGGGGTCAAGAACGGCAAGATCGCCGAGATCGGTAAGCTCTCCGGTACCGCCGAAAAGACCGTCGACGCCGACGGTCGCGCGGTCGCGCCCGGTTTTATCGACAACCATTGCCATTACGACGCCCAAGTCACCTGGGACCCGCTGTGCACGTTCTCGCCGGAGCATGGGGCGACGACGGTGATCTTCGGCAATTGCTCGCTGAGCCTCGCGCCGGTGAAGCGCGGCACCGAGGAGCGGCTCGCCGAGTTCCTCTCCTATGTCGAAGCGATCCCGATGTCGGTGCTGAAGACGGTCGATTTCGACTGGGAGACGATCCCGCAATACATGGATCACCTCGACAAGCGGCTCGGCATCAATGTCGGCAACCTGATCGGCCATACCGCGGTGCGCCACTACGTGATGGGCGACGACTGCCAGAAGCCGGGCGCAACCGACGACCAGATCAAGCAGATGCAGGACGTCGTCCGCCAAGGCATGGAAGCCGGCGCGCTCGGCCTTTCGGTGTCGCGCGAGAAGGGCCATTTCGACCCGCAAGGCGTGCCGATCCCGGCGCTGTGGGCCGACGAGAAGGAGATCTTCGCGCTCGCCGATGTGCTGCGCGACCTTGGCACCGGCACGATCCAGGCGGGCGGCGGCCAGTATGTCGAGCTCAAGGACGGCATGATGCGCCGCCTCGCCGAGGCGTCGGGCCGCATGGTCGTCTACAACAGCCTGTCGCAGACAATGCGCCGCCCCGAGGAGTGGAAAATCCACATGGCGCGGGTCGAGGAGACTGCTGCGCTTGGCATCCGCGCCTATCCGATGTGCAGCCCGAACCGGGTGACGCAAGACTTCACGATGAAGAACAGCCAGGTGTTCCGTGGCCTGCCGACCTGGCATCCGATCCTGTTGATGGCGGACGACGAAAAGCTGCGCCTCTACGCCGACCCGGAAATCCGCGCCAAGCTCCACGAGGAGGCGGTGGTCAACAAGCCGGATAGCGCCGTCGGCATCTCGAAGACCTGGTGGAACTACATCTGGGTCAACGAGCCGGTGCTCGACAAGAACAAGTGGATGCAGTTCAAGTCGATCGGCCAGATCGCCGAGAAAGAGGGCAAGCGGGTGATCGACGCCTTCCTCGACTTGGTGGTCGAGGAGAAGCTCGAAACCCGTTTCCTGCAGGCCGAGAACAACATCGACGACGAGGCGCTGCGGAAGATCCTGACCCACCCCAACGCGGTGATCGGGCTCGGCGACGGCGGCGCGCACGTCCAGTTCCACGGCGGCTACGGCTATCTCACCAAGCTGCTCGGCGAGTGGGTGCGTGAGAAGCAGGCGATGACCTTGGAGCAGGCGGTGCGGCGCCTCACCTTCGACTCGGCCTCGACCTTCGGGCTTTACGACCGCGGACTGCTGCGCCCCGGCATGGCGGCCGACATCACCATGTTCGACCCGGCCACCGTGAAATGCGGCCAGGAGACCGTGGTGCACGACTTCCCGGCCGGCGGCTGGCGGATCAAGGAAGCCGCCGAGGGCATCTTCGCCACCGTGGTCAACGGCCAGGTGCTCTACGAAGAAGGCAAGCACACCGGCGCGCTGCCCGGCAAGGTCCTGCGCAACTCCTACTACGAGCAGAACCGGCGCAGCAACGCGTAGCTCGCCTTTCCCGCCAATAAGATAAAGGGGCTGCCGTCTGGCGGCCCCTTTTTCTATGCGCGCCTTATTTGAGACCGGCGCCCCGATAAATTCGTGACCCGCGATGACGCGACGGAACCCTTGGGATGGGTGGATGTTGGCACGTCACCCAAAAGGCGAAATTGCCTACGCGTTAGGCAGTGCGCCTGTTCTCAAGGAGAAACCATCATGGGACGCGGAATCCTGCTGTGGCTGCTCGGAGTGCCAATTCCAATCATCATCCTGCTCGCGCTGGTCTGGCACTGAACGGGAGAGCCGAAATGGTGAGCGCAGCGACGATCGTCGAACGGCAGACGATAGGCGAAATCGAAACCACGGCGGAATCGTCGCATTCCGCCGTCTCCTGGGGCGCGATTATCGGTGGCGCCTTCGCCACCGGGTCGCTCTCGGTGATCCTCGTCCTTCTCGGATCGGGGTTGGGGTTGGCCTCCGTTTCTCCCTGGCCCTATTCGGGGGCGTCGAGCACCACCCTCAAGGCGATGACGATCATCTGGCTCATCGTGGTGCAGTGGCTGTCGGCCGGGGTCGGAGGCTATCTCACCGGCCGGTTGCGGACCAAGTGGGCCGGCATCCACACCCATGAGGTCTACTTCCGCGACAGCGCGAACGGCTTTGTCACCTGGGCGGTGGCGACGGTTCTCGTGGCGCTCGTGCTGTCGTCGGCCTTGTCGTCAGCGATCGGCGGGGCAACCCGCGGGGCGGCCGCCATTGCCGGCGGCGCGGCCCAGGGCGCCGCGCAGGAGGCGGGGACGGGAAGGACGGCCACGGGATCGGCCGCAGATCCGTCCGCCTATTTTGTCGATGCAATGTTCCGTTCCGACACGCCCAACGCCAACGCCACGGACCAGCAGGTGAAGAGCGAAACCGGGCGGATCATGACCAAGGCGCTCAAGGACGGGGAGCTTTCGGGGCCGGACAAGACCTACCTCGCAAAACTGGTCGCGGCGCGGACGGGTCTGTCCCAAGTCGACGCGGAAAAGCGCGTCGACGAGGTGTTCGCCCAGGCGAAAAACGCCGAAACCAAGGTCAAGCAGGCAGCGGACGATGCCCGCAAGATCGCCGCCAAGCTCGCGATCTTCACCGCGCTATCGATGATGATCGGCGCCTTCATCGCAGCCGCGGCGGCCGCGTTAGGCGGCGCGCATCGCGACGAAGGCTGGGGCTATCCGCGGTATTAGCGTATGGCCTGATTAGGTTAAGTCGCCTCTATTACCAGCAGAACCGGCGCAGCAACGCCTGACCCCACCCGGCTCCGGGCTTGGCCCCGGAGCCATCCCCTCCCGCCAGCGGGGGAGGGGAGGAGAAAAAAGGGCCGCTTCGGCGGCCCTTTTTTGCGCAGCATTCCCTGAGTCAGGCGCCGAAGCGTCCTATCGACTGTCGTGTCGCCGGAAAGTCAGGCCCGTGTCGGGATCGTGACGTGGCCCTCAATGCCTCGTGCTGTCATCCTCTCTTCATGACCGATCCATCGCCACTGCTGATCCAGAAGCTGCGCCTGCAGCGGGGATGGTCGCAGGAGCAACTCGCCGAGCTGACAGGGCTCAGCGTCCGGACGATCCAGCGGATCGAACGCGGACAAAATCCGAGCGCGGAGTCACTCAAGGCGATCGCGGCGGTGCTCGACGTCGATTTTGGCACTCTGAGGGAGGCGCACATGGCCTTAGCTGCAGACCGAAACGTCAGCGCGGACGAAGCCCTGGCACTTGCCAAGGTAAGGAAGATCAAGAGCTTCTATATGCACGTCATCGAATATGTCCTGATCATCGCTTTTCTCGCGGTCCTCAACATCTTTACCGACCCACACCGCTTATGGGTTGCGTGGGCCGCGATTCCGTGGGGAATGCTCCTCGCGCTCCACGGGCTTCGGGTCTTCGACAAGATCCCGTTTCTGAACGGTGAATGGGAAAGGCGCGAAGTCGAAAAATATCTCGGGCGGAAGTTGTGAAGGCAGCGCGATAGGCCCCTCCCGCGGATCGCCGCGTGAGGTTTGCCTCCGCCGGGATGACGGGCCTAAAAGCTCGTCAGTTGGGAACCCAGCTCACCGCGCGGATTTCGGTGAATTCGCGCGGCAGTTTCTGCCACGTGTCGCCGGCGTTCTCGGTCGCGTAGAGCTCGCCGTAATGGCTGCAGGTGACGATCCGGTCGGGATTGGCCGGGTGCACCGCAAAGGTCCAGATCGGCGAGTTCGGCTCGACCGGCAGCGTCGCCATCTCCCAGCGATTGCCGCCGTCGCGCGAACGCTGGATCGCCCCGGTCTTGCCGACCGCGCCGTCGCCGGTGGCGACGAACAAGGTCTTGGGGTCGCCCTCCTTCTGCGTCAGCGCCCGGCAATAGGGCAGGCGAAACTGCTCGCCGACCCCCAGCGGCATCCAATGCTCGCCGGCATCGGTGCTGGCGAAGATCTCGCGCGGCGTCGTGGTCAGCACCTTTCGCGCGCCGTTAAGGTTGATGGTGACGTCGTGGATGTCGGGGTCGGGGACGCCCCGCTCGATGCGCGTCCAGGTGTCGCCGCCGTCGAGGCTGCGCCGCACACCGTCGACCTCGACCCCCGCCCAGACATGCCTCGGGTTCGAGGGGTCGACAACCAGCGCCGTCACCCGCGGGATGCGGACGTTGGGGCACTCGTCGGCCATCTCGACGGCGAGTTGCTGCCAGCTCTGCCCGCCGTCCTTCGAGCGGTAGAGCGCCGCGGGTCGCGTGCCGACGAAGATGATGTCGGGGTTCGAGGGATCGATCGCGATCTTCCACACGTCGCGCGAATTCATCGGCGAGTCGAGCCGGGCGAAGTTCTGCCCGCCATCGGTGCTCTTGTAGATGCCGTCGTCGGCGCCGGCGAAGATCGTGCGCGGCTCCGTCGGGTGCACGCTGAGGCCATAGACGCGGCTCTCGCTCCACAGCCCGCCCTCGTTCTGCGAGCGCTTCCAGCTGTCGCCGCTATTGGTGCTGAGCCACGCGCCGCTGCCGATCGTGCCGATGCAAATCGAATAAGACATGACGTGCCTCCCTTATCGCTGCAGTGAGGAAGTGCGTGGTTCGAGACGCCGCCGGAGCCTGTCCTCGGGCCGGCCCAAGGCCGGACCCGTGGGGCGGCTCCTCACCATGACGGGATTAAACGGATGGCATAAAAGCCCGTCATCCTGAGGAGCGCCCACAGGGCGCGTCTCGAAGGACGCACCCGCGTTCAGCCCGGTCAATACCCCTCCCACCCCGTATGCGAGATGTCGATCACGACGCCGTCCGGCCCCGACCATTTCATCTCGAAATTGGCGTGGCCGCCGGCCGCCATCGTGGCGTCGATGTGATCCTTGCCGGTGAGCTGCTCGGCGTTGGCGATCTCCAGCTGTTGCACCGCGTCGTCGAGGTTCTCGACCTCGAAGCCGAAATGATGGATGCCGGTGAAGTTCTCACCATGCGCGCCGACATCGGCGGATTTGTTGTCCTTCAGATTGAGGACCGCAAGGTTGATGTGCCCGTCGGTGAGGAACACCGCACCGTTCGGGCTGCGCCGGACTTCCTTGAGGCCGAAGGCCTCCTTGTAGAAGGCGGCAGTTTTGGAGGGGTTCGCGGTGGTCAAGGCGATATGCCTGATCCGGGCCATGGTCGTTTTCTCCTCGCGGGCGGTCGCGGGCGTCCCGCGACATTCTGTCCAGCTTAAATCCGTCGAGGCCTGCTTGTCACTCGCCGTGCGCGGCGCCCCCGCCGCGCGGCGTTATGCGACGGGTTTGGAGCTAATGTTCTCTTTTTGTTCTTGACAAGGTCGCAATAATGTGGTCTAAGCTCCAGCTCTTTTTCGGATCCGCAGCTTCGGCAATGCGTTTCGGCCCTCTCCCGTTCACCCGCCTCTTCCGGTTGCTGTTCGCCGCTCTACCCCGCTGCTTCGGCCGCTGTTATCTCGCTGTTATTCCGCTGTTATCTCGCTGTTTTTGCCGCTGTTCCTCGGGGCACCGGAGAGACAAAAATCTCTGTGATTCCAATATCTTGGTGCAACGTACCCGCAGTATCTGCCTATCCGGCGCAGCAGCCGCAACCGCTATCTGCTCGCCCCGCCGCGCCTTCGGGGTTAGAGTTCGCGCACGCAACCTGGGAGGGCGACATGGCGAAGAACGGCTATCTGATCCTCGACAGCGATCTGCACATGATGGAGCCCGGCGATCTGTGGGCCCGCTATCTCGACGCGCCCCACGACAAGAACCCGCCGCAATTCTTTGGCGGGCAGCAGGCGCCGCTCAAGGAAAGCAAGGAAGACAAGGCCAGCACCGACTCGATCATGGGGATGCACGTACAGGGCTTGGCGATCCCCGCGCATGCCAACCAGCAGGGCGCGACCGTTTCAAGCAGCGAATTGCGCCGGCGCAGCCGCGCGCGGCACCCGCATTTCAATGTCGCCCGCGCCAATGCGTTCGACGCGCCCTCGACCTTGACCGCGATGGATATCGAGGGGATCGACGTTGCGGTCATGTACGGCACGCGCGGTCGCCAGGTCCTCTGCCACGACGACCTTGCGCCCGATTACGCGGCGGCCCTGGCGCGCGCCTACAACAATTGGGCGGCCGATTACTGCAAGACCGACCCGACGCGCCTCAAATTCGCCGCGCAGCTGGCGATGCACGATATCGGACTGGCGGTCGAGGAAGCGCGGCGCTGCGTCAACGAGCTGGGCGCGGTCGCGGTGGTCGGCACGCCGAACCCGGTCAACGGCCAGCATCTGCACGACGATGCGGTCGAGCCGCTATGGAACGCGCTCGAGGAGCTCAACGTGCCGATCGGCTTCCACCCGACCGGCAACACCGCCCTCAAGGACGATGCCGGGCGGCGTTATGTCGGCCATGCCAATTTCCACCCGATCGCCCATGCGATCCGCAACCCTGTCGAGCTGATGGGGGCGATCGCCAGCCTGACCACGGGCGGCGTCCTGGAACGGCACCCGAAGCTGCGCGCGGCCTTCCTCGAAGGCACCGCCGGCTGGCTGCATTGGTGGCTGTGGCGGCTCGACGACCAGTGGGAGAAATTCGGCCCCGGCTGCGAGCGGCAATTGTCGATGCTGCCGAGCGAATATTTCCGCCGGCAATGCTACATCGCCCTCGATGTCGACGAGGAGCCGGCGGTCGAGACCGTCAACCAGATCGGCGCCGACTACTTCGTCGTGTCGAGCGACTATCCGCACTCCGACGGCGCCTTCCCCGAGGCGATGGAGCAATTCTTGGGACTCCCGCTAAACAACGAGCAGCGCCGCAAGATCCTGTGGGACAATTGCGCCCGGCTTTACGGCATCCCGACCCCAGCGGCCTCGCTGAGCCGCGAGCCGAGCCAGGGCCAGGCGGCGGAGTAATTTCAGCCGCGCTGAAGCATCCCTCCCCCATCTGCGGGGGGAGGGATGGGCTGCCGCCAAACCTCTCAATACGCTTCCCGGCGAAAGCCGGGATCCACTCATCGGCGTCCCGGGCGGCTGAACCGTGGGTCCCGGGCTTTCTCCGGGAAGTGACAATCGACCTAAGCCGGGAAGCTCAAGAAGCACTTATCCGACGCCAGGATGTACGTCTCCATGTAGTCCTGGATCACCGGCTTCCTGTCGAGCGCTTCCATCGCGCCGATCAGGCACATCCAGTTCAGCATCTCATGCTGCCCGGCAAATTCCATCTCGTCGAGCGAGCGCTTGCGCCAGGTCGCGTAATCGGCGCGGCTGACCGCGTCGAACAGCAGCCGGTCGCCTTCGTGGTCGGGCCACAGATAGCCGTTCTTTGGCGACAGGAACGCGTGCGACCAGCTCGACGAGGCGACGAGCGCGACCCGGTAGGGCGAGCGCGCCAGCACCTCGGCGACCTTGGCGCCCACCTCCATGCAGCGCCACGGATGCGGCGATGACGGGTCTTCGCCTTCCTCGGCCGGGCGCGGCGGCGCGAACAGATGGCCGAGCCCGCCCTTGGCGTAGAGCAGGTTGCGGCCGTAGCAATTCACCGCGAACGGGATCACCGGATAGGGGAACCCCTTCCGGTCCCAATCGAGATAGAGGAAGGTGTTGGTGAACGCGTGCGCCATCGGGTGGTGCAGCGGCTTGTAGGCATAGGCCATGTCGATGCCGGCCTCGATGAGCCCGGTCGTCAGGTACCTCGCCGCCTCGCGATGGCCCTTGAGGTTCAG
>Ga0209006_10002842_pt1 | contig 15742 bp, 12 predicted proteins | sample JacPin_JW_Ref_O2_FD_188567 | JGI IMG/M metagenome (GOLD analysis project Ga0209006, IMG submission 188567) | Forest soil microbial communities from Algoma, Ontario, Canada - Jack Pine, Ontario site 1_JW_Ref_O2 (SPAdes) (version 2) | ecosystem: Environmental > Terrestrial > Soil > Boreal... | reverse complement strand
CCGTCTTCAGCTCAACCCGGGCGATCCGACTCTCCTCTACGAGCAGGTCGCTGCCGAAATACGCCGAGCGCTGGCTGAAGGCGAGGCCGCTCCCGGAGAGCGCCTACCGCCGGCCCGCGATCTGGCCAAAGTCCTCGGGGTGAACGCCAACACGGTTCTTCGTTCTTTGAGGCAATTGCGAGACGAGGGCCTCGTCGAGTTCCGGCGAGGCCATGGGATCACGGTCACCGGGCAAGCGCCGTCGCGGAGTGCCGTCGTCACCCGGGCGCGGGATCTCTTACATTTCGCGCGTGGCATCGGTCTCAAAGTCGCGCTTTCCATATTTTTCCTTGGCGTAACTTGGCGCATCGTTTCCTTTGCGCTGCTGCGGATCCGTCGCGAATACAGCAAACCGCGTGAATCGGTGTCGAAGTATCTCATCGGTGGATTGATTGCAGTGGGCTCTCGCTCCTGGCCGCATCGGGAATTCATTGCTCGCACCGGCGCCGGTGAGGCGTTGGGCTACAGCTACCACCTTGGGCTGTTTGCGGTCGTGTTGCTATTCACGCCACACATTCTCTTTCTCGGAAGCCTGCTCGGAGTGTCATGGCCGGGCCTACCCAGTAGCGCCATCACCATCGTTTCGGTGATCACATTGACCCTCTTTTTAGCGGTGCTGTTTCGACGCGTCACGAACCGAGTGATGCGGCTGCTTTCGAATTTTGACGACTATTTCAGCTGGTTCATCACGATGCTGGTGATGGTGACAGGATTGGCTGCTACCGCGCACATCGGCGGACCTTACGAAACACTGCTGGCGGTACATATCCTGAGCGTCGACATTCTGCTCATTTGGTTTCCCTTCGGTAAGCTCATGCATGCGTTTTATATATTCCCCTCCCGCGCGATCAATGGCGCCCTACTCTCGCGCAAAGGAGCTACCTCGTGAACGAAAGTGCCAATAAGACGCCTGCACTTCAGGGAAATGTCGCGGGCGCCATGAAGGGATTCGCGCAGGAGATTGGCGCGCTCAGTGCCTTCAGGCTCGAGTCCTGCATACATTGCGGCATCTGCGCCGACGCGTGTCACTACTACATTGCGACTGAGGACCCGCAATACACGCCAATCTGGAAAGTCGAGCCGTTCAAACAGGCCTATAAGCGCGAGAGCAGCGCGTTAGCGCCCCTTTATCGGCTATTCGGCTTCAAGCGTGAGGTTACCGCCGATCAATTGGCGCACTGGCAACATCTGCTTTTTGACAGCTGCAATATGTGTGGACGATGCAGTCTCATCTGCCCTATGGGCATCGATGTCGCGGCTTTGATCGAACAATCTCGCCATGCGATGTTCGAAGCGGGACTGGCGCCCCAAGAGCTCTACGACAAGGCCGCTCATCAGCAGCTTACCGGCCAGCCGGAAGTCAGCGCAGAGCCTTATCGCGATCAGCTGCTCGCGATCGGAGTCCGTTTCGACGTCGACATTCCAATGGACAGACCGCAAGCAGACGTCATGCTGTGCGTGCCCAGGACCGATATCGAACAATATCCGAGCGCCGTGGCGGCCTTGGCACGCGTCATGAACAACCTTGGCGTTTCCTGCACCTTCCGTAGCGAGGGCCTGATCGCCGAGAACTACGGCTACTTTGCCGGCGCCAAGGATTGGCAGCGCGATATCAGTCTGCGTTTGATCGAACAAACGATCGCTTGCGGTGCTAAGACCCTGCTGTTGCCGGAATGCGGCCACGCCTATACCGCGCTGCGTTGGGAGGCGGCGGATCTCTACGGCAAGGCCCTGCCATTCAGAGTCTTGAGCGTCACGGAATTTCTAGCCGATGAGCTCAAGGCCGGCCATCTTAAACTCGGCAAGGCAAGCCAAGAGACAGCGACCTTCCATGACCCCTGTCAATTGGTGCGCAAGGGCGGCGTCAACGAAGCGCCACGGGAACTCATGAAGGCGATGAACGTAGAATTGGAGGAGCTGGAAAACCACGGGGGATTCAGTTTCTGTTGCGGCGGCGGCGGCGGCGTTATCGACATCAAACAGGCTGCGCCCCTGCGCTACCGAACGATGGAAGTGAAACTGCGGGAAATCGATGCCACCGGCGCAAAGACACTGCTGACCAGTTGTTCCGATTGCCGGCGAACCTTCGATGACGCCCAAGCCCATTTTAGTTGGGATAAGAGGCCCCAGAGTTTGCTCGAATTGGTCGCGAGCAATCTGCTCGAGGCGGGCAGCACTCCGTGAGCGCGCAAACGATTGTCGTCGATCCGGTCACACGGATCGAGGGACACCTTCGGATCGAAGCGGAGTTTGATGGGTCGATGATCACCCGGGCCTCCAGCTCCGGTACCATGGTGCGCGGCATCGAAATTATTCTCAAAGGCCGCGATCCGCGCGATGCCTGGGCGTTTGCGCAACGCATCTGCGGTGTCTGCACCCTGGTTCACGGCATTGCGTCGGTGCGCGCGGTTGAGGATGCGCTGCACTACGAAATACCGGCGAACGCCCAGCTGATTCGCAATCTGATGATCGTGACGCAATTTGTTCACGACCATGTCATGCATTTTTATCACCTGCATGCGCTTGACTGGGTGGATGTCATCTCCGCGCTGAAGGCGGATCCCAAAGCCGCTTCTGCCCTCGCTCAATCCGTCTCCAACTACGCTCGATCGTCGCCCGGCTATTTTTCCGACGTACAAACCCGTATTAAGAAGTTGGTTGAATCCGGACAGCTGGGAATCTTCGCGAACGCCTACTGGGGACATCCGGGCTACGCGCTGCCGCCAGAAGCCAATCTGATGGCGGTTGCACATTATCTAGATGCGCTTCAATGGCAACGCGAGATTGTGAAACTGCAAACCATCTTCGGTGGAAAGAACCCGCATCCTAATGTGTTGGTAGGCGGAACGCCGGCAGCCATCAGCGTGCATACCGGCGCCGGCACCGGATCAACCGCCGTGAATGCGGTGGGACTACAGAAAGTAGCGTCCGTGATTGAGCAGATTCGATCCTTTGTCGACCAAGTGTATGTGCCCGACACGCTCGCCATCGCCTCGTTTTACAAGGATTGGTTTAAGAAGGGCTACGGGGAGGGAGTTGGCAATTTCATGACCTACGGCGATTTCTCGCAGACCGGGACCCAGGACCCCAAAACCTTTCTCGTGCCGCGCGGCGCGATCCTGGGCCGCGACCTTACACACATTGAAGAGGTGGATCTGAAAGCCGACGGAGAGATCCAAGAGTTTGTAGCGCACTCCTGGTATGACTATGAACAAGGCAAGGAGATAGGACTGCATCCGTTTAAGGGTGAAACGCACTTGAATTATTCGGGTCCCCAGCCGCCCTACGCCAATCTAGACACCTCAGCGAGTTATTCCTGGATCAAGTCGCCGCGCTGGAAGGGACATGCCATGGAGACCGGTCCCCTGTCTCGAGTCCTGATGCTGTACGCGAGCCGCCACGAACCCACCGTCAGCTTGGTTCAGCAGTCGCTGAAACAACTCGATTTGCCGGTCGAGTCCCTGTTCTCAACGATGGGAAGAACGGCCGCTCGCGCCTTGGAAGCGAAACTGCTGAGCGACACCATGCCGCAGTGGTACGAAAGCCTCATGCGGAACATCAACGCGGGCGATGTTCGGACTTTCAACGAGAAGCTCTGGGAGCCTTCAAGTTGGCCCAAGCATGCGGAAGGCGTGGGCTTCTTGGAAGCCCCGCGTGGCGCCTTGGCACATTGGATCATCCTTGATGAGGGGAAGATCACCAACTATCAAGCCGTGGTTCCGACGACTTGGAATGCAGGTCCTCGCGACGCCGCCGGCACCGAAGGGCCGTACGAGGCGGCACTCAAGGGGCACCTCATTCACGATCCGAAACAACCACTGGAAATTCTTCGCACCGTGCACAGCTTCGATCCCTGCCTCGCCTGTGCGGTTCACGTTCTCGACTCGGACGGCGAGGAACTGATCCAAGTCAAGATTCAGTAGCGGCAGGCAATCGGATGAGAAACACGCGCGCCGAGCCTGACCTGCTGTTGTTGCACGCTCCGAGCGTTTATGATTTTCGCGAGCGCGCCATTCTCTATGGACCCGTGAGCGACATGGTGCCCTCCTCCACGGTCTTCGAGATGTATCCGCTGGGATTCTTGACCATCGCGAGTTACCTACACGATAAAGGGCTTGAAGTGCGTATCGTCAATCTCGCGCTTCGAATGATGAATAGCCGTCGATTCGATGTCGTCGCGTTTCTAAAAAAACAAAGGCCAAAGGCGATTGGCATCGACCTTCACTGGCTACCGCATGCTCACGGTGCGCTCGAAGTGGCTCGGATCGCCAAGGAACTTCATCCTCATGTACCGATTATCATGGGAGGTCTGTCCTCCACCTATTTTCATCGTGAGCTGATCGATTACCCGCAAGTCGACTACGTACTGCGTGGCGACAGTACCGAACCGCCCCTGCATCAGCTCCTGCTGGCGCTCAACAGCGGCGCCCCGCTCAACTCGATTCCAAACCTGACTTGGAAGAATGCAGCCGGCGTCCATGTCAATCCGCTGGGATTCATACCCATGAGCCTCGACTACGTCGATCTGCGGCCGGATCTCATGGTCGAGATGGTCATGCGCTATCGGGACTTGGAAAGCACGTTGCCCTTCAACGGCTGGTGGAACAATCCGATTACCACGGTCTTTACAGTGAAAGGCTGCGCATTTGAGTGCGTCACATGCGGAAGTTCCGCGACAACCTGTCTTCACCTCACCAAACGACAAAAGCCCGTATACCGAAGTCCAGCCAGCTTGGTGGCCAACATGAAGGACATCGCTCGCCTCACCCGTGCCCCGATTCTCCTGGTGGGAGACCTACTGATGGCGGGCGCCGAGCATGCGGCGGCGGTTCTGGAGCGCTTGCGCGTTGCGGATCTGCCGAACAACATTGTGTTTGAGTTCTTTGCATTGCCGCCGCCATCCTTTTTAGGGGAGATTGACCGTAGCGTTCGAAACTGGAGCATGGAGTTCAGTCCCGAGAGCCACGAACAAGCCGTTCGTGATGCCCAAGAGGGGGAGGCTGGCTACACAACTCAAGACATGGAAAATATCATCAAAGAGGCGGTCGCCCTGCGCTGCTCGCGGATCGATATCTTTTTCATGATCGGGCTGCCTGCGCAAACCTTGGCGTCGGTCAGGGCAACGGTCGAGTACTGCGGTCAGCTCTTTAAGTTGGGCGACAAGCGGCTTTCGTGTTTTATCTCTCCCATGGGCCCGTTCATCGATCCTGGTAGCAGGGGATTCGAGCAGCCGGAGCGATTCGGCTATCGACTGTTCGCCAAGACACTGGAACAGCACCGCCAGCTCCTGATTCAGCCCACTTGGGAGCACATTCTCAACTATGAGACGAACTGCATGACGCGTCGCGAACTTGTCGATGCGACATACGATGCCGCAGAGCGGTTGAATGAGTTGAAGATGGAACACGGGCGATTGTCCAAACGGCGCGGGCGCGGTGTCGCAGCCGGGATCGCGGCAGCACGCGCGTTGCGGGCTCGGCTTGACGAGGGCATCGCTCGCGGAGATATCGGCAAAGTCGACGATGACCTGAAAGGTGAGATCAACCGCTTCAGCGTCTCAACCGTCTGCGATAAGCGCGAGTTGTTCTGGCCCCGCCGGGTGTTCAATTTTAGAGCATCCGAGATTATTAGGATTCTCGTTCGCTACTTCAGCGGGCGCTCGAATGAGCCTCTCGTCATGACTCAACCCCCCTGAGGCAGCCGGTGCGCAACCCCCTGATGACAATCGATGCAGGTGGTGCCGTCTTGCTTCAGTGACTGGTGGGCACTGGCCGCATCCGCCGATTGCTTGGCAAAGGCCATCTGACTCGGCGTGTGGCAGCTGCGACACTCCGCGGAGTCGTTGGCCTTGAGTTCGGTCCAGATCTTTTGCGCCAATTGCGCCCGGTGCGCTTCATATTTGGCGGGCGTATTGAGTTCGCCGCGCATATGGCCCCACACCTCGGCGTAGGCTTGAATGTGACGCGATAATCCGGCGAAAAAAGTCGGTGGCACGTGACAATTGCCGCAGCTCGCCTGGATTCCGAACTCATTGGAAAAATGCGGACTGCTCGTCAACTCCTGATAGGGCTGCCTCATCTCGTGACACGAAGTACAAAACTGATCGGTTTCCGCGTATTTCATGCCACCGGTAAAACTCGCCCACGCCGCCGCACCCACAATGAATGCCAGCAGCGCACCTGCCGGCAGCCCAAGCAGAAACCAGCGCTTCGGTCGTCGCCACAGCCACGCAGGGAAACCTCGGCGCGGCGGCGAAGGTTTGTCGGGAGGTTCGGATGCGGGCATCGCGTGATGCTAAGTGATCGCACCTGGCCTCTCAGTGCGCTACCGAACAGACCCTACCGCGCCATCACGGTATTTTTTGGGAGGGGCGATGCGACCGCCTCCTCGTTCGATGTGCCTGTCTGGGGTCTTCTCGGGAGAGTGTTCTATGGATTGCGCGAAACGGATGCGCCGATTGGATCGCGGCCGTTTTCCGTCAAGCGCCTTTTGGATGCTACTCCTAAGCACTTGGCTCACGGCATGTTCAGGCACGACGGGTTCATCGGGCCCGGCAGGAACTCCGGGCACCACCGGTCCGCAAGGACCCACGACGACTGGATCCGCCCTTCAAATTGCATCGGCTACCAGCATCACCGGTACAATTTTGAGCGTCGCCATTAATGGGCCACCGGTCGTCAAGTTTCAGCTCAACGATCAGAATGGTGCTTTCTTGCAAGGCCTCCCGGCCGCTGACATCGGTTTTGCGATTGCCCAATTGGTCCCCGGCCTTAACGGCTCAGCCAGTCAATGGAACTCTTATATATACGGGACGGTTGCGCCAGCCATGTGTCCTGGCGGCGTCGTCGCGTGCGCCACGACGCCCGAGATACAGGCCACGGTCGAAGCGGCTTCGACGGGCGCGTTGGTCGATAACGGAGATGGTACCTATCAATACACCTTTAAGAAGGACATCACCGCAGATCCAAACGTGGTCTACAACGCAACGCTGACGCACCGCGTTGGCTTCGAGATACGCAATCTCGCGCAAGCCAATAACGCCGCCTACACATTTCAGCCCTCGAGCGGTGCGATCACCGGAATTTTCAGCCGCGAAATCGTCGATACGGCCACCTGCGATACCTGTCACACCTCGCTGAGCGCACATGGCGGCGCTCGGGTCGAGACGCAGTACTGTGTGATGTGCCACAACCCCGGCACAACCGATCCAAACAGCGGCAACACACTCGATCTGAAGGTGATGATTCATAAAATTCACACCGGCATCAATCTCCCAAGCATTCAAACCGCGACCACCCCGAATACCACCCCTACCTTGGGACAAGGCTATTGGATAGTCGGACACGGCGACTCGCTCTCCAATTTTAATACGGTGCTGTACCCCCAAGACACGCGCAATTGCACGACATGTCACGTCCAAAATCATCCCCTGCTGACGGAGGCGCTCAATTTCCAAACCGTACCCACGATGGAAGCCTGCGGCGCCTGCCATGACAATGTGAATTTTTCCACCGGCGCCAATCACGGCCCGGCCATCGTTGCGAATGATACGCAGTGCACGACCTGTCACGGCACGACCTCAACCATCGATAACGGCAACCTACAAGTAGTCGCAGCCCACGTTATTCCGGAAGTGGTCGCGGCAGCCAAGTTCCAATACATCGTCAACAGCGTGACCTTCAATACCGATACGGCGCATCACCTGTTTCCGGTGATCAATTTTTCGGTGCGCGATCCGACCAATGGCAATGCGCCCTACAACATTTTGAGTGCAGCCGCCTTTACGGGAATCGATCCGGGCACGGGCAAGCCGGTCTGTGCCAACGGCGGCACCGCACGGCTCTCCATCGATATTGCCTGGGAAACGAGTGACTACACTAACTGGGGCGGCGGAGTCACTCCGGCGGCCTGGGGGCAGCCTCTCTCTCTGAATCCGCTGGCGGTCGCCGGATGTGCTGCTGCGGTGCCTTCGTCGGCAATCACGGGACCGGATGCGGCCGGATCGTTCACATTGACCTCACCCACCGCGCTTCCGCCGCCGCCTGCCGCGAACTGCCCTCCCGCCTCTGCCACGGCGTGCCCGGTAATCAACAATGTCGCTGTGGTCATTGAAGGGCATCCCGGCCTCGTCACCACCGGGCCCGGTGCAACCTCGATCCCCGTGACCACGGTGGTGAGCTACGCAAACACCACGGGAGGTGCAGCGACGCCGAGACGCATGGTTGTGGACATTGCCAAGTGCGATGTTTGCCACAACGTGCTCACGGCGCACGGCGACAATCGCAATAACAACCCCCAAGCGTGTGTCGCTTGCCACAACCCCGCTTCCACCGATGTGGGCATGCGCCAGACACTCACCGCGCCGGGAATCGATGGTCTGTGGGAAGAGACAATTGATTTCAAGCACATGATCCACGCCGTTCACGATGGCAGCGCTCGCGGCGCGGCAGGATTTCCGTTTGTGATTTACGGTTTCGGCGGCTCGGTCAATGACTTTACAGACGTCGTGTACCCGGGCCAAATAAATCGATGCGATGCCTGCCACACCGGCACCAGCTACTACCCGGTCCTGGATAGCGCCGTGCAAGCAACCACATTCTTCACCGGACTCTCCCAGCAAATTCCCAATCCGACCACGGTTGGACAGCCCATCTCGACCTCCGCCAACATGTCGGTGTGCTCCGCATGTCATGTGGATGCACTGACACAAACCCATATGCAGCAAAACGGAGGTTCGACCGCGGTAGCAAAGGACGCAGAGGGCCGCACGATCCTGAGCACCAATCCGGCGGCCGTGGAGACCTGCAGCATTTGTCATGGCGCCGGCGGCGTCGCGGATGTGAAGGTCGTGCATAACATTCCTTCCACGGCAAACTAAATGCGCCCGCAGCGTGTGGTTCTAGCCGGCGCGGTGTTGCTGTTGCTAAGCGGGGCGATGCACGCGTCCTCGGCAGACGGGCCTCCCCACTCGGATTCCGGCTACAGTGCCCAGGGCGCCGATACTTGCCTCGGCTGCCATAGCGATGCCGCGGTCACAGGAATTTTTCGAACCAAGCACGCCAGGCCGAACGACCCGCACGGTCCCTTCGGTCATGGTCAGTTGCAGTGCGAGGCATGTCATGGCCCGGGAGGCGCCCACGTTAAAGCAGGCGGAGGTCCGCTGGCCGGCATGCTGGATTTCGGCGCCAAGGCCGCAAGCCCGGCGCCGGTTCAGAACTCCGTGTGCTTAGGGTGCCACCAGTCCAACGCGGCACATGACTGGGCGACCAGTGCGCACGCGGCGAGCAATGTCGCCTGCGCGAGTTGCCACACCCTCCACAATCCCAAGGATCCGATGAAAGACGCGGTCGCTCAAATAGGAGTTTGCACCACCTGTCATCAAAGTCAGCGCACCGACCTCTCGAAACCCTCGCATCATCCTCTGCTCGAAGGAAAAATGGCGTGCACCTCATGTCATACGCCGCACGGCTCAAGTGCGCCGGCGCAACTTGTTAGAAATACCATCACAGAAACCTGCACCAGCTGCCATACGGAAATGCGCGGTCCGTTTTTGTGGGAGCATCAACCCGTTGCGGAGAACTGCACGAATTGCCACGATCCGCATGGATCGGCGCAGAACGCGCTATTGAAAATCCGCACCCCTTTTCTCTGCCAGACCTGTCATGAGGGAGCAGGACATCCTTCCATCGTCAATACGCCCCAAGGATTGCCGGGCGGCACGCCGAGCGCATATCTCTTAAATGGCGGGTGTGTCAGCTGCCATTCCCAAGTTCACGGCTCGAACCATCCATCCGGCCGCGCGCTCATGCGTTAGACAAATCATGAAATTCCTGCCTGCGCTTTATCGCCATTGCTCTCTGATAAGCATCACCCTGATGTTTGTCTCAGCAACAGCCGCGGCCGATGAGAGCAGCGTTGACACGAGTCAGTGGAAATGCGCGCAGTGCCCTTTCCTTCAAGGCTATGAGACACAGACCGAGGGCGGTGTTTTGTATGCGAACGGCGCCAATGCGACCTTTGGCCGATATACCGGCATCGATCATAGCGGCGCCTACGCGGACGTCGCCGCCGCTGGCCAGGCGCGCGGCGACGACGGTGCCTATTTCAACTACGATCTGGAGCGATTGGGGCTTGCCTCGCGAGACGGCTACGTGGAAGGCGGGAGCGAGGGACGCTACGATCTTCGCGTGAGCTACGACGGTCAGCCGCACCGACTCTATGATACGGGCGCGACTCCTTATCAGGTGAGCGGCACCAATCTCACGCTACCGAACGGTTGGGTGGCCGCCGGCAGCACCGGCGCAATGAGTGCACTCAACGGCGCACTTCGTCCGATTGACCTTGAATCCGATCGTCGCACGGTCGCTTTGCTCGCGCGCTACTTCGCAAGTCAAAACTGGACGCTATTTGGTGAGTTTCGGCGCCAGGAGCATGACGGCATGGGCCTTAGCAGCGCGAGTTTTCTGACCGAGGCCGTGCAATTTCCTCAACCCTTTGACTACGTGACGAACTCTTTCGAAAGCGGCGTTGCCTGGTCCGGCCGCAAGGCGAGCTTCCGTTTGAGTTATACCGGCTCATGGTTTGAAGATGACAGTGATTCGATCCTCTTCGCGAATCCCTACTCGCCGATTGTGCCGGGTTCGACACAGGGGCAATTGAGTCTTCCTCCGAGCAACACGCTGCAACAGCTAAACATGTCCGGCAATCTGCAGCTGCCGTGGACCTCGACACTCACCGGCTCAGCTTCGCTCAGCACGCTGAAGCAAAATGCCGGGTTTTTGCCGGTCAGTACTTTGCCGGGCACCGCGCCTTTAGCGCCCGCCTCTCTCGATGGTGATGTGCATCTGTCGCACTATTCGCTCGGATTGGCTTCTCATCCGTTGACCAAATTGAGCATTCGCGGCAATGCGAGCTACGATGGACGCGACGATAAAACCAATCCGCTTGCCATTGCCTACATCGTCACCGACACCTTTCCCGGCGGGACTGCTGTTACGCCCCGCTACAGTGAAGACCATGTACGTTTGGACGGCGGCGTCGATTACACCTTGGCGCGCTGGTTACGCGTAGGTGTGGGCGGCAAGCTCGATGACATCCATTATGGACCCGGTCAAGTGGTGACATGGACTCAAAACGCACAAAGTTGGGGGCACGCAACGATCACGCCGATTGCGCCCTTGAGCTTTTCTGTGAAATACGGCAATGCGCTGCGCAAAGCGTCCTCCTTCGACGCCGCGGCCTTGCCGCCCGAGGAAACTCCTTTGATACGCGAATTCAACTACGCCCCACGCGATCGTGTGTTCTCGACTTTCTCCAGTACCTGGTCCGTCACCTCAACGTTGACGGGGTCGATCGAGGAATCGCTCGCCAAGGACGACTACCGATCCTCGCCCCTAGGCCTGCAAAGCACGCACGAGCAGCGCGCATCCGGCAACCTTACTTGGACCCCTCGTGAATCCTTAAGTGCGTATATCGACGCCGGCTACGAGCGACTGTTCAATTTGCAAAGCGGTTCGACCGGAGCGGATACCCCGCCTTGGCTTAGCGCCGATACGGATCGCTTCTGGAATATAGGCGTCGGCGGACGCTGGATTCCGCAAGCGCGGTGGACTCTCACGCTGGACTATTTGATGGCGCCCTCCTACGACAACACCGACACATTGGTAGGCGGCACGCAGCAGTTTTTCCCCCAGAATTCGACCAAACTCGAATCCACGCGTTTTGGGATCAGTTACAACTGGACGTCGGCAACTCAAGTCCATTTTCGCTACACTCGCGAACACTTTGGGTCCAACGACTGGGCTTTGAACGGTGTCGGTCCCGCGACGATTCCGAATCTACTCGCCCTGGGTGTGCAACCCTACCGCGACACGGCAAATGTGTTTGGTCTTACCGTGCGCTATGAATTTGGTGCCGATCACTCGCACGTGCATCAATCGCCATGATCCCGCGATTAGACCGGCGGGCTAAAAAGCGTCGAGATATCGATGTAAATACGGTACGAGCAGATTTTATCGCCGCGCAAGCGAAATACATTGGCAAAGGGAAACGTCACGACCGACCCATCATGTCGGGTGTAGGTCACTTCTCCCTCACACCCGCCAGTTGCACCGGCACCCCAGCTCTCGCGCAGCGAGTGCTTACTGGAGCGAATTGCCGCAAAAAACCCTGTGACTGCGGCAGCTATAGCGGCACTTCCAACTGTTTCGGCGGCATTTCCGAATCGGAATCGCGCGTCCGCAGTCAGAAACTCCACAAAGCCTCTCGCGTCTGCCGAATCGATGGTCGAGAACAATCGATTCCACCAAGACGAATCAAGCAAGGTCTCTCTTACACCGCTTCCCACCATCGCGATCTCATCATTCTCAATCATCGCTTTAGCATACGCGCTTCTCCTACGACATCGCTGAACAACCGAGGATAATTCACATGCCTCACGCTCACATCCAGCTGGATCAACCTTCTGCGACACTCGCGGCGCCGGGATTTGCAAGCGCCGCGCGGCGCGCATTCTTCGCCACGCGACCGCCGTTCCTGATTGCGTCCGTTCTGCCTGTCCTGATCGGTACCCTATGGGCCAGCGCGGCTTATCATCGCTTCGATGCTCTGCTATTTGGTCTTGCGCTTGCCGCCACGCTCTTTGTCCACGCGGCCACCAATGTTTATAACGACGTGAGCGATGATCTCATCGGCGCGGATGCGGGAAACACCGATCGCATCTATCCATACACCGGTGGCTCGCGTTTCATTCAAACTGGATTGCTGTCGCGACGGGAAATGTCGCTTTTGGCATTGGGTCTATGCGTGGCCGCCCTGCTGGTGGGAGCGGCACTTGCGTTCCTCAGAGGCCCCGGAGTGATGTTGCTGGGCTTAGGAGGCTTGAGCTTGGGGTTGCTGTATTCCCTACCGGGCGCGCAATTATCGGCGCGCGGCATCGGCGAGTTGGCGGTGGCAATCGGGCTCGGCATATTGCCGGTGCTCGGCGCAGCTTGGTTGCAAACCGGGTTTGTCGATGTGGGCACACTGTTGTTGTGTGTGCCAGTGAGTTGCTGGGTTGCCGGAATTCTGATTATTAACGAAGTCCCCGATGTCGAGGCCGATCGAGCCGCAGACAAGCGCACCCTAGTGGTGCGATGGGGCGAGAGTGGGGCTCGACTGATCTATCGCGGTCTCACCATCACAGCACTCATTGCGACTATCGTAATCATCGTGAACCACGTGTTGCCCGCGTGGTATGGGCTGCCCGCGCTGGCGCTTGCCGGCGCCGGAATGAGCGTCGCTCAGCGTATTTCAACTCGTCGAGATGCGCGATCGCAGCTGAAACGGGGCATCGAGTGGACCCTGGCGATTCAAGCGATCGGTTGTATCACTATTTGTATTGCACTGCTGCTCAAGCGCTTCCTCTGATGTGGTCTTGAGCGGCCCACTCGCGCGCGAGCGGGAATCCGAACACGCCTACCGCACAGACGAAGCGGCTGGCTGGAGTTAACCTTGCAGGCAAATCAAACGTAACACTCGCACCTTCACCTGATTAAAGGACAATTGCCAATGAAAAGCCTCGGAAAACAGTGGTTCGCCGTTGCAGCTGGCGCATCGGTCGCAATGGTGATCGCGGGAGCGGCCAGCGTGTTGCTATCGCAACCGGCAGCCGCGACTGCACAGTTTGCTAAAGACACCGGTAAAGCCTGTGCCGCCTGCCACACCAATCCTAAAGGAGGCGGTACCTTGACCCCCCTGGGCGAACAGTTCAAAGCTAACGGCAACAAAATGCCGAATTAGGCGCCTAGGAAGGCGAACTCGAGTCGGTGCGCGGCTCTGGGTACGCTGGACGGCCAGCACCGCACTCTCACACTCATTCACGAACCGGAGCGCTTTTCTATGTTGCGCGACATGAAGGATATGGAAGGTTTCGCCATCGGCGCAACCGACGGTACGATCGGCCAAGTCAAGGATTTCTATTTCGATGATGACGCTTGGGTCATACGGTACTTCGTTGTTGAAACAGGCAGTTGGCACTCGAGCCGCCGCGTTTTGATTTCGCCCGTATCAATCGGGCCTCCCAACTGGGCTGAGAAGCTGCTGCCGGCCACGATCCGGCAAGATCAGGTCAAGAACGGTCCTGATATCGATACGGACAAGCCTGTGTCGAGACAACAGGAGATGGGCTACTCGGGTTACTACGGGTACGCGAACTATTGGGGCGGCGGCGGTCTGTGGGGAGCGGGACTTTATCCCGATATTCTGCAAGCAGGGTTAAGGGACCCCAACCGTAAAGAGCCAAACCAGCCTTCCCGTTCGCTGCGAAAGACCGCCAGCGAGACCCGTCGCCAGAATGAACTGCATTTGCGTAGCGCAAATCAGGTGATGCGCTACTACATCCACGCCACAGATGGTGATATCGGGCACGTCCAAGGCATTTTGGTGGAAGACGGAACCTGGGCAATTCGCTACTTGGTCGTCAATACGAGTAACTGGTGGCTCGGCCATGAAGTATTGATCGCTCCGGAGTGGATCGATCATATTTTTTGGGAGGAATCCAAAGTCGTCGTTGCCCTGAGTCGTCAAGCGGTTAAGAACGCTCCCGCCTATGATTCGAAAAGAACACTTCTGCGAGCCCAAGAGAAACTCCTACATGCGCATTACGGCCACAGCGGGTACTGGGCCATCGACGCTGAACCCGATAGCAAGGTGGTTAACGCGTAGCAGCTCGCGACAGCATCCATCTGCCGTGCTGGAGGCGAGTTCAACGCTTCGCAGGTTGAGCCGTACCGAGTTTCTGTTTTCGCAATGTCGTACGTGCTACTGGCTCGCGTAAGCGTACGCCGCGACCTCCACCCGAGCTGACGCTACCCTCGCCGATGAGCTCGATGCCCATCTCTTCCAGGGCCTGGATCACCTTCACCAATGAATCCACATTTCCCCTAATCAAGCCGTCACTTGTTTCCATTCTTTGTATGGTCGGCAGCGATAGGGTTGAGCGCCGGGCAAGGGTGGGCTGGTCAATGCCCAGTATGGATCGCGCGGCGCGAAGTTGAGACGCAGTTATCATGTTTTAAACATGACTATACATCTTTTAACATTGATAAACCATGTCTTAAGGGCTACTGTAGCGAACCCGCTCACCGAAGGGTCCTCCTTTGCAGTTTGAATACATCCCATGATTGCCCTGCTTGAAGCGAAAGCGGCTGGCTTGTGGTCCCGTAAGCACATCGCCAACAACGTCCTCGCAGGCCTTGTGGTGGGTGTCGTAGCCTTGCCGCTGGCCATGGCCTTCGCGATCGCCTCCGGTGCTCGCCCGGAGCAGGGCCTCTACACAGCGATCATCGCCTGCCTCTTAACTTCGCTCTTTGGCGGTACACGCTTGCAGATCGCGGGTCCGACCGGCGCATTTATCGCGGTACTCTCGATTATTACGGCGCAACACGGCATCGCGGGTTTGCAGATCGCAACCTTCATGGCCGGAATCATCTTGGTAGCCTTTGGTGCGGCACGATTGGGCGCTGTGATCAAGTTTATTCCAAGACCCGTCATCGTAGGCTTCACGGCAGGGATTGGCGTCATCATTTTTGTGGGCCAATGGAAGGATTTCTTTGGGCTATCACCCGCGCCATCGGGGCTGCACTTCCACGAAAAGCTCATCGTTTTAGCGCAGGCGCTTCCGACGATTAATTGGGCCACTACCGGGCTCGCCTTGTTGGCGCTC